>Ga0206116_1000062_pt1 | contig 186640 bp, 160 predicted proteins | sample 3A1Ametagenome_FD_178000 | JGI IMG/M metagenome (GOLD analysis project Ga0206116, IMG submission 178000) | Enriched microbial communities from leaf-cutter ant dump, University of Wisconsin, Madison, United States - 3A1A | ecosystem: Environmental > Terrestrial > Nest > Insects nest > Nest dump...
CCTCGCGGCGCAGGTCCTTCAGTTCGCTTGCCTGGGCCTTGAAGGAGATGGACCGCCCGCGGCGCCCGTAGGTCTGGCGCTGCTCCAACGCCAGGTTCCAGACGACCCGGCAGCAGCCCGCCGTGCGACGGAAGAACTCTTCCTGCGCCGGGGTGGGGTAGAGCCGGAAACGGTGTGCCTGGATGAGCCGCATGTCCCGAGCATGCGGTCGGCGCTTGCAAGGGACGCGCTTTGCGCGGTCTGCCTTACTCCGTCCTGAGGGACCGAGCTTGCGGCGGACGGCTTCGGGTCACCACCCCACCCCCGCACGGCTACTGCTGCGTCCAGACGAGGTCGTCGATGGTGAACTGGCTGCCGGGCTGGTGCATGCGCAGGTCGGCGCGGTAGGCCACGTTGAACCACTGGCCGCGGTCGTTCCTGAACACCATGAGCGCCGACCGGTACTCCCGGTGCTCGGTCCGGACCTTGTCGGTGTTCACCGTGCTGAACAGGCGCCCGGTCCGGCCGTCGTCCTTCACCTCCGCCAGGGCGATGCCGTCCCTGGACTTCCGCCGGGCGTCGACGCCGACGACGAAGTCGGGGAAGTGCCGCCGCCCGTTCGGCAGCACGATGGTGACCGCCCACCGGGCGTTCTCCACGTTGCGCAGCCACCACAGCACCGTCCCGGTCTGGTCCTGGTCGAGCAGGCGCGCGAAGGCGAGCTCCTCCTCGTTCAGGTCGGCCGGGAAGACGCCGTAGAGGCCCTTGTCGGCGCGCTCGAGCAGGTCGGGGCCCTCGTAGAAGGCGGGGATCTCCTCGTCCTGCCGGATCTCCACCACCTGCGCCAGGCACGCGCGGCAGGCGTCGTGCAGCAGGTCGGGGCGGGCCATCGCCAGCAGGTCGACCGCGCGCCGCAGGTCGCGCTCGCCGGGGACCGCGTGGCCGCGGTCGTCGAGCTCCCGGCGCAGCCGCTCCAGCAAGGCGGGCTTGAGGTCCCGGTCGTCGATGCTCTCGTTGAACCGGAAGGCCATCTGCGCCTGCTGCGCGATGCGCAGGTTGGAGAGCGGCACGTTGGCGCGCTCGGTCGTCCGCGCGGCCTCGAAGACATCCTCCTCGGTGACCAGCACCTTGCCCATGGTCCGGTTCACCAGGGCGATCGCGCCGTCGTCGATCCTGATGCGGCGGGCGATGCCCTGGACCAGGCCGTCCATGGAGCGCGGCATGACCTCGCGGGCGAGCGCCCGGGGGAAGCGGAGGTCGGCCCGCAGCGGATAGCTGGCGCGGCCCGGCCGTCCGGCCGCGGCCGCCGGGGCGTCCTGCACCGCCAGCCCCCAGCCCTCCTCGGCCGCCTGGTGGGCGCGGCCGCCGAATCCGGGCGGCCGCCGCGCGTCATGCAGGGCCATGTCCAGCGAGCCCTGGACCCGCAGCGCCGCCGCCCGCACCCGGCCCGCCGTGTCGTCGGCGCCAGCCGCCTCGCGGCCTCCCGGGACGGGGGGATCGAGGAGTTCGGCGAAGCCGCCGTCCGGGTTCACCAGGGCCACCCTGGAGCCGCCGAACTCGACGACGACGACGTTGTCGGTGACCGTCTCGATGCTGTCCCGGATGGTCTTGAGCTCGTCGGCGGCCGAGGCGATGCCGACCTGCTGGGCCGGGTTGGCGAGGAAGACGTAGCCGTAGTCGAGGACGCCGTCCGGCGGCCGGGGCGGGTCGCAGGCGAAGGCGTGCAGGTGCTGGACGCGGGGGTCCACCCGCATGATGCGCCCGAGCACCTGGAGCCCGAACTCGGCGCCGGTCGCCTTGCGCAGCGAGACAAGAGTCCAGGCGCGGGGGGCGTCGAAGCCGGTCGCGGCGGCGACCTTGAAGATCAGGACTTCCTTGGTCTCGTCGTAGGCCAGCGTGTGGAAGTAGGGATCCGGCTCGCCGGAGGTGTGCGCGGCGATGGCGTCCCGGTCGACGCCGTTGGCCACCAGGATGTCCCGCACCTTCGCGACCGGGTCCACCTTGTCTCTGGCGTCGTTGTCGACCTGGATCATGAGCAGCGGCACCATCGCGACCCCGGCGTCGGCCAGCGCCTTGCGGATGATGCGGTGGCGCGCGAGGCCCGCGACGACGGCGACCTCCTCCATGTCGAGCAGCGAGGCGTCGCGCTCGTCCGGCCGGAAGTGGACGGCCTTGACGCCGGGCTTGTTCAGGCAGGCCCGCACGGCGTCGTCCCGGCTCACCTCGATGCGGTTGACCCGGCCGATCCCGGCAACCCGCTCGAAGCGGTCCAGCTGCTCGTCTCGCGGCGTCGCCGTTGCGATCATGGTGACGTCGGGCTGGAGGACGCCCAGGTAGAAGTCGGCCGCCTGGCGGGCGTTGGTTCCGAAGTTGAGGTGGCCCTCGTCGATGACCGCCCCGATGAGCCAGCCGTCGGCGCGCAGGGCGGCGACGAGCAGGTCGATGCTGGGCAGGAGCTCGCCCTCCTGGCGGGCGAGCTTCGCCTCCTTGGTGGCCGACGCCACGCTGGCCCAGGTCATCACGAAGACGTCGCCGTCCCGCGTGCCGCGGGGCAGCCGGTCGGTCGCCAGGTCGCGCAGGCGCAGGCCGGGGCACTGCGCCGCCAGGGCGTCGCGGGACTGCCGCACGAGGCCGGAGTACGGGGTGAACCAGAACCAGACGGCCTTGCGGGGCAGCGCCCCCGCCGCGCGCTCCAGGGTGCGGCCGATGGTGAGCGTCTTGCCGCTCCCGGTCGGCGAGCGGAGCAGCGTGACGCCCTGGGCGAGCGCGATGGCCCGGCGCCGGGCGGGGTCGGCCTCGATCTTGGCGGCGGTGTCGAGGATCACCCGGAGCGCCGTGTCGGAGGCCCTCTGCTGGAAGGGCTTCAGGGGCAGAAGCTGGAAGGCGGTGGCGCTCGCGCCGTCGGCGGCGCTCATGCCTGGAACCTCCGCACGAGGTCGTCGGGCACGGCGCGGATCTCCACGCTGTTGCGTCCCTCGAGGGCGTCGCGGAGCGGTCCCGGGGTGTAGGCGTAGACGATGAGGAACTGGTGGCGCGCGAGCAGGTCGGCGACGCGCTCCTCGGCCGCCGGGGTGAAGCGGTCGCAGTAGGCGACGGCGGCGCCGTCCTCGGCCAGGCCGACCTGGAGCGCCGCGTCGGGGTCGTAGGGCGCCAGCGGGACGCCGTGCATCGCCTGGATGGCGAGCCAGAGGTGGCGCGGCTTCAGGTCGTAGGCGAAGTCCTCGAACGCGACGCGGTCGGCGACGAGGTGGGCGAAGCCGCCGCCGCCCTCCCAGCCGAGGTCCTCGGAGATGCCGCCCGGCTCGCCCTCGATCACCTTGGCGAGGCGGGCGGAGGCGAAGCCCGCGATCTCGGCCTCGGTTTCCACCCCGATCCACCGCCTGCCCATCTTGGTGGCGACGGCCGCCGTGGTCCCCGACCCGAGGAAGAAGTCCAGCACCAGGTCGCCGGGTTCCGTCGCCATCCCGAGGATGCGCGCCATCAGCTGCTCGGGCTTGGGCGTGACGAACGGCTCGACGCCGGGGAACATCTCCTTGTGGTGGGCCTTGGACTGCCGCGTGGTCATCACGTCGGCCCAGATGCTGGGGAACGGCCGGTCGGGGGTCTCGGGCGCGTACTCGCGGGCGTAGGGCACCCAGGCCAGCCGCCCGTCCTGCCCGGGCACCTGCTTCCAGATCAGCCGCCCCTCGGCCTCGAGCCGGGCGATGCCGTCCTTGCTGTGCGACCAGCGGCCCTCGAGGCCGTTGTCGAGCATGGGCAGCACCTCGGTCCCGTCCGGCGCCGCGAGCGGGAAGTGCATGGTCGGCCGGTCCTTGCGCAGGCTGTTCTTGCCGTTCTTGCGGAGCAGCCGGTCACGGCAGAGGCGGCCCCGCTCGTCCCGCTGGCGGAAGGCGTCAAGGATGGAGTCGGCGGACATCCGGCGGAACCGGGCCAGCGCCTCGTCGGAGGCGTAGCAGTGGATGTACTCGTGGTCCGGGGCGATCTTCACCTTGTTGTCGTTGGGGCTGTCGACCTTGCGCCAGATGAAGGAGGTCACGAACATGTCGCGGCCGAACACCTCGTCGAGCAGCAGCTTCAGGTACGGCCCCTCGTTGTCGTCGATGGAGACGAACAGCGCGCCGTCCGGGGCGAGCAGGTTCTTGGCGATCTCGAGGCGCCGGAACATGAACTCCAGCCAGGTCGAATGGCGGAAGCGGTCGTCCTTCTTCACGAACTTGTCGTTGTAGACCCAGTCGCGGTTGCCGGTGTTGTAGGGCGGGTCGATGTAGATGCACCTCACCCGCCCGGCATGGGTCATGCTCAGCCAGCGGAGCGCGTCGAAGTTGTCGCCCTCGATGAGGAGGTTCCGGTAGGGCGCCTCGCCCCGGCTGGGCCGGTCGTCGCCGCCGAGGTCCATCACGACAAAATCGCCGTTCAGCGCGAGGTCCCGTTCGATTTCCTCGCGTTCCCATACGAGCCCGAGCTTGCGCTGGGCGTCGCGCTTGACGAGCAGGCTGATGGCCTGCTCGCGCGACAGCTGCTGGTAGTTCAATTGCGCGGCCCCGGCTAATGACGTCATAGGCTATCAAACCCAGCCTGACACGACCTATGAGGGATTTTCAATGGCAATGACTCGCAAAAATTGTTTACGGAATCTGTCGTTACGTCAGTGTATCGCTGGAGATTACAATCCTGCGAAGTGATGGAAGGGAGGCGCAAGATTTGAATGAGAATTGAATAATGAAATATCTAACAACGGGGGCATTTGGCAAAATCTGTTCTAACTCTGCGCAATTCATTTGCAATCGAGGCAGTCGCGGGTATGGGGGCAAACGAATCCTCTGGCAGCGCTCGCTCTTCGGCTCACGTGACATCCGTCCGCAAGCTGTCGTAGCTTCAGCCTGCCTTGGGAATGGAGAAGATATGCCTCACGGACCTCGTGCCGTCGCCCGATGGGCGGTCGCCTGCGCGCTTCCGGCTCTCGTTCTGTTCGCCCTCCCGGTTACGGCCAGCGCCGCGCCGACCGATTGTCCGGCCCACTATGCCGGTGCCATGGCGCCGGACCTGATCAACCCGAAGCTGGCAGCAAAGACCCGGGAGCTTTGCTACTCGGCGTTCGCCGTCCTGCATTCCGGGGTGACGCGCACCCCGCTCTACGCGGTCGAGCACCTGACCCGGGTCAGCGTCGCAGACGCCAAGGGTCTCCAGCGTCCAGAGGCCAGCGCATTCCATGCCGAACCCAGGCTGCCGCCAGAAGAGCGTGCCGAGTTGGTCGACTATAAGCGCTCTGGATTCGACCGCGGTCATCTTGTTCCATCCGCTAACGAACCGACCCCGAAAGCCCAGCAGGAGAGCTTCAGCTTGGCAAACATGATCCCCCAGGTGGCTGAGAGCAACCGCGGGATCTGGAGCGCCATCGAAGGAGCGACCCGGCATCTCGCGAACACCCGCGGCGAGGTGTACGTCGTGACCGGTCCCGTCTTCCAGGGTACCAACCTCCAGCGCATCGGCGGCCGGGTTCTCGTGCCGACGCACGTCTTCAAGGCCATCTACGATCCGCGCCGTCGTGAGGCTGCCGCTTATCTCGTGCCCAACGCAGCGGGGAACGATTACCAGCGCATCCCCATTGCACAGTTGGAAGAGGTCACCGGCATCGCAGTCTTCCCGGGCATCCCGGCCGCAGCTAAGTCGACGGTGCTGGCTCTGCCGGAACCCCAGGCCGCGGGGCGTGGACGGAAGAAGGATGAGCCCGGTTTCTCTGAACGCGACGTCCTGAAGTTCCTGAAGGAGTTGGTGCGATGATCAAGCCTTATGCCGATGACGCCGGAGCCATGAAGATCGGGGACATTGAGGTCGAGAACGGCACCGACCGGGTGGCGCTCTATGGGTCGATCGATCTCACGCGCGACAAGCAGGGACTTGAGCATGCCCGCAGGCTCCGCGACCTGCTGACCGTCGTCGTGCAATCCCTCGAGGCCGAGGCCGATCTTCCCGACCAGATCCCTCCGCCGAAGCCGACGGATACGGTCGAAAACCCGTTTCAGTGATTGGTGAGTCGGAAAGCCTACCGGCATGTCCGTGGGCCGTCAGCACGCGCTATGAGGCCATTCTTGTCCCACCTGTCCAACTCAGGTCTGGGAAAGTACATTTGGATGCGCGGGCCAGAAGGTTGTATAATGAGTGTAACCGCTCACGTAAACGGATCGGCTAGGCAGCATGGCGCGTCGAAGGAATGGAACCCAGGCTAAAAACGAAATTGCAGAGGCCATAACGGTTGACCGATATGTTGGAAGTCGCATCCGGCTGCGCCGCACACTCCTGGGCATGACCCAGACGGCGCTGGGCCAAGCCGTCGGCCTGACGTTCCAGCAGATCCAGAAGTACGAGAAGGGAGCCAACCGGGTTTCAGCATCCCGCTTGTGGCAGTTCGGCGCGACGCTGGATGTGCCCGTTTCCTTCTTCTTCGACGGATTTGCCGACCAGGGCGATCTACCGGACGTGATCCTCGAACCCGACCTCTGCACACCGGGAGAGCCGGACCCGATGGCAAGGCGAGAGACGCTCGAGCTCGTCCGAGGCTATTACCGCATCGAGGACCGAGGCCTGCGCAGACGGCTGCTGGACCTGATCAGGGCGGTTGCCGCAGCAGACGCCCAGGCAGACGCCTTTCTGGCCGCCACCGACGCCTAACGGACGGCGGCTTCCGACGACGCCGTTGCACCGTCCCCTTCCGCTGCAACAAGGCGGGCCAGCCGCTTCACGACAGGTTCGCCCAGCAGGGTGACGTAAGAGCGCCTGCCGATGAGCAGGTATTCCACCAACTCGACCCCGAGCAAGCTCCCGGCCTTCTGAATGTCGGCGCAGGACACCCTGACGCTGGCCGGGTTTGGTGGTTCCTCGCTTGGGCAACTGTGGACGATCACCAAACCACTGGCGTCCATGGTCAGCGCGCGGCCCATGATCTCGCGGACATACAAGGCAACATCGCCGACGGAGCCGGTCCTGTGGAGCTCGTCGGCAATCAGGTGGCGCTGGCGGTCGAGGAACAGAAGGCGCAGCGTCTGGACCGCCGAGCAGGCGGCACGAAGGCGAGCGTAGGTGACCAGATCCTCGTGAGAGGATAGGAGCGGGCGCTGTTCCAGCGTAGGGCGCACCAAACGTGCCGCCAGTTCGATGACGGTCTGAAAGCGGAGGGCAGCATGATCGTCCCACGGCATGCCGCCGGGCAGCTTCCCCGCTGACGCCGCTGCGATCGCCGTCTCTAATGAGCCATGCCCAGCCAGCAGGCGCAGGGCCAGGAGATCGCCATCGGCGTCCGGGGCAGCCATTGCGAGCAAAGAGGACAGCAGGGTTTCGTCCGGCATCCCCTCCAGGCTGCCGCCGATCCTCGGGCCCTTCATCACCGGGAACGGCCGGGGGCTGTTGGCGGCCGCCAGTCTACCGGCCCTCACCCTGGATGTAACCTTGGCCGTGCTTGGCATGGTCGACCTCTCGTTCCCGCTTACGCTTGGCCGGAGCGGCCACGGCCCGTGCGGTCGAGGACAGCGATGCCGAGGACGCCGTCGACCGCCGCACGCAAGGACCGGTGTGCTTGGCGCCAGCGCCGCCGCTGCTCCACCAGCGCGCCACGGCGGCTGCGAAGCGAGGCCCGCACCCGCTCGATCTCGCTGGCGGTGGATTCGCGCCCAGGACCGCCGCCATGCTCCTGGGCAGCGGCAATGTCGACCGGACGCAACACCGGCGACCGGGTGCCCCGGAACCACTCCGGCCGGGCTTCGCGCGCGGCGGTCTCCAGATCGACCACTCCTTGGACCATCATCGAGCGGATGATGTCCCCGACCTCATGGTGGGCGCGGCGGAACGGCATGCCATGCTCCCGGACCAGCCAATCGGCCAGCGCGGTGGCGTTGGTCTGGCCGGACACCGCCCTGAGGCGCATGGCGCCCTGATTCGGCTCCGCCCCGGCCACGATCAGCCGGACCAGCGTCAGCGCGTCCAGCATTCCCGAGGCCGCCGACCACACCGGCTTGACGCCTTCGGTGCCGACGGCGATGGAGTTGGAGAAGGGGGTGGCGTGCATCGCCATCGCTGCCGACGTCAGGGCACCCATCGGCGCCGCCGCCAGACCCTTGACGTGCTCCAGCATGTAGACGTTGCGCTTCTGCGGCATCATCGAACTGGTGCCGACCAGATCGTCGGCCACCGTCAGGAAGCCGAACTCGCCGGTGGTCCACAGCTGGAGGTCATGGGCAAGACGGCTGAGCGTCACGCCGAGGATGCCCAGCGCCGCCAGCAGGCGCAGGACGGCGTCACGCGAGGCCACGGCGTCGATGGAGTGCGTCCAGGGTGCGGAGAAGCCGAGCAGGGTAGCCGTTCGCCGGGTGTCGATGGGAATTCCCGTGCCACCCACCGCACCGGCGCCGAGCGGGCAGCGATCAAGATCGGCCAGCACGGCGTGTAGGGATTCGGCGTCGCGGTCCAGCGCCGCGGCGACCCCGGCATAATAGTGGGCCAGTGTCACCGGCTGGGCGGGCTGGTAGTGGGTGTAGATCGGGAACACGGCGTCGGTGCAGGCCGCAGCGCGGCGCAGGAGCGTGGCCTGGAGCCTGGACAGGCCGGTCAGAAGGTCGGCGACGACGTTGCGCAACCGCAGGCGCAGCACGGTCGCCCCCAGATCGTTGCGCGAACGCGCCGTCTGGAGGACGCCGCCGATTTCCTCGCCGAGGTCGGCGATGAGATAGGTCTCGTAGAGCAGGTAGACGCCGCGCGGGGCCGACCGGCCGCGCAAGACGGCGAAGCCCGACCCTTCCATCTCGTCGATGCGCCGCAGCAACGGCGATACCTGCGCCACCGGCAGCAGGCCGGTCTCGGCCATCATCACCAGGTGCGCTCGGTCGACCTGGGTGATCCAGGGCAGGTCACGGTCGATGGCGTCATCGGCGACGTCGCCAAACAGGATGGACTGGGCCGTCGGGTTGAGCGTCCCAGCCACCCGGCCGGTGTCGCCGAGGTGGGCCAGGATCTGGGCGTTGCTGATCACCATGAGGGTGGCTCCCGGTGAGAAAGTATTTCGGGTGTATGGCTGGTCGGAGGGTGGCTGGTCGCCAGGTCAGCGGCTCGAGGTCCGGCGGGCCAGCGTGATGCCGACCAGCGCCAGCGCGCCGCCGAGCCACTGGAGCGGCCCCAGGTCCTCGCCGAACAGCATCCAGGCCAGCGCAGCCGCCGCGACCGGCTGGATGAGCAGGCCGATGGACGAGAAGGTGACCGGAAGGTGGGCCAGCGCATGGGTGATCAGGCCCTGGCCGATGACATGGCAGGCGACGCCCAGCGCCAGCACCGCGGCCCAACCCCAAGCGGTTGCGGGCAGCAGCGGGCCGCCCTCAAGTAAGGCGGCCACCGCCAGCACCAGGGCGGCGGCAGCGCTCGATCCCGCCATGATGACGCTGGTCGAGTGGCTGGCCCGCAGGCGTTTCACCGCCATCAGGTAGACGGCGTAGAAGGCGGCGGTGCTGACTGCGATGGCGTCACCCTGCCATTGCCCCTCCGCAGCACTTCCCACCGACGCGAACAGCCCGTCGCCGATCAGCAGCGCCATGCCCGACAGCGAGACCGTCAGGGCGACGATCAGCCCGAGGCAGATCCGCTCGCCGAACAGCAGCCAGCCGAGCAGGGCGACGAAGACAGGGGCGCAGTTGTTGAACAGCGTCGCCTTGGCCACCGAGGTCATGGTGATGCTGAGATGCCAGAGTGCCAAGTCCCCGGCCAGCATCAGTCCGGCCACCCCCATCAGCGCCATGTCGGCGGCGGTGACGCGCGCGCTGGCGGCCTGGGGCGCCTTCCGTTCGGCGAGCATGCCGAGCCAGAAAAAGGGCAGCGCGATGACCAGCCGGTAAAAGGCGGTGGCAATCGGTTCGAGTTCGCTGACCCGCACCAGGATGGGTGCGAGCGCGATGGCGAGCGCGCCTGCCAGCAGGGAGAGCAGCGCCGGGTTCGCCCCGGCGCGCGACGGTCCGGCGGCCGCAATGGAGGTTGATGTCATGGAGGGGGGCTCCTGCTGCTGTTCCGGTCAGGCGACGGTGGCAAGGGTTCCGGTGCCGTCGGCCGCGACACGGAAGCGGATGGCGCGGCGCGCCAGTTCGGCGGCGGCCACTGCGCCCTCCAGGGTGGGGGCGCTGGTGAGCGTGTGGCCGAGGCGGTCCTGGAAATCGCCGCGGCGGGCGATCAGCAGCGGGGATGCGCGGTAGAGCCGCAGGTCACGCAGGAAGGGCGCACCCCGCGCCGCCTCCAGGCCCTCGGTGGCGAACCACAGCCCGTCATCGGGGGGCGTGAGGAAGCGGATCGCCGCGTGCTCTTGGCGGGTCGGGGTCACCACTGGCGTCCGGCCGACGGCCAGTTCGACGGTCGCCCGGATGAGGTCGATGCCGGTGGCCTGGCGGACGAGCTCGGGGATGAATCCCCCGGCCAGCCGCGGGTTGACCTCCATCAGGTGCGGGCCGTCCTCGCCGAGGCGAAGCTCGACATGCAACGGCCCCCAGGTGAGGCCGAGCGCCCGCGTCGCAGCGAGCGCGAAGCCCGCGATCCGATCTGCCGCTGTCGAGGCCAGCGGCGCCGGGAAATCGTGGCCCATCTCGACGAAGTGGGGCAGGGCGCCCAGGTGCTTGCGGGTCACGCCGATGACGGCGTCGTGGAAGATCTCCACCGAATACTCGTCGCCCTTGACCGCTTCCTCGACCAGCAGCGCGCCACAGGTCGGGTCGGCGAGCAGCGATCTGGCGTGGGCCGCCACCTCGGCCACCGTGGCGCAGAGCCGGACGCCGACACTGCCCGATCCGGCCACCGGCTTCAGGACAACGGGCAATCCGATGCCGATGGCGGCCTGGACGGCATCGGCGGCGTCGGTGACCTCGGCATGGCGCACGCGGTCGACACCGGCCTCGTCCAGGCGGCGGCGCTGGGTCGCCTTGTTGCGGCAGGCGGCCACTGCGTCGGCATCCGGTCCCGGCAGGCCGAGGTCAGCGGCCAGGCGAGCGGCGGTGGCGATGAAATACTCCGAACTGGAGGTGATCCCGGCCACCCCCTCGCTGCGCGCCAGCTGCCGCATCAGCGAGCGCAGGACGGTCAGGTCCGCTGTGTTCGCCTCGATGCTGCGGACGGCGTCCTCGGCGACATAGGGATAGCGGCTGGGCTGGCGGCTGATCAGCACCGGCTCGAAGCCGAGGGCACGGGCGGTTTGGGCGAACAGGCGGCCGGTTCCGGACGTGTTGCTCTCGATGAAGAGCAGGAGGCGCGGCATTATGCGGCCTCCGCGAGGTCGCGCGCGGCCGGGTTGGCCGCCGCCAGCACCTCGTCCAGCGTCCGGCGGTCCCAGCGGAAGCTGCTCCAGCTGGGTCGGACGTCGCTGGGATGCGCCACCGGCTGCGGGGCTTCGGGCAGAACGCCGGTCCAGCCCGGCAGCGCTGCGAGCCAGTCGTCATTGTAGATGCTGGCGACGTAGCGGTGGCCCTCGTCGGGGAACAACGTCACCACCTTGCGGTCGGGATTGGCGCGCGCCCACCAGTCGGCCACTAGGTACGCTGCCCCGCTGGTGCCGCCCTGATAGAGCGCGTGGTGCTGGTGCAGGCGGCGAGTGGCCAGGAACGCCTCGGCGGCGCCGACCCAATGGATCTCGTCGAACTGGCGGTGGTCGACGTTGGGCGGCACCAGGCTGTTGCCGAGGCCGCGCAACAGCCGCTTGCCGTCGGGCTGGCCGAAGACGACGCTGTTGGGGGTGTCGACGCCGATGACGTGGAGATCGGGGTTGAGGTGGCGCAGGAAGCGGGCGATGCCCGACATCGAGCCTCCGGACCCGACAGTACCGACGAGGCAGTCGACATGGCCGAGGCGCTCGGCGATCTGCTCGGCGACTTCGGCATAAGCCCGCGGGTTGTCGGCGTTGCCATACTGGGAAGGGCAGAAGCTGCCCGGGTTGGCCTCCAGCGCGGCGCGCAGCCGGTCGAGGCGGGCGGTCTGGAAGCCGCCAACCTCATAAGGCTTCTCGACGATCTCCAGCGTAACGCCCAGTTCCAGCAGGCGCTTGTGCAGGTGTTCGTCGATGGCCGGGTCGCTGACCAGGATGAGGCGGTAGCCGCGCACCGCCGCCAGCATGGCGAGCGCCAGCCCGAAGGTCCCTGACGTCGTCTCGCAGATGGTGCCGCCGGGCTTCAGGCGGCCGTCGGCCGCCGCACGGTCCAGCATATGACGCGCCGGAAGCAGCTTCATCAGGAAGAAGGCGGCGCCATGCAGGTTGTCCGTCAGCCGCACCAAACGGGGGAGTTCATAGTCGGGAAAGCCGCGGGACTCGCGGGACAGGGGCTGGGACATCGTCATCTCAAGCGACATGGCGGACCTCGGCGGCATCGGTGCGGAAATGGAAAGCGGGGGGCAGGCCGATGGTGTCGAGCTTGGCGGCCGCCTCGGCGACCCGGCGGGCCGTGGCCGGGTTGCGGGGGTCGAAGAGCAGGCCGACGACCGTGCCGCTGTGGGCGACCTGGATGCCGAGCGCCCCGGTGGAGGCCGCAATGGCGTTGATCTCCTCGAAGGCGGGCTTGGGCAGGTGGCGCTGGGAGATGCGGGCGCTGGCCGTGGCGACCCGGCCGAGCAGAGCCGCGTCTCCAGTGCGGATCGCCCGCCGCAGCATGCCGCGAAGCGGCCGGAAGGCCTGGACTTCCCAATCGTCGTAAGTGGCCGGAGGCTGCTTTACGGTGTCCACAAGGGCGCCGGGGGCCGTGTTGACGCTGAGGACCTCCAGCGGCGGCAGGGCAGGGCCGAGATGCTCCAGCACAATGCCCTCGCGCTGGGCGAAGAGGACGGCGAGGTCGCCGTGCATGATGCTGTCGCTGGCCGTCTCCGCCCGCACGGCCAGCCGGGCGACCTCATCGGCCGCGAGGGCCGCGCCGTGGGCGTCGGCGACGGCGCGGATGGCGGCCACCACATCGGCGGTCGAGGACCCCATGCCGAGGCCGACGGGAATGCTGCTCTCCACCGTCAGGTGGCCACCCTGATCATGCAGGCCCAGGCTGTCCAGCGCCAGCCGCGCGGCCTCGGCCGCCTTCAGCTTGTCGTCCGGGACGGTGACCAGGATCCCCGGAGCCGGACGGAAGACGGCAGTGGATGAGACGATGTGGCACGGGAGCGTGACGAGACCGCGATGCAGGCGGCCTGCGTCGTCGGGGAAGACCCCTTGAAGGATCTCGCCGTGATGGCCGTTAACTTGGCCGAAACCTTGTTCCTTGCGCTGATTTCCCCTGGTGCCAAGGCGCACGGAGGCAAACCGAGAGATCACATCTCCGGGCATTCGAAACCTCTTCGCTGAATGGGTCAGTTTCTATTGTTGATGTTTAGGCGAGTGTCCCCGCTCTAACGGGGATAATTAGCTACTACTGGGAAGTTGTTTGCGCCGCGGCGCAGTTCATTGCGTCGTGATGAGCAGACTGTAGCGCCATCTGGACGGTATGAAATTTCTAATTCTGCCACCCGGTTTGTCACGATGGAAAAATTGACGACGCAGAGCGCGACACTCATAAGTGTGAAATCGCCTCTAACGAGCATTCGCCAAATGCCTGACATCGAACTCGACCAGATCGACCGAAAGATTATCAACCTGCTTCAGGGGAACAGCCAGATCACCAACCTGGAACTCGCCGACGCGGTTGCGGTGTCGCCACCGACCTGTCTGCGCCGGGTCCGCCGGTTACGTGAGGCTGGGGTCATCGCCAAGGATGTCTCGATCGTCGATCCCAGCAAGCTCGGCAGCCACATCCAGCTGATCGTCAGCGTCGAACTCAAGGGCGATGACCGGGTTCTGATGGATGCCTTCGAGAAAACCATCCACGCCCAGGACTGCGTGACGCAGTGTTATCTGGTCACCGGATCGACCGACTATGTCCTGATGGTCTGCGTCAGGAACATGAGCGAGTTTGAGAAATTCGCCCGGGCGACGCTCTACACCAACCCCTTGATCAAGCGGTTCATCACCCTGACGGTCATCAGCCGGGTCAAGTATGAGACCAAGATCCCGATCGACGCCTGATCGGGCGCTGGCTCACCGATACTTCCACATCCCCACCCGTTCGGTGCGCGCTGCCTGTTCCTGGAGTTCGTAGAACCCCGCGCTCTCGGCCCGGTTGTCCGTCGCCCATCCCGAGGTGATCATCAGGTGGCCGAGATCGGCGCCGTCGACCGAGCATTGGGCGCTGACCGGCTTGTCCGGCCTGCCGTCCTTCACGATGCAGATGACCTCGTCCCTGCCGATCAGTGCCTCGAGCAAACGGCGGGATACCCTGGCGCACGGCTCCCCCTGGCCATTTCCATGGCACAGGGCATCGGCCTCCGGCGCCCGGACGCCCCAGAGATGGATGTCCCGTCCTTCCACTTCGATCCGGTCTCCGGCGATCACGGAGATCTCGGCGCCGAGGGCTGCATAACCGGCCGAAGACGTCAGCAGGGCCGCCAGAGCAATCTGACGAAAGCTGCTAGCCACTGCGGATGGAAGGTTCATGCGCCTACTCATGAGGGAACGGCTGTGCATTAATGCTACCGAACAGCTACGTCTTCGTCATGCAGGAATTTCCCCTTCCCGCCAAGCGCCCGACGAAAGGTCGCTTGCTTGGCGCTGCCGGGGCCGGTTCATTGTCCAGGCGTTCAACTCTGCGAGGTCTGCTGGTGTTCGTCGTGAGCAAGGAAATGGCGGAAGCCGTGCAGCGGGTCTTTCACGAGCAGGGCGAATGGCCCGCCGTGGCAGAACTCCGCCGCCATGTCCACATCGCTGACAACGCCAGCGCCTTGCAGGCGGTCAGGGCCATCGCCTCCTGGCGCACCCTTCCCGCCGAGCCACCGGCGCGGCACCATGAGGCGAAGGACGGCCGGGCAGACACGTAAAGCAGCTATCGTGTCAAAGCCCCCTCGGCAGGCAAAACGATGAGGACTGGTTGAGGATTGTGTGAGTATGTTTGTATGCATTCGGCCTAAATGCTCCTTTGGACGCGGATTTTCGCCGCTTGTGCCGAGAATGTCCGCCAAAGCCACGCAGTTTCGACCGCTTCGGCACGTTCCATCGGCCTCCCAGGCGCTTTATCCGACGTCAAGCGTGCCGGAGTGCCCTATTCGTGGTTCTTCGAGGCGTATTCGTCTGCTGCTTGGGCCAGTCTCTCATCTTTCACTCTCAGTCGTCAGGAACTCCAGGAGTTCCCGAGCAAGCTCCTCCGGCGCCTCCTCGGCCATATGGTGCCCGCAGTCCAGGCCTCGACCACGCAGATCTGGCGCCCACGGCCGCCAGACCGAGAGGACATCGCCATAGAGCGCCTCGAGGTCATCGCGCCGTGACCACAGGGCGAGGGTCGGGCAGGTGAGGGTCCGTCCCGCCTGCCGGTCCGCTTCGTCATGCTCCCGGTCGATGCCGAGGCCTGCGCGATAGTCCTCCATCATGCCGTGGATCGTGTCCGGGTCGTGGATGGCCCCCCGGTAGTCGACATAGGCCTCGGCCCCCATCACGTCAGACGAACCGCCGTACCAAGCGTCCGGATCGGCAAGGATCGCCCGTTCCGGCTTATCCGACTGGCCGTAGAAGAACCAATGCCACCAGGCCTGTGCGAAGCGGGCATCGCATCGCCCCAGGGCCTCGGCGATGGGCACGCCATCCAGCACCGCCAAATGCGTGATCGCCTGGGGATGGTCCATTGCTGTGCGGAAGGCCGTGTAGGAACCCCGGTCATGTCCGACGATGGCGAAGCGGTCGAAGCCGAGGCGGTGCATCAGTGCGACGCAGTCACGGGCCTTGGCTCTCTTGGACGATCCTTCATGATCCGGCGTATCGGCGGGCTTCGACGACTGCCCGAAGCCGCGAAGGTCCGGGCAGACGACGGTGTGATGCGCAGCGAGCAGCGGGGCGACGCGGTGCCATGTGGCATGGGTGCGGGGATGCCCATGGAGAAGGAGCACCGGCAGGCCATTCCCGCCATGGCGCACACGTAAGGTAGCCTCCGGCAGATCCACCATCTCAAGACGGAAGCCTTCGAACATCGACGTCTCCGGCGGAAAACGGTGTGGGACAAAGGATGCCGTTTCCCAGAACAAGCACCAAGCTGACCCGTTCCGGCTCGAGACTGGCTCGCGAGCAGCCTCGAGTGTGGAAGCCACCCGGGCTTGATGGCCTCGACCGATGGCACTTCGCACCACCTACGGCGGCCGCCCAACAAGGGGTCGACCACCCGACGGCGTTTGGCCAGCTCGGGCAGGATTAGCAGCCGCTACCGGCAGAGAGGCGGCCGTCATCGAAGCGCTCGATTTTATCAGCCTTGCGATGGAAACAGGCTCTCCGCTTCAAGCATATTGCGCGACGCCGTTCCCGAGCGACCAATTCTCCTTTGCCACTTCGACGATGTTCACGAACACATCCTGTGGCCGGATGCCGGGGTCCTCGCCGAGCAGTTCCATAATCCGCTGGAACAGCGCCTTCTTCTGCTCCACGGTCCGAGTGTTGTTCGCGGTGATCTGGATGTAGACGAGGTCATCGCCTCGGTCGACCCCAAGATAAGATGCGCTATAGCGGAAGTTTGCGGCGTCATGCTCGGTGATGGTCATGAACTGGTCATCTTCGGGCACGTTGAAGGTCTCGTGCATGGCGCGGTACAGACCATCGAAGATTGCCTGCCGATACGCTTCCGGTTTTCCGGCGCGCAGCGAGATGTGAACGAGCGGCATTGCAAATCCTTTCCGTTATGTCCGCCTTGACAATAGCCATGGGTCAGTCATTTTCATATGCTATGAGTTTCAATATCTGAGATAACGTTTTGAAATGATTGGGCCGTCTCTCGACCTTGATGCGGTGCGGGCTTTCGTACGCATCGCCGAACTGGAGAGCTTCACGCGCGCGGCAGAGGCCACCGGGACGACGCAGGCGGCGGTTAGCTTGAAGCTGAAGCGCCTCGAAGAGCGGCTCGGCTGCCGCCTGTTCGAGCGGACGCCGCGTTATGTTCAGCTGTCGGCACGCGGCGCCGCCTTCTTGGATCATGCCCGTGAATTGTTGGAGGCGCATGATCGTGCGCTTGCCTCGCTAACGTGGGAACGCCAGCGCATCGCCATCGGAATCAGCGACCATGTGGCGGGACCGGAGCTCCCCGCGCTGATCGCCCGGATGAACGCACAGGATCCGCAGTTGGTGATCGAGATCCGGATTGGGTCATCGGGTGACCTGCTCCAGAGTTTCGACCGCCGGGAACTCGACACGGTGATCGTCCGCTTGCATGCGGAGCGCAACGACGGGGAGCTCATTACCGAGGAGCAGTTCGGCTGGTTCGCGGCGCCAAGCTGGCAGCACCGGGCGGACGAACCGTTGCCGATTGCCACGATGGCCGAGCCCTGTGGGGTGCGGGCGTTGGCGGGGGAACTCCTCGACACGGCAGGCGTGCCATGGACGGAGATTTTTGTCGGCGGCGGCGTGACCGCGGTGGCGGCAGCTGTCATGGCCGGACTCGGCATCGCGGCATTGTCGCCGCGCATGGTACCGTTCGGCGCTATCGACGTCGGCCCGCGGCTGGGGCTTCCGGCCTTGCCGCGCCTGCCCGTGATTCTGCACACCAGGGTCAGAGATGGACAACCGCGTGCCGCGCTCGCTGCCCTGTCGGCAGCCTTCAAGAGCGCTGTTCGAGGCTGATGGGCTCCTTCAGAAGCGCAAGTTCCGTTAAAAGGCCCGCAGTCGTTCGATCATAAGGTCAGCCATGGGCTGCGATACATCGCTGACGTGGGGGCGGTTCACATCCGACGCGGGAGCCTTCTCGAGAGAGTACAATCCGCCTGTACGGCGGCGAGGAAGCTGCTACCCTTCGACGTCTAAACTGACGCCCATGGACCGATGAACGATCCCGACGCCTCTTTCCGGCTTGCGGCCTTCGAGCGCCTGAGGCTGTTGGTGCAGCTGCATGGCGGTTCGTTGCCATGGAGCGTCGTCAACGAGGGCTTTGTCCACGAGGGTGCGCGAATTCATTTCGCTACGAAGGCCGAGGGAATCTTCAAACCGGCCTCAATGACGGGCGTGCTGAGCGTTACAACGGTGGTTCCGCGTGCCGGGCGGCGGGCTTGGTACCACGACCAGCTTGAATCCGAAGCCAAGTTGGCGACGGCGGCGGATGGGTTGTCCTATGCCTTCAACGGCACCGATCCCGATAGCAGGCAAAATCAGCTTCTTCGCGACGCCAGGGACAGGCAACTACCGATCATCTACTTCTTCGGTGTTGCCCCAGCGATATACGAGCCGATCTTCCCGGCTTACGTCGTGGAGTGGGATCCGAAGGCCCTGTCGGTGAAGCTCGCCCCGAAGCCTCTTGCAGACACTGCCGCCCTCTGGACGCCGCCGAATCCGGACGAGCGCCGGTATGCTCTGAGGCAAGTCAAGCAGCGGCTGCACCAGTCGGCGTTCCGAGAGCGCGTGGTGGCGGCCTATGGTGGCCGATGCGCACTGACCGGCTTGCCTGAGGTGCGGCTGGTCGATGCCGCCCACATCATTCCCGACGGCGACGTCGAGCGTGGCCAGCCGGACATCCGCAATGGCATTTGCATGTCGAAACTGCATCACGCCGCCTACGATGCGGATTTGATCGGCATCGACCCCGACCACCGCATCCACATCTCCGAACGCCTGCTCGAGCAACATGACGGGCCGATGCTGGAGCTCGGTTTGAAGGCGTTGAAGGGACAGCTGATCCGGATGCCGCGCGAGGACCTGATGAAGCCCGATCCTGACCGGCTTGCGGTCCGGTTCGAGCGGTTCAGGAAGGCAGCCTAGCCATGACATCTGCCCGCCAGCGTTCCACGGCGACCGTCCAATGAGCCTGTTTCCATCCGTAGTTCCCACCAACACAGATGGCCGCTCGCAAACGGCCTTGGCGGCCACGGCCCGGCTGGCGCGTCGAATGATGGTCGCCGGGCTTTCGATCGCCATAATCGTGACGCCGTTTACCGTCTCGCTGACCGATACCGTTCCGACCGATGCCGATGTACGGGACGCTCTCATCACCATGCTGAAGCAGGTCGCTCCCAAGGAGCGCCTCGAGCAGCAGATCGCGTCGGCGTTGGACCGTGACGCACCCGAGGAGGCCGAAGACTATCTCGACGTCGCCGAGCTCCTCCAGGTGCCGGTCGACCCCGCGCTGCGCACCCGTTTCGCGGACGAGAACTCGGGCCTGCGGGCTGCGGAAAGGAACATCCGGCGGGCCGCGATGGGGTTCGTGACCGGCGAAGGGGAGGGAACCGTCGGAATGGCCGCAGCGATCGCCTCGGATTTGACGGTGGTCGGCGACATTCGTGACCTGACGGAACAGGCGTCCCGCATCGTCAGGGACGAGCCGGTCGATGATCTGGTACTGGGGCTGTCGATGGCCGGGGTGTCGATGTCAGCGGCGACCGTGGTCACGGCGGGAGGCGCCCTGCCGATCAAGACGGGCATCTCCCTGGCCAAGCTGGCAAGGAAGACCGGCAAGCTGACCGCCCGGTTCCAGGACGAGCTTTCCTGGATCGTCGCCCGCGCGGTCAACACGTCCGCGTTTCGGCAATCGGTGGCTGGGATTTCCTGGTACCGGGTCGACGATCTGGCGAGAGCCGCCCGCAGCCACGCCGCCCGTGTCGACACGAGGGAGGTTCAGAGCGTACTCGCCTCGGTGGCCCAGGTCAGCAGGGTGACGTCGCCCTCCCGAACCCTTACCATCCTGCGCCATGTCGACGACGTCAAGGAACTGCAAGATGCAGAGCGTGCGGCAAAAGCCCTGGGAAAGCCGGTAAGCGGCGCGTTCCGCCTTGCCGGGAAGCGTGTGTTTTCGGCGATGGCTCATATCGTAAAGATCACCGCAAAGCTGATATTGGCCCTGATCGCCGCCATCCTCAGCGCGATATCGTTCTTGATCGGCCTCTTCATCAAGGTGAGATCGGCGATGCGCCTGTGGCGGGGGCTCCGCTCGAGGCTGTCTTCGGCGCGGGCTAAGGCGGCATGATCCGGCACCTGCTTTCCGTCGGCCGCGGCGAGCCGGATGGTTCCGCGTCTCGGCAATGGTGTCGAGGCGACTCCCACTTTCCTTGCCAGCACGGCAGTGTTTGGTCATGACCGATTCTCACCCGACAGCACCGGAGCATCTCGATACGACGCCGGACGGGGACACCGTGGCGGCATACTCGCGGCGCGCCCAGGAGTTCGTCGCCCAGTACGAGACCGTCGCCTTCGAGGAGCTCTACGCCAACGTCCTCGACCTGATGCCGTCCCAACCGTCAGCCGTACTGGATGTCGGCGCCGGATCCGGCCGCGACGCGGCTTGGATGGCGGGCCGCGGCCATTCCGTTGTCGCCGTCGAACCGGCGGCGGGAATGCGCGAGGAGGCTGCCCGGAAGCATCCGTCTGCCGGAATCCGGTGGATGGATGACCGACTGCCCGGACTGGAGCGGGTCCACCGCACCGGTATTGTGTTCGACTTGATCCTGCTGGCCGCCGTCTGGATGCATGTCCCCCCGGCCGACCGGCGGCGTGCCTTCCGGAAGCTGGTGACGCTGCTGAAGCCGGGTGGCCGGATGATCGTCAGCTTGCGGTATGGGCCGAGCGATCCGGAACGGCCGATGCTCCCCGTCAACCGCGCCGAGATCGAGCGCCTCGCAGCCGAGCATGGCGCCATGGTCAGCCGGGTCATCAAGACGCCAGACCGCCTCGGCCGGTCGGACGTCAGCTGGGAAACCGTCGTTGTTCAGTTAGCGGATGACGGCACCGGGGCGTTGCCGCTGATCCGGCACATCGTCCTCAACGACGCGAAATCCAGCAGCTACAAGCTGGCTCTACTGCGCGTGGTCGCGCGGGCGGCGGATGCCTCTCCTGGCCTCGCCATGGCCGACGGCGATGATGGTGTGGTTCTCCCGCTCGGGCTGATCGCCCTCTACTGGATCAGGATGTTCCTGCCGCTGGTCGCTGCTGATCTGCCGCAGACGCCGACCAGCCGGAACGGGGCTGGGTTGGGCTTCGTCAAGGAGCCATTCCGACGGCTCGCTGGCACCGCGCCGCCCGAACTCCGGGTCGGCGCAGAGTTCCTGGGTGACGCTGGCCAGGCGCTGGCCGGAGCCATCCGGGATGCGGCAAGGACGATCACCGAGATGCCCGCACACTACATCACCTACCCTGGCAGCGACCGCCAAGTGTTCGGAGCCGTGACCCGGCGCGGCCCGCGGCTTGGCGAACGGCTGGTGCTGGACGCAGCCTATCTGTGGTCGGTCGGCGACTTCCGGATTCCGCTGAACGTCTGGCACGCCTTGACGCGCCTGAACACTTGGATCGAGCCCGCGCTCACCATGGAATGGACGCGGCTGATGCAGCAATATCTGGCCCGTCAAGGTCGCGCCGTGCTTGAAGGCCATATCGCCGAGGCCCTTGCTTGGCTCGATCCTCAGCGTGGCACCGCAGAGGTCCGGCGCCTCACCGCCGCCATGTTCGATGCCGGGCAGCCGGTCTTCTGCGTGTGGACGGGCCGGAAATTGCGGCAGGAGGGCATGGACATTGACCATTGCCTGCCGTTCTCCGCATGGCCCAACGCCGACCTGTGGAACCTGATGCCTGCCGACGCCCGCGTAAACCGACACCGAAAGGCGGATCGTCTCGTTTCGGCCGATCTGCTGGACCGCTGCGGCGACCGGATTACGGACTGGTGGGAGCGGGCATATCTCCGTGGCGGCAATGTCCTGGCGAGCCGGTTCGGCCGCGAGGCGGCGGCGTCACTGCCGGTGGATGCGGTACTTGATGGCTTTGTCGGCTTGAAACCGGTCCTGGAGGCGGTGGCCGCCAAGCGGCTGATGCTCAAAGCGACACAGCAGCTGCCGGAGTGGAATGGCCAACTGGCTCCGCGGCAGGGCACTGAGGAGCCGCCAGCTTCGTCTCCTGCCTGACTGAATCCGCGAGGGGGAGAATCTTCGGATTGAGGCTCGAAAGCAGCATCAAGGCGTTCAGGCACTGCTTCGGGGACATGCCGCTGCCGCTCCCGGCGGAGGCGAGATGGCAGGCGGCGTCGAAGGAGATTGCTTCCGCCGCGTCCGGAGACAGGACGGACCACAGGGTCGGGTCCGACTTCATGGCCTGGTAAGCCAGCCAGCAGGTTCCACCTTCCAAGACGCCGCCATACACCTCTTCCGCCATCAACCCTGTGCCTGGCAACTCCGCGGCCAGCGCCCGGAGCGCAGAGGAAGCTCTCCAGTCCTTCAGATACCGGGCTGGATCGTCGCCCCAGGGAAATCGCCTGCTCCCTTCCATCCACCTCACGACCGCCGCCACGATCCTGGCGGCCCTCCGCTCGTCAGGGCGATGGCCGCCCGCGGCCAGATGGTCGACGGTGTCTTGAACGAGCGGGTCGACGTGTCGGGGATGCAGCGAGAGCAGGCCAACCTCACCGATGGCCTCGATGGCGCTAAAGGCCAAGGCGCCTGTCGCATGCCCCCTCGACCGGCTCGCCACCCATCCCATGATCTCGTTCATGCCGTTCATCGCCATCTCCATCACCAGCAGATGGGAAAGCGTTGCTCGGCCGCAGGCAAGCGACTGGGCCGGTCAGTCGACGATCATCCGGACGTGCTTCATCATTTCCCCTTCTGGATGTCGGTCGGGAGGGAGACGAGTAGCTCGCGGCGGTCGAGGCGGCGCGGCAGATGCCCGAGGGCGGCCGCATCATCGTGATCGGCTCCATCAACAGGGACCGCATTCCCTTCCCGGGCCTGTCGGCCTACGCGATGAGCAAGTCGGCGCTTCAGGGAATGGCTCGGGGCTTCGCGCGAGACTTCGGGCCGTGCGGAATCACGGTGAACGTCGTGCAACCGGGGCTGATCGACACGGACATCAATCCCGCGGACGGGCCGATGAAGGATATTCAGCATGGCGTCATGGCCATCAAGCGCCACGGGCGGCCGGAGAGCGTGGCCGGAATGGTGGCTTGGCTGGCAAGGCCGGAGGCAGGTTTCGTGACAGGGGCGATCCACACGATCGACGGTGGTTTCGGCGCCTGTTCCAATGCCGAGGGGCCAATTGGCGCATCGGCGGCGCAACCGGAGCCCCTTGGTTTTGATGTCAGCGTCTCGACCCACAGGGCAATGAAACCTGCCCCGTCCGGTTCTCCGCAGGATGCACGATCAGGAGAAGACCACGGGCAGGAATAAAAGTGGGCCGATGTCGTACCATGGCTCCCACAACGCTGGAGCGCCTTCCGGCCTCCAGGACCCGCGGACGAAATACCCGCAGTCGCCGTACAAGAGCCAGTCGCAGCCCCGGCCGTGGCTCACTCGCGACATGGACCCGCTCCCCGATCATTACGAGACGACCTACCGTAGTTCCGGCCGCCTGATCGGACGCAAGGAACTGATCACCGGCGGAGATTCTGGCATAGGCCGGGCGGCCGCGATCGCCTTGGCCTGCGAAGGCGCCGACGTCGCGATCAACTAATTCCCGATCGAGGACCCCGACGCACGCGATGTGGTGGCGCTGATCGAGACGGAAGGACGCAAGGCCGTCGCCCTGTCCGACGACCTGCGGGACGAGACGTTCTGCAAGACGCTGGTGGCCGACGCCGTCGCCAGGCTAGGCGGGCGCAACATCCTCGTCTGCAACGCCGCGCGTCAGCAGACACATTAGTCGATACTCGAATTTCTATGTCAGCTTTGACAAATCTATTCTTGATCATCTGGAATCAATTTCGGCGGCCCACTATTAGTAACATCGATCTCCTTTCCATAATATCTACGGAATGTCTCCACAAAATTAGCGACCCCATTTTCATCTACATGTGTTCCACCTATATCTAGTTTCTTTAAGTGCTTTAGTGGAATTAAGTGGTTCAATCCTCTATTAGTCAACCTCGTCCCGCTAACGCCTAACTCCTCTAAATCAGTTAGTGACGAAAGCGTAGAAACTCCTACGTCAGTCATTTTACTACTATCAATATTGTAAGGATATACGGATGGCGGTTCTATGAAAAGCTGCGTTAGACTTTTGAACTGCGCAATACGCGAAAGTGATGCATCTGAAATATCACTGCCACGTATACGGAGATCAATTATGTTGCTGAGAACTCCGATCCGATCAAAATCCTCATCCTCGAACTCACAGTTAATTAGCCCAAGTATTTTTAGAGACTTTACCTTGGAAATTAGCTCAAAAGTTCTCTGGTCCAAATGCAGATTTTCTATTACTAACTCCTGTAGATCCTCTTGTTTTTCAAGTAATTCAATATAGTTATTAAGGGCATGTTCCGAATGTGTCCTTGTCGCCATGAACGGCTTGAATAGTGATATCACCTTCAAATCGTCTGTACTTCCTGCCCAATTGTACTTAATATCAAGAGTCCAGCCTTCTGTACCCATCTCCTCATCACGAGACCACAACATATTTAGATTGTATTGTTTTGCTAAATAAAATAGATGAATACGCTTCTCTTTTTCTGAAGGGGTATTTACAATAATAAGAAATATTGTCAAGACAAATGTTGGAATCAACAAAATTATACCTATCCACCACAGATTTGGATAGCCGTGTTTTACGCCGATCCGAATGATCTTACGTCTTAATATTTGCATCTTTTGCCTCTCTTTTTTCCCTTCTCTTGGAAAGGAATTCTATCCACCAGGGTACCGTAAATGCAGGGCCCAAGATCGATGTAAGAATTGAAATTACCATCAATTGAAAACTGGACAAACCATTCTTATCTTTCACAATGAGGCCAGACGTTATTTGTTCTAACCCAGATGAAACTAGAATTCTATGGGAGCCCTCACTCTTTGGCGATATATTCCATAATAACACAGTCCTTCCAGGAGGGATATCAAACTGCTTCTCCTTTTCTGGCCTTACGTCAAATGCAGCGGCGTTTACCTCAATATTCGCTATACAATTGCTATCAGCACTATTATTCATGACTATCTCCAAAATTGTTGACTCCCCTATAGAAAGCCGCCGTTGTTCAGGAATGACTTCGGCCAATGCATGAATGCATGGCCCTGAGGCATGCCAAGATTCCTTTTCATCCATCAGCATAGCATCAAGTTCATCCTGCCGTATTTGGCTAATAAATCCTTGATATACTATGGCAAGGTATGGAGTTACTACAAAGGTAAGGAAGGCACCGAAAATTGCACTGATAACACGCGGTCGGAAATACATTGACATAACAGCCTTATCTCCGCCATCGTTCTATGAATTCCTGATAGTATCCTGGACTCCGGAAAAAATACAAGAAAATTTCTCTACAAATATAACCTTTAGTGGCTTGAGCATTGCTCTTCGCCTCGATACTAGCATTACTTTGGCAGTCTTGAGGTGCTGAAGGGAGCCTGCGTCTGTTACCGGACCAAGGATGCGACCTTGGCCGGGGGCGCTCATGCTAGACGTGCAGGGGTGGGAAGACGAGTTGTCGGAGTGGCTGGAGCCTTTCCTTCACTCTGGGGCACAATGCGCGGCGGCGGTGGGCGCCAGTGTACGTTCGGGGGCTGCTTGGGCGGACGGATCGCAAGTGCGTTCAGCCGATCGCCGCGGAGTTGACACCGGATGACTACGATCAACTCCACAATTTCGTCGCCAGCCGCTCGTGGAACAGCACCCCGCTGGAGACCATCCTCACCACGAATGCCGATGCCCTGGTCGGGGGCAAGGGTGCCATCCTGGTCATCAACAATGTTGCCCTGTCCAAGAAGGGGGATCGCCCGGTCGGTGTCGCCCCGCAGTATATGGGGGTGCTCGGCAAGCAGGCCAATTGCCAAGTGCTCGTTTCGCTCACCCTGGCTCGCGACGATGTCCCCGTGCCGGTCACCTTGCGCCTGTTCCTGCCGCAAGATTGGATCAAGGACGCGGGACGCTGTCGTCATGCCGGAGTGCCACAGGGGTGCGTGCGGGAGCGCGGCAAACCAGAAATTGCCTTAGACGAACTGGACCGTTTGCGAACCTTGGGCGCGCGCTTTGATGCCGTCGTCCCGGATGCCGGATACGGCCACAGCGCCGCGTTCCGCAAGGGGTTGAGTGAACGCCATTTGACCTGGGCGGTCGGTGTCCGGTGCACACGGTCGGTCTATAGCACCGCCGTGGAATTGACTTGGCCGGTGGCCAAGACCGGACGGCCGCGCAAACGGGCCGTGCCAGTGAAGAGCTAGTCGCCGCCACTACCATGCTGAAGGCCGCGTCCTGGCAGCGCCTCACATGGCGCACCGGCACCAAAGGGCCGCTCACCGCAGAGTTTGCTGCGATACGCGTCCGTGTCGCCGATGGGCCGCCCCAGCGCAATCGGGCGCCCTCGCCGGGCGAGGAGGTCTGGTTGGTCGGATCAAGGGGGGGCGAGGTGCCATTGATCCAGGAGCGGTTGCCGGAATCGCAGAACCAATGCTGCGCGTACACAACCGATGCAGGATCCGCGACTTGTAAAGTGCATCGACCACTTGCAGTGGACCGGGCAGGTAGGCACACTCTGCATCCGCGGAAGCGCCATTTGGTGGCGTTCCGGCAGCTAGAAGCATAAGGTGCGGTTCAGGTGGTAGCGTCAACAGCCCTTCAGCGTCACGTCACGTGGTGCGACAGCATTCAGGCTGTCGGTCAAGGGAGCAGGGCACATTCGAATCGGGTACCCCGTGGGCCTGCCCATCGAATTACTCGACTGTATCCGGCGTTGTGGAGTGCCGGACTTGTCTGAAGCCGGGCAGCACTCCCCCTGGTTCATGCCACATGCCGATCAGGAGCGCTTGATTCGGGCCGGACTCAAGCCACACGGCGGGGGGACTCACCAGTCCAAGACCATGATGCTCGCCGACCTGACGGCGCTCATGGAAGACGGCGGCTTCCTAGATCCGGCTGCCGCGATCATCGAGCGGAACGTCCTCGGGAAGCCGTCCATGCGCGCGCGTGAAGTGTCGCTCAAGCGCCTGCGCGAGCTCTACGGCCTCGACATCGCCCCGCCCATCTGTAGCGCCTTGCACGAGCTGTGGTCTCGCGACCCAGGAGGGCGGCCGCTCCTGGCGCTGCTCTGCGCCCTGGCGCGAGACCCGTCCCTGCGCGACGGCGCGGACGCCGTGCTCGACGCGCCACCGGGGGCGCGCGTCAGGGCGCCCGCGATCACGGAGGCGTTCGAGGAACGGCATCCGGGGCGGCTCGGCGAGAAGATGGCGCAGTCGCTCGCCAGGAACGCTGCGTCCACATGGACCCAGGCCGGATATCTGGAAGGGCCCATACGGAAGGTCCGGACACGCGCGAAGCCGTCCCCGGCCGTCGCCGCGTACGCCGCCCTCATCGCGACGGTTTGCGGCTTCGGTGGCCCGGCTCTGCTTGAGTGCCGGTGGCTCGACGTCCTCGACCGTCCGCTCGACGACCGGCTCTCCCTCCTGAGGCAGGCGGAGGGGCTTGGCTTGGCCCGCGTCAGGGCAGCCGGGAGCGTCCTTGAGGTCGAAGTCCGCCAACCGTTGGCGTCAGCATTGGAGATCCCCGACCTTGTCAACGTTTGACGTCCTCCTCGACCACTTCCGCGAGCGCGTGGCCGTGCCGTGGCGCGATGACGTGCCCGCCGCCGGGCGCGTCTGGATCCTTTGGTACGACAAGTCCCTGGAGAGGCGGGTCCGGGGTCGGATCGCCGAGTTCGAACTTGTCGCAACAGCGGCCGGAAAGGGCTGGCGCCACTTCGACGTGGCGCCGCTTTTCGGAGAGTGGATGGCCCAGCACCCGTGGCTCGAACGCCTCGCGAAACGCCCTTCTCAGATCGAGCGAGTGATCCCCGACTTCGAGGCCCACCTCGTCGCCCTGCTACGCGCGGAGTTGGCCTCCTGCGCCGGGAACGACCTGCTGGCGGTCACCGGCATCGCCTCGCTGTTCGGCCTTACCAGGGCCTCGATTCTCATCGCCCAGGTGGCGAGCACCATACCGGGACGCATGATGGTGGCCTTCCCGGGCACCCATGCCAACGGCATTTACCGCCTCCTCGATGCCCGCGACGGCTGGAACTACCTCGCCGTGCCTATCCCCTCCGCAGACGTGGCCTGAACCGATGCTCAACCGTGACGTCCTCGCTAACGATCCGACCAGCTACCGCCTCGCCAACGACGGCGTCGCTAAGGTGTCCTTCCCGCCGCCGCCGGACCTCATGGAGGTGCTGCGCGGCGAGTTGTCGACCTTCGTCTGTGACGGGGCCTACGCGGCCGGGTTGACTAAGATCCTGGACGCCTTCAACGCCGTGGCGGGCCGCAAGGGGTCCGTCCCCGCGGTATGGATCTCGGGATTCTACGGTTCAGGAAAATCGCACCTTGCGGCCATGTTGGCCGCGCTGTGGACAAACCTCCGCTTCCCGGACGGAGCGGATGCCGAAGGTCTCGTTCACGATATCCCCACCAATGTCAAGGCGGGGCTACGTGAGCTTGCGGCGAACGCCTCCCGCTCAGGCGGCGCGGTGGCCGGAGGCGACACTCTCGGCTACGGCTCCCAGGATCCCGTCGAGGCCGTCCTCGCGATCATCCTTAAAACCGCCGGGCTCCCGACCGATCTCGTCGCAGCGCGGGTGGCCCTCTGGCTGGATCAGCAGGGCATCCTGGATGTAGTCCGGGCCGACTTGGGCGACGGCTTCGACCGGGAGGTCCGCGGCTTCCTTCTTTCCGACGAGTTCGCCCCCGCCGTCCTGAAGGTCAAGCCTAGCATCGCTCCGGACATAGACACCCTGCTAAACCGCCTAGAGACCAGCTTCGGAAGCAAACCGGAACCCACCGTCGATCTGCTTGTCGAGATGGGGCGGGAAGCGCTCTTGATCGGCCGGAAGGAAATCCCGCTTACGTTGATCGTACTTGACGAGGTCCAGGAATTTATTCGGCAGGATCCGGCGCTGACGCTGAAGATCCAGACGATCACTGAGCAGCTGTGCACGCGCTTTGACGGGCGCCTGTTGGTAGTCTGCACCGGGCAGCAGGCACTCACCGACACGAAAGATCTCCAGAGGCTCCTCGGTCGCTTCTCGGTCCAGATTCCACTGGGGTCGGCAGACATCGACTCGGTCATTCGTCGGACCGTGCTGCGGAAGCGGCCGGAAACTTTGCCCGCAATCAAGAAAGTGCTGGACGACCGCTCCGGCGAGATTCACAAGCAACTGGCGGGCACGAAGCTCGCCCACGGCCCTGCCGATGAGGACGCCGCCGTTCTCGACTGGCCTATCCTTCCGACCCGGCGTCGCCTTTGGGAGCGTGTCCTTCGCGAACTCGACAAGAGCGGCCTTGGCGGAACGCTCCGCGGCCAGCTGCGGACAAGCCTGGACGCGATAAGGCAGTACGGCGATAAGCCGCTCGGCCACGCCGTCCCGGTGGACTTCCTGTACGGTCGGTTCGCCGACGAGGCATTCAGCAGGAACCTGCTGCCCCGCGAGACGCGCGACCGGATCGATTTGCTTCGCGGCCAGCCCGGCGACGGTGCCCTGAAGGCCCGCATCTTGATGGTGGTGTACCTCCTGAGCCGGATCGCGGGCGAGGCCGCCGTACATGGCGTGACCGCGCGGTCCGAAACCATCGCCGACCTGCTGATCGAGGACCTCGCGAACGCGGCGGAGATCCGGGCCAAAGTTCCGGTCCTCCTCGACGCGTTACAGAACGAGGGCGCGGTGATCCCGGTCGGCGGCGAGTGGCGCCTCCAGACCAAGGAGAGCGCCGAATGGCAGCAGGACTTCACCGCGCAGCAGGCGGTCCACGCAAGCGACGCCAACGGCTTGGCTCGCAAGCGGGACTCACTGCTAACCCAGGCGATCGACGACGCCCTCGCGGGCGCGGTCCAGGTGCAGCAAGGCGCCTCGAAGACCCCGCGCAAGATCCAGCGCCTCAAGGGCGACGAGAAGGCAAGCGGCGACGGCGTGGCGCTGCGCCTCTGGAATGGATGGGACGATGCCCTGGCCGCGGTCGAAAAGGACATCGCCGCAGCCGGGGTAACGGACTCGACGCTCCACTTCGTCATTCCCGCTTGGCGCGAAGCGGAGCTTCGCGACGCGCTGATCACGCTACGTGCCGCGGAGGACGTCCTCCAGCAGCGCGGGGTGACGCAGGGCCAAGCTGGGCAGGAGGCGAAGACCGCGATGGAGACCCGGCGCGCCGACGCCGAAAGGAAAGCCCGGGAGATTCTCCAGGAGGCGGTGAACAAGGGCCGCGTGCTTCTGGCGGGTGGCGCCGAGATCGGCGTCTCCTCGGCGCGGTCGGAGGCGGTGAAGGAGGCGGCGTTCCGCGTCCTCGACCGGCTCTTCCCCGAGTTCAAGGCCGGAGACCACACCGGGTGGGAGTCGGTCATCGAGCGCGCGCGGAAGAAGCAGCCCGACGCCATCAAGGCTGTCGACCACACCGGCGAGCCGCAGGACCACCCGGTCTGCAAAGTCTTCCTGAAGGCCCTGGCGCCGACGGCAAAGGGCGCCGAACTCCGGTCTCTCCTTGTTGGCGCGCCGTACGGCTGGCCTGTTCCGGTAGCGGAGGCCGCGGCTCTGGTGCTCCAGAACGCCGCTCAGTTGAAGGTGACCGGCGAGGACGGCAAGGCCGCCGTCCTAGCGGACTTGCCGCGCCAGAAGTTCGGCCTCTGCGTGTTCCGCGTCGAGACGAGGATAGTCACCGCCAAGGAGAAGATCGCGGTCCGCGGCCTCGGCACTCCGCTCGGCCTGACCATCCCGCCAGGGGAGGAGGGCAATTATCTTGTTGCCCTCGTCGATCGGCTCGCCCAAACGGCCGCGGAGGCGGGAGCCAACGCACCGGCGCCCGAGGCGCCCGTCCCTCCCGGCATGGGCGACTTCCGTGCCCTCACCGGCAACGACCTCCTTGTTGCGCTCGCTGAAAAGGTTCCGGTCCTCCTTCCGCTCATCGACCAGTGGAAAAAGGACAAGGCCGAGATCGCCGCGCGCACGCCGAGGTGGCGCCTCGCTGAGTCGCTCGTCGCGCTCGGCGCGGAGGGTGAACGGGCGGCGCTCGATGCGGTGCGCGCGGGACGCAGCCTGCTCGGCAACCCGAACCCGGTCCCGCCCCTTGTGGCGGCGGCGGCCGACGATCTCCGCGCCCGCGCCAACGCCGCCTACGCGGCATGGGAGGCGGCGTGGAACGCCGGGGAGGAGCGCCTCAAGAACGACTCGGCATGGATAGCCATCGGCCCCGACAAGAAACATGACCTCCGCGCGGCGAACGGTCTAATGCCTCAAGCCGCGCCAGACCTCTCTTCGCCGGAGACCATCGCTGCCAGCCTCCGGCAGAGGGGGCTGTCGGAGTGGCAGAACATGGCCCTCGCTCTGCCCGCCCGGGTGGACGCGGCGCTTCGCGATGCCGCCGTCGAACTCGAGCCGAAGACGCAGAGCGTGAGGATCCCTCGCCCCACCTTGCGGAGCGAGTCCGATCTCAATGCTTGGCTTGACAAGCTGCGGGAGGAGATCACCCCGCATTTGGCCCTTGGCCCCGTGCTCCCGACCGCCTGAGAACGTACGATGAAGCAGACGACCTTAACCGCGCCTCTTCGCAAGCAACTCGATAAAGCGGTGTCTCGGGCGCGTGACGTGGCCGAGGAGGCTGCGGCGGACGCCATCCGCCGCCTCGCCGTCGGGGAGGCCCGACCGCGCGTGCCACTCGCCGATGAAGCGGCGGCCTTGCGTCGCCGCCTGCGCGCCCATGCTCGGGCCCTAGGCGACCTACAGGAGGAGAACGGCAGCCTGACCACGGCCCGGCTGCAAGAGGCGGCGGCCTACGAGATCTGGCACCGCATGCTATTCAGCCGGTTCCTTGTGGAGCGCGGCCTACTCCGCCACCCTGAACTCGGCGCGGCCATGACCTTGGCCGAGTTGGCGGAGATGGCGCCGGAGGAAGGAGCAACGGACGCCTGGGGGCTGGCGGAGAGGTACGCGGCAGCTACACTGCCCGCGGTGTTCAAGCCGGACGACCCCGTGCTGGCGATGCCGTTGGACCCCTATCACCACAAGCGGCTTCAGGAGCTTGCGACCGGTCTCGACGCGGCGATCTTCGGGGCCGACGACGCGCTCGGGTGGGCGTACCAGTTCTGGCGCGGCGCGGAGAAGGATCGGGTCAACGCGTCCGAAGGGAAAGTCGGCGCCGCCGAACTCCCGGCGGTGACCCAGCTGTTCACCGAGCCGTACATGGTGCAGTTCGTCCTCCACAACACGCTGGGTGCATGGTGGGCGGGGAAGGTCCTGGCCCGCCGCCCCGATCTGGGCAGCACCGCGGCCGACGAGGCCGCCCTACGGTCGGCTTGCGCGCTCCCGGGATTGGAGTGGGAATACCTGCGCTTCGTCCGCGATCCCGCCGGTTCCGGCCCATGGCGACCGGCGGCGGGAACGTATCCTGGGTGGCCTGGGCGGGCGGCGGAGATCACCATGCTTGACCCCTGCTGTGGCAGCGGGCACTTCCTGATCGAAGCGCTACCGATCCTCGCTGGTCTGCGGCAGGAGGAGGAAGGTTTGACCTCCGCCGATGCGGCGCGCGCCGTGCTTCGCGATAACCTGCACGGCCTGGAACTCGACGGGCGCTGCGTCCAGATCGCCGCCTTCGCGGTCGCGTTGGCGGCATGGCGTATCGCGGGCAGCCCGATCACCCTGCCAAACCCGCACATCGCCTGGGTCGGCTCCCCGCCGCCCCTGCCCGTCGGCGAGTTCGCCGCTCTCGCCGGAGGCGACGCCGACCTCGAACGCGGCCTGACGGCGCTCCATGGGCTCTTCACCAACGCGCCATTGATGGGCAGCCTGATCGAGCCAGTGGGCGGCGATCTCGTCAACCCGGTGCGCATAGCCGGGGTCGAGCAGTCCCTGGAGCGGCTGCTGGCCCGCATGGGGGAGGCCGAGCCGGAGCGCGCCGAGGGCGCCATCGCGGCCCGCGGTATGGCGGACGCGTCGACCCTGCTCGCCCGGCGGTGGGTCTTGCAGGTGACCAACGTGCCGTTCAGGGCCTCCGGGACCCTGGTCGAGACCTTGCGGAGTCACCTTGAGACCACTTTTCCCATGGGGAAGCGGAACTTGGCGACCGCCATGTTCGAGCGAATGCTCAGGGCGGCAAGCGACGGCGGTACGGTGGCGAGCGTCACCCCGAAGGAATGGCTCTCCGCCAAGAGCTATCGCGACCTGAGGCACTGGTGCGTGTCGCGCAAGGCGATCGACTGCATCGCGGCGCTCGGTCCGCGCTCCTTCGAAACCATCAGCGGGGAGGTCGTGAACGTCTGCCTCGTCGTGGCAACGCCGGGGAGGAAGCACGAGACCGCCTCCTTCCAGTATTTCGATGCGGTGAGCGGCGAGACTCCCAAGGAAAAGGCGGGAATGCTCGTTGCCGACAGCCCGACGCAGATATCCTTCGGAAGTGTCGGCAGGCGAGCGCACGTGGAACTCGCAGACATCGAAGACGACACCAAACTGCTCCACAACTTCGTCTCGCACCACCAGGGCTTGGCGACCGGCGACCTGAACCGGTTCTCCCTCTTGTTCTGGGAGGTCAAGCTCCCGGACGACCGCTGGGTCTACTGGCAAGGTAGCGTAAGCTCCTCAGAGGAGTTTCGCGGACTGGAACGCGTCCTCCTGTGGGAGCACGGGGCCGGGTCGCTCCACGCCTTCAACGAGGAGAACAAGGCTGTCCGGAAGAACACGCATCTCCGGGGCCTCGGCGTCCTGAGGAAGCAAGGGGTGCTCGTCACACAGATGGGGGCGCTCCCGGCGTCGCTGTTTTCCGGCGAGCGGTTCGACGACACGACGACGGTGCTGATCCCGAAGGACCAGAGCCTGCTGCCAGCCTTGTGGGCCTATATCCAGACCCCCGAGTATGCGGATGCCATCCGTCGGATCGACTCGTCCATCAAGGTGCCCGCGGCTACCCTGACCAAGGCTCCCTTCGACATCGCACGCTGGCAAGGTGTCGCGGCGACGAAATATCCCGGGGGTCTTCCAGCCCCCTACTCGGACGATCCGACACAGTGGCTGTTCCACGGACACCCGGCCCACGCCGCGACGGGGACCGCGGTCCACGTCGCTCTCGCCCGGGTGGCCGGATACCGATGGCCCGCGGAGACGAACACCGGCATGCGCCTGTCTCCTGTCGCACGGGACCTGATCGCCCGGGCCGCCGCCTTGCCGGAGGGTGACGCCGACGGCCTGCTGCCGTTGCACGCCCAGGGAAAGGACGGCGCGCTGGCCGAGCGCCTGCGCGCCATGCTCGCCGCGGCGTACGGCTCGCGGTGGTCCAACGCGTTGGAAGCCGAGCTTGTCCGCGAGGCGGACATAACGCTCGACAAGAAGGCTGCCAGGGACATCAGCCTGGAGACATGGCTGCGTGACCGCGCTTTCCGCCAGCACTGCGGACTGTTCCACAATCGCCCCTTCCTCTGGCAGGTGTGGGACGGCTTGCCCGACGGGTTCAGCGCCTTCCTGCATTACCACCGGCTGAGCCACGCGACCTTGCAGACGCTGACCTACACGGTGCTCGGCTACTGGCTCACCCGGGCCAAGCATGACGGGCAGACGGCCCATGTGGAGAAGGCGTCCGTGCTGCAACAGAAGCTCGACGCGATCCTTCAGGGCGAGAGCCCGTACGACATCTTCGTGCGCTGGAAGCCCTTGGCCCAGCAACCCCTGGGGTGGGATCCCGACCTCGACGACGGTGTCCGCATGAACATCCGGCCTTTCGTCAAAGCCGGAGTGCTGCGCGATATCCCCAACATCCGATGGACCAAGGACCGCGGCAAGGACACCGCGTCGGCTCCATGGTATGCGGTGTTCAACGGCGACCGCGTCAACGATCACCACACCTCGTTGTCCGAGAAGCAGGCGAGCCGGGCGAAACCATGACCACTCCCCTCGACACCCTCACGGACGCACTACTCGCTTGCCGGAGGTTCCTGGACGGCGCGGAGGCACCCCCCGAGGCCATCCTGTGGTGCGATCCCGGCCGCGAGTTCGCAGCGCTGATCCCGGCGCTCCGGGGTCGGCTGCCGCAACTCCTGACCCTGGGCGACTACGACGCCGCTACCCGGACCGGACCGGCCATCTGGCTCCGCGCCGCCGCCGGTCGTCACCTGCCCGGCGTCGAATGGCCAGCCGACCAGCCGCCGATGATCTGGATGCCCGGCGTCGGTCGGGAGGTATTGCGCGGCGCCGAGGACTGCGACAAGGCGCTCCAGCCGCTGGTCTGGTATGCCGTGGCAGGAGCCTTCTTCGGCGCCAAGGGGCGGGACTGGACCCTGCGCCGCTTCCTGACCTCGCAGGACGCCGCCATTCGCCTCGACGTCCCCGAGGACGCCGCCACCCGCACCGCGCTGGGGCGGGCCGCCGCGCGCCTGTTCGACGAGCCGCTGGCGGCGCTGCGGGGAACGCGGTGGGACGCGGCGGCGCTGGACTCCCTGTTGGCGCCCGACCCGGTGCAGGACATGCTCCGCTGGATGGATGGCACCCTGACCGAGACCGCCGACGCGGAGCGGTTCACCGCCTTCGCCGCCCGCGCCGTCAAGGACTTCTCCTTCGATCCGAGGACGAAGTCGCGGCAGGACGCCGCTGCCCGGCTTGGACGCCGGGAGAAGGCTTGGGCCGGGGTGTGGGAGCGCTTCGAGGACGCGGGCGGCAGCTACGAGGGCGTCGTGAAGCTGCTGCGGGCCGAGGAGCCGCAGGACCTGCTGGCGGACCTCTCCGCGTACCCGCGCGTGAACGAGACGCGGGAGGCGGAGCTTCGGCGCGATCTCGCCGCCCTCTCCTCGATGGCCCCCTCCGCCGCAGCCGATCGGCTCCGGACCCTGGACAAGGCGCACGCTTGGCGCCGGGCCACCCTGTGGGCGAGACGGGGCGAGGCCCCGCTGGCCCTGGCCCTCCGTCATTTGGCGGCGATCGCGGACGTCCCTGCCCCCCCCGCACACGACGGCGACGCGATGGCCAGGGCTTACTTCGAAACCGGCTGGCAGGCCGACGCGGCCGCGCTACACGCCCTGGACATCGCCCGCTACGGCGAGGACCGGGACGCGGTTGTCGCGGCGCTACGCGCGGTGTACCTGCCCTGGCTCGACCATGGCGCCACGACGCTGCAAGCCCTGGCCGCCGCCGGGAAGGTCGCCTTCGCGACGCCAAAGGCCCCGAAGCCCCCGCCGCAGGACGCGGTTCTGCTCTTCGTCGACGGGCTGCGCATGGACCTCGCCCAAGAGCTTGCCGAGCAACTGCGCGCGCGGGGCGCGAACGTCGCGCTCGACTGGATCTGGTCCGGCTTCCCGACCGTCACCGCTACCTGCAAGGCGCTCGCGACCCCGGTCGCGGCGTCCATGAAGGCGGGTCCGGCCTCGGAGATGCTACCGGCGACGGCCGACGGCAAGCCGGTCAAGAAACCGGTCCTCCTGAAGGCCCTTGAGGCCGGGGGATGGAGCACGTCCGAGACGTTGCTCGCCGACGGCCCGGTGTGGCGGGAATGCGGGCGCTTCGACGAGGAGGGCCACGCATTAGGCGCACGGCTGGCCGAGCGGACCCGGGACGGGCTGCGCGACGTCGTCGAGATCGCGATGCGCCTCGCCGCTCAGGGGCGGAGGGTCCGGATGGTGACGGACCACGGTTGGCTGCTCATGCCCGGCGGCCTCGAACAGGCCATGCTCGATAGTGGCCTCGCGGAACCCGACGGCAAGCGCACCCGGGTAGCCGCCTTGAAGCCGGGCGCGCCGACGAGCTACACCCGCCTGCCCTGGACGTGGGACCCCGCGGTGAGCCTGGCGGTCGCAACAGGCGCGCGCGCCTTCTTCGCCGGACAGGAGTACGCCCACGGCGGCGTCAGCCCGCAGGAATGTGTCCTGCCAGTGCTCGACATCCGCGCCGAGGGTGGGGCGCCCCGGCTGGTTACGATCAACGCACGCTGGCAGCGCCTACGGCTCAAGGTGGAGATCGCGGGCGGCGCCGGGCTGATGTTCGACGTCCGGCTCGGGTCCGACACCTCCGGCCCCAGCGTGCTCAAGGGCGGCGCACGCCAGCTGGACGACCTCGGGCAAGTCGGCGTGCTCATCAGCGAGGACCATCTGGACAAGCAGGTGTGTCTGGTGGTTCATCCTCCGGGAAAGCCGCACGAGGTGCTGGCGAAGCGTGTCGACACCATCAGGGACTGACCGATCTTGATCGCGTTGGACGAACTCGACCGTAAGGCGGTGGACGCCTTCCCCGGCCACATGGTCCGCAAGGATCTCGTGCGCCGTTTCCGCGGCCAGTTCCCCGTGCCGACATACGTGGTCGAGTTCATGCTCGGCCGCTACTGCGCCAGCACCGATCCCGCCGAGATCGAGGAAGGCGTGGAGATGGTCCGGGATCAGCTGACGGCCCGCACCGTCCGCGCCGGGGAAGAGGAACTGTTCAAGGCGAAAGCCAGGGACAACGGTTCGGTCAAGATGATCGACATCGTCACCGCCCGGCTCGACGCGAAGAGCGACAGCTACCTGGCCTCCCTTCCGAGCCTGCGCCTGACGGATGTCCGCATCGGCGACCATCTCGTCCGCGAACATGAGCGGATGCTGACCGGCGGGTTCTACGCGGAGGTCGAGCTCGGGTACGACGCCGCCATCGCCCAGGAGAAGGGGGGCCGCCCCTTCGAAATCCTGAGGCTGCGCGAGATCCAGCTTTCCACCCGCGACATCCTGGAAAAGATCGCCGCCGGGCGGGCGATGCTCACGACCGCGGAATGGAAGAATCTGCTCCTGCGCAGCATCGGCCTGGAGCCAGCCGCCATGAACCCGCGCGCGAAGGACGTGATGCTCCTCCGCATGCTCCCGTTCGTCGAACGGAACTACAACCTGGTCGAACTCGGTCCGCGCGGGACGGGCAAGAGCCACCTGTTCCAGCAGGTGTCGCCCTACGCCCACCTCGTCAGCGGCGGCAAGGCGACCGTCGCGCGGATGTTCGTCAACATGCAAAACGGACAGCGCGGCCTGGTGTGCCAGTACGACGTGGTGTGCTTCGACGAGGTCTCGGGCGTGTCCTTCGACTCGAAGGACGGCGTGAACATCATGAAGGGCTATATGGAGTCGGGCGAGTTCTCTCGCGGCCGGGAGAGCATCCGCGCCGAGGGCTCCATGGTCCTGGTGGGCAACTTCGACGTCGACGTCCAGCACCAGCAAAGAGTCGGGCACCTGTTCGGGCCGCTGCCGCCGGAGATGCGCAACGACACCGCGTTCATGGACCGCATCCACGCCTACCTTCCCGGGTGGGACATCCCCAAGGTCGGTAAGGAGCTCTTCACCGACCACTTCGGGCTGGTCTCCGACGTCCTGGCCGAATGCTTCTCGCGGCTCCGCTCGCAGTCACGGGCCGGTGTGTTGCAGGGACGCGTCCACCTCGGCGGGGCGTTGTCTGGCCGCGACACCAACGCCGTCACCAAGACCGTCTCCGGCCTGCTGAAGCTGCTCTACCCCAACGCCGAGCAGGAGGCTCCCGACGAGGATCTCGAATGGGCCGTCCGCCTCGCGCTGGAAGTGCGGCGCCGTGTGAAGGAGCAGCAGAAGCGGATCGGCTCCGCGGAGTTCCGGAACACACAGTTCAGCTACTCCATGGGCCTCGACGGCGTCGAGAAGTTCGTCGCCACCCCGGAACTGCAAAGCGAGGACAGCATCGGGGCCGACCCGCTCCCGGCCGGGCAGGTGTGGGCGATCAGCCCCGGCGGTCAGGACGAGGGCGCGGGACTGTACCGCATCGAGGTGAACGAAGGCCCCGGCGGCGGCGTGCGGATCCTCAACCAGGCCCCCCCCGCTCCGTTCCGCGAGAGCACGAAAATCGCGGAGCAGAACCTTTACGCACGCGCCTACGAGCTCGTGGGCGACAGGAACCCCCGGGAACATGAGTTCGCGGTTCAGCTGCGCTCCTTCGACGCTGCGAAGTCGGCGAACCAGACCGGAATGCCGATCCTGATCGCGCTGGCGTCGGCCCTCCTTGGCAAGCCTCTGCGTGGCGGCATGGCCGTGGTCGGCGGGCTCCATCTCGGCGGCTCCATTGAGCCGATCCACAACCCGGTAGACGTAGTGGAGCATGCCCTCTCGAAGGGCGCCTCGACGGTCCTGGTCCCGGTTTCCTGCCGCCGCGCACTGGTGGACCTGTCGGACGACGTGGCGACGAAGGTGCAACTGCTCTACTACGCCGACGCCGCCGACGCGCTGCGCAAGGCGCTACACGACGGATAACGTCTCGTGGCACACGTGCTCGGATGAGCCGACCGGCAGAGCGCTCCCACCGGTGTCCCGCCTCAGCTACGCTACAAAGGGTAAAACAACATGAACAAAGCCGACTTCACCGCTGCCGTCGCCGCCAAACTGGGCGGCACGAAGACCGATGCCGCCAAGGCCATCGACGCCGTGCTGGATGTCCTCACGGAGGTCCTCGCCAAAGGCGACGATGTCCGCCTGCCCGGCTTTGGCACCTTTGAGGTGCGCGAGACCTCGGAGAAGAAGGGCCGCAACCCGCGCACCGGCGAGGAGATCACCGTCCTGGCCAGTAAGCAGCCCAAGTTCAAGGCCGGTGCCACTCTGAAGAGCGCCGTCGGCGGGGAGAAGGCATCGGCCTGATCCCGCGTGGGGGCGGCTCGCGAGCCGCCCCACTATCTTACCCCCGACGCCCCGAAGGTACGGCAGTAACCCGGCCGCGGTCGGGCTGTTCGCTCGAAGAGGGGGAAGCCGACGCTCGACGCGACGCATGTCCATCCGCGTCCGTGAACCGTGGCGGCGTCCCTGATGGGATTGAACGCAACGGGTTCCGACATCAAGCACGACAAGGGGTCTTCGCCTGACGACGATACGCTCCGGCGTCGCTTGGCGGCGGTAGAGGAGGAAGCCGCCCGGCTAATGGCCACGTTGGATGCCCGCGGCCAATCGCGGCTTGGCACCGTGACGCCGGAACCCGACGCGGGACTGTCCACTCATTCGACTGGCGTTCACGACGAGGAGCTTCGGCGGAGCACCGCAAGGTTCGAGGCGAGCCAGGCGGCCTTGCGCGACAGCGAGCGGCGTCAGCGCATGATCCTGGAGAGCGCCACCGAGTACGCCAGCTTCACGATGGACCTCAAAGGCCGTGTGACCGCCTGGAACACCGGCGTGGAATGGATCCTTGGCTGGATGGAGGACGAGATCCTGGGCCGGGCGCCCGGATCCTCTTCACCCCCGACGGTCCCGAACGCGGGTGTGCCGAGGAGGAGATAGCCAAGGCGCTGGCCGAGGGGAGTGCCCAGGACGAGCGGTGGCACATGCGCAAGGACGGCACCCGCCTCTGGGCCACCGGCATGATGATGCCGCTCCAAGCCGCCAGTCAGAGGGTGACCGACATTCTGCGATCAGGGAGTGGCCGGAATTTCGTGCTCGGCGGGGCGGGTTGAGTGTCAGGCGTTCATCGCCTTTGCGAACCGCTCGCCGAAGGTGACGGCCATCTGCGCCTTGGCGGCTGTCCACTCACGCGGCGGTATCTTCCAGTCTTTCTCGGCGCGGTTCAGACTTACTTCAGGATAACCCCGCCGAGCACGAAATTACGGACACTTCCGCTAGCACGGAACCGTTCTTCACAGGGTCTATCCGATCTGCTTCCCTCATCGCCCGCATAGCCCACCGCTCCACCTCATCCGGTGCTACCGGCATCTCGGCCATCCGATCTAGAACAGCCTGCACATAGGCCCTGATTGTATTCGCTTGCTGGAGCGCCGTCGCTTGCGCCAGGAGACGGTCGATACGATCCTTCTCCTCCGCTTCCCGCCGCTCCCGCTCCTTACGTTCCTCCTCAATCGTCCGTCTGCGAGCTTCTTCCTCCAGCTGGGCCCGACGCTCTACTAGCCAGCGATGGTGCCCTGTTACGTTCTCCCGATGGAAAACCTCTGCGGCTATTATGAGGTCAACGGCGATCGTCCCGACGAGATCCTCAAGCGTCGCATCATCAGCGTCTTCCCACCGCTTCAGCACCGGTGCATTGTGAGAGTGCGATGGCACGATCAGCTGAAGTCGCTCCTTCTGCTCCGCCTCAACCTTCCGGCCCTTCTTCACAGGCACCTTTTCCAGGATGAAGGAGATGTGCTGGCTTCCCACTTGCACAGCCGTCTCATCGTTGCTGCTGTACCGGGTTCGCTTGAAGGAAGGTTTGCACCCCGCTCGCTCTGTCGCCAGAAAAATGGCGTTCAGGATCCGAAGCCGCCGCTTCTCGAGTGGCGTTTCATAAAGCGGAGCATCCCAGCTGTACCCAGTCCGCGCCTTCTCCTCCCGGCGCCGCTCATCCTTCTCCAAAGCCTCGGCGATCAGACGGTGAGGTCTGTTCAAGAGCCTTGGGCACGTCACTTTGCCAACCATCCCGCGCACCCGATCGGTTAGGGCCTGCATGCTCTCATCGAACGTCGGCGGCGCGGGCACAGGCGTGTCTAGCGTTATGGGGGTGCCATAGCCAGACCATCGGCCCTGTCCTACCTCTACCTGATCGGAGGCGCCCGGAAAACGCAGCGGCAAGGGACGTTGCACTGTTTGCTTCCCAGCCTGCTTGCGCGCCCAGTAGCCTCGCTCCGGAACGGGGATATCCGCTCGTCGGCACGCCTTGGCTAAGGCAACATCACTCACGCCTGCTGACGCCGCGACCATCTTCATTGGCTGCGACCAGACGAGTTCGTAAAGTTCCTGCCGCGTAAATTCCCGACCCATGGCTACTCGATCGCCCTGTTTGAACCAGAATCTAAACGGGTAGCACGTGCTCGCTTTCCAGATGCCGTTCTTCGATGCTGTCTGCCGATCGGACCACCGGCGGCTCCGGGAGCAGCAGAGGCATCCCCCGCCGTGCGGTGCTCTCGGTCCACATGTCCAGGAACTTGCCCAGATGGAGCCGGTCCTTGCGCTCGCGGCCCAGGAGGTCGATCAGGCTCTCAAGGCTGCGGTTATGTCCGACGACCGTGGTCCGGCCCGAAAGAAGAGCGTAGCGGACGTAGAGGGCGAAGGTGTTCAGGACGTCCCCTTCGCAATAGGCGCGCACATCCGCGATACGTCCCTGGGTGATCATGTCAGCGACCTCGGATCCGTGCCCGCCGATTTTGCCTGGCAGGCCCATCGAGCGGCACACGTCGTCCAGGCCCCCCAGGTTCCGCGTTGCGCCAAAATCGCTTAGCACGTCATAGAGGTCGCAGTGCCAGTCCGCACTGTACCGCTGGCCGTAGGTCGACCATTTATCACCCGCCTTGTACCAGGACTCGGCCGCCACCCCATGGAACAGGGCCCGGAGTTTCAGCAGCGGCAGGTCGAAGCCCCTCCCGTTGTAAGTGACCACCCGTGGCTTCCGGTCGGCGAACCACCGCCAGAACGCCTTCAGGATCTGCGCCTCGGTGTAGTCCTCGCGCCCCCCGCTACGCACGCCGGTGACCCGGTACCATTCGTACCCGCTGTCATCGAGCGCGATCTCGGCTTCGACGAAGGAGACGGCGACAACGCGGTGATACGGGAGTTTCGGAAATGCCGAAGGATCGGTGCCGGGTGGGATCAGGGCGCTCTCGGGAGCGGTCTCGACGTCCAGGCACGCCAGCACCGAGTGCGAATGTTGAACCACGATGCCTCCCGCCCAGATCGATTGCCATGCTCAAGGTATCGGCGCCCTCATCCAGCAGCAATCGGATCATCATCCTATGTGCGGAACGCACGGAATCGGACAGGCCTATCGTCGGAAGTTGCAGTAGCGGAACGCGACACCTCAGACCGCACAAAGGAGTAGTTGAGTTCGTTGAGGCCGACCGCGGGGAGATGGCTGGGGAGAGCGGCAATTGGTTTCCCCGGTACGATCCTTCCGTTGACAGGGTTCAGCTTTCGGGAAATCGGCATTGGCTCGCCATGAAATCCACGAAGGCGCGTACGCGGGCAGGCAAGGGACTTGGACCTCCCAGATAGTCGGCGTGAATGTCCTCGATGCCGCCGGGATGCACATCCTCCAGCACCGGCATCAGCGCATCAGAAGCGATGTCGGCTTCCACCTGGAAACGTGCTAGTCGCGCCAGCCCGATGCCACCCAGCGCGAGCAGGCGCGCGGCCTCCCGGTTGCTTGGTCGTGCGATGATGGGTGGCATGTGTTCTTCGACTCCGTCGCCGTTTCTGAAGGGCCAACCGCCGATGGCCCGCTGGAAGGTCCAACCGATTCCCTTGTGCCGGGCAAGGTCGCCAGGGTGTCTTGGTGTTCCATGCTGCTCCAGGTAGGCGGGAGAGGCGACCACGACCATGCGGGTGCTGCCCAGCTTGCGGATCATCAGGCTGGAATCGCGCAGTGGCTCGGTCCGGATCGCGACATCGGCCCGCTCCTCCATCAGATCGACCACCGCATCCGACAGCACGAGGTCGAGGGTGACACCGGGATGAGTGGCCAGGAACTGGGCACCAGCGGTATCAGGTAGCGCATACTGAAGGAGACGTTGCTGTTGATGCGCCGGTGTCCGCGCAGCGTCGCACTGGCCGTGGCTTCCCGCTCGGCCTCCTCCATCTCGCTTAGGATCTTCGCCAATGACGGCGGAAGCCACGGTCGTGATTTTGTGGTCGCCGAAGCCCACAGTCCAATTACGGCAATCAACTGGTGCTTGCTGTACCGATGGTCGATCTGAGGATCTGCCCGCAAGGAAAGCGCTGCATCCCTGTTGAGGTTAGGTGTTTAGTCCAATTGTTGTCTTGATCGGGTAGCAGGCTTTTCCGAAATCTGCATGCATAGCAAACCCGGAACACGGGCAACCATGTACGCGCTCCACCTCAATGAACAGGAGCTTCGTCGACACAAGCTCCGAAACGTGATGCAGTCCATCCTGCTGGTTGGGAGTCTGAACCTGCTTGCCGCGACCATCGGCTGGCTGCTCTTCGGACCGGCAGGGATCCTGTGGGTGATCATCCTCATCGGCATGGCGCTGGCGTTCAGCCCCACCATCTCACCCCAGGTCATCCTGAGGCTCTACGGCGCCCGCCGCCTTCGTCGATCCGAGATTCCGGAGGTTCAGGACGCGCTCGCGGCTTTGGCCCGGCGGGCTGGGCTGCCCACTATCCCCGAACTGCATTACCTGCCAACGCCGGTACCGAATGCGTTCGCCGTAGGCTCCGCGAGCAGCAGCGCCATCGTCCTGACGGATGGCCTCCTAAGGGTCATGAACCTGCGCGAACTCGTCGGCGTCCTGGCCCATGAGGTCAGCCATGTCCGGAACCATGACCTGTTCATTATGGGGCTGGCCGACATCATCAGCCGGGTCACGGGAGCCATGGCGACCACCGGCATCATCCTGCTGTTCTTCAGCCTGCCGTTGATGCTGGCGGAGCAGGAGGGATTTCCCTGGTTGCTGATTGCCCTGCTTCTTGGGGCACCCACCGTCAACACGCTCATCCAACTCACCCTGTCCCGAACACGGGAGTTCGACGCCGACCTCGATGCGGCCGCGATCACCGGGGACCCTGCGGGCCTGGCCTCCGCCCTGGCCAAGCTCCAGCGGTACGATCCGGGCTTCTGGGAGCGCATGCTGTTCCCAGGTCGGCGGAATCCCCACCCGTCCGTGCTGCGCACCCATCCGGCTACCGAAGAGCGTATCGAGCGCCTTCTCTCGCTTCAACAGGTCGCATCCCTGCGACCGGCTTATGAGGCACGGTCGATCACGGTCCCTGGTCACCTTGCGCCGCCCACCCATCGACCGCGCTGGCGTGCTTCCGGGCTCTGGTATTGACCGCCGTTCTTCTCGTCCCCGCGCCATAAACCGAACGGCGCGGTCTTGTGCGGCCATGGCGCTGGGCCCAGGTGTGAAGCGCTTGAACCCTGAAAGGACTCAGCCCTCGTCATGATCGACCTGCACCGGCCCAGCCCCTGCTGCCAGCACCTATTGAGGTGCGAGACAACGCGGGTGCAGACACCGTGTTGACGGGACTTCCAGATTTCGCGGCCATTATCGAAACGCATGCGGACTGGGCTGACGTCATCATCTTCCTGATGGCGTTCGCGGAGGGGCTGTTATTCATCGGGCTTCTCATTCCCGGCGTCGTCATGCTGAACGCGAGCGGCGCGCTTGTCCGACCTCGACACGGCGGATTTCGGCTCAGGCGACCTATCGAAAATCCCTCGTCTGCGGCTTGATGCTGGACCCTAGCCGCAGGTCGGGATCGTACATCTCTTTTGCCTGCGGCATCTGCCGTCCGGCTATCCCTGTTCCGACCTCGTCGGACCGGCACGGCCGCAGCGGCATCGGCTCCCCTCGGCCACCAAGCGACCGCAGCAGGTCCGTCTGGTCGGTCAACCGCTCGGCGATCAGGTGGATGACCTCGCCCTCGATCTGCACGCGGCCCTTCACCGCCATCATGCTGGCGCTCAGGACGACACGGCGCTGTTGCTCGAACAGCTGTCGCCAGATGATGACGTTGGCGATGCCGGTTTCGTCCTCGAGCGTGATGAACAGAACCCCATTGGCGCTTCCTGGCCGCTGCCTGACCAGCACCAAGCCGGACACCGTCACCCGGCGTCCGTCGCGCGTGCGAGTGAGGTCAATGCAGGGGATGATGCCCTGGCGTCGGAGATCCCCGCGCAGGAACAACATCGGATGGCTGCGCAAGCTGAGGCCGGTCATCGTGTAATCCTCGACCACCTCGCTGCCCGCGCTCATGTGCCTGAGGGCGACCTCCGGCTCATCAGCCTCCCGCTCGGCCCTGGCGGCGGCGAAGAGCGGCAGGGCCTCATCCCGGAGCGCCCGGATGGCCCACACCGCTTCCCGGCGTCTCAGGCCAATGCTTGCGAACCCATCGGCGGCGGCCAATTGGCGCAACGCGGCCACCGGCACACCCGCTCGGCGCCACAGGTCCTCGACGCCGCCATAAGGCCGGTCCTCGCGGGCGGAAACGATCCCGGCCGCGGCCGCGTTGGCCAGCCCCTTGACCATCCGGAAACCAAGCCTGACAGCCAGCCTGCCGTCCGCCATCGGCTCCAAGGTGCAATTCCAACGCGAGGCGTTGAGGTCGACCGGTCGGACCTCGACGCCGTGCTCGCGTGCATCCCGGACGATCTGGGCGGGTGCGTAGAAGCCCATTGGCTGCGCATTCAGCAGGGCGGCGCAGAACACCTCGGGATGGTGGCATTTCATCCAGCTGCTGGCGTAGGCGATCAGGGCGAAGGAAGCCGCGTGGCTTTCCGGGAAGCCGTAGCTGCCGAAGCCTTCCAACTGCTTGAAGGTTGCCTCCGCGAAATCCTGGGTGTACCCGCGCGCGACCATGCCGTTCACCAGCTTGTCGCGGAACCTGCTCACGCCGCCGGTGAACTTGAAGGTGGCCATCGACTTGCGCAACTTGTCGGCTTCGCCGGGGGTGAAGCCCGCGCATTCGATGGCAACCCGCATCGCCTGCTCTTGGAAAAGCGGGACGCCCAGGGTCGGCCCGAGCACGGCCTCGAGTTCGGGCTTCGGGTACTCGACCGGCTCCAGCCCCTCCCGGCGCCTGAGGTAGGGATGCACCATGTCGCCCTGGATCGGGCCGGGGCGGACGATGGCTACTTGGATGACCAAGTCGTAGAAGGTCCGCGGCTTGATGCGCGGCAGCATGGCCATCTGCGCCCGGGATTCGATTTGAAAGACCCCCAGGGTGTCCGCCCTCCTGATCATCGCGTAGGTCGCCGGGTCCTCGGCCGGGATGCTCGCCAAGCTCAAGCAGATGCCTTTGTGCTCATCGAGGAGTTCGAAGGCCCTGCGCATGCAGCCCAGCATGCCGAGCCCGAGGATATCGACCTTCATGATGCGGAGGACGTCGATGTCGTCCTTGTCCCACTCGATGACCTGTCGGTCTTCCATGGCAGCGGGTTCGATGGGTACCAATTCATCCAGCCTGTCCTGGGTCAGGACAAAGCCGCCCGGGTGTTGAGACAGATGCCTTGGTGTGCCCATCAGCTGTCGGGCAAGTTCCAGAGTCAATCTGAGACGCCGGTCTCCCAGGTTGAGCTTCAGTTCGGCCGCGTGTTGCTCGTCGACGCCTTCGTCGGACCAAGCCCAGATTTGCCCCGCCAGCGCGGCCGTAACGTCTTCGGTGAGCCCCATGACCTTGCCGACGTCCCTGATTGCCCCGCGCGCTCGGTACCGGCTGACCACGGCGGTCAAGGCCGCGCGATGGCGCCCATAGGTCTCGTAAATCCATTGGATCACGAGTTCGCGCCGGTCATGTTCGAAGTCGACGTCGATGTCGGGCGGCTCATTGCGTTCGGCCGATATGAAGCGTTCGAAGAGCAGGTTGTGGCGCTCGGGATTGATGCTGGTAATGCCCAGGACATAGCAGACGGCCGAGTTGGCCGCCGAGCCTCGCCCCTGGCACAGGATGTCGCGCGACCGAGCGAACCGGACGATGCTGTGGACGCTCAGAAAATAGGGCGCGTAGCCCAGCTGGCCGATGAGCCGCAACTCATGCCGGAGCACCGCCTGCACCTTCTCCGGCACGCCATCGGGATAGCGGTCGGCAACGGCCGACCAGGTCAGCTGCTCCAACGACTGCTGCGCCGTCAGGCCGGGCGAACAGACCTCCTCGGGATATTGGTATTGGAGCTCGGACAGACAGAAGCGGCAGCGGTCCACGATCTCCAGCGTGCGGGCCACCGCCTCCGGGTATTTGGCGAACAGGCGCGCCATCTCCGCCGGGGGCTTGAGATGGCGGTCGGCGAAGCGCTCCTTCTTGAACCCGGCATCGTCGATGGTGCAGCCCTCGCGGATGCAGGTGACGACGTCCTGCATGATCCGGCGCTCTGGGGCGTGGTAGAGGACATCGTTGGTCGCCACCGTCGGCACGCGCTGCGCGGCCGCCATTGCCGTCAGAAGATGCAGGCGCATGGCATCTCCTGGCCGCCGCCGGAGCGTCAGCGCCATGTAGCAACAGCCGGGACAGATTCGGCGCAGGCGCTCCAGCTGCCGGGCACAGTGCTCGTCCGCTTCTCCCGGCACCAGGATGGCGAGCAGGCCCTCAGCCCAGTCTGCCAAGTCCTCCCAGGTGAGCTCGCAGCCTCCTTTGCCAACCCGGGCCTTGCCAATGGTCAGCAGGCGGCAAAGCCGCCTATAGCCCGCCCGGTTCATCGGATACAGTAGCAGTGCCGTGCCGTCGGTCAGGTCCACCCGGCAGCCGACCACCAGCCGTACGCCGGTCTGCCGGGACGCCTCGTAGGCGCGCACGATGCCCGCCAGCGAGTTCCGGTCGACGATGCCCAGCGCCAGGATCCCCAGGGCCGCAGCCTGCGCGAACAACTCCTCCGCGGATGAGGCGCCGCGCAGGAAGCTGAAGTGCGTCGTCATCTGGAGCTCCGCGTATGCCGCATTCGAGGAACCAGGACGACAATCCGCCCCGGTCATCCGAATAGCCCATGGATGAACCACCGCATGGGGCCGGTCTCCGGTGTCCCCTCCCAAGAGCGGAAGACCCAGAAGCGCTCGCCTGCATGGTCCTCGACGGCATAGTAGTCGCGCGCCGCCGCCATCTCGCGGTCCCGGCGCCACCATTCTCCATGGATGCGCTCCGGACCATCGGCGCGCTTCACGAGCCGCCGAACTCCCCGCCATGTGAAAGCCATCGGCGGGTGGTCAGGCATCAGGGCCAGCGTCTCGATGGGTTCCGGCGGCGTCAGCAGCCTTCCCGGCCGCGGCCACTGGGATGGCCAACCGGCCGGGACCGGTGGCGCCAGAGCGGGGATGCGCGTGACCGACCTCTCGGGGACGTCGCTCTCCAAGGGTGCGCACCGATAGAGCCGGTCATGGCCGATCCGGTTGCCCAGGACATCGATCAGCCCGGCGATCGTGGCCGCGTCATCGGAGGCGGCAAGGTCGGTTCCGGCGCCGACCAGGCGGCCGACCTCTTCGGCCATCAGAGGCTCGGCGAGCGTGGCCGTCAAGATGGCGTTTTCGATGCCGAACCCAGGGTCGACCTGATCGACACGCTCGACCAGGAGACGGGTGAGGTGCGCCGCGTTGCGGACCGACTTGGACGTCCCGACCCGGATGGCCTGCATCGTTCCATCGACCCGATGCCAGAGCAGGTCCAGCGTTCTGGCGCCCAGCCCCCTTTGTTCCAGCTGCCCGCAGAGGTCCGTCACCAGCGCCCCAATGACGGCCTGGAGAGCCTCAGCCGTGCTGATGGGTTCGACCAGGCTGCGGCGCGCCTGGACGGCTTTGGTCGGGACGACAGGCACGATCGGTTCGGCGACGCGGCCATGGATCTGGTCCAACCGTCGCCCAGGCAGCGTGCCGAACCGATGCGCCAGCGGCGCGCGTGGCGTTGACCCCAGGTCACCGATGGTCTCGAAGCCCAGACGACGGAGTTTCGTCGTCATCTCTGACGGCAGCCGCAGGGCGGCCAGCGGCAAGGCGGACACGACCTCCAGCGCATCGTCCACCACACACACAGGCCGGTGGCCGAAGCGTGCGATGGCATTGGCCGCGCCCGGCGTACCGGCGACCGCGGCCCGCGAGGCGACGCCCATTGCAGCAAGGTGGCCGACCAGGTCGTCAAGCAGCTGGCGTTCGCCGCCCATCAGGTGGCTGGCGCCGGTGATGTCGATCCACAGGCCGTCCGGCAGGTCGACGGACACCATCGGGCTATAGCGGAGCGCCCACAGCGCCAGCCGGTGCAGACCCTCGGCGTCGGCCTCGGGATCGGCGTCGGCGACCATCAGGTCTGGTACCATTGCCCGCGCCTGGGCGAGCGGTATGCCCCGGCGCAAGCCGAGCCGATGGGCGGCCATGTCTACGGCCGTGATGACGCGCTGCGCACCGGTCGACGCGACGACGAAGGGTTTGTCGGTCGGCTCGTCGGCGTCAGGCGCCGAGCCGGAGTCCGGCCTCCTGGGGCGTCCTCTCGACGAGCGTGTCCTGGCGCGAATCCGATCCGTCGGCCAAGTTGGCAAGTAGACCGAGACGACCCTCCTCATCGCAGCCCTCCAAATCCCACTCGCCCATCGCACCACCACGGCACCGCACCAGTTCCACCCGCCATCGCCTTCGGCCGATACCCGGCGCTGGCAGCGGGCTGGACGGCAGGGCCGAAATACGCCACCGGGTGACGGCGGCCGTGGGCTGGCCTAGCTCGGCGGCAGCGGCGGCCGGGCTGCGCCACCGGCGCAGGATGATGGCTGTGACCCCAGAGTGCTCCGCGGCGATCTGCATGCGCCTGGACGCCACCATGGGCAGCTTGGCGAGCTCGCCGACCACGGCGGCTAGCTCGTGATGGCGCAGGCCTTCCTCGACCAGCAGGGGCAGCGTCTTCTCGTCCGGCGCCTCGGCATAGATGACCCGGTTCGCGTCCAAGCCGACCTGGGAGAGCGCTGGGGCGAACAGGTCCGACGCCCGCAGGCACCAGAGCACCGGCCCCGTCATCCTGGACAGGATGCCCGCGACGAACAGGGTGGCCGCCGCAGCGTGGATCACTCCCAGGTCGCCGCCCTCGGCCACCTCATGCACGGCCCCCAACGCCAGTCCGCCGCTTGGCAGCCGATCGTCGACCGCAGCGAGCCCGAACGGCAGCACGCGCATGACGCGCTGCTCGCCGCATTCCAGCTGGCGGATGCGGTTGCGCAGGTCCTGAAGGGCAGGTCGAGGGGGCTGGTCAGGATACATGTCTCTTGAGACAGGCCGGGAAGGATTATGTTCCCTTTTTGTTCCCCAGAAGGTGGACATAAGTCAAGACCAAGCCTGGCTTGGCCAAGTTTCAGACAACCGCGTCAGACTCTCCCGCATCACTGGAGATGAACATGGAGCCAGCTTCAGGAGCGGAATCCCGGTGCGAACTTCCAGATATCGAGCAGGAAGCCGGTGGACAGGCGTCCACGGCGGATGCGGGAGAGTCATCTCACGCGACGATGCAAGGCGAAGAGAGGGCTTGGATCATCGCGGACCGGTTGCCGGGTACCGAGCGACTCGAATCCAGCCTTTTCGGTGGTCAGCTTTTCCTTCGATGCGACCTTCGTGGCCGCTTCATGCGTGTTCTTAGGGTGCGCTGCCGACCATGGTCCTGCTCGTTGACGGTGAACTCGTGCGAAAAGGGTGCAACCGTCTAAGAGGGTAGGGCGGCCGAAATGCCACAGTGTGTCGCCGCCTCCCGGTGAGTGGAGGCAATTCCGTCATCGAACCGCCATGTGAGTTGAGATCGCATTGACGGGAGGAAGGAATGGCCAACTGCCTGGATATCCTGGTTGCCGAGGACGATCCCTGCATCGCCGCAATGCTGGCCGATATCCTGGACGACCTGGGTCATCGCGTCGTCGGTGTCGTGGACACCGCCGAGGGTGCGATCGACCTCATCGCCGGTAACGCTGTTGATGTGGCGGTGATCGACGTCTGGCTGGCCCATGGCTCCAACGGCCTGACCGCCGTGCGACACCTGACCGGCCGGAACGGCATTCCCGTGATCGTGTGCAGCGGGCATGCGGCCGCCCAGGACGCCTTGGCCGCCGGTGCCATCGCCTTCCTGGAGAAGCCGTTCCGGATCGCCGACCTGGAGCGCGCCTTGGAACTGGCTATGGAACCCGGTGTGCTGGCGGATGCCACGGCGACCGCTGCGAGGGCAAGGATGCCGGTAGGCCACGCGCTCTCGCCTGCCGGTCGGTAGTCACGCCTCAGGTTTATCGCTGATTGTCGCCGCTTATACCTGGGCCGGATCGCGTCTCCCTGGGATCGAGCAGGTCTCCATGGGGCCGGTGCGGGTCAAATTCAGCCGATGGTTGAACCGAGCACACGTCCCAAGCGTTCTACAGGTCCTCCTCCGGCTCAGGAGACCATGATTGCAGACAGATCTGAACCCGCCCGTGCCTTCAGTGGACAGTGCTGATCGCCGAACCCAGTTGGCTGCCGACCGAACCGTCTTCGCGGCGGAGCGAACCTACGCCGCATGGGTCCGCACAGGTCTGGCAGGCTTGGCCAGCGGCGTCGGGGCCAAGAAGCTGCTGGAAGGCGTCGTCCCTGAATGGATGATCTGGGGAACCGGTTCCATCCTCGTGGCCTTCAGCGCGTTCTGTTTCGGCGCGGCCGTATGGCGCCAACTGTTCGCAGGGCCGCCGCCACCGCACCCTGACACGCCCCGCATTCCGCCAGCGCTGCTCATCGCGGTGAATGGGTTCCTGATGCTTGTTGCCTTCAGCGCGCTCGTCGGGATCTGGTTCGGAAGGACCGGTGGGGATTGAGCAGCATGCAGTTCCCGGCCGACATCCGGCTTCAGGAAGGCAAGGCCAGACCGGCGCAACGACATGAGTCCCAACGCACCAGGGTGGACGGGCTGCCTTTACCGGGCCTTGGCCTGCACGTGCCGGAGGCCAGCCGCCTTTTCGACGGCTGGCCTCCATGGCTCAAGCGGCTTCCTGATCCCGCTGGCCGCCTTCACCCCGTCCACGCTTCCGGCCGTTCGAGCGTCCCAGGCCGATCTGGAGTGCCAGCTTGCTGCGGCTCTCCGCGTAGTTCGGCGCCACCATCGGGTAATCCGACGGCAGCCCCCATTTTGCCCGGTACTCGTCGGGTGACATGCCGTAGGTCGACCGCAGGTGACGCTTCATCATCTTCAGCTTCTTGCCGTCCTCGAGGCAGACGATGTAGTCGGGCGTGACGGACCTGCGAACCGGGACAGCCGGGGTCAGCGGTGCCTCGGGTTCCCGGTGCTCCGGCTTGCCGACCCCCGCGAGGGCGGCGTGAACGGCCTTCACCAGGTCCGGGAGTTCCTGTACCTGCACGTGGTTGCTGCCGACGTAGGCGGTGACGATCGCCGACGTCATCTCCAGAAGATCGCCCGGCGCTGGCGTGTTCTCGTTGATCTGGCTCATGATCGATATTCCGTGCTGAGAGTTTGCGCCGAGTATGGACGGTTACGAGGGTTTCTGTGGATTACGCTAACCGGCACCCCGATAGACCGTCTATGTAACTATGGTCGATCAGGCAGTAGAGAAGCGCAAGAGGTTATTTGCCGATGCTAAAACGAATATTTCATGGGACAATATAGGACAGAATGAGGCCGGGTAAGCCGTTCTGGAAGACCTCTCTATACGTCCCGCAACGGCGTAATGCGCCACCTGTCGCAGAGGTGCTCCTAGTCAGCGGTTCACGTTATTCGGTCCGGAGCCTGCGAAATCGCGCTCCCCTCAACCAGTACGGCAAGGCTACATGGACCTCCGTCGGCCGCGTCCCGTCGGACATGCCTTGGCATAGAGGAAAGGCAGGCGGGGCATTCGCGCGCCAGCCGTCGAATGGGATTATTGCCAGCTTCCTGGGGGGTGCTCCCCGAGCGGTCGTGGCAGACCGGGAATCATGTCATCGGCAAGCTGGTATTGCGCTCCGGCACGGGGACGAAGGAGTCCGGAAGCCCTTTAGAGTCAATGATTCTACCGATTTCCGTTGATTAAGTGACTGAATAAGCTCATGAAAATGTGAGCTAATCACAAATGCGCGCCTAGCCTGATGAGGGTACGGGCTGATTTCTCAGGGCGCAGAACAGGGCAACCGAGAGGTCGAGAGGGGGCGACCGCGCCGAGGTGGAACGGTCGCCTTCCACCAGATGATTGCCGCAGGCCGGGGCTACAGAGACCTGCGGTGGAGGGCAGCCGTGCCGGGCCCCGGCCAGAAGTGGGCTACGCTGCCGCTGTACTTGAAGAACGGAAAGAGGCCAACGAGGAAGAGGATGAACCCGGCCTGTGCGGACCCGTTGTCACCGGTGGCGACGGAGAACGCGATCAGCACCGCGGCGACAATCAGCAAGCCGAAGGTGAGGCCGAGCGAGACGCGCCAGCTGCTGCGGATCAGATCGATGTCCGAGTGGATGGGGCCGCCCTGCTCCTCGAGCGCGTAGATGAGGAGGTATCCCTTGAGGTGGAGCGTCACCCGGCGCCCTTCCTCCGGGCGCTGGAGGAGGCGACTCAACGCGGCCTCGACGTTCCGGTAGGCCGTGATGGCTGGGACGTTGACAATCTTGCCGTTGTCCTGCCGGAGCGTGATGTAGTTGTACTTCATCCCACCGCGATGGGAAATTGACGGACCGTAGCCCTCGAGAATTCCGGAAATTCTTTTCACGAATGACCTCTACCCGATTGCGGAGTACCTGCGTCTCTTCGAAATCATCGCCAGTAAACAGCGAATAGAAAATTATTCGGGCATCCCGAAGCGCACACGCGGCCTCAGGTCGGCTTCCCTGACGTAGCCGCTCTTGTCCTTGTGATCCGCGCGGAGCCAACCCTTGGGCAGGCGGCATTCCTTCTTGGTTTCCAGCACGGCAACGGCGGCGACCTGATCGATCTTGGTGACGACCGGCGCGCCCTCCCGGGGCTCGGCGTACAGCTTCGCACCCTTGGTTCCGTCGTAGATCTCGGCGCCCCTGCCGACGGGGCAGTCGAAGGCGAAGGCGGGAGCGGACAACACGCTCAACACCGCGCAAAGAACCATCCTACGCACGCCTAACTCCTGGCTGATCTCAAGCCCGAGCTTGCTACCACAGGATTCCTTTATGAAACGTAAGGACACCTGTATGGACCAAGGGGCCTCGGGCGCGGCAAACCGATCCCATGCAAGGATTCGGTCAAAGACTGAGGGCGCGTGCCCAGGCGCTGGGGCTGAGCGACGCCGAGGTGGCACGCCGAAGCGGGCTCAGCGAGCAGCGCTATGGCAACTATGTCCGTGACGCTCACGAACCCGACCTGGAGACGCTTGTCACTATTGCCAGGACCCTGGGGGCAACGCTCGACAGTCTTCTCCTCGGCGGCCAAGCAGAACAAGGATTGGATCCGGTGCGCGCCTCGCTGGAAACACGACTGATTTCCGCCTCGCGCGCCTTAGACCTTGCTGATCTGAAGATTGCCGTCGGTCAGATCGAGTTGGCAGTTCAGCACCGTCGGGTTGACCCCGGCCCCAGCTAACGCGGGCGTCCCTTCTGCCGAGGCGTTGCGACGAGTCCTTGTCAACATTCCGTCGGCTTCGATGACCGTGGCGGCTATGGGAACAAGGAATCCTGTAGGGCGACGGACCCGTTTGGAGGCACTAGCGCTCTCCGGCGCAGGAACACCTCCAACCGGCTACAGAAGATCTGCTGCCGTCATGGCGAGCGTTGCTGCCAGGGTGACGGCTGGCCAAGCGAGCCGCGGATGTTCCGGGCAGGCCCAAAACCGCCAATACCCGGCGGCACCGACGGCGATCTTGCCGACGCAGATGAGGGTCAGCAGGAATCCGGCCAACCCGATCACGCAGAGCAACAGGACGTCGTTGCGCGAGGGCGGCTGGCCGGTCGGCATGAAGATCGGCGCGGTCATCGAGCCGAGGACGAGCATGGTGCCCCAGGCTGCGGCGAGCATGGCCGCCGACGTGCCGCCGGTCCAGGCAATGCAGCGGAGGAGAGGGGACGTCGTCACGGTTCAGCGCTCCGCAAGCTGATGGTCACGATCCAGGTAGGCCCGCGTCGGCGCTGGCCGCCGTGCTCCGGGGAACCACGAGCACCTCATCATTTATCCGATCGGCGGCTTGAGGTGCGCAAGCCTGCTGATTTGGATCGCCCGGGCGCGTTCAACCTCCTACGAGATTCCTCCAAGAAGGGCTTGCAGCTATGCGAGTGCCGCGTAGTCACCTGCCCTTCTTTAGAATCAATGATTCTACCGGCCATGGTGACTTAACCATCTGATACGACACGAATAACTTCATGCCCCTGGATCGATCGGAATGACTTAGCCCAGGCGAACCATCGAAGGACGTGCTTCGTCCTGCCTATCAGCTTTTGCCCCGCTGGCTTCGAGTAACAGGTGACCAAGGATAAGAAGCCAGAAGAGTTGATGGGCAGGGTTATGCATAGATGCAAAACCGTACAGGCAATTGTGCATTACCGAGTTTCAATTATGCCGCCGTAAAATTTCTCCAGCAATGATGGAGGACGCTCATGGCATACGATGATTTCATCAGATCACTGATCGGCGACAAGCCGAACAATCCAGGTAGATCGAGCGCGAACTTCAGCGTCGTCCGAAATGGACTGCGCTACCGCGCTGTGAGCATGGATGAGGTCGCAACATACAAGTTCGGCCGTCTCGACGATTTCGAGTGGGTCATGGAAATCCTGCATCGATCGGAGAAAGGAGCCTTCCTGCTTGTCGCCGAAGGTGGGCCGTCGTCGCCTTGGCGCGCCCGCGACGACGACGGTTTTCGAAATGGCCATGCCTACATTCCGCTCACGCCCGATCAAGCGCAGCGCTGGCTGGAGTTGCGCGGGCTGGATGAGGATCTCGACGCTCTCTTCGGCGAGGGACTGGAGGACGCCTGAGGCAAGTACTCGCCCGCTACCGGCGTAGATACCTGCTCGACCCCCGGCGAGCCGCGCTTGCGGTGCTGACCCGGGGGTTTCGCGTTGCACGAAGTTTGATCGCCGCATCGGCCGCGTTGCCTTGAGGTGGAGACTGGCGGGGCGGCGAGCACGCCAGCCCCGCAGCTTGCGAGCCCGAGGGAGGCAGGCTGTTGCCCCGATAGGCCCGTGCCAGCCGTGGGGCGCCATCCGGTCTAGTTATGGGTCGGCTTCAGCTAGACGACGAGGAGGCCCACCAACGAATCAGCACGGGTTACGCCGGATCGCCTGCTTGCAGCGGGTTGGTTGGCCCACGCGGGCGGCGCGCACGCCGCCCGGCCATATGGCTGTACAACAGATCCAGGGCCGCGCGAACGGGTGCTGCATAGGCCGCCGCGGCAGCCGCGTCACCAGCTGAAAGTGCCTGCTCGAGGCCCGTCACCGCGCCGCGAAGTTGACGGATGGCGCCGTGCCGGATCGCGGCTCGCCGCCAGATCGTCGTTGCCGCAGCAGCGGGGGATCGATGGCCGCCCTTCAGATAGCTCTCGAAGGCAGCATTGTAGGAGTCGGCAGTCCGCTCTGACGGCTTCGGCTTGGTAGAGTAAATGTTGACATGGGCTCGCGCCTCCCCAAGCAAAGTCAACAAATTATCCATGACGAACCCCTGACAAATTGTTCTGATCAACTGTATTGCGTTTTTCGAGTGCGTCACAACAAGATTGATAGGAGGTCTATCTCGTTTGACGTGGAGGGCGCCGTGAAAGTGAATACGTTGACACCGGCCATCTCGCATTGGCTTGCAGGGATCGCCCGGGGAGCGTTCCGCGATGCTTCCGTTGCGTGCCTGCTGTTCTGTGTGCTGATGGCGCTCGTTCTCGCCGCCAGCGGCGACCGTGGCGCGCGCGTGCTGATGGTCGCGTTCGACGTCTCCGACGGCGCGGGTGTCATCGGCCTGGCGCGCCTTGCGGCTATTGGTGCCCACGCGATGCTTGCCCTTCACCTCACGGTCGTGGTCGCCATCGCATCCGCCATCATCCGAGGTGCGTGGTCGCCCCTCATCTGGCTCGTAGGCCGCGGCGCCAGATCGCTTGCCGCCCTTCACAGGGGTGCAGCATGACCACGGGCTTCCTCCGCCGCGGCTTGGCCGCTATCCTCCGCCCTGCGAACCTAGTCGCTCCGATCGCGGCCGATGCCCGGGAGGCAGCCCGCGGCCTCGATCATATCGCGTCGATCGCCCGGGTGGCGCTATCCCGTGAGCCGCAGCCGCCGGAAGCGGCCGATCTACGGTCTATTCGCGACGATGGCGAACGCTTCACCACCGCGATGATCCAGGCGGGGATGTCCGAAGCAGATCTGCCCCGCCTTGGCGGAAACCTGCGACGGAGGTTGACCGGCTGGATGGTCATCCTGGTCCTCAGCGTGCTCCTTGCCATCGTGGCCCCGAAGGCGGACCTGATCGCCAGAACCGGCTTCCCGGTCCTCGACCACGCGCTGCCCTGGGTGTTCGCCGTCTGGGTGGCCGCGCGCGCGGCCCTTGCGAGCCTGCGTCTCTATCAGGTCCAGGCGCGCGCACTGGTGAGCGTGTGGGTCTGGCTGCGTGACCCGGCCGCGTGGCTCGGCGCAAAGCCGTCGAGCGCCGCCGCGCTCGTGGTGGCGCTTGCTTTCCTCTTCATGCCCGAAAACGGCTTGGCGGCGGAGCCCGCGGGCTCCGCCACCGCGATCGCGGACATCGTCAGCAACGCGATCGCCGCGACGCATGCAAACGATCTCTCACTGGAATGGCTCAGGAGGATGTTCTCGGGAGCAGGGGTCGTACCGGGTTCGCCGCCGTCGGGATCGGACGCGCTGGTGCCACTCTTCACCATGTTCAACAGCGGGCTATTCTTTCTCGGCACCCTGGTGTTGATGTGGCAGACCCTGTGCGGCCTGGTCTATGCCGCGCACACCGGCAAGGTCTTCTCCGAAGGCAGCAAGTACCACGTGACATGGGCGCCCATCCGGCTCTGCGTCGGCGTGGCGGCGATCGTTCCGATTAAGGGGTACTGCGTTGCCCAACTCCTGGTGATAGGTCTCCTTTCGGGGGGCTATATGTTCACAAACGCCCTGTGGTCGCTCTACGTCGATCGCATGCTCTCGCCGACCAGTTCTGCGACCGTGGTTGCACCCCGCCTGGACCCAGGCCGCAATCTGACTGCCCAGATCCTCCAGCTGGAGACCTGCGCTTTCGTGGTGAGGGCGGCAGAGTACGAGCCGGGCTGGTGGGATCGCTTCAGCCTCGGCATGTTCCGTTCCGCCCGTCCAGTTTTCGCGCTGCCGGAGCCCGCCGGTTCCGCTGCCGGTTCGGGTACCGTCTGGGACTACGGGCAGGTGTGCGGCTCCCTCAAGTTGGACGGCATCGCCACTTCGGCGGCGTCCCTCGTCGGCGGGCAGGTCGCCTCTGCGGCGATGACATCCACCACGGAGAAGGCGGCCTACGAAGCGTTCGACTCCGCCCGCGTACGCGCGCTCGGAACCTTCGTCCAGGCGGTCCGGAACTCCAGGGTCGCCGAGATCGTCCGTGACAGCGTCACCCCGAACCCGAGGGAGCATGGCCCCGGCCGGGGTGAGTTTGGCGGCCGTCTTCAGCAGGCTCTTGCGGCGGGAACCGCGTACACCGATGAGATGAATCGGGCGGCGAGGGACCTGAGCGCCAAGCTCGACGAGGAGGGTAGGAGGGACTTCCGGATCTCGGCGGCCGAGTTGGGCTGGGCTGGCGCGGGCTCGCTGAACTTCACCCTCACGCGGATTTCCGCCGGTGTGATGGCGCGTGCTGCCTCCGGCATGCCGGAGATTGTCGCCCCCAACCCCGAGCGCCTGACGGAGGAAGTGCAGAGGCGTCTCCGCACCGCTCTTGGCGAACTCGGCCAGTCGATCATCGACGCCCGTGAGCGCGATTACGTGTCCCGCAACGACATCTACGTGGCCGAGAACCGGTCTTCCTGGAACCCCATCTCCTGGCTGCTGAAGGAGCCGTCGCACATGATCGCCCGCGGCATCGCCAACGCCGCCGAACTCGACGCCGTGAACCCGATGGCCTCAATGACCTCGCTGGGGAACGCCACACTGATGGCCGGTGAGGCCCTGCTCATCTCCTGGGTGAGCGCCAACGTGGCGGCGTCCTCGGCGGACGCCACAGCCGAGAACGCGGGAATATTCGGCTTCGCCGGAAGACCGTTCACGGCGGCCGGGAAGGGCCTCCTCAATGTCGTCGCGCCCTGGATGGTCATGTTCATCAGCGCGTTGCTCACCTTCGGCGCGCTGCACGCCTACGTGCTGCCGATGGTCCCGTTCATCATGTGGTTCTTCGCCGTGATCGGCTGCGCCGTCTTCGCCTTCGAGGCGGTCGTGGCCATGCCGCTCGCCGCCTTGGCTCACATGCGGATGGACGGCGACGAGTTGATCGGACAGCAGCAGCGGCCGTACTGGGTACTCGCCTTCAACGCGGCCCTTCGTCCCTCGCTGCTGCTGTTCGGATTGATCGGCAGCAACATTCTGTTCGCGGTGATGGCCGGGTACCTCAACAAGACCTTCGCGCTGGCGATGCTCTCCAGCATGGGCGACAGCATCATCGGCTTCGTTGGGCAGATCGTGATGCTCGGGCTGCTGCTCTACCTGCATTACCAGATCGCCATCCGCTGCATGGGCCTGGTCCACCAGGTTCCCGCAATGGTCTCCCGCCTGCTCGGTGCGGACGACGGCGAGCGCGGCGAGCGCGACGCGACCAGCACCATTGTCGCGGCCGCGGCGTCCTTCACCAAGAATGCCGGGGCGGCCGCGCTCCGGGTCGGCGGACAGGCCAGCAAGGTCACGGGCGAGGAGCCCGGACAGCAACCAGGCGCCGACAGGAAGAACGAGAAGATCACCAAGAGGCCGGAGGCTCAGGAGGCGGGTACCAGCACGGGCCGGGGACCGTAAGCAGGCAAGGGGCGGGGCGCATTCGGCGCTTTCCGCCCCTCGGCGGACGGACCAATGTTTCAGTTTTCGCGGCGAGCCGTCGGGTTGGTGATGCCGAGTCCCAGGGCGGCTTTGTCGAAGGCCGCCTCGAAGATCATGCGCGCCATGCTCTTCGGGCTCCCATCGCTGTAGTGGTTGCCGCTCTCGGCCAGCAGGGGGCTCCCCTTGTGGGCTTCGGCGAACGCAAAGACCTGGGCGGCGCGAGCCTCGGCCTCAGCCCTGCACACCGCCAGGGCGTCCTCGAGTTCCCGCACCCGGGTTTCCAGGGTGTGGGCATACTCCTCCCACCGCCGACCGAGTTCGTTCGCGCGCCGGGCGGCAGCCGCGTTGGCATTCGCGGTGGCCATGTTGTCCAGAGCCAGCCCAACGACGTTTCCAACACCGTTGCCCTCGAACATGACGTACCCTCCGGCTTGAACTCGGAGACGCAAAGTCCCCGTCACCACGATCAACGCCCGCATCTTCTGATCGCGCAGGCTGCGGCTCCCCATTGGGACACAATCCTAGATCGAGAGCGCTCTCTGATCAAGCGGAATATACAGGAACTCTTTGTCAACATACAGGAATCCTTGCATACCCAGATTTGGCAAGGATGTCGGCGGCTCCTGCACGCGAGGAAGCCTAATCCGTTGCCGCTGCGAGCACCGCTGCCGCCCGTGTCCAGGAGGTCCCCTGCGGCCGCTCCGGCGCCCCTGGTGATCCGATCCCTGAGCAGGGTGTCCGCTCTCGAGCGGGGAGATGACGCTGACGAAGCTGCTCGCCTTGGCCGAGATGGTATAGCCGTAGGTCGCGGGAGCAAGATGAGGGCCCCAATCCAGCGTTAGGCCGCACTTGACGGCGCGCGGGAGGCCGTGCGTACGATGATGAGATGGAGGCTTTGCCGGGCAATGGTGCCCAGGCGGCCTCCACCACAGGTAGGTCCGCATGCCTCGCCGAGGCGAACGACACACGGGCTGCCGCCTGGGTAGGCGGTAGCCGATGGCCCGGCGGCCGGATCCCCGATCCAGCCGCGGGCCACTCGCAGCCCACCTTGTCAACAAATTTGCTTCGTCTCGGCAAACAGCTTCACGCCGGGTGGCTTCCTTCCGGCGGCGCGCGGCGGCAGATGCCCTGCTGCTCTCCGCTCCGGCGGACGCATCTTGGGCTGAGCGCTTTGTCGAACGCTACGAGGTCCACCGTGAGCTTAACGCGGCCGAGCGGGCAGGGCGCCGGGGCAGGGCGGGCCGGGGCGACCGGCTCATCCAGCAGGCGGACCCGGCCGCGGCCGAGGAGCGGCGGCAATTCGTCGAGCGCGCCCGAGACACCACTGCTCGCGTCGATGCTCGCTTCCGGATCGGCTTCCGCTGGTTCGGGGGCTATGTCAGCGGCAAGCCCGGCCGAGGTGGCCGGGGGTACTGGCGGTCGGCATTTATCCATCAGGGTCTGGTCAGCACCGAGCACCCGATCCTGCGGTTGTTCGTGACCAAACTGCACAAGGCCCGGCGCCTGCTGACGGGCAACGACAAGGGCGCGGTGACGGCGGGCGGGCCGAAAGTGTTGGCGTTGGACGATGCTTATGTGCATGCCAACGCGGAGATGCGCGGGGTGCTCCGGGTCGAGCTCGATCGCGATTTCGTATCCTGGGACCACCTCCGCCAAGCCATCCTAGCCTGCGACGTGCCGCTGCCGAACATCGCGGTCGCCCATGTTCACGAGGTCACCGGTGCCGTCCAGGCGCCGCACCTTATCTGGCTCCTGGAGCACAGCGTCTGCTTCACCGGCCGCGGACGGGCCGGGCCGCAGGCGGCATTTCGGTCGGCCTTGCAGCGGTTGACCGTGGCGCTGGCGACCGCCGGTGCCGACCACGGTGGGCTCGCGAACGCCCTGAAGATGAAGAACCCGCTTTCGCCTCGCTGGAGCCGGGCGGTCTGGGGCGAGGAGCCGCACGGGTCCCTGGCTTCCATCTGCGCCGGACTGCCGGAAGCCAGAGGCGGGACGGTTGCCGAGGCGGCCGGGAAGGATGATGCGGCGGAGGCCGAGGGATCGAACAGCTTGTTCCGTCAGCTGCGGGCCTTCGCCTTCGCCAACGTCGGCCGCCACCATCCCGACGGTGAGGGGACGGGCAGCCGCGGCGAGTTCGAGCAGGAGGTCGTGACCCATGGCTACGAGATCGCAGACGCATGCTGCGCCTCGGAACGGCAAGCCAGGGCGACAGCCATGAAGGTGGCCACGTACGCCTGGGGACATTTCGACGGAGGACGGTGGAAGATGAAGCAGAACTGGGGCGTCTGTGCGGCGCAGACCAAGGGGCTGACGGAGGCCGAGGCAAAGGCAGTCGGCGGCCGATACGCGGCCGCGCGGCGGCGCGAGGCGTCGGTGGAGAAGCTGGTGGCGGCCTACCGGAAGCTGGCAACCGTGACCGGCGGGGAGCCATCGCGTGCGGCCGTCGCCGGGGAGGCGGGCCTGTGCGTGCGGACGGCCGAACGCCGGTGGGACGAGGTCATGCGGACGGTCGCTCTGGCTGACTCGAAACCCGCTGCCAGGGCTGCGACAGTCACTCCTATAGATAAAAAGGTCATCCCAGCGGCAGGCCCAGAGAATGCCGCAGGCGAGCGGCCGGGAGCAGCCGACGACGCCGAGCAGATGGCGATCGCGCCGATCCAGCTGGTGATCGGAACGTGCGAACCGGATCTCCCGCTCCCAGCGGGCGGCGGTCGGGGTGCCGGAGCCAAACATGTGGACGGCAAGGGACAGCTCCAGCAGGGCCGTCATCCAGACACATGGTTTGCTGAGGATGGAAATGGCACAGGGACACAGGCCCGGCTTGCACATGTCGGCGACGGCCGCGCCTCCGAGCCTGTCGCAGCATCTCCGGGGGGCCGTAGCGGCGGTCGGCCTGGGATCGTTGTCCGGAGCGTGCGGCGACGGACGATGACGCCTCACGTGTCGCCGACCGTCGTCGTCAGGACGACCGGGCGGCCATAGCGCCAGCGCCCGGACGGCCGATAGGTCATGCGGCTGGACCTGCTGGCAGCAGTCTCACCGGCAACGGCCGCGGCCAACGGCGCTCCCGACCAGCCTGAGTCCCACTTGTTAGGTGAACCAGTGAGCCGATGATGCCGCCGACCTCCGCCCAGGATTGCCCCCTTGGCGGTTGAAGCAGATTCCAGGTGCCTCGCCGCAATTTTTTCTGACAGAGAATATTGCTTTTTTCTCTGACAGAGATATATGGTGAGTTCAGGCATCAACGAGAGGGCAAGACCATGGCAGAGATCACTGAGCAGCAGTCCCGTCGTCGTGGACGCCCGAGGCTCGACCCGGCGAAGCGCAGCCAGTCAAAAACGGCCACCTTCTACCTGACGTCGGAGATGGAAGCCGCCCTGGAGAGCCGGGTCGCGATGTACCCCCAGGGCCGCAGCGGCGCTCTCCGCCATGTCCTGAACCAGGCGACGGCCCTGTTCGACATGGCCTTGCCGCGCCTGTCGCTCGATGAGTGGGAGTTCGTGCTGTTCCACCTTCAAGGACTGCTCCCCGTGAGCCTCACCGAGGTTTATGAGGATTCGTCGGCCACCAAGCGGGCCACAGACCTGTCCTCCCAGGACCAGGAGTTCTCGCCGACTGTCGCGAGGCAGGCCCTGGTCGACGCCTTGCTCGAGGAGGGCGCCGCCAGCGGGCTGAATGACGTCGCCCGAACCGTGGAGCGTGTGAGGAAGCTCAGCGACGCATCGGTGATCGCGGTGGGTGACCTGGCCCTGCGGTACTGGGTCGCCAGCAACCGCTGGGCCGCCGCCAGCTACCTCGGGCAGGAGGTAGGCGAAGAGCCGATGGCCAAGAACATCGTGCCGTCCTCGGCCATCAGCAAGCGCGGCGCGTGAAGTCCAGGAATGCCTGAGGCCGGGACGGCGAGCCCGGCCATCACGGCAGGTGAGGTCGGAGTTGCTCGTCAGAGCTCTTGCCGGACGGTCCATTCAAGCAGCGACACCAGCCTTGGATGCGGCGACTTCCCCGGTGACGTCGAGCATCAGCTTGTGCACGCGACCTTCCAGGGGATGATGTTCGGGCAGGCCGACATGGGCCGCCTGGGCTGCCAGCGCCTCGGCCCACTCGTCGGCGTTCGCCGGGCAGGTTCGGCCTGGTCCGGAGCGGTCGCCGGTGAAATGCAGGAACAGCAAGCGGGCAGGGTGCCCGTGCTCCATCAGGAAGTGCAGCACGGCGATGCGGTTGCAGAACTGGTAATGCCCGTTGAGCCAGTCGCGCTCCGGTGCCACTCCCAGCGCTTCCTTGGTCCGATTCAGGGTCCGCTCGATGAGTGGGCGTCCGCCCTGCGGGCTCGCCTTGCAGGAACTGCGCATCTCCTCGATGTTGGCTTTGGCCTCCACCAGCAGCCATTCACGGCGGCCTTCCACCGTCACCTGGCCAACGGCATCCCAGTTGGGTGGGTTGCCCCGCCGAGGCCAGATCCTCGCCCAAGCCGGACGGGCCGGGTCATCGTCGGGCAGGAAGTCCACGCCCTTCCATTCGCCGTCCAACCAAGTCCGGCTCCCGTCGAAGGGCGCGTCGAGCCAATCGACCTCGCTGCCTCCCGTGGCATCCAGTACGGCAGCATTCAGCAGGCTGCGGTGACGGCCCATGAAGCGCAGAAGGTGGCATTCGCTGCCGTATCCGTTTCCGGTCTCCGCCATGCCGACCTTTCGTTCGATGATGCTGGTCTGTGGGTGAGGATGATATTCCGGGATCGCGGGAAATCGAGGGCGATCTGTCGTCCCATCTGCCGACCCGCGTCCTGCCGGTTTCCACCATGCCAGCGAGCGACTTCGACTACCTGATCGACGGTGAGTTCAGGCTGGTCGCGGACCTCCTTGTCCCCGGGGCGCCGTGCCCAGGACGAAGCTCGGGGTATGAAACAGAACGCAGGTAAGACCCTTGGGGGTTTCATAATTCAGCAAGTTACAGTGCCAATCAGCGTCGGAACCCTGTCCCTATTCACAGTTGTCGGACTGCGGGCACTCGGCGGATGCTTGCCAAGCGCCTGCGCCGCGACAGTTTCCGTGGCATCGTGGACCGCAGGCCGCCATCCACCGCTTGATCAAAGAGCACAACAGAACGTCCAAGCGCTTCGTCTGGACCGCCGATCCCGACCACATCATCGGCGGCATCAACAATGTTAGACGAGCGTCAGGCGCGGACCACTAGGGTACTCGCTTGAGTAGGAATGAATCAAATCTTTGGTCTCCTTCTGCCAGGATGCTTGTGTGTGTTGGAACAGCTTCAATAGGAATATCCCAAGTGCTGACGGAATCTTTCAGTGAAACTTCTACAATAGCCGAAATCATTATTTCAACACCTGTGTTATCGCGGTCGAACAAATTTTTGGTTGTTTCTCTAAGCTCCGCCCAATCAATGTTAACCGAAATAGGATTTTCTGATATTAGTTTTTCTGGTGGAACTATGACCTTTAGTCGCACAAGAGTTAGTCTTCTCTGCTTGATATCACCAATGCTATGAAAATCTATAAGAAAATGCAGATATGATTCCAGTATTGCATGTAAATAAGAATTATTATTCGCCCGACCAATAAGTAATTTTGCAATAATGCAAATTGCTGCTATGTAGGCAGCCTGTTGTCTGGAGCTCAAGGTTAGGAGGTGCTGTGCCGATCTTATTGTCATGTCGCCCAGGATGTTGATCTCGACACCGCCAGAGTGTATAAGTGAATTGCGATATTTTGTGATTTTTCTGTAAATCTCCCAAAATGCATTCTTGATACTAGGGTTTTCCGAAAAAAGACGCGGCTCCATAATTTCATCTCGGCGCTGATCGTACTTTGAGATTTTTTCAGAAAACGTCCTTGGAACTTTTCCATCAGGTAAGTTTTCCCTAAGTATCCACTCACATATTATGTCTTGTATTTTGAATGCTGCAATAAAGGCCAACGGTTGAAGCCTGGATAGCGCATATCGCACAGCATTTTCACAAGAATCAACGTTAATTGTTCTAGTGTGTAGCGTATACAATCCCCCATGTTCGGAATAATTCCCCAATGTTATTTCGATATTGTTGAATGCACTTTCAGACTGTCCGAAAAGAGCGCCTCGCATATATTCGAGAGCTTCCAGTTCATACAAGAACTCCAATTCAAGGTCGGCTGCACTTCCAGAGAACATTGTTTCCACCCATTTTTTTCAGGAATCAGGTTGGCGAGATCATTGAATTGACCAAACTGTTTCAAGCCGCGTCATTTGCCACAACAAATTTCAGGGATGTATCAAAACTACTAACCTAATTCTGGGCCGACTCCCGGAACATTGTGATTTAGGCCGCTGGGGCATAACAGCAAGCAAAAATATACCTGTGCCACAGGACCAGATCGGCTTCGGCGGCCGGGGTCAGGTTGCCCACAGGGGAACCGTCCGGAAGTCCCTCGTGTCCCTGGCGCCCTCCTGGATGCCGAGTAGCGAGGCCAGAGGCGTCAGCCAGCTATCCCAGTAGATCCTCGTTCCGATTGCCTTGATCATCCTCGGCCTTAACTCTCCGCAATCTCCGTCCAGTGCCTTGGCGTCATTCTGGCGCCCAAGTGACGCACTCGCCATGATAGCACAAATGTTTTCAATCTGCATCTTGGATTGGTCTGAACCCGCCTTCCGCTTCCGCAGGAGCTCCCAGCGTCGGCAGCGGACCGCCTTCGCAAGTGCAGCTGGCCCGGCGGTCGGGAATCCAGCACAATCCCGGCATGAGCGGGCAAGCCATCGCGTCATCGACGGAGTCCCTGGCAGGGCTGGTGGAGCGCGTGACCTTTCACAGCGCCGAGACCGGCTTTTGCGTGCTCCGGGTGAAGGTCCGCGGCCATCGGGACTTGGTTGTTGTCGTCGGCCACGCGGCGATGATCTCGGCCGGGGAATGGATCCAGGCGAGCGGCAGCTGGGTCAACGATCGCACCCACGGCCTCCAGTTCAAGGCCACCTTCCTGAAGGCAACCCAGCCGACGACGCTTGAGGGAATCGAGAAGTACCTGGGCTCCGGCATGATCAAGGGCATCGGCCCGGTCTACGCCAGGAAGCTGGTGAAGGCGTTCGGCGAGGCCGTGTTCGACGTCATCGAGGCCGAGCCCGGTCGCCTGCGCGAGGTCACGGGCATCGGGCCCAGGCGGGCCGACCGCATCGTCAAAGGATGGGCCGACCAGCGGGCGATCAGGGAGATCATGCTGTTCCTGCACGCCAACGGCGTCGGGACATCCAGGGCCGTCAGGATCTACAAGACCTACGGGCAGGAGGCGATCCAACTCATCACCGAGAACCCATACCGGCTGGCCAGGGACATCCGTGGCATCGGCTTCAAGACCGCTGATGCAATCGCCGCCAAGCTGGGCATCGAGAAGACGGCCATGGTCCGCGTCCGGGCGGGCATCGGCTACGCGCTGGCCGAGGCGATGGACGAGGGGCACTGCGGCCTGCCGGTGGAGGACCTGGAGAAGCTGGCCAGCGAACTCCTGGAGGTCGGCACCGATCTGGTGGCCGAGGCGCTGGCGGATGAACTTCGTGATGGTGCCGTCATCGCCGACCAGCTGGAGGGCAGGGACTGCGTCTTCCTGGCTGGGCTGTACCGGGCCGAGCAGGCCATCGCCGCCCGGTTGCGGGGACTTGCGGCCGGGACACTGCCCTGGCCCGCCATCGACATGGAGAAGGCGCTGGAGTGGGTGGAGGTAAGGACGGGGCTGACGCTGGCGCCGAGCCAGCGGGAGGCTGTCCGGCTTGCCCTGGCATCCAAGGTCATGGTCATCACCGGCGGCCCGGGCGTTGGCAAGACGACCCTGGTCAACTCCATCCTGAAGATCCTGGCCGCCAAGCACATCCGCATCCTGCTGTGCGCCCCGACCGGCCGGGCGGCCAAACGGCTCTCGGAGAGCACCGGGCTGGAGGCCAGGACCATCCACCGGATGCTCGCCTTCGATCCGGCTGCCGGTGGCTTCAAGCACGGTGAGGAGAACCGGCTGGAATGCGATCTGCTCGTCGTCGACGAGACGTCGATGGTGGACGTGCCATTGATGAACGCGCTGCTGAAGGCGACCCCCGACAGGTCGGCCCTGATCCTGGTCGGCGATGTCGACCAGTTGCCGTCGGTGGGGCCGGGGCAGGTGCTGGCCGACGTGATTGCATCCGGCGCCGTGCCCGTGGTGCGCTTGACCGAGGTGTTCCGGCAGGCGGCGGCCAGCCGCATCATCGTCAATGCCCACCGCATCAACCAGGGCCAGATGCCGGATCTGACCCCCATAGAGGGCTCGGACTTCTACTTCGTCGAGGCGGCGGAGCCCGAGGACGGTATCCGCAAGCTCATCGAGGTCGTTCGGAACCGAATCCCGAAGCGCTTCGGCCTGGACCCCGTGCGCGATGTCCAGGTGCTCTGTCCGATGAACCGCGGAGGCCTCGGCGCCCGGTCGCTGAACGTGGAACTCCAGGCGGTCCTGAATCCGCCGGGCGATGTCCGGGTCGAGCGCTTCGGCTGGACCTACTGCGTCGGCGACAAGGTGATGCAGACCGAGAACGACTACGAGAAGGAGGTCTACAATGGGGATCTTGGGGTCATCACCGCGATGGATCCGGAGAACAGCGAACTGCTGATCGACTTCGACGGCCGGGAGGTTCCCTACGACTTCGGCGAACTGGACCGGGTGTCACTGGCCTACGCGACGACGATCCACAAGAGCCAAGGCTCGGAATACCCGGCCGTCGTCATCCCGCTGGCGATGCAGCACTGGAGCATGCTCAGGCGCAATCTCGTCTACACCGGCGTCACCCGCGGGAAGCGGCTGGTCGTCGTGGTGGGCCAGCGGAAGGCGCTCGGGATGGCGGTGCGGGCACGGCAGGAGGGGCGCCGGTGGTCGAAGCTGAAGGAGTGGCTTCTGGCAAAATCGGCCTGACCGCCGCGGGAACGTCTTCTTCTTGCCTGCGGGGGTTCGTTCACTCCGGAAAGGTCTGCTTCAGGCAGCAGGGGAAGGCGCGTGTCCCCGCCGTGCTCGGGTAGCCCATCAATTCCAGAACGACCCTGTCCAGGCTCGGGGAACCATGACAGGTGAAGGTTCTTACCGTTTTGGCCGCCGAGCGTTCCGTTGTGGATGGGGGCGCCATCGCTGCGTGATCCGCGGTCTGAAGAACGACTGTATCTCCGCGGGTCTGGGTGACCTCCGGAACCCGCGGGACGAAAATAACGCCAATGGCACTGGAACTCGGCGCTGGAAAATGTTCTCCAACCGTCTTCGTGCGTCTTAGGGTAAAGCTGGCTAATCCAGCAGCGAGCCCTCTGAGCACGGCAACGCTGCTGCGCTTGTTTCAATTATTTGCGGTCGAGCAGATCAGATTGCTCCCCAGATTGGTGCGAGGTCTCTCGCTGCCGAGATCGCCGGACGGATCTCTCCAAATCTGCTTCCAACCAATTTAGATGAGTATTGTTCTCGGTTGAAATTCTATGGCTTTGAGCGGAGCGCTCTTCGATCATCGGCAACCATGCGTATACAGTTAAAGACTGTCATCAACAATTCCGCTTATCTGGAAATACGTTGGCACGGAAAGGATGAATCCATCTTCACGTCGCTTCCTCAGCAGGATAGGCTATCCGCCCACTGCATCATGCTGGCAATGGGCTGAGTTTGGAGGGGGCGGACTTGGACGGGACAATCAAGCTCATTCGCCAAGGTGATTTGTACGCCCTGCTATCCGTTTGTACCGACGAGGATCTCGAACCTCTTGCTGCGACGATTGCCGAAGGCCTGCCGGATTTTCTGGAGACTGACGAAGCCTATCGTAGGCTCAAGCCCCGGCATTCGATTTACCATCGCCTTATCGGCGATGCCCTGCGCCGATGCGGTGATTCCCCTGAGATTGGTGCTGTTCGCGGTGAAGGGCCGTCCTACGACGTTCTTGTCGCCGATGTCTGCAAGAAGCTCGACGTCCCCCACGAGGCTGGCGAGACGGCCAGGAACGAGTCGAATCTGCTGACCATCCACCTGGGCCAGCAGCTATCGGCGTTGGGGGATGAGGAGCAGGCCGCCGCTCTTGCGCGGGCGCGGGCGGAAGCATCTGGGAAGGCAGACACCGTATTGTCGGCTGCCCGGGAAGGGGTGGGCTCCGTGCTTGCCAGTGCGGTTCAGCTGCGCGGGCAGGTGACGGCTCTGGAGCAGGGAGCGCTCGCAGCGGTGACGCGGGAGGTTTCCAACCGGGCAGCCACCGTAGCGGCGAAGGCCAGCGAGGAGGCGAACTCCCTGCTCGCGCGTGTTTCCAGCCTGGGCGTGCCGCTCACGTCGCTTGTTCCCGACGCACAGTCGGCGGCGATAGCCAAGGCGCGGGAAGTTTCAGCGAAGGCAGCTGACGCCGCTTCGACAGCCAAGGATGCGGTCGGGGCGATGTTCTCCCGCGCTATTCGGCCGCTGGCCCGTAGCGCTTCCGGGCTCAGTTTGGCCGAGCCGATGTTCAGGGTGACCGTTCCGTGCGTCCTACACCTTGCCTACCTGCGGAGGAAGCATTTGGAACGGTTGTCTGCCACAGCTGCCTCCATGCCGGTCGCGTCCGACCAGCTTGCCTATGGGGATACCCCAGGGGTAGTCGGGGCCGGTGGCGGCGCAACGCTCGTCGTCGGCGCCTCCGTAGATAAGCCGGTGCTGTCCCTGGCGCGGATTCCCGAGCCGGGCGCCCGCGTTTGGCATCCGGTTACAGGCTCGGAGGACAGCATCAGCAGGCTGAACCCGCTGCTTCAAGCGGTCCCCGCACTGGGGGCCGCGCTCCATGTCTCGACGACCAGCTACATGGAGGTAGTAGTCAACGGCCCGCTTGCCGAGGCGATCGGCGGCGGCTTCAGAGGCTGGGTACGCGGGGCTGAAGGCAAAATCGTGGAGCAGGCCCGTCTCTTCGATGCCTCCACTCTGTCCACTGTCGTGAGCGCGGGGGTATTGTTCCAAATCGTGTCCGTTGCCGTCGCGCAGAAGCACCTGGCCGACATCAGCCGGAAGCTCTCCGACATCAAGGCGGCGGTGGATCGCATCCAGCGTTTCCAGAGCAACGAGCGCCGGTCTATCCTGACCGGCGCCATCCGCTACTTTGAGCAGGTCGCGCCAGCGGTGCTGGCCGGGGAGCTCTCTAACGGCATCCGGAACCAGATCGAGCACCATGAAGCCCATCTGCTTCAGGTTCAGGATCATCTGCTCGAGGACATTCGTCGCGAGAGTGAGGAGGTTCTGACGGTCAAAGATGACGATATGCTCGGCTCCAAGGGCATGCAGGACGCCATCCAGGCTCACCAGGCTCTGCTCGACGACCTCTATCGCCAGCTGCTGCTTTGCATCCGCGCCCGCGCCTGCGGTTGGCAGCTTCTGGTTGTCTTCCCTGGCGAGGAGCGGCTGAAAGAAGCGCGTAAGCGCAGCATCCAGGAGGCGATCGGGGCATTGCGCGAGAACGGTGACTTGCTCAAGCAGACCGATCGATTCGTCCGCGAAAAGGTGAGGAGCCTGTCGTCCCTCTGGAACCGGGCGACGACCCTGAACGAGCGCAAGCTGGCGTTGCTCGCCTGGAACGAGGCGCTGGTGGCCGAAGTGGGGGCCTGCAAGGAGCAGGTTGGCTTGGATATCCGAGCGGCCGAGGCGGTGACGAGCGAGCGGCTCCAGCCGGTGAAGATGCTGCTCAGGATCGAAGATGGAAGGGCCGTGGCGGCGTGTGCGGCTTAACTACAGAATGAGTGCGTAAAAATGCCTCAGACAGCTTTCCACGGCGAGGATCTGCTTGTCGCCGCAGATATAACCACACCAGATTCTTGGGAGCGCGTTCGCAAGTGGAGTAACGATGGTCAACTACAGATGACTTGTTGTCGAGCTCGAGCTTCGGCTGTGCAAAATCAAAATAAATTTAGATTTTTCCGCCACCATCGAGACCCGAAGACCTGCAAAGGTGGAAAAGAGAGTATGGAGCATGAGCGGCTCAAAGCCGCCGCCTACCTCGTGTCTAAGCGCTGTGGTTACCATGCACAGCTGGAAGCGTCTGGGGCAGGTTGGCGCGCCGATGTCCTTATTACAAATCCGCAGACTGGCGAGCAGTCTGCGCTCGAAATTCAAAAATCAGATCAAAAGAACCACGAAACACGGGAACGTATTCAAAAGCACCATAACTCAGGCATTAGGAGCATTTGGTTTTTCTTAAAAAAAGAAAATTATGACGAGATTCCTCCAGATTTGATGTCAAGAGGGCTGCCAGCATTCTTACTTTATAAGAAAAATATAGATGAGAAAGTTAGTGAACTGAATGGTTTGCTCGCGGCCCTGCTGGAAGGTCGTATGGTCTTTGACCAGGGCACGGAACTGGGCCAGGTTCCTTTGGCTCTCATCGGCTACGACTATCCCTGCGGCCGCTGCCAGGGATCGTGGTATCGACCTAGCTTTGTGGTTTCCTATCCAAATCGTGTACGCGGTGGCTTGGCTCCTGAGGCGACAGTACTCTCGCAGCAGCCTTACGCGGAGCGACTGCTCGCTAGCCTAGAGCAAAAAGTCTGCAAGCCGGTCGGCCGTTTGCGCACTTTAGGGGCAGGAGATCCTGCCGCCCTGGTTTGTCCACACTGCGGAACCGAGCCTGAAGGTGAGTTCCTCAACCAGGATGTCGCTGCGCAATGTCCCCATCCTGTGGTCGTGGGATCGCTCGATCTTCGCAGGCACTTCCGCTTCAAGCCTGGATGGCGAGGAATTCCGCCCTCCCCTGAAATGGAGAGGGTACTGGAGACGCAAGTTTGGGAGAGGATCATACAGAACGGCATAGCCGGGATCCTATCAGAACGCGAAAGGATGATGCAGCAACAGGAGGCGCAGCGACGCCGAGTGGAGGAGCAGGCTCGCCTGCGCATGGAGGCTCAGAAAGCAGCGCTGCTTCAGAGAGAATTGAATGAGATCCGAGATAAATTAGGGCAGATCATGTCAGATGAGGAGTTACGACGATGGCTTATAAGACCGTTGCCCGAGATGTTGCCTTCCAGCCCTCAGATGACTATTGATATCCATATCGAGAAATTTTGGAACCTCTCCAATCCCCCATTAAGCAAACCTATCCTATTGCTTGCAGAACTTGAGCAAGGAGGAATTGTCGCAACCGGTGATCTTCTAGGGTTGACCCAAGATCAAATCATCCGTTTGCGGCTGAAAGCGCGACAGCGGCATCGAGCCTTACGCCTCGGTGCCGCCCAAGGCATAATCACCAAGTCAACAGCTTATGTTGCACTGCTCGTCGGAGATTTGATAGATAGATTTAATGTTGGAAGATTAAAGAAAGGTCATTGATAAGAATAGATGCAGTTCAAAGTTTGTCACGGGTCGCGGCGCCACGACAAGGTTAATGGATTAATCGTGGGAAAACCGAGATAGCTTTACGCGTATACAATCAGAGGCAATAACGGTGTCGGAGAATTCACCTATAGCGTTTCGTGCGGGTGGTATATCGGAGTTGCTTCTCCGTGCTGCTGACCCGGCAAACCAGCCTATCGTAGGCGACGTCGCCCGCGAGGCTGTTGCCTCCTTAAGAGGATATGCCTATCAAGTTTATGCGTCTGCCCTGGCGTGGCTAGATCTGCCGCCTGGGTCCGAGTTGCACCTGGAAGTCGCGGAGGACTTCGCCATCGCGGCCGTCGATGCTCTCTCGGCGGTGCAGGTGAAGAACACTCAGGACACCATCAGCCTAGCCAGTAAACAGGCGCGCGACGCCATCTCCGCGTTCGTGAGGCTTGCACAGGATAACCGCGGGCGCGCGGTCAAGTTGACTCTCCTGACGACATCTACGATCACGACCGAGAGGAACATAGATTACCGGACGGGATCGGTTCCTGGGATCGAGCGGTGGCGCGTTGCAGCTAGAGGTGGTAATCTCGCTGATCTCCGCGAGGTCCTCCTCCGCCTTGACCTCAGTCCGGATGCGCTCGCATTCATCCGGGAACGGGATGACGAACGCCTTCGCCGGGAACTGATCCGCAGGATCGAATGGCGCTGTGGTGAAGGTGACCTCGGCGAACTTGCTGCACGATTCGAGGACCGCGTCGCAGAGGTCTGTTTCGAGGAATTTGGTGTTCCTTGGGCCGAAAGCCCGCGCCACGCTGCAATACTCTTGCTCCACATTCTCCGGGTTTGCTCGCGGAGCGGTTCAAGGGCGTGCACCTCCGAAGAATTGAGGGCCATACTCTCATCAAGCACGCGGGTCAGCACCCCACGTCGAGAATACGATGCCATCGTAGCCGCACTTGCGGGCGGATTGCATGAGGCAACGGTCGGCATCGGCGTCGCCGCAGCCTGGGAGGCTGAAGGAGAAATCCCGCTGCCGAGGGATCTTCTTCCCCGGACTGATCTCGTAGGACGCATTGTTTCCACCCTACACGAGACTTCAATCGTAGTGCTCCATGCTAGCAGCGGGATGGGGAAAACGGCCCTCGCGAGGCTTGCGGTCCGCGCGGCAGGCGGGTCCTGGAACCTCCTTGACCTACGTAATCGGTCGTCGGACGAAGCCGGTGAGCAGCTGATCCATTATGCCCGGCGTCAAGCGGATGGCCGACATGGCCTCATCGCGGAGGATGTACCCGATGTTCATCTCATGGATGAGGGTTCTCGTCTTGTCCGGGCAATTGGGATGGTCGTCGACCGCGGAGAACCTTTGATCCTGACGAGCTATCGTCAACCCAGCGCTATCGGGCAACTGGCGTTGGGAATCGCCGACAGTTCGGTCTTCGAGATTCCCGTCCTTACTGCCGAGGAGATCAAGGGCGTCGTCATTCGCGGAGGTGGTGACGAGAGTTGGACCCACGCGGTTTGGCTGGCGTCCCGAGGTGGACACCCTCAGCTTGCAAGAGCATTGGTGGCTGGACTTCGGAGGCGCGGGTGGCCCACCGAAGAGCTTGGCCTCTTGCTGACCGAGGGCGCTCCGGAGATCGTTGAGCAATTGGAGGCGACCCGCGGAAAGCTCGTCAGGGCCATCCCCGACGAGGTGGGTAGGATCCTACTTCATCGTCTGGGCCTTGTGGTTGGACGTTTTCCCCGGAAGGTTGCTATTGCTCTTGGCGCTGTCAAGCCCGCGACACCGCTTCCGGGGGAGCAGTTTGATACTCTTATCGGGCCTTGGATTGACCAAGTCGGGGCTGACCGTTATCGAGTGTCCCCGCTTATTGTGGGATCGGGCGACAATGTCCTGCCACCCCACGAGGTGGGGGCGGCGCATCGGGCTATCGCGGAGGCTCTCGTTGCTGACGGTTGGATCGATGTCGACCAGATCGACAATATCCTGCTGCATGGCCGGGCGGGAAGTGCGGCAAAGCCCCTTTTGGCAATTGCGCACCTCATCATCACCTCTAAGCCGGAGAAGCTCGCCAGCGTGGCACCTCTCGCACCGTTTCTCATGTCCGTGGACTCGTCAAGGCCCTTTCTGCCGACGAACCCGCATCTTTCCCTTATACTTCGCCTCGCACAGACCTGTCTCGCCATGGCAAGGGGTTTTGGCCGGGATGCGAAACGAACGACTCAAGCGTTGATTAGGGAACTTGATGCATTCAATGGCAAGGGGAAGCATGACATTGAGGTAATTATTCTTGGTAAATTGCTGTTTGAGAATGGGTTTTCGTCAAATATCATCGAATGGCCATACCTTCTACATCGTCTTCTTCAAGGGCCGGTACGGAGACTGCGGTCGCTGGGTAGTAGCGAAGAGGCTGAAAGGCATTCAATCGGTCCTGTGCTTCTTTCCTTCAACTTATCCGGCCTCGGAAGCGTAGTCCAACTTGTGGACGCTTTCGAAAAAATGTCTAATATTGGGGAGGGGCGCGCTACGTTGTTGGGGCCGATGGATGGAATCCTGGCACCCACCGTCGTTGTTCTATCACCATGGCTTAAGGAGCGAGAACGCGGCTCCGCCGATCCTAAACAAGCGGCGGAGGACTATGCGCGGCTTGCGGAGGCGACCAGAATTTGGGAGCAGCGCGATTGGTCGATAGCGCTTTTCGTCGCAGCGGCAGAGGTTCGATATCAGGATCTACGGGATGCCGATGCTGCGTTTGCCCTACTTGGTCGTGCGGAGGCAACCCTCGGTGGTGATCCGTGGCTAAACCGGACAAGGCAGAAAATCTTGTGGGGGGAGCGTCGCGATGCGGAGGTTCTCCCTATCGTTGCGGATCTCCAGAAGGCGTTCTGCAACAATCCAATCGAACTCATAGGCTCTCTTCGCGAAGGTGCAATTAGCGCCTCTCGGCTAGGAAACCATGCCCTCGCTACGGAGTGGTTAAAGATCGCTGACTTGGCCACCGCGGACGTCTCCCTAATCTCGTATCGGGCAGTTGGGATTGGCCTCGCTGCCGACGCGGCGACCGAGCTTTGGCGAGGAGGAAATCGCAGGGAAGCTCTGGAAAGCCTTTCCGATGTGCTGGCCCGCTTGGGTGACCTCAATTCGGAGACAAGCCTGCAAGCAGGGTACGTGCACAGGGTAGTGCGGCACGCCATGCTCTGGTTCGCAGATGCGGTTGGTATGGAGGCGATCAAGGTCGAGGGGGATGCTCCTGCCCTGCCCCCAGGCGCTTGCAGCAACCCCGAACCACCTGCTGCAATCCTAAATCAGCCCCTCGCTTCGCTCGACATTAGCCATTATTGGCTCGCTCAGATTGCTCATGCGGCAGGCATTCCCAATGCGGTTCCAGATCCGCGAACACGTCTCTCCGGTAAGCCGATTCTCATTATGGAGGTCTCACTCAGAAAGGATCGTCTCGACCATTCCATCTTGATTGGAGATCCTAGCGCATTCATGGCTGCTCTTCCTCCAGCAATGGCCGCCCTCATCGGAATGCGTCGGCTACGTGAGCGAAGAGAAGGTCTTGGACTGAACGAATGGGAGCGTGGCGAATTTCCCCCGATTGACCACAACGATCCGAAGATCGTTTCTTTTATCCGGGATGCGGTGTTCTCCTTCCGGCTTAAGGCCATGGCTGAAGGGAGAGGGCAAGCGAGTGATGACCTTCAAGGGGTTCTTGCCGAGCGGAATGTCCAGTCTGGCGTGGATACCCTTTCCTTGTTGTTCCCCGGTCCTGGGAAAACCGGATCGCGAAGTGAGGAAGCATGTGTCAGTCTCGTCGGCAGGATCGATCTTGGCCCCGCAGATCTCCTCGAGTGCTGCCTACGAATCGGCATGCGGCTCGAGCGTTCGGAGTTTCTACGGCTAGTCGGTCCGTACTTCGTTCGCTGGGCCAAGCGTGAGTGGTTGCGCATCTCAGAAGAGCGGCGCTTTAGCCTCCGCCTGCCATCCGTGGTGGCTCCTGTGATCGCCGCTGCCGCCCAGGTCGAGGGTGAGAGCATTCATGATCTTGCAAGGTTGCTCGATGCGGTACTTCCGGGAGTTATCCTGATCGTGCCCGAGGATATGCGGCGCTGGGTCCGCGAGAGAGCCAGCGCCGCCGCGGGCAGATCATCTGCGACTGGACCGGTAGGTAGTAGTCCTCATTGATTTCCACTGGCAAGTTGGCTCCTCGTCACTCATTCGAGCGCCTATTTGCCCCATTGGCGACCAAGTCTTGGAAGTGCGATGCGATCGCCGGTGCCCGGCTGCTCTCATCGCAGACTCCGCGCTAGAAACGGCTTCGTTCGACATGCCCGCGTCAGAGGAGAATTTTCAACGGAGTTCGGATCTGCTGCACAAGATCTCGGCCGGTCCGCCCGATGGACCACTGGTCGTCCTACTGCATGGCTTTCCGGATTTCAGCTTCGGGTGGCGCCATCAGATTGGGCCGTTGGCTAAGGCCGGGTTCCGCGTGCTGGCGCCGGACCAGCGGGGCTACGGCCTCAGCGAAAAGCCGCCCGCGATTGACGACTACCGTATCGACCGCCTCGTCGACGACGTGCTCCGGCTGGCTGACGAGGTCGGGCATCGGCGGTTCTCGGTCGTCGGCCATGACTGGGGTGGGATAGTCGCATGGTGGTTGGCCATGAGCCATCCGGATCGTGTCGAGCGGCTGGCCATCCTCAACGCCCCGCATCCGGCGACCCTCCGAGGGCACATGGCCGCACACCCTGGTCAGCTGCTGAAAAGTTGGTACGTCGGCTTCTTCCAGTTGCCCGGCCTGCCGGAGCGTCTGATGCGCGCTGGCGGATTCCGCATGGCCGAGCGCGCGCTCACGAGCACCAGCCGCCCGGGAACCTTCGGGCCTGAGGATCTCGCCCGGTATCGCAAGGCATGGGCGCTGCCAGGCGCACTGACCGGTATGCTCAACTGGTACCGGGCGCTGCGCCGCAATCCCCGGCCGCCGACCGGCCGTATTCGCTGCCGGACCCTGATCGTCTGGGGAGACCGGGACGCATTCCTCGACCGTGGTCTGGCGGAGGCGGCGGCCGGGCTGTGCGACGATGTCCGGTTGGTTCATCTCGAGCAGGCCAGCCACTGGGTACAGCATGAGGAGGCCGAGACGGTGAACCGGCTGCTTGCGGATTTCCTCGTCCATGGCACGACCGACACCAGGATGCGAAAGCCGCTTTGTGATCGCACGTAGACCTAGTGATCGGATGCCTGGAAGCGGGCGCTCCTGCCCTTCGGCCATGCTTTCCCGGGGCCGCGCTCGTTGATCGCGGAGGATGCAGGGGTAAGCGGTAGTACGATCAACACGAGCGGCCCTGTTGACGCCCAGACCGATCTGCCTTATTTTCACGGTACCGTAAAAATAAGTCGTTAGGGTACCTCTATGGATCAGAAGGACGGAAAGCCTCCGAGAGGTCGTGGACGGCCCCGGACCTATGCGAGCGATCAAGATCGCTGGAGGGCAGAGAACGCGCGCCGTAAGGAAGCGTTCGAAGAGGTCAGCGACCGGCTGAAGGAGGTCGAAGGCGAACTAGCCTTCGCAAGCCAGCAGGTGGGGACCCTCAACACGATGGTGAACCGCCTCAATGACCTGCTGCACGAGGCGCTGGACGTCATGACCGATCAGCAGCGCGAGACATTCGTCGCCCGCATGTCGCAGGCTGGCGTCGCTCAGCAGGCGGATTCTCCTGCTCCGGCGGAAGCGCCAGCCGATCTGACAACCAGGGAGGATTGAGATGGCCCAGCGCCGAGATATTCCCCTTATCGCCGGGCTGGTTGCGAACGGGCTCGATCCGGCGGAGTCGAATTCCTACAATGTCGGGTTCATGGCTCTGGCCGATGCGATTCGATCCAGATCCCTCAGGTCGCTCAAGCTGGCACCTGCCGTGATCAATGCCGCAGTCCATGTCACTCGCCTGGACGAGGAGGCTCGCCAGATCGTCTTCGATGCCGTCGACCTCGAGAAGTTGATCGGCCGCCACCTTTGGATCGAATACGACGTGACGCACGATTCTGTCGGCGTCGAGGCGGGTCAGGCCGCCCGTCACCCAGGCGGGCCACTCCTGCGAGATGGTTGGCTAGTCACGAAAGGGGGCGGCTCCGGTCCGGGCGCCAGCTTCACCGCGCGTCGTTTCGGCGAGCGTAAAATAACCTTCGAGGCTGAACGATTCATCTGGCGCTTTACCCGGCGTCTGGGTGGCGGATACCAGGTCACTGTCGACGAAGTGCTGTCCCTGGCTGGCCTGTCACCCGAGGAGAAGGCGGCCGCCCCAGAGGTTGCCGCCGCGCTTCTGTCGCTCCTGTCCATCCTCGCCGCACCGAAGCTGACGGAAATCGTGACCGAAAAGGCAACAAAACGCCGCGGCCCTCCACCCATGCCGATAGTCAGGATGGCCTCACCGTGGATCGACCTTGATCGGGATGGGGTTCCGGTACTGCCGCGGGCCGTGCGCTCGGGACTCCTCTACGACGAGCTCATGGATTCATTCGATCTGAACGAGGGGCTGATCTGGTCTGGCCGCGCTTGGTTCAGCAGCGCTGAAGAACGCCGTCGCGCGTTGGAGGCCACCGGTCGGCGTCGGGATATGCTGAAGGCAGCCGAGCCCTTCGTCCTCGGGGCCTCGGTGGCGGAGAGTGCCGCGATCGTTGCAGCCGAAGAGCGCACCGGGATGGACGAGGCCCGCCGACAGCTTGCCCTGCCTTTCCCGAGGGCCTGGGTGGAGTGGGGTGGTGTCCAATGTGGCCTCCCAGGCCAGCGATGGGGAATGTTCATCGAGGCTCTCGACGAGAACGTCCGCGGGGATGCGCAAGGCATCATCTTCCCAGCGCGCCTGCGGGAACGCCTTGAATGGGAGGATATCACCACGCAGAGGGTGTTCGGCTTCCGCGTTCGGATCTCGAATCCGGATGAACCGATCGTCAGCTTCCCAGAGGCTTACCTTCCGGCTGGCGTGGATCCCGCATCCATCGACCAGCAACTGTTCGGCAGGTTCATCGTGGCGGTCCTTACGTTCCTGACCCAGCCACGGATGACGGAGACCCGCGTCAGGGAGCATCCGGAGCGCGTGCGCTCGAACCGGGTGCGCGCGGAACGCCGCCTCGCTCCTCTCGGAACCGTTCGAGAGATTCGATTGCTCATCGACGAACCTGCGTCCAGCGCATCGGGCGCGCGCACGGGAGGTGGAGTGGTCCAGAGCGGAACGATGCCTCGCCACCAGGTCAGGGCGTTCTGGAGGTACCGGATGGGCAAACTTGAATTTGTCCGGCCGCATTGGCGAGGGTCGGAGGCCAATGGTATTTCGCGCCGCCGCTACTTGGTCATGCAGCACGATCATGCGGATGCGGCTTAACGGCGGGGATCTGGCGCTCCCCGTCGGCCAGCGCGTCGCCGATACAGCCTCCAGAAACACAGGCCAAGCCACCCAAGGAATCCGATCCCGAACGCGAGCATACCCAGGGTGGCCGCCGCTGCTATTGCGATGATGGTGGTTGAGGGCAAGGACGGTCCGAAAGTGATCGCCATTATTGTAGCGATCGTGAAGATTACGGGTCCGCTGTTGCACATCGGTTATCTCTTCGCGGTCCGAGTAGAATGAGAGGTGGTGGATCCACGGCCGTGGCCAGGGTGGTGTTTTGAGTGGATGAGCTCCTCTTGACCGGCGCGTCTGCCCCCCGCAATTCACCGGAGGGACGTGGCGCCGAAGTACAGAGGTTCGGCCTTGATGTCCGCTAGCTTGTAGCCTGGGGCCACTCCCCTCAATGTCTCAGCGCTGTCCGTTCCAGGTCCGCCGCGGTCGCGAGGGTCCGTCGAACGACTACCCCCAACTGCCGGGCCTGAAGGCCGCCGTTGACGAATCCGTTCCGGAGGGCATCGACGATCTCGGGTTCGAGTTCCGGCAGGTCTCGAACTTCACGGCCGTATTCTGCGGCGACATCGGCCAGCGCCCCGTCCAGGATGACCTCGAAGTCCTCAGGTCCGGGCCAGGGTACTTGCAGCACCCGGCAGAGGGACCGGAGGTCAGCCGGGACGCGATCCGCTCGCCGAGCTATCAGGAGCCACGTCACCCACGATAGGTCGGCTGAGACGAGCAAGCACTCGTCCGGCCAAGCGCGTGCCGTCGCCCGATCAAGCATGCCAACCAAGGTCCTGTCGATGGCGCCGTTGCGCGCTGAACCGCCCGCATCGTCGATCCCGTCGGCCACGATGATCGGGTTCGCCCGCCGGTGAACCTGCATGGTCATCACCGGCAGGCAGGGCTGCGTCGATGACCACCCGCGGGCGGTGCCCACCAGTGCCTTGTTGTCGGAAGCGCCCGAGGCCATCAATTGGCCTGCGGGAACCCCCGCCAACACCGCCAGGCGCCGTGCGAACCGGCTCTTCCCAACCCCCGATGCGCCGGTCAGCAGGAGCGGCGGAAGCCGGAACGCATCGCAGCCGAGGCGCTGCGCAAGAACGAGGTCCGAGCGGATGGCATCCACGATCTCCGGCATCCACGGAAATTCGGCAAGCAGACTTTCCGCCAGCCCGTCCGGGTCCGGCATCGGCACCATCGCGATTGGCTGCGCGAGTTCCGCGTAGCGCTCGATCAGGGCCTTGTCCTCGCGGTTCGCCGACGGGGGCGGCGCCGCGGCCAGCACGCGGAGGGTAGGGCGGCGGTCCTCGGGGGAAGCGGTTTCGGCCTCGGCGACCGGTGTTGCAGGCGCTTTAGTTTCGGCCTTCGGCGGTGGTGATGTGATCTCGGCCAGGATCCCGAGGTCGCTGGCGGCGTCGACGGGCAGGGGGGATACAATGTCACCGACATGGGCACAACGAATTGCCAGGGCTTGGTACGCCAGCCCCAGTTTGCCGCCCTCTTGCTTTGCCAGTCGGAGCAGTCGGAACGTCATCAGCGTCCAGGCCCAAGGCAGCCGGTAGGATGCGGCTACCCAAAGACATGAGCCTTCGACGTCGATCGAGTCCATGTTTCTGGTGCCGACGGAACCCGGCCGGTGAGCATATTCGAGCAGGCGGGGCAATCGGGCCGCGAACATGATCCACGCCATTGGGTCACGGGCCTCGGCGCGTAAGACGACGGCGGCGGGCATAGCCAAGCCCTCGGGCAGTGTCTGGGCTCGTGCAAGCAGGGCTGCCGAGAGCCGGTCCAGTGATTCGGCACCTTCGGCGGGTGACTTGGTCCTCCAGATTGAGAGCAGGTCACCGTCTTCTGTCGGAGGTTTGCGGCGCCTTGTCGTCACCATTCCTCACCTTGTCGGTCAGGACGAAGGCAGACGCAGGTTGGAGCCACAGCAAACCGTGGCGAATGATGCCCTGGCTGTCGCTGACTGAGGTCGCGATTTCCTGATCTCATGAGCCATCCCTTCAGAAACCCGTCACGTCCGATTCGGGCACGCGCTCTCGATTCATAAATCCCCTAAGCTGCCTCAGCAAGGCACAAATGTCCTATGAAAGACATTTAAGTCTTATAAAGGAGTTTTGGCGACTCAGTCCTTGTCAACATTGCTTGGGCAATGTGAATCCTTGCGGCGATGATTCCGTCGCCAGCCCAAATACGCGCTGCCCGTTCGCTGCTGGGGCTTTCCCGTGCAGAGCTCGCCGACCGCGCCGCCATGAATGCGAAGACCCTACAGCGCCTGGAGGACGGCCAAGTCAGTCCGCGCGCCGCTACGCTGGAAGCCCTGGGCCGTGTGCTCGAGGCCGAGGGCGTCCTGTTCCTCGCGCCGGGAGCCGAAGGCGGGGAGGGCGTCCGGCGCGCGCCGTTGAGGTCGAAAGCGCCCGGCTGACAAACGGACACTGGAGGCGTTCCAAGGCCCGGCCTGGCTCATGGCCCGCTTTCTTGCACGTCGCAGCCACCGGCATGACCCCGGTGACCGGGAAGGAAGGGAACATGACCCACCAAGGGGTATCGGGACCTCAGCAGGAGCGCGAAGTCACCGCCGGGACAGCATTCTTCAGCCCCAGCGAGGTGATGCTGGGTGCCGTCGCGATGCTTGATGTCGGCACCTCCTCACGGCTCGACCCCGATCTTCTGGTCCTCTCGACCCGCGCGCTCGGTGACCGTTTCGACGAGTGGACCGGGACTGCTGCTGCAAGCATCGAGGCGGGAGCTTCCAGTACCGCTGCCGGGCTGCGGGAGCACCTCGATGCAGTGCTTGGCGCGGACGGGAGGGCGATCGCGGACCGTGCCAAGGCCGACCTGGAAAGCAATGCCTGGGGCAGGGTGCCGACGGCCTACTATGACCTGCGTGGCGTCAAACCACGGCCGATCTCCGCCACACAGGCCGCGCAAGTCCGTAGGGCCAGCCGGGCCATCACGCAAGTTGGGCTGCGCCCCGAGGGTACGATCGTCGAGCGCTATGTCGGTGGACAACGCATCAGCCGGTTTGGCGGAAAGGAAGCGTTCTGCGACGATCTGAACAGCTGGCTGGCCGGTGGTGCACTGCGGCCGGTTGTCGCCGCAGCGGCTATCGCAGCATCCATCCAGGGCCTGCATCAGCCCGGACGGGTCCACTGCCGCGAGATCGGGGTGGCCGCGCTGGTCCAGGGTGCTCGGAGAATCCATGGGGCGCTTGGGAGCCTGAGCTTGCCGCAGGCCGACCGTGATCGCGCTTCCGCCGCTCTGCGCTCGGTTGAGGAAGACGGCATGGTGCTGGGCCGAGCAGGGATCGAGACCCTGACGGTTGACGTCGCCGATCCCGTCGACGTCCTGATCCTTGCCGGTCGGCTGCCGCCACGTCTCCTGCGCCCCGGTCCGGCGGCCGATTAGGCAAGGGCAGCGGGTCGGTCTTCCGGGTCGTGATAGGTTCCACCCCCTCTGGTGGCTTGCGGCGCTCTGCCCTCCTCTTGAGAGCGACAGCTTCCCAGGAGGAACCCATGCACGACGCCGAACGCGCCCACGCCGATGTGGAGAGCCAGATCGAGATGTACCGGCGCCAGCGCGGCTGGAAGCCCGAACTCGGACTGCTCGGGGGGACCGCGGCAGTCCTCGGCGGCGTCGCTCTCCTCGGTGGCCCGCTGGGACCCGTGGCGGCCGGGCTGCTGCTCTTTCCAACGCTGGCGATCGGCGATGAGGTCAAGGACGCGCTGGAGCAGCGCCGGGAGAATCGCATGAGGCGCGATCTCGAGGTCGCGGCCGGTCTTCGGCGCCCCATGCCCACCCTCCGCGAGCGTCTCAGCCGCCTGCTGGGCCGCGTCGGCGAAAGGATCGCTGATCGCGCGAGAGCCGATCTCGCCAGCGGAATTTGGGGCCGGGCTCCGGGGGCTACTGCCTACTACGAGTTTTCAGCCGCCGGGGCGCGACCGATTTCTCCGCAGCGGGCGCAGGAACTCCGTGCCACCAGCCCGGACCTGACGCAGGTCAGCCTTCGGCCCCAGGGTGCGATGGTGTCGCGCTACCTGGGCGGGCGCCTCGCTGGCCAGGACGGCGGCCCGGCCGCTATTCGGTTGGACACCGATGGCAAGGTGGTAGGCGCGGGGTGGGTCGATGCTCGCCGCGTGGTTCGCCCCGGCCTGACCACGCCCGATATGCGGCAGTTTCGCCCCGACCAGGCGGCCGAGGCGATCCTGGCGTCCTACCGGCGGCCCAGCCAGGCCCGCGAGGGCGACCGGCGTGAGGTCGCGGTCGACACGATGATCTGGGAATCCCGTCGCTTGGCCGAGGCCATCATTGACCTGCGGCTGCCGCAGCGTGAAGAAGACGATCTCGTTCAGGCTCTGCGAAGCATCGAGACGAGCGCCATCGCGTTGCGACGCCTCGGCCGCGATCGCGTGGTCATCGACATCGGGAACCCGATCGATGCTTTCGACTTGGCCCGGAAGGTCGGCGAAACCCGCGAACGAAGCGTCGAGGCCCGGCGCCCGGTGCCGGGTGGCCGGTGAAGCTCCCGGCGACGAGCTTCAGGCGGCTTTCCGCCCGGCGTCCCAGCCGCAAATCTCGAGGCCCCAGATGACCTGCTTTAGATACCCTTCCGGCAGGCTGCCGGTGCCCTGCTTGCCCAGCGCGTAGACGCCATCGAAGGTGATCGCACGGCCGCGTTCCAGGTCCAGCAGGCTGACGGGCATGGTGACCTGCATCCTGCCCTGCTCCGACCTGCCGACAAGGACGATGTCGAAGGCATCGGAGCCGCCGAAAGCATAACGCTGGACGACTGGGTGCCAGTCGTCCAGTCCGACCACCGGCTTCCGATCAGCGTCCACCCTACCGGTCAGGGACGCGAGTTCGGCATCGGTCGGCCGGTCAAGCTGCACGCGAGGGAACGGCGACGTGGGGAGCGTCGCCGGTGTCTGGGTCTGATCGTCGTCATTGATCATAGTGGTCGTCCGCCTGCCGGTAGATGTGTCGGGTCAGGCGAAATCTTGTTCGCTGTTCGTTCGCAATGCAATAGGAAAATGGCTCTGGTGCACGTGACAATAGCTGAGGTTCGCAGCCGCCCAGTTGTTGCTGGCCGTCACCGCCCGGCCCGCCGCTGGAGGAACTCTTCCCACACCGGATTCTCGTTCACGGCCGGTGCGACGATGCCTTCCGGGTCGATGTGGTCCGGGATGCAGGCATAGAGGACCGACAAACTCCAGGGGTCCTCCACGCGGGGCACCCAGCGGGCCAGGGTCTCAGAAAGTTCTGCCCGGCGGTCGGAGCGCGTCAGTTCGTCATAGACCGGCACCCTGGCGGCTTCTTTCATCAGGGCGCCAAGGGGACCGCAAAGTTGCGGCCGAACTCCGGCCGAATGCAGCACCGGTTGGAGGGAATCGCTCCAGTCGTGCCAAAGCGCCTGGCTGATCTGCTCATATGATGCGCCGCCATCCGCCCTCAGCAGGTGAACGGCGAAATCAACCCGACTATCGAGCAGCGCGTTGACGAGCAGGTGCGGGTGGTCATCGTCGTGCCAGCCCCGCTGCCGCACTCGGAGCGCCGCGCTGGCGACGGCCGAGTGGCCGGGGTCCGTCCCACGGAGCGATGCGATCATGGTCGAGGCTACGATCTGGTCGCGCATGGCGGCGGAGATGTCGACGAACCTCGGCGAGATCAGGTCCAGGGCATGACAGGCTACCGTCCGCGCTTTCTCGAGCCTGGAGAAGGGGCCTGCGTTGGCGGAGGCCGGGGACAGCTTCAGCAGTGCATGGCAAATCCGTTCGAGAGCCTCGCCGTGTACCTGGTGCTCCGGAAAGGCATCCTCGAAGGCCAACCGGACCTCCATTGCCACTTGCCAGTGAAATTCGCTCTTCTGCTGTCCCATCATCGTGCTCCCAGCAACCTCAATGGAAGTGTCGCCATGAGGGATGCAAGGAACTCATGCCGTCGGGGTGGACCCTGTCATCCGCGGCGGCGCAGGCCATCACGGGACGCCTTCCGACCTACGCGGCCGTTCAGGCCGGGCACACCCGCCAGCGGCCTACCGGTCAGCAGGAAGGCGACGACATGCTGGATTGGGGCCTCAGCAAGCGTGGCTGCCTGTCGCGTGTTCAGACACCTCAGGAAGACGGCCAGATCCTCGTCTCCGAGGCGCTCAAGCAGCGGCACCGGGATTGCCACTCCGATGGCGCGCCATCTCGCGATCTGGCGGAGCGCCTCGGCCTGACGGACGACATCGGCCTGCCTTGCCATGCTGATCGCCAAGCGCCTCCTCCCTATCGGCAAGCCATATTCTGGGCATGCCCCGAATGGGGGCATCGCACAAGCGCCGGTCGCTGTGGCGCCGCCGACGCTCGCCCTTCGACCGCGCGACGGCCGAGACATCGCCTGCTCAAAGGTCGCCGGTGCGCCGACACGCCGATGCGCCGGTACGACGACATGTTGAGGTCACCGGATCATCAAGCCGTCGTGCCACCAGACCGGCGCCTGCTGTGCTCCGCTCAGGTACCGAGGTGTGCCGATGAAAAATCCGCTGGGCTCCGGCCGCCGGGCTTGGCAATATCTGCGGGCGCATACCGGTGAGCAGGCCGGAGAGGGGGGCGAGATGAACCGAATAGACGACATACGCGAGGCGCGACACGCGCCCTGAGGTCGTCCGACCCGTACCGGGGCGGCGGCCTGAAGCCGTGCTCACCGACCCGGATTTCCAAGATGCCACAGACCTATTTTACGGCCGATACTCATTTCGGCCACACGAACGTCATTCGCTTCTGCAACCGTCCATTCACCGATGCCGAGGAGATGGACGAAACGCTGATCGCGAACTGGAACGCGGTCGTCGGCCCGAAGGACGATGTCTTCCACCTCGGCGACTTCGCGGTCCGGTGCGATCCGAAGAAGATGGCCAACATCTTTCGGCGCCTGAATGGTCGCAAGCACCTGATCATCGGCAATCATGACAGCGGCGCGACCATTGCACTTCCCTGGTCGTCGCAGCCCGCCCAATACCGCGAGATCTCGGTCGAAGGCCAGCGAGTCATCTTGTTTCACTATGGCCAGAGGGTCTGGAACGGGATGAGGTACGGGACCCTGCAATTTTTCGGTCACTCGCACGGCCGTTTGCCTGGCTGTCGAGCAAGCCTGGATGTTGGTGTCGACAGCTGGGGCTTCACGCCGGTGACCTTGGCGGCGATCCGGGAGCGGCTCGCGCTGTTCGAACCGACCAACCCCGAGGTCGATCCGGCCGGGCCGGGCGGCGCCCTTGGCGTGCCGCTGCCCAGGCCACCGGTGGAGCAGCCGAGCGAGGAATGGCTCCTCGAACTCCACGAGGCGTGGAACGGGCTGTGCTCCGGCCACCTCGGGATCGAGGAAGCCGTCTGTCAGGCCGGGCTCACCTCCGTCGAGGAACTTGCAGCCGCGGCCGAAAGGGCTGGGCTGCCGTCGCAGTCATCGTAGTGGTATGTCGTCATGATCTTTCTCCGTAGGTAGGCCGCCGTTCTGTTCGAACGGCGGCATTCGATCCGCTCAGACGGCGAGGGACATCTCAGGCGCATCGCCGGGTTCAGCTTCCACATCCAAGGCTTCCTCGATCACCCCGCCCTTAGCCGCGACGGTCTTGGCCATGGTGGCGTCGAAGCTCCCATCGAGGACGAGGTGCTGGACAAGGACGGCATTGCGCTGCCCGATCCGGTGCGCTCGGTCCTCGGCCTGCTGCATGATGCCCGGCGTCCAGTCCTGCTCCGCGAAGACGACGGTCGACGCCGCTGTCAGCGTAATGGCGACGCCGCAGGCTCGCATGCTGCCGACGAAGATGCGTTTGCGGCCCAGCTGGATGTCGTCCTGCGCGTCCTGTCGGTCCTTGTCCGAGGTGTCGCCGGTGATGACGGCGGCCTCGTGTCCAGCCTCATGGAGCCCGTCTACGATCCCCGCGATCACGTCTGAGTGGTGCGCGAACACGAGGACGGCGTCGGTCGCCGACCCGAGCACGCCGAGGAGGTGCTCGACGACCTGCGGGACCTTGGCCACGGCAGTCTGGTAGCGCAGGCGCGACATCTCCTGGAAGGCCGCGCTCCGCCCCGCGCGGAGGTTGGCAACTGCGGCACGGTATGCCGCGTCGTTGCCTCCTGCCTTCGCGGCCTCGACAGCCGCCTTCAGGCGCCCTGTCTCACGTTCAGCGGTGTCGAGGGCCCGCTTCTCCGCGGCGACAGCCCGGCTGAGACCGGGGTTGTCGCAGGGGATCTCAACGACCGAGATCCGCTTCTCCGGCAGTTCGGTCAGCACGTCCGCCTTCAGCCGACGCACCATCACCGACTTGCGCATGACGGACTGCAATTCGTCGAGGTTGCTGGCCCCGCTGGCGTCGAACCCGAACTTGGTGTTGCGCCCGTCGCAGTAGCGTGCCGCGAACCTGTAGAAGTTGCTGGCCTCGCGCACGCCCATCGCGTGCAGCATCGGGTAGAGTTCGATCGGGCGGTTCAGGATTGGGGTGCCGGTCAAGAACAGCCTCCGGCGCGCTGGGATTGGCGGTTGCCCTGTTGCGCCGAGCGCCGCCTTTGTTCGGGCCGCCTTGCCGTCCTTGAGCGCGTGTGCCTCGTCGAAGACGGCGATGTCCCATTGCACCGCCCGGAGGCGATCGCCGAGCTTCGAGAGGATGTCGTAGTTGACTACGACGACGTCCGTCTCCGGCCATGCCTTTGTGGTCGCGATGCCGATGGTCAGCGGCCGCACCAGCCACTTCGCGAGTTCACGGCACCAGTTGGTCAGCGCGATCTTGGGCGCGACGATGAGCACACGGAGGCGGGGCTTGGCACCGAGTTCGGAGTTGATGACGCCGATCGCCTGGATCGTCTTGCCGAGTCCCATCTGGTCCGCGATCAGCACGTCCTTGCGCTGCATCGCGTAGGCTATCCCGGCTCGCTGGTAGGGCAGGTAGGCCAGACCCGGCGGCACGGGGATCTCGACATTGGCATCGATCGCCCTGGATGCGGCGATTGTCGCCGCAGCCGCCATCTCGGCCGCCCGGGCCGCCGCCTCCTGCGCCAGCGCGGTGCGCTCAATCTGCTCGAGCGTCGCCTCGTCGGCGTATTCCGCCAGCAGGCGGGCCTTGCTGGCCAGCCTCGTCGACCAGGTCCGGGAACTCGGGTTGTAATCGAACCCGGCCCCCTTCGGGATGTGCCGGGTATCGTACCCTCCGTGCCAGCGGAAGACGGGGACGCTGGGTATGGTGTCGTAGCGGAGCTTCATGCTGCACCTCCGCGGGGCAGGTTGATCATCAGGTTGCTGTGTTCGGCCTTGGCCCGCCAGGAGGGCGGGGCCAAAGCGATCGCCGCGCGGACCTCAGCTGCCTCGGCGCGCGTGAGGCCAGTCGGGAAGGTGCGCAGCAGGTCGCCGAACAGCGTGCTCGTTCTGAGGACGTCGTTCCCGTTCGGCTCATCCGACGACACCGGCGCGTTCAGGGCGCCGCGTGCCCACCCGCGCTCGGCGGCGAAGGCGAACGCCTTGGCCAGATCCACGGCGGTCAGGCCATTGAGGGACAGATGGAGGCGCTTGAAGTCCAGCCAGATCTTCCAGGCGACCTGCGGCGAACGGGCACTCATGCTGCACCCCGCCGGGCGTTCCGCATCTCCGCGACCGCGATGGATTCAGCCGCGGCGGCCGCCTCCGCCATCGTGGGGGCGGTGCCGCGGGCGATCGGGCCCAGGCCCCCCTCGTCGCGCCAGCGCTGAACCTCCCAGAGCCAGTGCCCAGCGGGAACGATGCTCCACCAGCCGCCCGTACTGGCGCACTGGAACAGGTATCCCTGGATGACGTAGCCCTTTCCGACGGGATGGAAGAAGAGGTCGTCGGTGATGATGGTGAGGTTGTCGTTGCTGTTCATCTTCATGATGCGCTCCGACGGGCGAGACCCATTGCGTTGATGTCGTCGATGGTGAGTTTGTGGGTGTCAGCCGGAGCGTCCGGGAGCGACAGCTGCGGGTTCTCGGTCATCTCCACCGCGAAGGTCTCGGCGGCCTTGGTGAAGGTTCTGATGGCGTGCTCGTAGAAGGCGCGGGCCGTCCTCGATCGGACATCGACGAAGGTCTCGCGCATGAGGCGGCGGATGACGCTCCGGCCGTTGATGCGCGTGTAGCGCCCGGCATTCGTGAGCACGATGTCCAGCCGCCGGGGCTCGTACCGTCGACAGATGGCGGGCGGCTTGGTCTCCACGACGAGGACCTTCTGGCTGCCGGGCATCGGGCGGGAGTGGAGGATGATCGGCATCGGTCAGCCCTCCTGCTTGCCGAGGCTGATGCCGACACGGCGGGAGGTGAGGTACGCCCGGACGTCGTCGGCGAGGTAGATCGTGGTCGACCTCGAGAGCCGGATGTAGGGCGGCCCGTCGCCCTTGCGGCGTTTCTCGCGCAGCGTCTTTACGGTGAAGCCGAACAGCGCCGCCACGGCCTCCTCAGGAATGGCACCCGGGATCATCGGCCCGCCGGTATGGGCGGCCGGTCGCTGGACTCCAGCTTGGCAGGCGGGCAGGGGGACTTCTGCATCTGATTTCATCTGGTGGGCTCCTTGGGTAGCTGGGGACGGTCTACTGGCGTGAAGCCAGGACCCCTGCCACCGGAGCCTCGCGTACTGAGTACCGTGCGTTGGCCGCGACGGACCCGCGTCCGTCCTACCCTGCTCAACGACGGGCCAGGCATGGCGGCCTGGCCGACTTCCGTCCCTGTTGGGACGCCCGCTAGCACGTGAATCTGGTGCCACCGCGGGGTTTCCGCGGGCGGGGAGCGCACGAACCGTCTCGACGCTACCCGAAACGGTGACAGTCACGAAGATACACGCATAGGGGCGCGTATGCAAGCATATAGAAGCGCGTCTTCACGAAATCTCATGGAGTTCGCGCAGGGGCTGATAATAAATGTCCCGGTTTGTCCCGTAAATTACTTAGTAAGTTTTGTCAGAAAGGATTGAACTGGGAAACTAACGGCGGGTAATTCAAGATGGACGCGATCAGTCAACTGGCAGGGCCGAGTAAAATTGATGCGATTGTGGTTGCCCTGGCGGCCCACGACATCACGCCGGTCTCGGTGGATGCGCCTTACAATCTCGTATGGGTGAGGGCCAACGGCGTCGTCGCGGGTGTCATCACCGGGTACGAAGGGTGCGGGACAGATACCTTCGCCATCATCGACCGGTTCGGCGACTGCTATGGAGATGACGACTACGGATATTCGATCGAGGTGTCCGTCGCAGCCGTGGCCGCCTACATTCGGGACGGCCGAACTTACAAGACTCGGATGTCGACGAATGTCCTGGTCGACCATGGCCAAGCCGAGGACCTGAACTGGGATACCATCGACCTGAGCGGTGGCATCGACGACATACTGGAGAACGCGGCTGAGTTTCTGCGTGATGATGCCTTCCGGGGCGACTTCGATCATATGGATTGGGAGGACGCGGAGGTCTACGTCCGCATCTGCCCGGAAGTCCATGCCGTGAAACTCGCCCGCGCTCCGGTCTTCGAAGATGCCGAGGGCTCAGAGTCATGCGAGGCGAAGCGGATGGACGCGCTCGTATCCGACTTGAAAGCCGAAGTTGTCCTGTCTGCCAGATCCCTTCGAAGTGAAGGTGAGTTTGACGACCAGGATATCGAAGCCATAGTAGTTGCCGTCGTGAAGGCCGCTGACATCTGGGCGAACGGCGAGAACTGCCTTGGAGTGGGCATCCTCAGTTGTCAGGTATACGTCGCCGACGAGGATTGCGACGATGGGGAGCACATCATCGCAGTGTCTTGCGGCCGCGAGATCTTCCAGGACGACGCAACCGAACTCCAGGACGAGCTCAATGACGTCGTAACTGACGCTATTGAGGGGTTTGCTGCTGCCCGAGGCTAGGAGAAGGCCACCTTCCCGGCCACTCTCACGAGGGAAGGACCCCGGGGGGCCAAGCCGACGGACTGGCCTCCCGAGGAGAACCCTCGAGGACAGCCACGATGGCATCGTCCTCCTCACCGCAGAGGAACAGCCTTGCGGCCGGGCTCCGGATCTCGACGTCATTGACGATGTCTTCCGGCTCAAGGCCGACAGGGAGCGCGCGATCGAGATAGCACTCGATGGTGACGAATTTTCCCTTCGACAACCCCATGCGCAAAGGACGGGAACAGCTTGAGGCATCCCCATTGATCGGGGAGGCGAAGGGTGGCCTGCCAGTTCCAAGAGGGGCGTCGGTAACGCCAGACTGGGAAGGGCAGTCTCGATAGAGGCGGCCCCGACATCGGGTACGTTTCGGAGCCGCCCATTACCTCTTGACGGCGGGAACTGCCTCTCGTCCCAGACCCGGCTCCTTGGCGGCATAGCCAGCGCAAGCCCGCCGCAGACGCCTTCGGTCCCGAACAGCGGCACATCGAAATCCGAGGCTTGACGTCGCTGCCCGAACGCTGCAAAACCCTGCCCCACATCAGCAATGATGCGGTTATCCGGGAAAAGCACGAAGCCGGGCCAGGTCGGTTCAAGCCGCCTGATTTTCCCGGTGACGGTCTGGGGGATCGTCTAGCGGTAGGACAGCGGACTCTGACTCCGCCAGCCTAGGTTCGAATCCTAGTCCCCCAACCACCTTCTCCAGGCAGCCAGTACTTTCAGGACTTGCGAGCTGCACGCACCCTGCAACGCCGGGCGTGTGCGAAACTGGCTCGCAACACTGTCGCACATCGCGCACCCCGGCCGGCCTGGAGTGACCGAACATGGTGAAGCTGGCCCACCTCTCTCTGCGTTCCGGAATCTGGTATTGGCGGCGACGCTGCCCGCGCGCTCTTCCCGGCGGCGATCATCGGACGACATACGAGATGTCGCTCAGGACGGGCGACCGGCGCACGGCCATTCGACGGGCTCTTCTTGCGTCGAGCCCGACGGGCTTGGCTGAATCCTCCTTGGCCGACGCTCGTCTGGCGACGCGCTGGCCGCGGGCGATCTACGGCAACCGGCGGCGTTCCCGTGCCGGATCTCGCCACCCCTGTACGACGCGCGGCCTTCTTTGCGGGACTGTTCCACTATATGACGCTGCGAACACTGGCGGAAATGCACGGGATCAATGACGGCGCATCTCTTCATTGAGTTTGCCGGCGACCGTCCCATCAATGTCTGCGAGGAGGACGAGGCGCGCAGCTTCAAGGTTGCCTTGAAGCACCCTTCGCGCCTGCACAGGCGGTCCCCTGAATGAAGGGTGCCGATGCGCGATGCGGTCAAGCGCGTGAATGGCGTCAGTTCCTCCACTCCACCCTGGGGCACGACCTGTTGCAGCCGGAGGTCGGCCCCTTGAACCGGCTTGCCCATTTTCTTCAACGCCCAATCGATGCCCATTCAATGGAGGATCTGATGCAGGAAACTGCGGGTCCGTTCGTGGCGCGGGGCATCGAAGAATTCGTCGGGCCCGGCGCATTCGACGATCCGTCCTGCATCCATGAAGACCACCCGGTCGGCAACCCGGCGGGCGAAACCCATCTCGTGCGTCACCACGATCATGGTCATGCCGTCCTCGGCCAGCGACACCATGGTCTCCAGCACCTCCTTCACCATCTCCGGATCGAGCGCCGATGTCGGCTCGTCGAACAGCATCACCTGCGGTTCCATGCACAGGGCGCGGGCGATGGCCACCCGCTGCTGTTGCCCGCCGGAAAGCTGGCCGGGGAATTTCGCCGCCTGCTCGGCGATGCGGACCCGCCGCAGCAGATGCATCGCCCGGTCCTCGGCCTCCCAGCGCGGGGTGCCGCGCGCCAGCATCTGCGGCAGGGCGCAGTTGTCGAGGATCGAGAGGTGGGGGAACAGGTTGAAGTGCTGGAACACCATGCCGACGCCGCGGCGGACGGCGTCGATGTTGCGTACGCTGTCGGTCAGCTCCACCCCGTTGACGGCGATGCGGCCGGCCTGATGCTCCTCCAGCCGGTTGATGCAGCGGATCAGCGTCGATTTGCCGGACCCCGACGGACCGCAGACGACGATGCGTTCTCCCGCCGCCACGGTCAGGTCGACCTTCGAGAGCACCTGGAAGGTGCCGTACCATTTGTCGACAGCCTCGATCAGGATGGCGGGGCTTGCGGCGGCAGGGGAGGGGGAGTGGACGGGCATGGGGGAGGTCATCAGCGCAGATCCTTTTCCTGGACGCGGCCTTCCAGCCAGCGGGCGTAAAGCGAGATGGCGAAGCAGATGAGGAAATAGACCGCCCCCACGAACAGGTAGCTTTCCGCATAGGGAGCCGGCCAGACAGGGTCGGAGGCGGCGGTGCGCGCGGCGCTCAGCATGTCGAAGACGCCGACGATCAGCACTAGGCTGGTGTTCTTGACCATGACGATGGCGGTGTTGGTCAGCGGCGGGATGACCTTCTGGATCGCCTGGGGCAGCACGACATGCCAAACCGCCTTCCACACCGGGATGCCGAGCGCGCGGGCCGCCTCCATCTGTCCGCCGGGGACGCCCTGAAGGCCGCCGCGGATCACCTCCGCCAGATAGGCGGCGGCGAAGATGGTCAGGGCGGCCAGCGTGCGGCCCAGCTTGTCGACCGACCAGCCGGCCGGCAGCAGCAGCGGCATCATGATCGAGGAGATGAAGAGCAGCCCGACCAGCGGCATGCCGCGGATGGTCTCGATCACCAGCACCGACAGGAAGCGCGGGACCGGCACCTTGGAACGGCGGCCGAGCGCCAGCGTGACGGCAACCGGGAACCCCAACCCCAGCGAGAGGATCGCCAGCAGCAGCGTGACCGGCAGGCCGCCCCAGTTGGCGGTGGAGACGAAGGGCAGGCCGGCGAAGCCGCCCCACATCAGCGCCAGCATCGCGCCGATTGCCAAACCCCAGGCCGTCAGCAGGCGGCGCCCCCAATGGCGGGGCGGCAGCGAGACCAGCACCATCGCCAGAACCAGACCGATTACGGCCAGCGGCCGCCACTGCTCGTCGGCGGGATAGACGCCGAACAGGATGAAGCGGATCTTGGCGGCGACGAAGGCCCAGCAGGCGCCGCCGGCACCGCAGCGGCCGGGATCGGCCGTGCTCCACACGGCATCCAGCACGCCCCAGCGCAGCGCAGGCAGCAGCGCCAAAACGAGGGCACCTGTCATCACGGTCAGGCCAGTCGCAAGCAGGTCGCCGAACAGGATGTGCAGGATCGGGGTGCGGCGGCGCTTCGGCGGTCCGTCCGCCGCCGCGGCGGGAATGGCGGTCGTCATGGTCATGATCGGAAACTCTTCCAACGGCGGGCTCATCGCGTGACACTCATCGCGTGACCAGCGCGGTTCTGGCGTTGCACCAGTTCATCAGCAGCGAGACCGCGGCGCCGATGGTCAGATAGACGGCGAGCAGGATGGCGATGCTTTCCAGCGCCTGGCCGGTCTGGTTGATGACGGTACCGATCACCAGCCCCAGCTCCGGGAAGCCGACGGCAAGCGCCAGGGTGGAGTTCTTGACCGTCGAGAGATACTGCGTGGTCAGCGGCGGGATGATGACCCGCAGGGCCTGCGGCATGACGATCCGCATCAGCGTCTGCCGCTCGCTGAGGCCGAGCGCCCGCCCGGCCTCCCACTGGCCGCGGCCGACGGCGTCGATGCCGCCGCGGATGATCTCGCCGATGAAGGCGGCGGTGTAGAGCACCAGCCCGACCATCAGCGCCGCAAATTCCGGCGACAGCCGCATCCCGCCGCTGAAGTTGAAGCCGCGCAGTTCCGGCAGGCTCGCCGCTACGCCGATGCCGGTGGCCCAGGCGAGGGCCAGGACAGCCGCCGCCGCTCCGATGGCGGGCAGGGCAGGGGCCGTCCGGCCTTGCCTGCGCCGCCGCCGGGCCAGCACCGCCGCGGCCACGAGGATGGCCGCCGCCCCCGCCGCGAAGCCCCAGCCGTTGCCGCTCCACTCGATGCCCGGCAGATAGAGGCCGCGCTGCGACAGATAGACGCCGGGCAGGGGGTGCAGGGCGTTGCGCGGCGCCGGCAGGGCCGTGGTGACCAGCGCGTACCAGAACAGCAGCTGCACGATCAGCGGCGTGTTGCGGACCGTCGTGACGAAGACGCCGGCCACTCCTGACAGCATCGGGTGCTTGGCCCGCCGGGCCAGCCCGACGAACAGGCCGAGCAGGGTGGCGGACAGGATCGCCATCGCCGATATCATCAGGGTGTTGCCGATCCCGACCACATAGGCCCAGGCGAAGCTGTCCATCGTGCTGTAGGGAACCACGCTTTCCGAGATCGGAAAGTTGGCCGGGCGGGCGAGGAAGTCGAAGCCGACCCGGATGCTGCGGACGGCCAGATTCTCCACCGTGTTGGCGGCGAGCCAGACCAGGGTCCCGACGAAGAGGAGCAGCAGAAGTGCCTGACCGGCCCAGGCCCGGAGGCGGGGGCTGTCCCAAAGGGCGGCGAGCATGGGCCAATCTCCCGGTTGCCGTGCGGATGCGGGGGCTTACTGGAAGGCCAGCGGGAACATCAGCCCGCCGTCGCGGAACAGGCGGTTGTAGCCGCGGTCGATCTTCAGCGGGCTGCCGTCACCGAGGTTGCGGTCGAAGACCTCGCCATAGTTCCCGAGCTGCTTGACGATGTTGTAGGCGAACTTGTCGTCCAGCCCGATCGCCGTGCCGTTGCCGGGCTCCACTCCCAGGAAGCGGCGGATGCGCGGATCTCCGGAGCCGAGCTTCTGGTCGATGTTGGCCTGGGTGATGCCGAACATCTCCGCCGAGGTCAGTGCCTGGAACGACCAGGTGACGATGTCCATCCACTGGTCGTCGCCATGCCGCACCGCCGGGGTCAGCGCATCCATGTAGGGGGTAGCCGGGAAGATGACGTAGTCGGCCGGGTTCTTCGCCTGGGTGGCGCGGATGGAGGCGAGCGCCGCCGCGTCGGTGATCAGCGCGTCGCAGCGGCCGGAGAAGAAGGCCTGCCGCAATGCCGACACGCTGTCGAAGACCACGGTCGTCAGCCCGAGCTGATGCTCGCGCGACACGTCGTTTACCACCACCTCGGTGGTCGAGCCGGTCTGCACACACACCGACGCGCCCTTCATGTCCTGAACCTTGGTGACGCCGAGGTTTTTCGGCATCAGGAATCCGGTGAATTCGTAATAGTTCGGGGTGGTGAAATTGATGCCGTTGCCGTCGCGCTGGATCGTCCAGGTCAGGGTGCGGGGCAGGATGTCGATCTCGCCGCTCTGCAGGGCCGGGATCCGCTGCTGGCCGCTGAGCGGCACGAATTCCGCCTTGTCCTTGTCGTTGAACACGGCGACAGCCACGGCGCGGCAGGTCTCGACGTCCAGCCCGCGCCAATAGCCCTTGTCGTCCGGCGCGCTGAAGCCGATGGTGCCGGAACTGGCGGCGCAGATCACCTTGCCGCGCGCCTTCACGGCGTCGAGCGTGGTGCCGGCCCTCGCCGGAAGCGTCGCCGCGGCGAAGGCCAGGATTGCCCCGGCTGTCGCGATGGCGAGGCGGGCGGCGCGGTGCCGGCCGGATGTCTGTTCGGTCATGCGGGAAACCCCTGTTCGTCGTCTTGCTTGTTGTCCGGCCGCCTTCAAACGGCCTTTATGATCCGGCCGCCCTCAGGCGGCCTGCGCCCCGGCCGTCCGTGCGGCGATGTCGTCGAGGAAGGCGGTGAGGTCGTCGTGCAGGTCCGACGGGTCCTCCAGCCCGACGCTGATGCGCAGGATCAGATCCTCGCCGGCCCATGGCCGGGCGGTGCGGTTGCGCCTGACCGGCATCGGTGCCATCAGGCTGCGGGTGCCGCCCCAGGAGGCGCCGATGGCGAAGGTCCGCAGCACGTCGAGCGCCGGCGAGACATACGGCGTCGCCGCGGGCGTGAACACGACGCTGAAGACGCCGCTGGCTCCCAGGAAGTCGCGCTTCCACACCGCATGGCCGGGAGAGGCGGGGAGGGCCGGATAAAGCACCTCCGCCACCAGCGGATGACCGGCCAGCCGCTCGGCCAGGGCCATCGCCCCTTCGGACGCCTGCCGCATCCGCACGCCCAGCGTTTCCATCCCCCGCAGCACCAGCGAGGCATCGTCGGGCGAAACACCGATCCCGTAACGGCCGAGAGCGCTGCGGATCGGCGCGATCAGGGCCTCGTTCCGTACGGTGAGCGACCCCATCAGCAGGTCGGAATGGCCGCCGACATATTTCGTCAGCGCTTCGGTCACCAGATCGGCGCCGTGGTCCAGCGGCTTGAAGTTCAGCGGGGTGGCCCAGGTGTTGTCGCAGCCGACCAGCGCGCCGTGGCGGTGGGCCACCGCCGCGATGGCCGGCAGGTCCTGGACCTCCATGGTGGTGGAGCCGGGGGATTCGCACCACACGACCTTGGTGCGTCCGTCGATCCGCCGCTCCAGATCGGCGACGGAGGTCGGATCGTAATAGTCGACCGCGATGCCGAACCTGACCAGATCGCGGTTGGCGAAATCGCGCACCGGCGGATAGGAGGTGTCGGCGATCAACATCCTGTCGCCGGCTTGCAGGAAGGGCAGGACGGCAAAGCTGTTGGCGGCCTGCCCGGACGGGAGGAGGAAAGTCCAGGCACCGTTCTCGAGCGCCGTCAGCTTGGCTTCCAGCGTCCGGGTCGTCGGGGTGCCGTAAAGGCCATAGGTATAGCCGGTGTGCCCGCGGTCCCCGCGTGTCGCATAGCCTTCGGCGTTGGCGAAGACGATTGTCGATCCACGGTGAACGGGCACGCTGAGGCTATCGAATCCTTCGGTGGCGACCGAAGGATTCACCACGCATTGGGTGAGATCTTTCATGGGAGGCGTCCTTTGACTGACACCCCCGATTTGATGCCAGCGGCCTTATTTCGTCCAATATTGATTTCCAGCTACTCTATTCCCCCAGGTTATAGGGGGCGGCATGAATCTGCGGCAGGTCGAGGTGTTCCACGCGGTGATGACCGATGGCACCGCATCCCCTGCTCCTGCTGCCGCCGAACCGCCGTCCATCCCCCATCGTTGCCGACTGCATTGAGAAACCGGTGGCCTTGTCGTGTGCCGGGGCGGGCGCCTTCGACTGATTGCCCGGAGGTCCGCGGGAACGCAGTCTGTGCATCGTCTCGACGAACGCGTCTGTGGAAGCGCGTCGGACCGCGGGCTACGTCATCCAGGCTGGCGGAGACCCTGCCGCGCGGGCGGCTGCGCGTATTCAAGGCTGTGCGATACGCCAGCGCCGGGCGCCACCGCATGGAAAGCACGGAACTGGGCGAATTTCATTGATATCATCTATGGACCCATAGGCCGAATGGATTGGCTTTATGGACTGCGAACCGGCGTCATGGGGCCATTCCGACCGTCGCGGTTTCCCTTCTCCTTTGGGATTTTCCCTGATGCATGACACTGCGCCCCGCCTGCCGACACCTTATCTGCTGACTCCGGGCCCGCTGACCACCTCCACCACCGTCAAGCAGGCGATGCTGCGCGATTGGGGATCGCGCGACGGCCGTTTCATCGCGCTGAACGCAGCCATCCGCGAGCGGCTGGTGCGGCTGGCCGGCGGAAATGCCGACAGCCATGTCGCGGTGCCGGTCCAGGGTTCCGGCACTTTCGCGGTGGAGGCGATGATCGGAACGCTGGTGCCGCGCGCCGGCCGTCTGCTGGTGCTGGTCAACGGCGCCTACGGTACCCGCATGGTCCGCATCGCCGAAGTGGCCGGCCGGTCCGTCATCTCCCTGGAAACGGCGGAGGATCTGCCGGTGTCGCCGACCGCGCTTGCCGAAGCGCTCGACGCCGATCCGGCCATCACCCATGTCGCCGTCGTCCAGTGCGAAACCACGTCCGGCATCCTCAATCCCATCGAAGCGGTGGCCGAAATCACCCGGTCCCGCGGCCGGGCCCTGCTGATCGACGCCATGAGCGCCTTCGGCGCACTGCCGCTCGACATGGCGGCGCTGGGCGCCGTCGCGGTCGCCGCATCCTCAAACAAGTGCCTTGAAGGGGTTCCGGGCATGGGCTTCGTCATCGCCCGCCGCGATGTGCTGGAGGCTGCCAAGGGCAATGCGCATTCCCTCTCGCTCGACCTGCACGACCAGTGGCGTGGCTTCGAGACGAACGCACAGTGGCGCTTCACCCCGCCGACCCATGTGGTCGCCGCCTTCGCCCAGGCGCTGGACGAGCATGAGGCCGAAGGCGGCACCGAGGGGCGCGGCGCACGCTATCGCGCCAACGCCGTCCTCCTGATCGAGGGCATGAGGGCGTTGGGCTTCGAGACACTGCTGCCCGACCATCTCCAGGCCCCGATCATCGTCACCTTCCGCATGCCGGCCGACCCGGCCTTCGTCTTCGCCGACTTCTACGACCGGCTGCGCGAGCGCGGCTTCGTCATCTATCCCGGCAAGCTGACGGTGGCCGACAGCTTCCGCATCGGCTGCATCGGCCGGCTGGGTGCCGATGAGATGACCGCCGCCATCGCCGCCATCAGCACCACCCTGTCCGAAATGGGCGTCGCCTCCGGCGCTCCCTGACCGCTTCTTCCGCTCGAAAGCCCGATCCGATGAGCTTCGTCTATTCACGCCGCTATACCGGCTCGCTCCAGGCCGTCATCCTCGACTGGGCCGGGACCACGGTCGACCATGGCTGCCTCGCCCCGGCCGGCGCCTTCATGGAGGCCTTCCGCCGCTCCGGCGTCGCCATCACGCTGGAGCAGGCGCGCGGTCCGATGGGCATGGCCAAATGGCACCACATCCAGGCCATCACCCGGATGGCGCCGGTGGCCGAAGCCTGGACCGCCGTCCATGGCGCCGCCCCGACCGATGCCGATGTCGACCGCCTCTATGACACCTTCCTGCCGCTTCAGGTCGAGGTGGTGGCGCAGCATTCCGACCTGATCCCCGGCGCGGCGGAAACCGTCGCCGCCATGCGGGCGCGCGGGTTGAAGATCGGCTCGACCACCGGCTATCCGCGCCCGGTGATGGATGTGGTGCAGCGGGTGGCGGCGGCACAAGGCTACACACCAGACATCACGGTCTGCGCCGGCGAAACCCCGGCCGGGCGGCCCGGTCCGGCGATGGCCCTGCGCTGCGTCGTCGAGCTGTCGATCTCGCCGGTGGAATCCTGCGTCAAGATCGGCGACACCGTCGTCGATGTCGAAGAGGGGCTGAACGCCGGCATGTGGACCGTTGCGGTCGCCGACACCGGCAATGAGGTCGGCCTGCCGCTCGCCGACTGGCAGGCGCTGGCGCCCGAGCGGCGCGACGCGCTGCATGCCGCGGCAGCCGACCGTCTGGCCCGGGCCGGCGCCCATTACGTGGTGCGGTCGCTGGCCGAGGCGCTGCCGCTGCTCGATGCCATCGAGGCCCGGCTGGCGCGTGGCGAGAAGCCATGAGCATAAATCCGCAGCCCGACCGTTCCGAAGGCGATGTCAATCTCGGTCCGCGGCGGGCACGCTGGATGGCGGACATGCTTGGCCCCAAATCCCGGGCGCTGGTGGACCGCGATGCCGGCGCCTTTTTGAGACAGTCCATGTCTACCCCCTGCCTGTCGGCGATCCGCAGGGCCGAGGGCATCTGGATCGAGGACATGGACGGCCGTCGCTTCATGGATTTCCATGGCAACAGCGTCCATCATATCGGTTACGGCCACCCGCGGCTGGTGGCGGCGCTGAAGTCGCAGATGGACGAGCTGTCCTTCGCCCCACGGCGCTTCGCCTGCGAACCGGCGGCGGAATTGGCGGAGCGGTTGGCCGCAATCGCTCCGACCGGCCCCGGCAGCCGCGTGCTGTTCGCGCCCGGCGGGTCGGAGGGGATCGAGATCGCGCTGAAGCTGGCCCGCGTCGCCACCGGCCGCTTCAAGACCGTTTCCTTCTGGGATGCCTTCCATGGTGCCGGTTTCGGATCGTCCGCTGTCGGCGGGGAGGCTCTGTTCCGCTCAAACGGGATCGGGCCGCTGCTGCCGGGCACCGAACATGTGGCGCCCTTCGCCTGCGCCCGCTGTCCCTACGGCTTCGATCCCGCCCCCGGCGGCGGTCCCGACCTCGACGCCTGCCGGATGACCTGCGCGCGGATGCTGCGCTACGTACTGGACAAGGAGGGAGATGTCGCGGCCGTGGTGGCGGAGCCGGTGCGCGCCGTTCCCTATGTGCCGCCTCCCGGCTTCTGGGCGGAGGTGCGGCGGGCCTGCGACGCGGCCGGTGCCCTGCTGATCTTCGACGAGATCCCGACCGGCCTCGGCAAGACCGGCAGCCTGTTCAGCCATGAGCCGTTCGGCGCGCGGCCGGACATTCTGGTGCTTGGCAAGGCGCTCGGCGGCGCCATGCTGCCGCTGGCTGCGGTGATCGCCCGCTCCGGTCTCGATGTCGCCGCCGACCGTGCGCTCGGCCACTACACCCACGAAAAGAATCCGCTGCTCGCCCGCGCCGGCCTGACCACCCTGGACATCGTCCGCGACGAAGGGCTGGCGGAGCGCGCTGCGACACTGGGCGCCCATGCGCTGGATCGCTTGCGCGAGCTGACCGCGGCCCTGCCGGGTATCGCCGATATCCGCGGTGCCGGGCTGCTGATCGGGGTGGAGCTTGCCGACCATGACGGCCGCAGCGGTGCCGACCGCGCGGAGGCCGTCTTCTATGCGGCACTCGCCGCCGGTGTCAGCCTGAAGATTTCGCAGGGAACGGTTCTGACCCTGTCCCCGCCCCTGATCATCGAAAAAGCCGATCTGGATCGGGCTCTGTCAATCGTCGCCCAGGCGATCGCATCCGCAGGATGACGCTCTTCTGCGGGCTCAGGAGTGCGAGCGCCCATCCCGTCGCAAGGGCGGCCGTTCCGGCGAGACGGTCGAAGCGGTTCGTCATCCGGGCAGCGGCTTCCAGGAACGGATCGCTTTGCCTTCGCCGCGTGGATCGTGGGCGCCCGCCAGGGTGTCCGCATCGGTGAGACCGATGGCGCCCGCCTGTCCGAAGATCGGCGACAAGGCCGGAAGGGGCGCCACCTCATGCCCCAGAGCGGCGAGGGCCTCTATCGCGGCATCGCCCAGGGAGGCTTCGATCTTGAGGCTGTCGCGGCTGTCGGAAAATGTCTTTCCGAGAAGGAAGCGGGGCTGGCCTAGCGCTTCCTCGGGCGTCATGCCGTAATCGATCAGACCGCTGAGCAGCACGGACAGGGTCTGCGGCTGGCCGTCCGCGCCCTGGGTGCCGTAGAGAAGGTGAGGGTTTCCATTCTTGAGGGCGATGCCGGGATTGAGGGTGTAGAAGGGACGCTTGCCGGGCTCGATCCCGTTGCGGTCGCCGGGAACGGTCGAGAATGCCGCGCCACGGTTCTGCCAGAGGATGCCGGTGTCGCCGATCGGGACGCCGCTGCCCCAGTCGAAATAGGTGCTTTGCAGGACGCTGGCACAGCGTCCCTGTTCGTCGGCCGCGGCGAAATAGACCGTATCGCCATGTTGGTAGGGATGGGGCCAGGGCAGGGCGCGTGCCGGATCGACGGCGGCGGCCTTGGCGGCCAGACGCTGCGGATCGAGGGAATCCCAGGGAGGCGGTTCGGAACAGTCGGGATCGGCGATCAGCGGCCTGTCCAGGAAAGCCTGTTTCACCGCCTCGACCATCAGATGGTAACGGAGCGGGCTGGTGGGCGACAGGGTCGCCAGATCGAAGTGGGAGAGGATGCCCATGATCGCCAGCGTGGAAAGCCCCTGCGTCGGCGCGGGCGGGGCCAGCAGGGTCAGTCCGCGATAGTCCAGGCTTGCAGGCGCCTCTTCCCGTGTGCGGGATGCTGCCAGATCTGCGGCACGGAGAGGGGACCCGGCGTCAGCCAGCCCCTCTGCCAGCTGCCGGCCGAGCCGCCCGTCATAGAAGGACCGGTAACCGTCCTCCGCCAGCAGGGAAAGGCTGCGGGCGAGGCCGGGCTGCCTGAAGAGGGCACCGGGGACCGCGGTGAAATGCTCCGCGAATCCTCGCCAGTTTGGGATCTCGTCACGGCGGAAATCGAACCAGAACTGCTGCGAGCGGCTGGGGACATAGCCGTCCCGTGCCAGGGAGATGGCGGGAGCGAGGAGGTCGGCGAAAGCCTGTGTGCCGCCCCAACGATCCGCGCTGTAGGCAAGGGCATGACCCCAGCTGTCGACCGCGCAGGCCGAGGTGACGGTCGAGGCGGGGCCGCGCAGGGGGATCGGCGCATCGTAGGCGGGGAGTGTCTCCGCCGCCTGTCCGATGCCGAGGAAACTGCGCTGCCGACCCTGCCGGTCCGCCACCAGCCAGACGGCGTCGCCGCCGATCCCGCAGAAATGCGGCATGGCGACGGACAGGCAGGCGGCGATGGCGACCGCCGCTTCGATGGCGGTGCCGCCCCTTGCCAGAACGGCGGCCCCGGCTTCGGAGGCCAGGGGATGCGGACTGGTGACCATTCCGGGCTGGGCGACGTTCATCTCGTTCCCCATCTGGTGGACCCCGGCCGTCGGTCCGGCCGGGCCTTTTTCCTGATGTCAGTTGGTCTTGTAGGCGAGCTTGCGGTCGGCCGGCGGCGGCAGGAACCGGCGGGTGAAGACCTGCTCCGGCTTGGGTGTGGCGGTCAGCTGATAGCCTTCGACCACGATGCCGATGGAGCGGGCGAGGCGGGCGTCGTCCACATCGCCGAGGCCGAGCCTGTCGACCTCCGGTGAAACGATCAGATGTTCGTAGGAGAAGACCATGCGGGCGCGCTCAAGCTCTTCCTTGGCCAGATTGTCGTAGGCGAGGACGGCTTTCAGCCCGGCGGCGGGATCCCCGCCGATCTCGACCGCCGCCTTGTTGACCGCGCGGACGAGGCCGGTGACGGCGGCCGGGTTGTCCCGGATCAGCTTCTGGGAAACCATCATGCCGTTGGAATAGAGGTCGAGGCCGAAATCGCCGAACAGCAGCCAGTTGTAGTCCTTGGCCGGGTCCTGGCGGTTGTTGATCAGGTTGAACCAGCTGGTGATGTTGAAGACCAGGGCGCCGTCGATATCGCCCTTGATCAGCATCGGCTCCTGCAGGTTCGGCCCCATGTTCTCGATGGCGACCTTGGTCATGTCGACCTTGTTGAGCGTGCCGAGCACGGTGACGAGGCGGGTGGTCGGAGTGCCCTGGGCGCCGCCCAGCTTCTTGCCCACGAGATCGGCGGGCGTGGCGATGTTGGTCGCCTTCTTCGAGACGATGGCGAAGGGCGGCTTGTTCCAGAGCTGGTAGACCATGACCGGCACGTCGCCGGTTCGGGTCGCCGCATTCTGGATGATCGCGTTGATGTCGCCGAAACCAGCGTCATAGGCGCCCGACATGATGCGGGTCACGGTGGCCGCCGACCCTTCGCCCTGGTCGATGGTGACGTTCAGCCCCTCCGCCTTGAAATATCCCTTCTGCAACGCCAGCAGGAACGGCGCGTCGGAGCCCTGGGTCTTCCAGCCGAGCGTGAACTTGATGTCGGTGTCGGCCGACGCCGTCCCGCCCAGGCAAAGGCCGAGCGCAAGCGTCGCGAGAAGCGTTTTCAACATGGGGAGGCTCCGTTTCGGAAGGATGGGTCTCAGGCGGAGGCAAAGCCCTGGCGGCGGGTGGCCCAGCCGGTGACGCGCGCCTCGACGAGCGAGAAGGCGACGTAGAGCAGGATGCCGAGGGCAGCGAGCAGGAACAGGCCGGCGAAGACCAGCGGTACGTCGAAGTTGGAGGAGGCCGTCATCATCACGTTGCCGATGCCCTTGTTGGAGGCGACGGTTTCGGACAGCACGCTGCCGACGAAGGCGAAGGTGACGGCGATCTTCAGCGAGGCGAAGAAGAAGGGCATGGTGCGGGGCAGGCCGACATTCCACAGGATGTCCAGTTTGCTGGCCCCGAGCGACTTCAGCACGTCCTCCAGCTCCGGCTCGGTGGTGGCGAGGCCGGTCGCGATGTTGACGACGATGGGGAAGAAGCACATCGCCAGCGCGGTGAGGATGGCCGGCGTTGCACCCGATCCGAACCACAGCACGAAGATCGGCACCACCGCGACCTTGGGGATCGAGGAGAAGCCGATCAGCAGGGGATAGACCGTGTCGTAGGCGGTGCGCGAGACGCCGATGGCCGCCCCGATCACCACCCCGACGGTGACTCCGAGGACGAAGCCGATCATCGTGGTCCAGAGCGTCTGCATCACATGCGGCCACAGGATGCCGAAGCGTGCGGCCAGCGTCGCGAAAACCTGGGTCGGGCGCGGCAGGACCAGATCGGAAACCTGGAGGACGAGACAGAGGATCTCCCAGGCCGCGAAGAAGCCGAGGATGAGGAGGGCGGCCCAGAGGCGGCGGCGCAGGTCGTAGCTCACGGCTCAGGCTCCCTGGATCGCGGTGTCGCTGCGCGCATCGATGATGAGGTCGCGCAGGCGCTGGTTGAGGGCGACGAAATCGGCGTCGAAGGTCATCTCGACCGTGCGCGGCCGGGGAAAATCGACGGCGCTGTCGTCGATGATGCGGCCGGGACGGGCGCTCATCACGCAGATGCGCGAGGCGAGGAAGCCGGCTTCCTTCAGGTCGTGGGTGATCAGCAGGACGGTGGGTTTGCGCTTCAGCCACAGGGACTGCATCGTCCCCCACAGCTCCTCTCGGGTGAACTGGTCGAGCGCGCCGAACGGCTCGTCGAGCAGCAGCAGGCTCGGCTCATGGATGAGGGCGCGGCACAGGTTGGCGCGTTGCAGCATCCCGCCCGACAGCTGCCAGGGGTAATGGGTGGCGAACTTGTCGAGTCCGACATCGGCCAGCAGGGCATGCACCCGGTCACGGAACTCCGTCCTGCGCTTGGCGCGATAGTCGGAGCGGAAGGGCCGCACGATCTTCAGCGGCAGCATGACGTTCCGCTCGATGGTGAGCCAAGGCAGCATGGTCGGATTCTGGAAGGCCATGCCGATGCGCAGCGCCTTGGCCCCAACCTCGCGCCCGCCGACGATGACGGCCCCCCGGGTCGGGTTCAGAAGGCCGGCGGTCAGCCGCAGGATCGTCGATTTCCCGCAGCCCGACGGCCCGACCAGGGCGACGAATTCACCCGCGGCGATCCGAAGGTTCGTCTCCTGCAAGGCCGCGACCGTCTTGCCCGGCGTGCCGAACGAAACGGCGGCCTGCGAAAGCTCGACCGCGATGGACGGGGCGGCGGCCGGGGCAATGGACGGCTGGCCTTGCGGAATGGCTTGGGATCGGGACATGCGGCGTACCTCGTGGCGGAGCGTTGAAACTGTATGCAACGGGTGCGCCAGTTTCCCGCAGAGGCAAAGCCGCGCGGAAGAGAAGACAGAGGACGGCTGTCATAAAGTGCATACAGTTTTTGCATGCACTTATTTTATGCAGGTGTTTGGTGCCCTTGCATTCAAATGCGGCACTTGGCGAGTTGCATTCCCATCCGGCCTCGCTTATGGAAGGCGGAGCAGGCGAGGGCGGTGATGGCCGAGCAAAAACGTTCGAGGAAATCCGGAGGCGACCGTGTCGCGGCGATCTGTACCGCCTTGCGGCGCGCGATCATCGAGCGGGCGCTGTCGCCGGGAGACCGGCTGCCCGAGGATTCGCTGGGCGAACGCTTCGGCGTCAGCCGGACCATCGCCCGCAGCGCGCTCGGGCAGCTGGCGGCGGAGGGGCTTGTCGACCTGCGCCGCAACCGCATCGCCGTCGTCGCCGTGCCCTCCTTCGAGGATGCGCGCGACATCTTCGACATCCGGGTCGATCTGGAGCGGCAGGTCGTCCGCCATCTGGCCGGCAAGCTGACCGAGGCCCAGGTCAAGCAGCTGACGGCGATTGTCGAGGCCGAACATCAGGCCCGGCACGGCGCCGAGGGGATTTCGATCCGCCTTGCGACCGAGTTCCATGTCCGGCTGGCGGAAATGACCGGCAAGCCCGTGCTGATCCGCTATGTGACGGAGATCTGCTACCGCGCAGGGCTGTCGCTGGCGGTCTTCAGCCGGCCCCATTCATCGGAATGCGCAGTGAATGAGCATCTGGAATTGATCGAGGCGATCCGGACCGGACCCGCCGACAAGGCTTGCGCCCTGATGGACGAGCATCTGGAAGCCGTGGCCTCCCGCGCGCTGTTGCAAAGCTCGGGCGCCAGGAGCCGCGACCTCATGGATATCCTGGCGCCCTACACCGAATAGGTGCGCCAGGATTGGCGGTAACTCAGCGGGCGCAGGAGGGATCGAGAATCCATTCGGCGCTGTCGTTCCAGACGTCGGTTTCGACGATCAGCCCGTCCCGCACCACGAAACGGTCGACATAGCGGTTGTTGTCGAAGGGCGTGCCGTCCGGCCATGCGCCATACAGATAACCCAGGCTGTAGACGATGGTTTCCGTCTCGCCCGGCACCACGTCATAGCGCTCGATCCGCTTCTTCACCCATTTGTAGCGGGCTGCGTTGAAGCCGGTCGGCCCGCTGGGGGTGTCGAAAACGCGATGACCGGTGAAGCGGCAGATGAAGCCCGGTGCCACGTATGTGGCCGCACGCACCGGATCGGGGGCCATCGACGCCTCCAGATAATCCTTCACGGCCTGCAGATCGCGTTCAGTCGTCTCACTCATCTGAATCTCCATAGGTGTCGGCATATTGGTATCGAAAGTGCATGCGATTTTCGCATGCAAACGACACGCCGGATTTCGAAATGCCGCAAACTCAGAGCTTCGACCTTCTCCTGCGCAACGCCCGACTGAGGGGAGGGCAGGGCTTGCAGGACATCGCGGTCAGTCAGGGGCGGATCGCCGCCATCGGTCCCGACCTGACCGGCGCCGCCGCCCTGGAAGAGGACGCCGGCGGGCGCCTCGTCCTGCCGGGGCTGGTCGATACCCACATCCATCTCGACAAATCCTGCCTGCTCTGCCGCTGCCGCGATGCCGGCGGCGGGTTGAAGGGGGCGATTGCCGCGGTGTCCGGCCTGAAGCGGGCCTTCACGGTCGAGGATGTCTATCAGCGTGGCGCCCGCACCCTGGAACGCGCGATCATCCAGGGCACCATGCACATGCGGGCCCATGTGGAACTCGACCCCCTGGTCGGACTGCGCAGTTTCGAGGCGATGAAACGGCTCAAGCGCGACTATGCCTTCGCCATCGACCTGTCGATCTGCGTCTTCCCGCAGGAGGGGATGACGCATGACCCGGCGGTCGAGCGGCTGCTGGTCCAGGCGCTGGCTGAGGGGGCCGACCTGTTGGGCGGCTGTCCCTACACCGATGCCGACCCGTCCTTGCAGATGGGGCGGCTCTTCACCCTGGCGGTGGCGCATGATGTCGATCTCGATTTCCATCTGGATTTCGATCTGGACCCCACCTGGTCGCATCTGGAGGAAATCTGCCGGCGGACGGTGGCGGCGGGCTGGCAGGGGAGGGTCGCCGTTGGCCATGCCACCAAGCTTGCGGCCATCGACGATGCGGCGCTGGAACGGATGACCGCACTCCTGGCCGAAGCCGGCGTGGGGGTGACGGCCCTGCCGGCGACGGACCTCTATCTTAACGGGCGCGACCAGGGGCACCGGGCGCCGCGCGGGGTGGCGCCGGTCCATCTGCTGGCGGACGGCGGCGTCACAGTCTCGGTCGCGACCAACAATGTCCTGAACCCGTTCACGCCATTCGGCGACGGCTCGCTGATCCGGATGGGCAACCTCTATGCGAACCTCATGCATCTGGGGCCCGAACGGTTCGGCGACTGTCTCGACATGGTCTCGACCACGGCCGCCCGGCTGATGCGGATCGCCGATTACGGCATCGCGGTCGGCGCTCAGGCGGATTTGATCCTGCTCGATGCCGACGACGAAACCGACGCCTTCGGCGGCATCGCCACGCCGCTCATGGGGTTCAAGCGCGGCCGCAAAAGCTTCGTCAGACCCGCCGCGACGCTGGTGAGATAGCGGCCAATGTCTTTTCCGGTCAACGCTGCGAAACCGAGCCGGCCGCCGCCACCACCAGGGGGGCGAAACGCTCCTCCATCTCCTCGGGCGTGAAGCGCGCACGCGACACCGCGATGTTCAGCGCGCCCACCGGCACGCCGCCCGATCCGGTGATGGCCGCCGCGACCGACAGGTCGCCGTGATAGAACTCCTCGAACGCGGTGGCATAGCCGTTCACCGACGATTGCGCGATCTTGGCCAGCAGCTCGTCGCGCTTCCAGGTGGTGGTGGGCGTGTAGGGCTTCAAATCCATCCGGTCGATCAGGTCCGCCGCCTCCGCCGCCGGCATCCGCGACAGGATGGCGATGCCGGGCGCGGTGCAATAGGCCGGCATCCGCGTGCCGACGATGACGTCGGTGTTCAGCACATGCCGGCTCATGAAGCGCGACACGAAGACGATCTCCGTCCCGTCCATCATGGTCAGGTTGATCGTCTCCTCCGTCGTCTTGCTGAGATGCATCAGGTAGGGCATGGCGCGCTGCAGCATCGCATTGCTGTGCAGATAGTGATGCGCGATGTCCAGGCTGCGGACGGTCAGCTCGAAGCGCTTGGTGACCGGATCCTTCCGCAGATAGCCCAGCTTCTCCAGCGTGTAGGTGAAGCGCTGTGCCGCACTCTTGTCCATGCCGACGGCCGCGGCGACCTGGGTCAGGCTCATCGACGGCCGCGAGGAATCGAAGGCGTGCAGGACGCGGAACGCCTTGTCCACCGACATCACCATCAGCGGATCGCCGGCCCGACCCTCGGAACCGGGGCTTTCGGCGGTGGCGGTGCCGGCATCGAGGTCCGTACCGGCGGGAGCGCCCGTCTTGGGCGCAGAAGAGGCGGATCGGCGCGGTGCCATGTCGGTCGGTCCTGACTGTGCGCGGTGAGAGATACCGTTGACAGCGTACCGAAAGCAAGCCAAGCTAATCAATACAAAGTATTGCATTTCAATACACCACTTCGCGACCACCCTTCGATCCCCCATCCCCGCGGGAGGGTTTTGGCGGCTGGCCCCACTTGGCCGGACCGGTCCCCCCGCATCGACAGGAGCGCATCCGTGACCGACTTCATCCTCACCGAGACCCGCGGCCCGGTCGGCATCATCACGCTGAACCGTCCCAACGTGCTGAACGCCTGGAACAAGGCGATGCGCGACGATCTGGTCGTCGCCTTCGACCGCATGGAGGCCAACGAGTCCATCCGGGCGATCATCCTGACGGGTGCCGGCGACCGCGCCTTCGGTGCGGGCCAGGATCTGAACGAAACCAAGAGCTTCGACGCCGACCGCGCCGAGGAGTGGGTGGCGGAGTGGGAGCGGCTCTATGACCGCATGCGCAGCCTGTCGAAGGCGCTGGTCGTGGCGCTGAACGGCGTTGCCGCCGGTTCCGCCTTCCAGGTGGCGCTGCTGGGCGACCTGCGCGTCGGCCATCCCGGCGTGCGCATGGGCCAGCCGGAGATCAATTCCGGCATCGCCAGCACCACCGGCCCCTGGATCATGAAGGAGATGATCGGGCTGGCCCGGACCATGGACCTGACCCTGACCGGCCGCCTGATGGATGCGGAGGAATGCCACGCCATCGGACTGATCAACCGCATCGTGCCGCAGGAGCGCGTGATGGCCGAGGCGCTCGAACTGGCCGGTGAACTGGCCGCCAAGCCGCCGGTCGCCATGCGTCTCGACAAGCAGCGCTTCCGCGAGATGACCGAGGCCGGCTTCCGCGACTGCCTGGCCGCCGGCGTGCGCATCCAGCGGGAAGCCTACGCGTCGGGCGAGCCGGCCCGCATGATGGAGGAATTCCTGGCCAAGCGCGCCGCGCGCAAGACGGCCGCCTGACCAGGCGTTCCGCCGCGTCCTTTTAAAAGCGGGACGGTTCGCCGCCGTCCCACCCACCCGACAGTTCTTCCATCAACCGGACGATTGCCAAGATCCGGCCAGCGAACAGGGAATACGACAATGGGACAGAATGACGGTTTCTCCATCGACCGCCGCGGCCTGCTCTCCACGGCGCTGAAGGGTGCCGCGGGGACCGCCGTTGCGGCAGCCCTTCCGCCGGTCCTGGCCGCCGGGATGAGCGGCCCGGCGATGGCGCAGACCTCGCAGATCACCGTGGCCGATCCGGGCGGTCCCTACAGCCCTGCTTTCCGCAAGGCTTTCTACGACCCGTTCGAGAAGGCCACCGGCATCAAGGTCGTCAATGTCGCTCGCGAGGCCGAGCCGACCGCCCAGTTCAAGGCCATCGTCGAAACCAAGTCCTACAGCTGGGACGTCTGCACGCTGACGCTGTCGGCGCGGGACATCCTGACCCGCCAGAACCTGCTGGAGCCGCTGGATTTCGCCGCCGCCGACGCGCCGGGCCTGATGCCCGATGCGCTGACCGGCCAGTGGATGGGGACGGACGTCTATTCGACCATCCTCGGCTACAGGACGGACAAGTTCGCGTCGAACCCGCCGCAGAGCTGGGTCGATTTCTGGAACGTCGAGAAATTCCCCGGTCGCCGGTCGCTGCGCAAGAACCCCATCGACACGCTGGAGCAGGCGCTGCTGGCCGACGGCGTGCCGCTGGACAAGCTCTACCCGCTCGACGTCGACCGCGCCTACAAGAGCCTGGACCGCATCCGCCCGCACATCGCCGCCTGGTGGACCGGTGGCGCCCAGTCGACCCAGCTGATCCAGAGCGGCGAGGTCGACATGATCGCCCTGTGGAACGCCCGCGCCCAGGCCGCCATCGATGGCGGCGCACCGGTGAAGATCTCGTGGAACCAGGGGCTCTATTCCATCGAGGGATGGGGCATCCCGCGCGGCAACCCGCGGGCCGACGCCGCGCGCAAGTTCATCAAGTTCTGCGCCGATCCGCAGCGCCAGGCGGTCTTCACCGAGGTGCTGGCCTACGGCCCGACCAACCTCAAGGCCTATGACGAGATCCCGAAGGAGCGGGCGCAGGCCCTGCCCACCTTCCCCGAGAATCTCAAGACCATGACCATCGCGCGCGAGGATTGGTGGGGTGCCAACCGCTCCAAGATGAGCGAGCGCTTCAACGCTTGGATCCTCGGCTGACGACCATCACAGGAGACCCGCCGCCATGCTCCCCTCCCACGGAACGGCCCCTCCCGCCTGCAAGCTCCTGGTCGATGGCCTCACCAAGAGCTACGGGTCCGTCGTCGCCCTCCAGCCCACCCGGCTGGAGGTCCCGGCGGGCGAATTCCTGACCCTGCTGGGCCCCTCCGGTTCGGGCAAGACCACGCTGTTGCAGATGATCTGCGGGCTGGTGGAGCCGAACGGCGGGCGCATCCTGATCGATGGCCGCGACGAAACCCGCACGCCCGTCCACAAGCGCGACATCGGGCTGGTGTTCCAGCATTACGCCCTGTTCCCCCATTTGACGGTGGCGGAGAACATCGGCTTTCCCCTGCGCATGCGCGGGATCGCGGGCGCCGATGTCGACCGCCGGGTCCGCGATGCGCTGGAGATGGTCCATCTCGGCCATCTCGGCGACCGCTTCCCCAAGGAGCTGTCGGGCGGCCAGCAGCAGCGGGTGGCGCTGGCGCGCTGCTTCGTCTACCAGCCCTCGGTCATCCTGATGGACGAGCCGCTGGGGGCGCTCGACAAGAAGCTGCGCGAGCACATGCAGTACGAGATCAAGCGGCTGCACCGCGAGACCGGCGCCACCATCATCTACGTCACCCATGACCAAGAGGAAGCCCTGGCCATGTCCGACCGCATCTGCCTGATGAACCACGCGCGCATCGAGCAGATCGGCACCCCGCACGATATCTATGCCCGGCCGAAGACCGCGTTTGCCGCCGACTTCATCGGCGTGTCGAACATCTTCCGCGGCCGGCTCCAGCGCGACGAGGGCGGGGCGCCGATCCTGGTGACCGGCGGCGGGCGGTTCCGCCTGTCGGCCGCCACCGCCGCCGCCAGCGCTGCGGCTGGCCAGGGCGAGGCGTCGCTGATCGTCCGGCCCGAACAGCTCGATCTCGACGGCGAGGGCGACAACGAGGTGTCGGGCCAGGTGGTCGATACCGTCTATGCCGGTTCGGAGACCCGCGTGCTGGTGGCGCTGGGCGACCAGTCCACCGTCACCGTCAGGCTGCGGCGCGGCATGGCGCCGCCGCCGCTTGGCAACCGCGTCGCCGTGCGCTGGCGCAGCGACGCCGGGGTACTGGTGTCATGAGCGCCGTCCTCCTGCACGGCGCCGACGAGGGCGGCCTGAGGCAGCGCCTGCGCTTCGGACCGCTCTGGCTGGCGGCGCCCGGCATCGCCTTCCTCGCCGTCTTCTTCCTCTATCCGGTCCTGCGGCTGCTCGGCCTCAGCGTGCAGGATGCCGACACCGGCGCCTGGACGGGGGAGCATTATGCCCGCATCGTCGACACCGGCGTCTATTTCCGCGTGCTGATGGGCACCTTCCGCATCGCCGGGCTGACGGCGCTGTTCTCGCTGCTGCTGGGCTATCCGCTGGCCTATTGGCTGGCGCAGCTGCCGGAGCGCCGGCGCGGCGTGATGATCCTGGCGGTTATGGTGCCGTTCTGGACCAGCTATCTGGTGAAGACCTTCGCCTGGATGGTGATCCTGGGCCGCACCGGCGTCATCGGCGGCATCCTGGCGGCCGGCGGCTTGCCGCGGCCGGAGATGCTGCACAACGAGTTCGGCGTGATGATCGGCATGGTGCACGCCATGCTGCCGCTGGCCGTGCTGACCATGCTGCCGGTGATGACCGGCATCGACCGCCGGCTGGTGCAGGCGGCGGAAACGCTGGGGGCCGCACCGGGCCATGCCTTCTGGCTCGTCTATTTCCAGCTGTCGCTGCCGGGCATCGCCGCGGCGGGGCTGCTGACCTTCATCTCCTCGCTGGGCTTCTTCATCGTCCCGGCCCTGCTGGGCGGGCCGCAGCAGACCATGCTGGCGCAGCTGATCATCGCCCAGATCCAGGAGATGTTGAACTGGGCCTTCGCCGGGGCGCTCGCCACCTTCATGCTGGCGGCGGCGCTGGTCACCTGCTGGGTCTACGACCGCGTCTTCGGCCTGTCCACCCTGTCCGGCGAGGGATCCCGGCGCAAGAAGGGCGGCGGCCGCATGCGCAAGGCGGGGCAGGGCATCCTGGCGGCGCTGGCGGCGTTGACGGCAGTGGCCGCGCGGGTGACGGCACCGGTGCTGGGCGAGCGGGGCCGCGACCGGCTGCCGGCGGTCTACTCGACCCTGGTGCTGGTCTTCCTGGTGGCGCCGGCCATCGTGGTGGTGCCGATCGCCTTCACCAGCTCGCCCTTCCTCGACTTCCCGCCGCCGGGCTACAGCCTGAAATGGTTCGAGGTCTATTTCGGGTCGGATCTGTGGCTGGGCGCCACGCTGCGCTCCTTCGGCGTCGCCTTCGCCACCGCCATCCTGGCGACCCTGATCGCCGGTCTGGCCGCCCTGGCGCTGGCCCGCTCGACTTCGCGCTGGCGCGGCGCCATCTTCGCCCTGTTCCTGGCGCCGATGATCGTTCCGCGCATCGTCATCGCCGTCGGCCTGTTCTATCTGTTCGCCCAGATCGGGCTGGTCGCCACCGACCTCGGCCTCGTCATCGGCCATACGGTGCTGGCGCTGCCCTTCGCCTTCGTCGCCATCGCCGCGGTGGTCAAGGGGCACGACTGGCGGCTGGATCAGGCGGCGGCGACGCTCGGCGCCAACCGGGTGCAGACGCTGGTGCGGGTCACGGTTCCGCTGATCCGCGGCGGTCTGGTCGCCGCCTTCCTGTTCGCCTTCATCACCTCCTTCGACGAGCTGACGGTGGCCATCTTCGTCAGCGGCGGGGTCAAGACCACCCTGCCCAAGCAGATGTGGGACGACATGATCCTGCAGCTGAACCCGACCCTGGCCGCGGTTTCCGTCGTCGTCTTCCTCATCGTCATGGCGCTTCTGCTGATCGCCGAACGGCTGCGCCGGTCCGGCCGCTGAACGGCAGGCCTGAGCGCTAGACCTGCCGCGCCACCGTCCGCCCCTCCCGAGATTTTCCGAGCCGAGAGTCCCGACCATGTCCGATTTCTCCACCGGATTCGCCGGCCTGCTGACCCAGGCCGCGCGGACCGACGGCGGGCGCCTGTTCGCCCGCTATAACGGCGCCCCGCTGACCGCCGGCACCCTCGACCGCCAGTCCGACAGCATGGCGGCGGAGCTGCGGCGGATGGGCTTGGTCCCCGGCGACCGCGTGGCGCTGATGCTGCGCAACAGCCCGGCGGTGCTGTCCACCCTGTTCGGCATCGCCAAGGCCGGGCTGGTGTGGGTCCCGATCAACGCCCAGCAGCGCGGCGACGGCCTGCGCTACATCCTGGAACATTCCGATCCGGCGGCGGTGCTGGCCGAGGCCGATCTCGTGGCGACCATCGCGGAGTGCGGCGCCGACCTGTCGGGCAAGCCGCTGATCGTGGCCGGCGCCGACGACGCCTCTTCGCGTCTGCGGCTGGAGCCGATGCTGGACAGCGGCGCCCTGTTCGACGGGACGCTCCCCGGACCGGACGACCCCTTCGCCATCATGTACACGTCGGGCACCACCGGACGGCCGAAGGGCGCGCTGGTCACCCACCGGATGATGCGTCTGGCCGGCGAGGCGGTGGCCCGCGTCTCGGCCGCCCGCGACGGCGACGTGCTGTTCGTCTGGGAGCCGCTCTACCACATCGGCGGCGCGCAGATGATCGTGCTGCCGCTGATCCGTGCGGTGTCGCTGGCGATGGTCGATCGTTTCAGCGCCAGCCGCTTCTGGGATCAGGTCCGCGACTATGGCGCCACCCACATCCATTATCTCGGCGGCATCCTGCAAATCCTGCTGAAGCAGCCGCCGGACCCGCGCGACCGCGACCACCCCGTGCGCATCGCCTGGGGCGGCGGCTGCCCCAAGGAGACCTGGACGCTGTTCCAGGAGCGCTTCGGTGTCGAGATCCGCGAATGCTACGGCATGACCGAGGCATCGAGCATCACCACCTGCAACGACGTGGGCATCGTCGGCGCGGTCGGGCGGCCGATGCCCTGGTTCACCGTGGAACTGCTGGACGAGGCCGGCAAGCCGGTCGCCCGTGGCGAACGCGGCGAGATCGTGGTGCGCACCGACACGCCGGGCGCGCTCTTCGCCGGTTATTTCCGCAATCCGGAGGCGACAGCGAAGGCGCTGCGCGACGGCGCGCTGCACACCGGGGATCTGGGGTCCCTGCTGCCGGACGGCACGCTGCTGTTCCATGGCCGGATGACCGACAGCATGCGCTGCAAGGGCGAGAATGTCTCCGCCTGGGAGATCGAGCACATCGCCGCCACCCATCCGGCCATTGAGGACTGCGCCGTCATCGGCGTGCAGGCGGACATCGGCGAGCAGGACATCAAGCTGTTCGTGAAGCCCCGGCTGGGCGCCACGGTGGACATCCCGGCTCTGTCCGACTGGCTCGGCCGCCAGCTGGCGCCCTACCAGAACCCGCGCTACATCGCAGTGGTGGAGGGGTTCGAGCGCACGCCCAGCCAGCGCATCATGAAGCACCGCCTGTCGCCCGCGCTGAATGACAGCTGGGACCGTCAGGCGGCGCGGTAAGGCCGCTTGGCATCGTCCCTCTGCCGACAACGGACAAAGCCGGCTGTGAGGCACAGCCGGCTTTGTCGTGTAGCAGGGAGGTAGAAGCCCCGCCCTCAGCGGGTCAGGCGCGGCTCCGGCAGGCCCTGGACGCCGGCGTCGAACATCAGGACCCGGCCGCCGTGGGGATCCTCGGCCAGATCGGCCGGGCCGCGGCTGAGCGAGGTGACCAGCATCGTACGCAAACCCTCCCCGCCGAAGGCGCACATCGTCGGCTTGCGCATCGGCACCTCGATGCGGCGGTCGAGGTCGCCGCGCGGGGTGAAGCGCTTGATGCAGCCCTCGTCCAGGCAGCAGATCCAATAGCAGCCGTCGGCGTCGACCGCCGCACCGTCCGGCCGCCCCACCATCGCCCGCATGTCGATGAAGGGGCGCCGGTTCTCGGCGGTGCCGGTCTCGGGATCGTAGTCCCAGGCCCACACCATCCGCACGTCGCGGTGGGTGTCGGACGCGTAGAGCGTCCGGCCGTCCGGGCTGAAGGCGGAGCCGTTGGGGATGACGAAGCCGGCCAGCCCGGTCTCCACCAGCCCCTCGGCGCGGGTGTAGCGGTACCACGCGCCGGACGCGTCGCCCTTGGCGATGTCCATCACCATGGCGGACACCCACAGCCGCCCCTGCCGGTCGCAGCGCCCGTCGTTGAAGCGCATGCCGTCGGTCGGGAAGGGGCTGTCGGCGAGGCGGCTGAGCACCGCGTCACCCCCCGCCTCGGGCAGGTCGGCATCGAAGAGGCCGGTCTGGCAGGCGACGACGGCACCGCCGTCCGGCCGCAGCGCGAGGCTGCCGACCGGTTCCGGCAGCGTCCAGTCACGCCGCACGCCGCTGGACGGGTCCAGTCGGTGGATGCGGCGGCCCGGGATGTCGATCCAGGTCCAACTGCGGCGGTCGGCGTCCCAGACGGGGTTCTCGCCGGTGCCGTTGCGCAGGTCCGGTTCTATGACGGCGTCGAGGCCGATGGCGGTGACGGCGGTCATTTGATTGCTTCCACCGGTCCGCCCGATACGCCCGCCCGTTCGGCCCGCCAGCGCTTCACCAGCGGCAGCAGCAGCGTCAGGATGGCGACGGTCAGCAGCACCGCGGTGATCGGCCGGCTGTAGAGGAAGTCGTAGCTGCCGCCCGAGAGCGACAGGGCGCGGCGGAAGTTTGCCTCGGCCATCGGTCCCATGATCAGCGCCAGCACCACCGGCGAGGCCGGGAAGTCCCACTTCTGCATGAAGTAGCCGGCGACGCCGGCGGCCAGCATGATGCCGATGTCGAACAGGCTGTTGTTGATGGCGTAGGTGCCAACCACGCAGAGCGCCAGGATGACCGGCGTCAGCACCGACTTCGGCATCTGCAGGATGCGGCCCATGAAGCGAAGCGAGCCCAGCCCCAGCACCAGCATGCCGACATAGCAGAAGATCATGCCGGCGAAGAGGGTGAAGACCAGATCGCCATGTTCCTTGAACAGCAGCGGACCCGGCTGCAGCCCTTGGAGCGTCAGCGCGCCCAGCATCACGGCGGTCACCGCGTCGCCGGGGATGCCCAGCGTCAGCATGGTCAGCAGCGCGCCGCCGGTGCAGCCGTTGGCACCGGCCTCGCAGGCGGCCACGCCACCCAGTTCGCCCTTGCCGTAATTCTCCGGCGTCTTGCTGAAGCGCCGCGCCTCGTTGTAGGCGACATAGGCGGCGATGTCGGAGCCGGCGCCGGGAATGATGCCGATGACGATGCCGAGGATCGAGGAGCGCGACACGACGCCGAGCAGACCCTTGTAGGTCGCCCAGGGCGGGACGATGCGGCCCAGTGCCGCCGCCATGCCGAGGCGGACCTTCGGGTCCTCGAAGGACTTGAAGGCTTCGGCGGCGGCGAACAGCCCGATCATCACCGGGATGAAGGGGACGTTGAACAGCTCGGTGTAGCCGCCGGTGAAGCGCGGGAAGCCGCCCATCGGGTCCATCCCGACGGTGGCGATCAGCAGGCCGAGGAAGCCGGCGATCAGCCCCTTCACCACCGACTTGCCGGAGATGCTGGCGATGATGCTCAGCCCGAAGACGGCGAGCGCGAAGCTTTCCGACGCGCTGAACTCCAGGGCGAAGCCGGCGAGCACCGGCGCCAGGAAGATCAGCACGAGGATGCTGGCCATGCCGCCGAGGAAGGACGACAGGGTGGCGGTGCCGAGCGCCACGCCGGCCATGCCCTTCTTGGTCAGCTCGAAGCCGTCCATCGCGGTGGCGGCGGCGGCAGGGGTGCCGGGGATCTTCAGCAGGATGGCGGTCACCGACCCGCCATAGACGCCGCCGAAGAAGACGCCGGAGATCATCAGCAGGCCGGACACCGGATCCATGCCGAAGGTGAAGGGCAGCAGGATGGCGACGCCCATCGTCGCGGTCAGGCCGGGAAGGGCGCCGATGACGATGCCGAGCGCCACGCCCACCAGGGACAGCAGCAGCGCCATCGGGTTGGCGGCCAGCGTGGCGACGCCGTTCATCAGCATGCCGAGTTCATGCATCGCGGCGCTCCTTCGTAGGCGTGAGGCGGGACGACGGGCTCATTCGAACAGGCTCCCGACCGGCAGCGGCACCTGGAGGGCACTCTGGAAGGTGAAATAGATCACGGCGGTCACGACGACGGCGATCACCGGATTCCACAAAGGGCTGCGCTGCCCCATCAGCCACATCAGCACGGCCATGTAGACCACCGTGGCGACGGCGTAGCCGACATACTCCATGGCGTACAGGCAGGCGGCGGTGGCGAGGATGCCCAGCGCCACCCCGGCATAGCCGGCGACGCCGACCGGCGGGGTGTCGTCGGCGACGGTCGGCATGCGCAGCGTGTTGGCGATCAGGATCAGGCACAGCACGATCAGCACGGAGGCGTGGATGATCGGGAAGCGGGCCGGGCCGACGTCGGCGGCCAGCATGGTCTTGGGGAAATCGCCGGTCGAGGCGATGGCGGCGGCAGCCACCGCGATCAGCAGGACCGCGATGACCAGATTGGCGATCTTGGTGGAGAGGGGCGCGCCGGCCCCGCCGCCCTGGACAGGTGCGTTGCTCATCAGTCGGACTCCTCGGAAACGGAACGCCGGCCCGGCGGCTCGCGGCTGCCGGACCGGCGCGTTCCCGTGTTACTTGGCCATGCCGAGCTTGGTCATCAGATCCTTGAAGAAGGCGTTGTCCTTCTGCATGGCGGCGCCGAACTCCGGACCGTCGGCATAGGCCCAGGTCAGGTTCATCTTGGCGAGCTGCTCACGGAAGGCCGGCTCTTCGGCCGCCGCCTTGCTGGCCTTGCGCAGGGTTTCGACGACCGGCGCCGGGGTCTTCTTCGGAACGACGATGCCGCGCCAGGTGGCGACCGACAGGTCGATGCCCTTCTCCTTCAAGGTGGGCACGTCCGGGAACGCCTTGGAACGCTCGTCGGCCATCACCGCCAGCATGCGGAGCTGGCCGCCGGCGACCTGGCTCGACACCTCGGCCGGGCTGACCGACACCGCCTCGATGTGGCCGCCCAGCAGGGAGGTCACGGCCGGGTTGGCGCCGTCGAACGGGATGTGGTTGAAGGTCAGGCCGGTCTTGTTCTGCAGGGCCTCGGCGGCGAGGTGCCAGATGGCGCCGGTGCCGGAGTTGCCGATGCGGACCTTGCCGGGGTTGGCCTTGGCGTCGGCCAGGAACTCCTCGATGGTCTTCCAGGGCGCGTCGGCCTTGACGGTGATGGCGCTCGGCTCGGCGTTCAGGCGGGCGATCGGGGTGAAGTCGTCGACCGAGAAGCGGGCGACGCCCATGTGCGGCAGCAGGGTGATCTCCACCGTGCCCATGCCGATCTTGTACCCGTCGGCGCGGGCGGCCATGATCTCGGTCAGGCCGACGGCGCCGCCGCCGCCGGTCTTGTTGACGACGCCCATCGCCTGCGGCAGGTGCTTCTTGGTGGCGTCGGCATAGGCGCGGGCGACCAGATCGGTGCCGCCGCCGGCGGCGTAGGGAACGATCAGCTCGATCGGCTTGGTCGGGTAGTCGGCGGCCTGCGCGCCGGACATCAGGGTGGCCGTGGCCAGGACGCCGAAGACGGCGCCGGTCAGGAGGCGATAGCCCTTCATAAACGTTCTCCCTCGAATTTTGCTTGATGGGGTGCGGATAAGGAAAAGCGGACGGCATCGCCGCCCGCGTGGGGTCAGCGCGGGTTGAGCGCGGTCCAGGATGCGACGAAGGCCTCTGCCCGCTCGGCGATCTGGGCTGCGGTCATGCCCGGCTTGTAGAGCGCCGATCCCAGCCCGAAGCCGGCGACGCCGACCTCCAGGAAGGGGGCCATGGTGTCGGGGGCGATGCCGCCCACCGGCAGCAGCCGGGTGCCGGCCGGCAGCACGGTGCGGATCGCCTTGACGATGGTCGGGTTGATCTGCTCGGCCGGGAACAGCTTCAGCGCGTCGGCGCCGGCCGCCAGAGCCGCGAAGGCCTCGGTCGCCGTGGCGACGCCGGGGACGCAGGCCAGACCGGCCGCCTTGGCGGCGCGGATCACCGCGGTGTCGGCATGCGGCATCACCACCAGATCGGCGCCGATCTCCTTGAGGCGGGCGACCTGCGCCACCTCCAGCACGGTGCCGGCGCCGACCAGCGCGTCCTGCGGCAGGATGCGGCGGATGGCGGCGATGCTGTCGAACGGGTCCGGCGAATTGAGCGGCACCTCGATCAGGCGGAAGCCGCGCTCGTAGAGGGCGCGGGCGGCATCCTCGCATTCGACGGGCTTCAGGCCGCGCAGGATGGCGACCAGCGGCAGGGCGGCGAAGGCGGCGTCGAGCCGGGCCTTCAGGCCGTCTTTGGGCAGGCTTTCATCAGACATGAGTGTCCTTTCCGGCCGGCGGCGCGATCAGGCCGGCGGCGATGGCGAACTGGAACAGCCCCTTGGGCGCGGTGTTCTCGAGCCGGGCGGTGGGCTCGATGCCCAGCAGGGCCAGGCCCTGGACGTAGCGGCGGCACAGCGCGCCGTCGCCGATCAGCAGCAGCGGCCGGCCGCTGCCCAGCGCCGCTTCCATCCGGTTGAGGCCGGAGACCATCTCGTGCCCGATCAGCAGGCCGGACAGGAAATCCTTCAGAAGCTCCGGCGCCATGCGGCGGGTGATGCCGAGCGTGCGCGCGGCGAAGATCTGGTGCGACAGGTCGCCCGGCCCGCTGGCCTGCGCCGCCCGCACGCCGTCGGCGAAGGCCGCGTCGCTGGCCTCTGCATCGGCCACCACGTCCGCCGGCATCAGGCGCCCGAGGATCGAGTGCTTGGTCAGCACGGCGAACAGCTCGCCGGTCATGTAGGTGGCGAAACGGGTCATCCGCCCGTCCTGGATCTGCACCCATTTGGAATGGGTCCCCGGCAGCACCATGCAGGCCTCGCGCGCCCAGTCGGGGCGGTCGGCCAGCACGCCGGCGATCTGGATCTCCTCGCCGCGCAGGATGTCGGGCGGCGCGTCGGGCGGGGCGTAGGTGACGCCGGGGGCGATCAGGATGCGGACGCCGGCAGCGCTGTCCACCGCGATGGCGTGCCCCGCCAGCGTTCCGGTGTCGGCCGGGCAGGCGACATAGGGGGCTTCGGCCCAGCCCTGCGCGCTGCCGACCATGCCGCCGGCCACCACCGGGACGCCCGGAGTGCCGGCCAGCCAGTCGCCGCACAGGTCGGCGAAGGCCTGCTCGAAGCCGGGCAGGCCGGGCTGCGGCAGATTCTGGATGCCGTGCGCGTTGGCGCGCTGCTCCAGCACCGTGCCGGTGCCGTCCATGAGGAATCCGCGCAGACTGGAGGTGCCCCAGTCCAGCGCGATCAGGGCCGCCCCGTCGCGCTTCCGTCCTGTTTCCATCCCAATTCCTTCGATATCGCATCGGCGGCCGCGCGGACCACCGGTCCGAGTTCGGCCATCCGTTCGTCCGGCATGTAGGGCACGGCGCTCGCCACGCTGATGGCGGCGACCACCTGGTTGCTGATGTCGCGCACCGGCGCACCGACACAGCGGACGCCGATCTCGTTCTCTTCGAGGTCGAGCACCCAGTCCCGCCGCAGGAAGCCCGCCATCAGCTTTTCGTATTTCGGCCAGGGCAGCGGTCCGGGACGCCCGCCCACAGTGTCCGGCGCCGTCGCCACCGCGTCGTGCAGCTGGCGCCAGCGCGACGGCGGCATCCCCAGCATCAACGCCTTGCCGATGCCGGTCGAGGCCAGCGGCATGCGCAGGCCGACGCGCGAGCGCATCTCCAGCCCGCGCGTGCTAGGGATCTTGTCGAGATAGAAGACCTCGTCGCCATCGACCACGCCGAGATGGACGGTGTCGCCGGTGCGCTGGGCCAGCGCCTCGATGTGGGGGCGGGCCAGCGCCACCAGCGGCCGCTGCTCCAGCGCCTTCATGCCGAGTTCGATCAGCTTCGGCCCCAGCAGATAGCCCTTGTAGGGGACATGGTGCAGGTACCCTTCCGCCACCAGGCTGTTCAGCATGCGGTGGACGGTGCTGCGCGGCGTGTTCAGCCTTGCGGCGATGCCCTTCACCTCGGTCGTGCCGGTCGCCACGCACTCGATCGCCGCCAGCCCGCGGAGCAGGGTCTGCGTTCCGGGGGCCTGCCGCCTTTCGGGCGTGGCCGGGTCGATTGCGTCAACGGGCTGGGTCATGGGGCCGGTTCTGGTGGGCATTCGTGTCGCCTCGATGACGGGACCTTAGTGGCCACGTTGTATGTTGTCAAATCTAACAGTGATGATGCCACATAATGAGACATCTATAAAGAAGGGAATATGACGCGCCTTCCCAGCCAATCTTGACCGAACCCCTATTCGCCCCTAACATCCTGATTATATTGAGAACAATATCTCAATATTTGAGACATTAAACGCAGTGAGCGCAGACCGTACCGCGCTTCGCGGGTTTTCAACACGAGGGAAGGAAGGGTTCACGCATGTTCGGTGATCTGAAGGGCAAGCGCGTTCTGGTGACGGGGTCGACCCAGGGAATCGGTCTGGCGGCGGTCGAGGCGTTTGCCCGTCATGGCGCGCTGGTCGGCATGAACGGCCGCAAGGCGCCGGCCGAACTCGAGTCCACGCTTGAACGGCTGAACGCGCTGGACGGCGAGGTCGCCTTCCTGCCCGGCGACGTGTCGTCCAGCGAGGGGGCCAGGCGGCTGGTCGAGGATTTCGTCGCCCGCTTCGGCGGCATCGACGTGTTGATCAACAATGCGGGCGGTCTGGTCGCGCGCAAGCCGCTGGAGGAGATCGACGACGCGTTCTTCGACGCGGTGACCGACCTGAACGCGCGCTCCGCCCTGATGGTCACCAAATACGCCCTGCCGCACCTGAAGGCGTCCGCGACGCAGAGCGGCACCACCGCGTCGGTGATCCTGGTCGGCTCGGTCGCCGGCTACACCGGCGGCGGCCCCGGCGCCGGGCTGTACGGTGCGGCGAAGGCCTGGCTGCACAACATCCAGAAGAACTGGGTGAATTTCCACACGAAGGACGGCATCCGCTTCAACACCGTGTCGCCCGGTACCTTCGACACCGCCTTCCATGCCGATAAGGACACGGACACCAAGGCCCGCATCGGCGCCGGCTTCCCGATGGGACGGTTCGGCAAGCCGGAGGAATGCGCGCCGACCTTCCTGTTCTTCGCCTCGCACGCCTGCAGCGGCTACATCACCGGACAGATCCTCGACGTCAACGGCGGCCAGTACATGCCCTGAAACACATGCCCTGGGCCGGCTATTCCCCCCGGCCCGGGGCGTTGTCGCGCAGCACGACGTAGATCGCCGGGATGACCAGCACGGTCAGCAGCGTCGAACTCAGCAGCCCGAACAGCAGCGAGATCGCCAGCCCCTGGAAGATGGGGTCGGTCAGGATGAAGCCGGCGCCGATCATCGCCGCCACCGCCGTCAGCAGGATCGGCTTGAAGCGGATCGCCCCGGCCTGAAGCACGGCCTCCCGCATCGGCAGCCCGCGGTCCCTGAGGTGACGGATGAAGTCCACCAGCAGGATCGAGTTGCGCACGATGATGCCCGCCAGGGCGATGAAGCCGATCATCGAGGTCGCGGTGAAGGCGGCCCCGAGCAGCCAGTGGCCTGCCACGATGCCGATCAGGGTCAGCGGCACCGGCACCAGGACCACCAGCGGCAGCTTGAAGCTGCCGAACTGCGCGACCACCAGCAGGTAGATGCCGAGGATCGCCACCGCGAAGGCGGCGCCCATGTCGCGGAAGGTGACATAGGTGATTTCCCACTCGCCTTCCCACAGCAGCGCGGGCCGGCTCTGGTCGTCGGGTTGGCCATGCAGCAGGATGTCCGGCGCTACGGTGAGCCCGGCGGCTTTCCAGTCGATCCGGTTCAGCCGGCCCTGCACCGCCAACATGCCGTAGACCGGCGCCTCGTAGCGTCCGGCGAGATCGGCCGTTACCATCTCGGCGAAGCGGCCATTGCGGCGGAACAGCGGATGGGATGCCGGTTCCCGTGTCATGGTGACGAGGTCGCCCAGCTCGACCGTGCCGCGGGCGCCGGGGACCGGTGTCGCCAGGATGCGCTCCGACAGGAACAAGCCCGACTTCGGCAGCCGCACCGATATCTCGATGGGGGTGCGCCCGGCCCCGCGATGCGAGTAGCCGACCGGCACGCCGCCGATCAGCGCCTGCAACGTGTCATAGACCGCCTGCTCCTCGACGCCGTGGAACTCCAGGCTCTCGCGGTCGAGCGCGAAGCGCAGCCGCTCGCCGGGCGGACGGACGGTGTCGTCCACATCGACGATGAAGTCGACGCCGAGGAAGGCGTCCCGGACGATGCCCGTCGCCTTGCGCCGCGTTTCCGCATCGGGGCCGTAGACCTCGACCAGCAGGGTGGAAAGCACCGGCGGGCCGGGCGGCACCTCGACCACCTTGAGGGAGGTGCCGTCGGGAACGGCCAGATCCCTCAGCCGCGCCCGGATGTCGAGCGCAATGTCGTGGCTGCTGCGGTGGCGCTCGCCCTTGGGGGCGAGGTTGACCTGCAGGTCGCCCTGCTCCGGCTGGTCGCGCAGATAGTAATGGCGCACAAGACCGTTGAAGTTGAAGGGCGAGGCGGTGCCGCCATAGGCCTGGACGCTCGCCAGCTCCGGCAGGTCGGCGATCTTCCGGGCGGCGGCCAGCAGCACGCGCTCCGTATCCTCCTGTGCCGCGCCGCGCGGCAGATCCACGACGACCTGAAGTTCCGACTTGTTGTCGAAGGGCAGCAGCTTGACCGTCACGTCCTTGGTGTAGAACAGCGCGGTGGAGGCCAGCGTCGCCACCCCGACCGCGAGCAGGAAGGTCCAAGCCCGGCGCCTGCTGCGGATGACCGGGCGCGCGGCGGAGAGATACAGGCGGCCCAGCAAGCCGCCATGTTCATTGTCATGGTCATTGCCGTGCCCCGCCGGGGCATCGCCCGGCCGCAGCTTCACCATTAGCCAGGGGGTCAGCACCATGGCGACGAAGAAGCTGAAAACCATGGCGGCCGATGCGTTGGCCGGGATCGGGCTCATGTAGGGGCCCATCAGGCCGGACACGAACATCATCGGCAGCAGTGCCGCGATCACCGTCAGGGTGGCGACGACGGTCGGGTTGCCGACCTCCGCGACCGCCTCGACGGCGGCCTGGACCTTGCTGCGGCCGTCGCGCATCGACCAATGCCGGTCGATGTTCTCGACCACGACGATGGCGTCGTCCACCAGGATGCCGATGGAGAAGATCAGCGCGAACAGGCTGACGCGGTTGATGGTGTAGCCCATCAGCCAGGACGCGAACATGGTCAGCAGGATCGTGGTCGGGATGACGATCAGCGTCACCATGCCCTCGCGCCAGCCGATCGCCAGCACGATCAGCCCGACGATGGTCACGGTGGCGAGCGCCAGGTGGAACAGCAGCTCGTTGACCTTCTCGTTCGCCGTTTCGCCATAGTTGCGGGTGACGGTCAGCGTCACGTCCCTGGGCAGCGATCCGGCCTGGATGGCCTGCACGCGCTCCAGGACGCGCCCGGCGATGGTCACCGCATTGGCCCCGGCGCGCTTGGCGATGGCGATGGTGACCGCCGGCGTGCCGGCGAGCCCGCCCTTGCCGTCGGGCAGCAGGGTCCAGGCCGTGCTTTCGTCCGGCCGCGCCCCCATCACGATGTCGGCCACATCCTTGACGTAGACCGGGCGGCCGTCGCGGGTGGCGACCAGCAGCAGGCCGATGTCGGCGGTCCCCTGGAGCGTCTGGCCGGCCAGCGCCGGCAGGCTGCCGCCCTGGGCGCGCACCGAGCCGACCATGAAGGCGCGGTTGGCGCTCCTCACCTTGTCGACCAGTTGATTGAGCGTGACGCCGAACAGAGCCAACCGCTCCGGATCCGGTTCCACCCGGATCTGGTCGGGATGGCCGCCGGCGATGAAGCTGCGGCCGGCATCCTCCACCTGCACCAACTGGGCGAGCAGCTCGTCCGCCACGCCGTACAGCGCCGTGTTGGTCCAGCGCGACGCCGCGTCCGGCCTGGGCGCCAGCGTCAGGGTCAGGATCGCCACGTCGTCGATGCCGCGCCCGACGATCAGCGGCTCCGGTATGCCGAGCGGGATGCGGTTCAGGTTGGCCCGCACCTTCTCGTGCACGCGCAGGATCGCGCTGTCCGCCGAGGTGCCGACGAGGAAGCGGGCGGTGACGACCACCCGGTCGTCCAGGGTCTGGCTGTAGGTGTGCTCGACCCCGTCGATGCCCTTGACGATCTCCTCCAGCGGCTTGGTCACCAGCTCGACCGCGTCGTCCGCCTTCAGCCCGTCGGCGCGAACCAGGATGTCCACCATCGGCACGCTGATCTGCGGCTCCTCCTCCCGCGGCAGGGAGAGCAGGGCGACCGTGCCGACCACCAGCGAGGCCAGCAGCAGAAGCGGGGTCAGGGGCGAGCGGATGAAGGTCCGCGTCAGCACACCGGAGAGTCCGAGCCTCATCATGCACCGTCCGGGCGGACGATCGCATCGCCGGGCCTCAGGCCGGACAGCACCTCGATCCCGCCGCGTTGGCCGCCGACGCTGGGGATCGGACCGCCGACCTGCACCGGGACCTCCGTCCCGTCGGCCAGCCTTGCGAAGTCGGTGCCGAAGCGGCGCAGGAGATAGTCGGGCGGAACGACGAACGCCTGCCGGGTGCCGGTGGCGACGTAGACGCGCACGCGCTCGCCCACGAAGAAATCACCGAGCCCGCTCACCGTGGCATCGGCCACCACCTGGCCGCCGGACATCTCGGGATAGACCTGAAGGACGGTGCCGCGTTTCAGGTCGGGCGGCTTCGCATCCTGTACCGCCTCGCCGCCGGTGGGCGCGGTCGGGGCGAGGCCGCGGTCGCCGACCAGCACCGGGTCGCCCTCATGCAGGAAGCGGGCGTGGCGTTCGGGCAGGCGCAGGCGGAGCACATAGGTTTCCGTCGCGATGCTGGCGACCGTCTCGCCGGGCATCACCACGGCGCCGTCGATGACCTTGACCTGCAGGATGCGGCCATTGGCAGGGGCGGACACCGCGCCCTCGCGCAGCTGCTGGTCCACCACCGCGCGCTCCGCCGTCATGGCGGCGATCTGGGCGCGGGCCACGTCCACGGCGGACTGCGCGTCGTCGAGCCGCTGCTGCGTCCCCGTTCCGCTCGCCCGCAGCTGGCGGGCGCGGTCCAGCTCCAGGCCAGCCTGATGCTGCTGAGCCTGGAGCGCCTGGATGCGCGCGTCCAGCGCCGCCAGTTGCAGCGGCAGCTTCGGGTCGTGCACGGTGGCCACCACCTGCCCCATGGCGACCTTGTCTCCCTCCTTCGCCGTCAAATTCGCGATGGTGCCGCCGATGCGGGTGCGCGCCAGCGTCTCATGGACGCTTTCCACGGTGGCGAAGACGGCCTTCAGATCCTCCACCATACGGGGTTGCACGGTGAGCCGGCCGGCGCCCGTGTCGGCCTGGGCAAGCGCACCGAACAGCGGACCGGTGGCGAACAGGAGAATCGCGGCCAGGATGAGGCCTGCGGGTCGATGGAGCATGGACGGGCCACCTTAGACGGACTGGATGAAGGCACCTCTTGACCATTAATTTAGAATATACTAATTTAGTGTCAATGAATGAATTAGATCGCAGCCATGTCCGGACGGCGGCGCGCCTGCTGAAGGCGCTGGCCAACGAACGGCGCCTGTCCATCCTCTGCCTGCTGGGGCGCGGGGAACTCTGCGTCGGCGACCTCGCGGACGCGGTCGGGCTCAGCCAGTCGGCCTTGTCGCAGCACCTGGCGAGGCTGCGTGCCGAGGGCATCGTGCGGACCCGCCGCGACGGGCTGACGATCTTCTACACAGTGGCAAGCGCCGAGGCGGCTGCCGTGATCGAGGTGCTGGCGGGGCTGTATTGCGATCCTTCGCCGGAGAATTCCCCGTCTTCGAACCAACCCTTGCATCGGGAGACATCGACATGACCATCGACCGCATCGTGATGGCCTTCGCCGGGACCGTGGTCCTGCTGAGCCTGGCCCTGTCGCAGTTGCACAGCCCGCTGTGGCTGTGGCTGACCGCCTTCGTCGGCGCCAATCTGCTGCAAGCCGCCTTCACCGGCTTCTGCCCGCTGGCGGTCGTCCTCAAGCGGCTGGGCGCCAGGGCGGGCGCCGCCTTCACCTGAGCGCATGGCTGAGATGATCCGCACGTCCTTCACCCACCGGGGGCGGCCCCTTGTGACGTTCCGCCGCATCGATCAAACTTATCCGGGCAAACTTGTCCCGGACGAGGAAACCGGCCGGACAGGAAGGAGGGGAAATGGCCCTGCTGGATCGAGACAATGCCGGAACCGATGGCAAAGGCCCGATGGCCGGGGTGGACCGCCGGCTGCTGGCGGTGGCGCTGGCCCTTGGGTTGCTGACCCTGCTGGCGGTTCTGGACCGCTATCGGCCGACGCCGGGATCGGCGCCGCCGGTGGACTGGCAGCTCCCCAGCGTGGATCTGCCGCATACGGTGCCGATGGCGAGGGGGCCCAGCCCGCGCCAGGACGAGCTTTTGGGGGCTGACTGACCGGGATCGGGGTCAGCCGGCCGGCGGGCTGTCGCTCCCGTCGCCGAGCGGACGTTCCATCAGCACGCCGTCCAGCCAGCGGCCGAACTTGAAGCCCACGGCGGGCAGGATGCCGACAGGACGGAAGCCGCAGGCTTTGTGCAGGCCGATGGAGCCGTGGTTGGCGCTGTCGCCGATCGCCGCGATCATCCGGCGGTAGCCTGCCGCCTCGCACATCTCGATCAGCGGGTCCATCAGCGCCCGGCCGATGCCGCGCCGGCCCATGCCGTCGGCGACATAGACGGAATTCTCCAGCGTGAAACGGTAGGCGCTGCGCGTGCGGTACAGGCCGGCATAAGCGTAGCCGACCAGCCGCCCCTCGCACTCCGCCGCCAGATAGGGCAGCCCGCGGCCGAGTATGTCGGCGCGGCGGCGGGCGATCTCAGCCTCGTCCGGCGGTACCTCTTCGAACGAGGCGGTGCCGTGCAGCACATGGCGGGCGTAAAGGGCGGCGATGGCGGGAATGTCGGCGTCGGTGGATGCCCGCACGATGATGGCGGGCACGGCAATGGAGACCATGTGAATCAACTCCGGTGAGGACGGTCGGCGGGAAGAAGAAGGGCGCAGACGGTCGCCAACCCGCCGCCGACGCCGAGAAGCGCGAAACCCCAGCCCCAGCCGGCGCCGCCGGCACCACCGGCCCGGTCCAGCACCAGCCCGACCGCCAGCGGCGCCGCCCCGCCGGCGCCGAAGCCCAGGATGGAGCGGACGGCGAGTGCTGCCCCCAGGCTGCCCGGCTCGACCGATTCGGTCATCGCCGTCGACAGCACGGGGGAATCGCCCAGCGCGGAGAAGCCGTAGAGGGCCGCCACCGCCAGGACCAGGGCGAGCGGCATCCCGTCCATCCAGCCGATGGTGAAGGAGCAGGCGGCCCCCAGCACGCCCATCGCCACCAGCACCGATCGCCGGCCCAGCCGGTCGGATGCGCGCCCCATCAGCAGCGACGACAGGAAGCCGGAGATGTGGATGGCGCCGGCGATCCACAGCCCGCGCACGCCCGCCCCATCGCCGCCGGCACCGGCCAGACTGGCGGTCAGGAAAGCCGGCAGCCACGCCCACATGCCCAGCAGCTCCCAGCAATGGGCGGTATAGCCGGCGGTCAGCAGGAAGGACCGGCGGTCGGACAGGAAACGGAAAGCGCCGCGCAGCCGCCGCGCTCCCCCGCCCGCCACCAGATTGGGCCGTCCGAGCAGGCCCGGCGTGGCGAGCAGCGCCGCCAGCAGCGGCCCCAGCCCGCAGGCGATGAAGGCGGCCTCGTAGCCGAACCGCTCGGCCAGCCATGCTGCAAGCGCGATGGAGGCGAAATAGCCGAGCGACCCCGCCGCCAGCAGCCAGCCCACGGCAGCACCCCGCCGTTCCGCCGGCACACCCTGCGCCACCAGCATGATGGAGGGGGCATAGGTGCCGCCCTGGGTCAGCCCCACCAACGCGAACAGCAGCAATCCGCTTTCCGCCGAGCGGGCGAAGAGGGCGAAGGCGATGCCGGTCAGCGCGGTCGCCCAGCTCGCACACAGGAAGACGCGCTTGGCGCCCAGGCTGTCGGCGAACCAGGAGGAGCCAACCAGCGACAGGGCGTAGCCGACGTTGAAGGCGGTCTGGATCGACCCGGCCTCTCCCGCCGACATGCCCCAGGCCTGCATCGCCGGCACCAGCGCGCCGGCATAGACCATGAAGGACAGCGAGGTGGCGAAGCGGCTGGCGCAGAGCAGCACGAACCAGATCGGTCGGGAGGCGGGGGCGGTGATGGCGGCGGTCGTCATGGCCACAACCGTCGCGGACTGCCGGGGAAAAGGCAAATTTATTGATCTGATCGAAATCATAAGAAAGACTGTGGGTATGCGCGGCTTGAACCTCGACCAGCTCATCACCTTCGCGACCGTCGTCGAGCATGGCGGTTTCACTGAGGCCGCCGGCCGGCTCGGCCTGACCCAGCCGGCGGTCAGCATGCAGATCCGCAATCTGGAGGAGCGCTTCGGCGTGCGTCTGGTGGAGCGGGTGGGCAAGCGCGCCTTGCCGACCACGGCCGGCCGCGACCTGCTGCCCTTCATCCGCCGCCTGCGCGAGGAGATGGAGGCGGCATCGGCCGCCATGGGCCGCCACCGTGCCGGGCAGGTCGGGCGTGTGCGCATCGGCACCGGGGCCACCGCCTGCATCTACCGCCTGCCGCCGATCCTGACCGCCCTGCGCAGCGCCCATCCCGGGCTGGAGATCATCGTCGTCACCGGCAACACGCCCGACATCCTGGATGCGGTGGAGGGCGGGACGCTGGATCTGGCGCTGGTCACTCTGCCGGCCGGCCGTCCCGGCCTGTCCATCGAACCGGTCTGCGCCGAGGAGCTGGTCTGTGTCGGTCCCCGCGGCGATGCGCCGCCGGAGCAGGATGTCGCGCCGGCGGCCCTGGCAGATGAAACGCTGATCCTGTACGAGCGCGGCGGGACCATGCGGGCGGTGATCGACGGCTGGTTCATGGGCGGCGGCATCCAGCCGCGACCGGCGATGGAACTGGGCAATGTGGAGGCGATCAAGAACCTCGTCGCCGCCGGGCTCGGCCGGTCGATCCTTCCGTCCGTCACCGTGGCGGGTCCGCAAGACTGCGACCGGTTCGCAGTACAAGCTCTGGCGCCACCATTGATCCGCACCCTTGGGTTGGTGTTACGGCGTGACAAAGTGCTCGATGCCGGCGTGCGGGCAATGGTGAAGGCAATCACCGATATGCGGTAACGACATCGATTGCATTTCGAAATGCTGCAATCATCCGGAATATTGCTTTTGGATGGTTTACAGCGGCTTTGGGCCTTGCGCACTCTCGACGAATGAGCGTTTTGTTTTTCTTTGGGCGCCTATGACCGAACAGCCGTCCGTCCCGAATGAGCCCGCCGATAGCCGAACGGGAGCCGGGCCGGATTTGCCTGCCCCACCAAATGCGGATCTGCTGGCAAGGCTGGAGGAGCTTGAGCGGGAGAACGCCCGGCTCCAGTCGGCGCTGTCCACCGTCCATGGCGGCCAAGACGATCTGCTGACCGTCACGGCGCTGAACGAGGATTTGCGCACTGCCTTCGATGCGCTGGAGCGCAGCCGCACCGCCCATGCCGACAGTGAAAGGCGGCTGCGCGCGATCCTGGACAGCGCCACCGGCCACGCCATCCTGACCCTGGATCCCGCCGGCCGGATCACCAGCTGGAACCCGGGCGCCGTCCGGATCCTGGGCTGGACGGAGGAGGAGGCGGGGGGCCAGCCGGTCGACATCCTGTTTCCGCCGGAGGAGGTCGCCGCCGGCGTGCCCGATGCTTTGCGGGTCCGCGCGCTCGCCGAGGGCCGCATCCAGGAGGAGCGCCCCATCCGCCACCGGGACGGCTTCGCCGTTTGGGGAGCGCTGACCATCCTGCCGCTCCAGGGCGACGAGGAGGGGTTTCTGTGGATTCTGCATGACCGGTCCGACGAACGGCGGATGGAGGAGGCGATTGCCGACGTGCGGCGGCGCGCGACCGACATCCTCGACAGCATCGACGAGGCGCTGGTGGCGCTGGACTGCGACTTCCGGGTGATCTACCAGAACCGCCGCGCCGAACAGCTCGACCGCCAGTCGTTGTCGGCGGTGCGTGGCCGCCGCCTGTGGGAGGTTTGGCCGCAGCTTGCCGGGTCGGACCTGGAGGCGCTATGCCGCAGGACGATGACGGAACGGCAGCCGACCAGCATCGAAAAGCGGTTCGACGGCGAAAACACCACCTTGTGGCTGGAGGTCCGCTTCCTGCCGACGGCGGAAGGTGTGGGTTGCTTCTTCCGCGACATCACCATGCGCAAGCGGGCGGAGGAGGAGGCCCGCGCTTCGCATGAACGGGCGGTGAAGATCCTGGAAAGCATCAGCGACGCCTTCTATGCCGTCGATCACGAGTGGCGCTTCACCTACATCAACCGCAAGGCCGAACAGGTCTGGGGCCGCTCGCGCGACACCCTGCTGGGCCGCCGGGTCTGGGAGGCCTTTCCCAAGGTCCTGGGCAGCGAAGCTTTCGAGGCACAGCAGCAGGCGGTCCGCGAAGGCCGCGAAATGACCGTCGAGGTGCTGTCTCCCACCATGGGCAATTGGCTGGAGGCCAGCATCTATCCCAACGCCGACGGTCTTTCGGTCTATTTCCGCGACATCACCGCCCGCCGGCAGGCGCAGCAGGCGCTGTTGCAGGCGAAGGAAACGGCCGAGGCGGCCGACCTCGCCAAGGGCAAGTTCCTGGCCGCCGCCAGCCACGACCTGCGCCAGCCGCTGCAGGCGCTGCTGCTGTTCGTCGATGTGCTGAAGCCGCATGTGCAGGGCAGTCAGGGCACCAACGCGCTGATGCATCTGGGGCGCGGCCTCGACGCGCTGAAGGAGTTGCTGGACAGCCTGCTCGACATGTCCCGGCTGGATGCCGGCGTGGTCCAGCCCAACATCGAGAATGTGTCGATCGTGCCGCTGTTCGAGCACATCGCCGCCTCCTACCGGCCGGTGGCGGCGGCCAAGGGGCTGGAACTGCACGTCCTGTCCTGCAACGCCGCGGCCCGGACCGACCGCACCCTGCTGACCCGCATGGTGCGCAATCTGGTGGAAAACGCCCTGCGCTACACCGAAAGCGGGCGGATCGACATCGAATGCCGGCGGGCCGGCGGGCGGCTGCTGATCGAGGTGCGCGACACCGGCATCGGCATCCCGCCCGACCATCTGGAACGCATCTGGGAGGAGTTCCATCAGGTCGGCAACCCGGAGCGCGACCGCAACCGCGGGCTGGGGCTGGGGCTGGCCATCGTGCGGCGCCTGTCGCTGCTGCTGAACCATCCGGTGGACGTGACCTCGACACCGGGGCAGGGGACCAGCTTCGTTATCGCCTTGCCGCTTGGCCGCACGGTCGAAACGCCGGTGACCGCCGCGGAGGCGGCGACCGTCGGCCGAGGCCGCTTCGCCGTGGTCGTGGACGACGACGCCATCGTGCTGCTGGGGCTGGAGACGATCTTCCGCGAATGGGGCTATCAGGTGCTGGTCGCCGGCTCCGCCCAGAAGGCGGTGGAGGGGTTGAGCCGCATGGGCCGCCGTCCCGACCTGATCGTCGCCGATTACCGCCTGCGCGAAGGGCGCTACGGCACCGAGGCGGTCGCCCGCATCCGCGCGCTGTACGACGACCCCGGCAGCGCGCCGGTCCCCGGCCTGATCCTGACCGGCGAGACGGGGCCGGAGTGTGAGCGCGATGCCGCAGCCCATGGGCTGGGCATCATCCACAAGCCGGTGACTCCGCGTCAGCTCAGCCACGCCCTTGGCGAGCTGCTGGGCGCATCGTGACAGGGCGGGGCGCCGTCCCCGCCATCCTCATCCCCGCCCGTCCATGAAGGCGCTCAACTGCTCGCCAGCCTGGATGACGTGGCGCACGACGATGTCGCAGGCGGCGTCCGCATCCCCGGCACGGCAGGCCGCCAGCAGGGCCTGATGCTCGTCCTGTGAGCGGGGATGGTAGCCCAGCGCCGAGAACTGGAAGCGCAGATAGCGGTCGGCGGCGGAGAGATGCTGTTCCACCAGAGCCAGCAGGCGCGGCCGGCCGGCGCGGGAGTAGAGCGTCATGTGGAAGCGCCGGTTCAGCTCCCCCATGCGGCCGGGATCGGCATCCGCATCCATCTCCGCGATCAGCTCCGCCGCCAGAGCAAGGTCGTCCGCCGTCAGATGCGGCAGCGACAGCCGCAGGGCCGCCGGTTCCAGCGCCGCCCGGATGGCGCCGATGTCCGCCGAATCCTCCGCCGAAATCTCCGCCACCACCGCGCCACGGTGGGGATGGAACTCCACCAGCGCGCGGGCCTCCAGCTGGCGCAGGGCTTCGCGCACCGGCATGCGGCTGACGCCGAAGGCGGCGGCGAGATCCTCCTGGCGCAGCGGGGCGCCGGCCGGGAGAACCCCCTCCAGGATCGCCTCGCGCATCGCCGCCTCGACGAATTCGGTCGCGGTGCGGAAGCGCGGCCTGTTGCGCGCGATCAGAATGGCAAGGTCGGGAGCCTGCCTGTCGGATGGTTGGGACATAGAGGGACCTGGAACGTGAGAAAAACCGCTTGCCTGGATATTGGATCCAATTTACCTGTCGGATCCTCTCCTGTCCATCCATGCGAAAGGACCGGCCATGACCGGCTCGTCATCCGCCGACCAGACCGTCTCCGACGCGCCCGCAGCCCCGGGGGGCCGCGGCCTGTCGCCTTCGGCGCTCGCCACCGGTGGGCTGGTGGCGCTGGTCGGCTATGCCAGTTCGGTTGCGGTGGTGATCCAGGGGCTGGCGGCGGTCGGGGCCGACACGGCGCAGATCACCTCCGGGCTGGTCGCCGTCGGTTTTTCCATGGGGCTGTCGGCGATCTGGCTGGCCTGGACGCAGCGCAAGCCGATCAGCGTCGCCTGGACGACGCCGGGCATGGCGCTGCTGGCGGCGACCGGTACGGTGGCCGGCGGCTTTCCGGCGGCGGTGGGGGCCTTCCTGACGGTCGGCGCGCTGATCATGGTGGCGGGGCTGTGGCGGCCGCTCGGCCGCTGGATCGCGGCGATCCCGAAGCCGCTTGCGAACGGCATGCTGGCCGGGCTTCTGCTGAAGCTGTGCTTGGCGCCCTTCCTGGCGATGGGGCAGGCGCCGGGGCTTGGCCTGCTGGTGCTGGCGACCTGGGCAATCGTCGGGCGCGTCGCCCGGCTCTACGCGGTGCCGGCGGCGGTCGCGGTGGCGCTGGCGGCGATGGCGATCAACCCGCCGGTCTCGGGCGCGCTGCCGGCCGACCCCTGGCCGACGCTGTCGCTGGTCGCCCCGGCCTTCACCTGGGAGGCGCTGGTCGGGCTGGCGCTGCCGCTGTTCGTCGTCACCATGGCGTCGCAGAACATTCCCGGTCTGGCGGTGCTGGCGACCTTCGGCTACACGCCGCGGGTGCCGCCGGCCTTCCTGGCGACCGGCTTCGCCTCGGCCCTGACGGCGCCGCTGGGAGCGCCGACGGTCAATCTGGCGGCGATCACTGCGGCGATGTGCGCCGGCCCCGATGCCGACCCCAGGCCGGAGCGGCGCTGGCAGGCCGCCGTCACCGGCGGTGTCGGCTATATCGTGCTGACGGCGCTGGCGGCGGTCACCGCCACACTGGTCACCCGCTCGCCCCCGATCCTGATCGAAGCGGTGGCCGGGCTGGCGCTGATCGGTGCCTTCGGCGGCTCGCTGCTGGCGGCGGTGCAGGCGGAGGAGGAGCGCATCCCAGCATTGGTCACGCTGCTGGTGACCGCGTCCGGCCTGTCCTTCTTCGGCGTCGGATCGGCCTTCTGGGGCCTGCTGTTCGGCGGGGCGATGCATGTGCTGCACCGGTGGCGCCCCGCCGGAGCATAAGCAGCCTCAGCCCTGTTCGATCAGGTCGGCGCAGGCATTCACCGCGGCGGCGGCGTAGGGGCGGATGCGCGGCGGGATCTGCGACGGGTTGATGCCCGGCCCGAGGATCCCGACGCCGACCGGCTTCATGAACTGAAGCTGCAGGTCGATCAGGCTGCCGATGACCGCGTGACCCATGACGTTGCCGTGTTCGGTCTCGCCCCGCTCGATGATGCCCAGCGCGACCGCGCCGGCGACATCCTCGCGCATCAGCAGGCGCTTGATCGCCAGCGGCTTTTCCATCGAACCGGGAACCCAGACCTCCGCCACGATGCCGAGGCCGCGGCTGGCGGCGACGGTGCGCGCCTCGTCCAGCATCTCTTCCACCTCTTTGCGGTGGAACCGTCCGAGCACGATGCCGATGTTGCTCACCCTCTGCGTCTCCTATGATCGCGGTGTAACGTCCGTCCAAACTGTCGCGTCGCCACGCAAAGCGCAAGGGCCGTCGCGCAAAGCGCAAGGGTCGTCATGCGGCATCCGGACTGGGCACTGCCGGCAAGGAGATTTCCGCACGGCTTTATAAAGTTGCCTTGGTAAATCCCGTCGCTTCGCGCCGATGTCAAAGCGTCGGGAAAGCAGACCGGGGAGATTCTCATGGAGAGGTCTGCGCTCGTCGTACGGGTTGTTGCCAACTGCGACAGGCCGTCGCACGGCGCTACAATTCAGAACAAATTGATCGCCGCCGCATTTCTTACGACCATGTAATGATGCGGGCACGGCACAACTGCGGGGTCCGGCCGACGGGTCCGCCGCGTTGCCGGCAGAGCGATCAGGCGAATCCGGAACGGCAATCATGTTGAAAGGTGCGATCGAATACGCGCCGTCGACCTTCGAGGAGCGGGGGGCCGCGGTGGCCTTCACCACGCCGCTGCTGTCCCAGACCCGCGTGCGCCGCGGCGAGCGGTCGAAGCTCGAAGTGCTGATCCCCAGCCTGTCGCAGGGCATGGGCATCTATGTCGTCGCCTGGAAGTCGGTGCCGGAGATGGTGTCGATGACCATGCACGACCGCTACCTGCACGAGCTGATCGTGCGGGAGGAATCCTGTTCCCCCTACGAGATCCGCAGGGCGACGCTGAAGGCGGCGCGGCGCGGTCTTGCCGGGCCGAAGGCGGCGCAGGCCGCCCGCCGTGCGCTGGAGGAGGATGAGGAGCAGGGCACCCTCACCCATTACCTGCTGATCCTGTCGATCCTGAAGGCGGTCGGGCTGGAATCGCCGGAGATGCTGAAGGCCGGCATCGACACCGACGAGGGCCAGCGCCTGACCCGGCAGCTGATGACCCGCGCGGCGGAAAGCCTGCGCATGGACGCGACGCTGCTCTATGCCCGGCTGGCCGACATCGCGGCCGTCACCGCGCCGGTGGGGCTGGCGCACTCGCCCCGGCCGGGCCGGCTGACGCGCGGGCTGAACGACCTGAAGGGCTTCCGCGACGGCATGATGGACTGGGCGCGCGACGTGCCGAGCGACACGGCCCCGGTTGCGGAATTCTGCGCCGAGGTGGCGCAGCACACCATCGCCATCGGCGAAAAGGTGCTGGGCGATTTCCATCGCCGGATCGAGGCCATCGGTCCGCTGATGCGCGACTGGAACGACGCGTTCATCCGCGTGCGCACCCAGGCCGCCCGCATGGCCTGGCTGCTCGACGGCTGGACCCACATCACCGGGGCGTGGGAGGTGGCGCAGGCCGAGGACCGCCACCAGCAGGCTGCCACCGTCAACGACCTGTTCCGCATCCTGCCGCTGCTGCCGCGCCAGGAATCCAGCCGCGATTTCGTCGGGGATTCCAAGCAGGTCAAGGTGGCCCACCGCCGCTCCGTCCGCATGCTGGAGGATTGGCGCACCGGCCAGATGGACATCGACGCCATCCGCCGGATCGAGGCGGTGAAGGCCCGCGCGCCATGACCGGACGGGGGGCGGACGGACAGGGCGGGGACGACCGCCTGCCGGGGCTGGAGAGCCGGCTGTTCGACATTCCCGAGGACAAGTTCATCGAGGTGGTCCGCCTGCTGGAGCGGGTGCGCGACCATCCCGAGGTGCGCCAGACCTTCGCCGCCATCCGCCCGCGGCTGGTCCAGGTGCGCCCGAACCGCCGGCCGACGCTGAAACGCGTGCTGTGCATGCCGTTCGAGGATGTTCTGGAAAGCTTCGGCGGTGTGGACGTTCCGCTTGGCCGCATCGAGCGGCGGGTCATCGACCCGGTTTGGCGACTGGTGACGGAGTGCGGCGACGGCGCCCTGATCGACCGGCTCGACCGGCAGGTGCAGGAGACGGCTCCCGGCAATCTCAACGCCCTGCGCAACATCGGGCGCCGGCTGTGGCCGATGGCCGCCCAGGCTTTACGGGGGGCTGTCGAAGGGGCAGGGGAGCCGGACACCGGCCGTCAGGCGCTGTGGCGCTCCCTGCTGGGCGACGAGGAGATGCGGCGGCAGCTGCTGGACGTCGCCGCCTTCCTCGAGATCGGGCTGACGATCGAATCGCTGAAGGACGCGCTGGCGCCGAAGCCGCTGGCGGCGCTGGACGACGTGCATGTCGATGCCATCGGGCAGGCGGCCCAGGCGGTGGCGCGGCAATCGGCCGGGCTGGTCTATCATCTGCTGCTGGTCGCCGCCTCGCGCATGGCGAACCCGGCCGACCTGCTGGCGGTGCTGAACGACATGGATTTCGGCAAGGCGCGGCGCGAACAGCCGGTGATCTTCGCCCAGCTGAGCGGTCTGGTCGTCACCAATCTGGAGGAACGCTCGGCCCGCCTCGAAGACAAAGACCGCGGCACCGGCCATGGCGCCGGGCCGGGCGGAGGCGCCGCCGTTGCCGCCTTCGCTCCGGAGGAGGCCGTCGCCATCGCCGAGCGGCTGGTCGCCGGCATCGACACCACCTCCGCCGTCATGGATGTCCTGGCCGATCCGCTCTATCGCGAGCGGCTGGATGCGGTGAAGCTGTCGGTGCGTTCCATGGTGTCCGGTGCCGTTCTGGACACCGCACCCGCCGGCATCCTGACCGCCGTCCCGGCTCCGGCCGCAAATGGCCGCCCCGCCCCGGTGGATGAGGACGCCCAGGCCGCCGCCGAGGACCACGCCCGCGCGCTGCGCCGCTGCGAGGGGCTGGCCGGCGCGCTGGGGCTGCACGAACCGCTGAAGGACGCGCTGGCGTCGATGGAAAAAGGGTTGATGGCGCGGGCGCAGGCCCTGCTGGCGGACTATCCCCAGGTGGCCGCCGACCCGGACGATGCCGAGACGGCGGAGATGAACCTGTTCTACGCCCTGCGCCTGCTGGAACTGGTCGCCGGTCCCGCCAAGGCCGACCGGCTCCGCACCGCCATCATGGCCGCAACGGGAGAGTTCGCGGAGGAGTAGGACGTGTCCCGCTTCCTCACGAGGTCGCCCTCACGAGGTTGCCGGCAGGGCGTCCCGCGCCTCGTTCTCCTCGGCATAGCGGCGGGCCAGGACGGCACAGACCATCAGCTGGATCTGGTGGAACAGCATCACCGGCAGCAGAACCAGCCCGGCGGTGGCTGGGGCGAACAGCACACCGGCCATCGGCACGCCGCTGACCAGCGACTTCTTCGATCCGCAGAAGACGATCACCGTCTCGTCGGCACGGGAAAAGCCCAGGCGGCGGCTCAGCAGCGTCGTGCCGACCAGGAAGACCGCCAGGATGGCGCAGTCGATCACCACCACCATGCCCAGTGCGGACGGCGGCACCTGATGCCACAGCCCGTTCACCACCGCCTCGCTGAAGGCGAGATAGACGACCAGCAGGATCGAACCGCGGTCGGTGAAGCGCAGCATCGTCTTGTGCCGCGCCGCCCAGGCGCCGATCCAGCGCCGCAGCAGCTGGCCGGCGACGAAGGGCAGCAGAAGCTGCGCCGCGATGGTCTGCAGCGTGTCGAGCGACAGCGCCGATCCCTGCACCTTCAGGAACAGCGCCACCAGCAGCGGCGTCATCAGGATGCCGGAGATGTTGGACAGGGTGGAGCTGCACACCGCCGCCGCCACGTTGCCCCGCGCCATCGAGGTGAAGGCGATGGAGGACTGCACGGTGGAGGGCAGCAGGCAGAGGAACTGCACGCCGATGGCGACGGCCGGCGGCAGCAGGCTGTGCGGCAGCGTCTCCACCACCGCCCAGCCGATCAGCGGGAAGGCGGCGAAGGTCAGGCCGAAGATCAGCAGATGCAGGCGCCAGTGCGCCATGCCCGCCACCACCTCTTCCCGCGGCAGGCGGGCGCCGTGCAGGAAGAACAGCAGCGCGATGGCCGCCTCCGCCAGCCAGTGCACGCCCTGGGCGAACTGCCCCTGCACCGGAAGCACGGTCGCCAGCCCGACGGTCGCCACCAGGGCCATGGTGAAGCCGTCCATGTTGGGCCGAGGCACGCGGATCATTCGTTGGTCCCCCAAATCGATATCACTGGCCGGATATAACGCATCGGCTCCCGTTATAATCGTCTTCGCTGCTCTGGAATACAGTATCCAACATGCATGGCAGCCTTGAATCGATTGGGAAAATCGGGCTGCCCCCTTCTGAGTTCCACAATGCGAAAAGACCGCCGCACCCTCTTGGCCGGCCAAACTGCTGACCCTGAACGGCTTTTCGATCCATTCAGTACCCCCTTGCCACCCGCCGCGCCATACGGTAACGTATGGTCAAAGAACGGATGATTTCCCAGGGGAGCGATACGTCCATGCTGTCCAACCAGTATCCCAGCCTGAATTTCGACCTCGGCGAGTCGGCCGACATGCTGCGCGATTCGGTGCGGAGCTTCGCCGCCAACGAGATCGCCCCCCGCGCCGCCGAGATCGACCGCAGCAACGAGTTCCCGAACGAACTGTGGCGCAGGATGGGCGACCTCGGCATCCTCGGCGTGACGGTCGAGGAGGAGTATGGCGGCGCCGGCATGGGCTATCTGGAGCATGTCGTGGCGATGGAGGAGGTGTCGCGCGCCTCGGCCTCCGTGGGCCTCAGCTACGGCGCCCATTCGAACCTCTGCGTCAACCAGATCCGCAAGAACGGCACCGAGGAGCAGAAGCGCCGCTATCTGCCCAAGCTGATTTCCGGCGAGCATATCGGCGCGCTGGCGATGTCCGAGCCGAACGCCGGGTCCGACGTGGTGTCGATGAAGCTGCGGGCGGAGAAGAAGGGCGACCGTTACGTCCTGAACGGCACCAAGATGTGGATCACCAACGGCCCCGACGCCGACACGCTGGTGATCTACGCCAAGACCGACATCAATGCCGGCCCGCGCGGCATCACCGCCTTCCTGGTGGAGAAGGGCTTCAAGGGCTTCTCGGTGGCGCAGAAGCTGGACAAGCTGGGCATGCGCGGCTCCAACACCGGCGAGCTGGTGTTCGAGGACTGCGAGGTGCCGGAGGAGAACATCCTGGGCGGCGTCGGCCGCGGCGTGAACGTGCTGATGTCGGGCCTGGATTACGAGCGCGCGGTGCTGTCCGGCGGCCCGCTCGGCATCATGCAGGCCTGCATGGACGTGGTGATCCCCTATGTCCACGACCGCAAGCAGTTCGGCCAGTCCATCGGCGAGTTCCAGCTGATGCAGGGCAAGCTGGCCGACATGTACACGATCATGAACGCCGCCAAGGCCTATGTGTATGCCGTGTGCAAGGCCTGCGACCGTGGCGAGACCACCCGCAAGGATGCCGCCGCCGCCATCCTGTTCTCCGCCGAAAAGGCGACCTGGATGGCGTTGGAGGCCATTCAAACGCTGGGGGGCAACGGCTACATCAATGAGTACCCGACCGGCCGCCTGCTGCGCGACGCCAAGCTCTATGAGATCGGCGCCGGCACCAGCGAGATCCGCCGCATGCTGATCGGGCGCGAACTGTTCAAGGAAACCGCGTAAAGCGGTTCGGCAACAAGGCATCGAGGGAAAGGGACAGACCACCATGACCGACAGCATCGTCATCGCCGCCGCCGTCCGCACGCCGATGGGCGGCTTCCAGGGCGACCTCATGGGCCTGACCGGGCCGCAGCTTGGCGCCATCGCCATCCAGGCGGCGCTGGAGCGCTCGGGCCTGCCCGTGGACGCGGTGGACGAGGTGTTCATGGGCAACGTGCTGTCGGCCGGTCTGGGCCAGGCCCCGGCGCGCCAGGCGGCGCTGGGCGCCGGGCTGCCGAAGGGGGTCGGCTGCACCACCATCTCCAAGGTCTGCGGCTCGGGCATGCGGGCGGTGATGTTCGCCCATGACGTCATCAAGGCCGGCTCGGCCAAGGTCGTGGTGGCCGGCGGCATGGAGAGCATGTCGAACGCCCCCTACCTGCTGGACCGCGCCCGCGCCGGCTACCGGATGGGGCACGGCAAGGTGCTGGACCACATGTTCTTCGACGGTCTGGAGGACGCCTACGAGAAGGGCCGCCTGATGGGCACCTTCGCCGAGGAATGCGCCAGCAGCTACAGCTTCACCCGCGAGGCGCAGGACGACTACGCCATCGAAAGCCTGACCCGCGCCCGCAGGGCGGTGGAGGACGGCTCCTTCAAGGCGGAGATCGCGCCCGTGCTGGTGAAGGGGCGCAAGGGAGACACGCTGGTCGATACCGACGAGCAGCCGGGCAAGGGCGATCCCAAGAAGATCCCGACGCTGAAGCCGGCCTTCGCCAAGGACGGCACGGTGACGGCGGCGAACGCCTCGTCGATCTCCGACGGCGGTGCGGCGCTGGTCGTTACCACCCGCAGCGAGGCCGACCGCCGTGGCCTGCGCGTTATCGCCGAGATCAAGGGCCATTCCAACCACGCCCAGCAGCCGGCGCTGTTCACCACGGCACCGGTGGGCGCGATGCAGAAGCTGTTCGAGAAGGTGGGCTGGTCGGCCCGCGACGTCGATCTGTTCGAGATCAACGAGGCGTTCGCCGTGGTCACCATGGCGGCGATGCGCGACCTCGACCTGCCGCACGACAAGGTCAACGTCCATGGCGGTGCCTGCGCGCTCGGCCATCCCATCGGCGCCTCGGGCGCGCGCATCCTCGTCACGCTGCTGGCGGCGCTGGAGAAGTACGACCTGAAGCGCGGCGTGGCGTCGCTCTGCATCGGCGGCGGCGAGGCGACCGCGATTGCGGTGGAGCGGGTGTAAGGCTCTCCCGCCCTTATTCCCCCTCTCCCCCCGGGGAGAGGGGACTATAAAAATTGAGGAAACGCCCGATGCACCTGACCGAAGAACAGACCATGGTCCGCGACATGGCCCGCGCCTTCGCGCAGGACCGGCTCGCCCCAACCGCCGCCGAGCGCGACCGCAGCGGCGCTTTCCCCAAGGCCGAACTCGCCGAGATGGGCGAACTCGGCCTGATGGGCATGCTGGTGCCGGAGGAATTCGGCGGTGCGGCCACCGACCATGTCGCCTACGCGCTCGCCATCGAGGAGATCGCCGCCGGTGACGGGGCCGTCTCCACCATCATGAGCGTCCACAACTCGGTCGGCTGCATGCCGATCCTGAAGTTCGGCACGGATGCCCAGAAGGACCGTTTCCTGAAGCCGATGGCGCGCGGCGAGATGCTGGGCGCCTTCTGCCTGACCGAACCGCAGGCGGGGTCCGACGCCTCGGCGATCAAGACCCGCGCCCGGCGCGATGGCGACCACTGGGTGCTGAACGGCACCAAGCAGTTCATCACCTCGGGCTCGCAGGCCGACGTCGCCATCGTCTTCGCGGTGACCGATCCGGCCGCCGGCAAGAAGGGCCTAAGCGCCTTCATCGTGCCGACGGACACCCCCGGCTATCAGGTGGCGCGGACGGAGGAGAAGCTGGGTCAGCACTGCTCAGATACCTGCCAGATCGTCTTCGAGGAGTGCCGGGTTCCCGCCGACCTGATGCTCGGGGCCGAGGGCGCCGGCTACAAGGTCGCGCTGGCGAACCTGGAGGGCGGGCGCATCGGCATCGCCTCGCAGTCGGTCGGCATGGCGCGCGCCGCACTCGACCACGCCATCCGCTATGCCCAGGAGCGCCAGAGCATGGGCGTGCCGATCGTCCAGCATCAGGCCATCGCCTTCCGCCTCGCCGACATGGCGACACGGGTGGAGGCGGCGCGCCAGATGGTGCTGCATGCGGCGAGCCTGCGCGACGCCGGGGTGCCCTGCATGAAGGAAGCGGCGATGGCGAAGCTGTTCGCTTCCGAGATCGCGGAGAAGGTTTGTTCCGACGCCATCCAGATCCATGGCGGCTACGGCTATCTCAACGATTTCCCGGTCGAGCGCATCTACCGCGACGTCCGGGTCTGCCAGATCTACGAGGGCACCAGCGACATCCAGCGGCTGGTGATCAGCCGCGCCCTCATCCAGTAATCAAGACCGCCAAACCGGGAGGAAGACGGCATGACCGTCCTGAAGAGCGCCCTGAACGCGCGCTCCGCCGAGTTCCAGGCCAACGCCGACGCCATGCAGGCCCTGGTCGACGATCTGCGCCGGAAGGTCGCCGCCATCCAGCAGGGCGGCGGCTCACGAGCCCGCGAAAAGCACCTCGCCCGCGGCAAGCTGCTGCCGCGCGAGCGCATCCGCCAGCTTCTCGACGTCGGCTCACCGTTCCTGGAGATATCGCAGCTGGCCGCCGAAGGCGTCTATGCCGAGGACATCCCGTCCGCCGGCATCATCGCCGGCATCGGCAGCGTCGCCGGGCAGGAGTGCATGATCGTCGCCAACGACGCGACGGTGAAGGGCGGCACCTATTACCCGCTGACGGTCAAGAAGCACCTGCGTGCGCAGGAGATCGCCCAGCAGAACAACCTGCCCTGCATTTACTTGGTGGATTCGGGCGGCGCCAACCTGCCGAACCAGGACGAGGTCTTCCCCGACCGCGACCATTTCGGCCGCATCTTCTACAACCAGGCCAACATGTCGGCCGAGGGCATCCCGCAGATCGCCGTGGTGATGGGAAGCTGCACCGCCGGCGGCGCCTATGTCCCGGCGATGTCGGACGAGGCGATCATCGTCCGCAACCAGGGCACCATCTTCCTGGGCGGCCCGCCGCTGGTGAAGGCGGCGACCGGCGAGGTGGTGTCGGCCGAGGATCTCGGCGGCGCCGACGTGCATTCGCGCACCTCGGGCGTCACCGACCATTACGCGATGAACGATGCCCACGCGCTGGCGATGGCCCGCCGCGTGGTGTCGAACCTGAACCGCGCCAAGCATATCGACCTCGACCTGCGCGAGCCGGAGGAACCGGCCTTCGACCCGCGAGAGCTCTACGGCGTCATCCCCAGCGACGCCCGCAAGCCCTTCGACGTGCGCGAGGTGATCGCGCGGGTGGTCGACGGCTCGCGCTTCGACGAGTTCAAGCCGCTCTACGGCACGACGCTGGTCACCGGCTTCGCCCACATCTTCGGCTATCCCGTCGGCATCATCGCCAACAACGGCATCCTGTTCAGCGAATCGGCGTTGAAGGGCGCTCATTTCGTCGAGCTGTGCTGCCAGCGCCGCATCCCGCTGGTGTTCCTGCAGAACATCACCGGCTTCATGGTCGGCCGCAAATACGAGGCCGGCGGCATCGCCAAGGACGGCGCCAAGCTGGTGACGGCGGTCGCCTGCGCCAAGGTGCCGAAATTCACCGTCATCATCGGCGGCAGCTATGGCGCCGGCAACTACGGCATGTGCGGCCGCGCCTACAGCCCGCGCTTCATGTGGATGTGGCCGAACGCCCGCATCTCCGTCATGGGCGGCGAGCAGGCGGCCGGCGTGCTGGCCCAGGTCAAGCGTGACGCGATGGAAGCCCAGGGCAAGCCCTGGTCGGCGGAGGACGAGGAGGCGCTGAAGGCGCCGATCCGCGCCCAGTTCGAACGCGAGAGCCACGCCTATTACGCCAGCGCCCGGCTGTGGGACGACGGCATCATCGACCCGGCCGACACCCGCATGGTGCTGGGCCTCGGCCTGTCGGCTTCGCTGAACGCCCCGGTGCCGAAGACGCCCTTCGGCGTTTTCCGGATGTGAGGGGAGCGACCATGAGCGACATCTTGATCGAGATTGCCGACACCGGCGTCGCCACCGTCACAATGAACCGCGGCGACGTCCACAACGCCTTCAACGAGCAGGTCATCGCCGACCTCACTTCGGCCTTCCGCCGGGTGGGCGAGGATCCGGCGGTGCGCGTCGTCCTGCTGCGCGGGGTGGGCAAGAGCTTCTCGGCCGGGGCGGATCTGTCCTGGATGAAGAAGATGGCCGGCTACTCCCACGAGGAGAATCTGGCCGACGCCATGGGCCTCGCCACCATGCTGCGCACGCTGGACGAATGCCCGAAGCCGACGGTCGCCGTGGTGCAGGGGCCGGCCTTCGGCGGCGGCGTCGGGCTGGTTTCGGCCTGCGACATCGCCATCGGCGTGGAGACCGCCACCTTCGCCCTGTCGGAGGTGCGGCTGGGCATCATCCCCGCCGCCATCAGCCCCTATGTCATCGCCGCCATCGGCGAGCGCGCCTGCCGCCGGTACTTCCTGACCGGCGAACGCTTCAGCGCGGCGGAGGCCCACCGCATCGGGCTGCTGCATGAGCTGACCAGCGCCGACGGGCTGGAGGATGCGGTGGCGAAGACGGTCAAGAACCTGATGGACAGCGCGCCGACAGCGGTCACCGCCGCCAAGGAGCTGATCCGCGCCGTCGCCCGCCGGCCGCTGACCGACGACGTGGTGCGCGACACGGCGGAGCGCATCGCCCGCCAGCGCGCCAGCGCCGAAGGCAAGGAGGGTGTCGGCGCCTTCCTCGACAAACGCACCCCGTCCTGGCGGAGCTGATCCACATGTTCGACAAGATCCTCATCGCCAACCGCGGCGAAATCGCTTGCCGGGTCATCCGCACCGCCCGCCGCATGGGCATCAAGACCGTCGCCGTCCATTCGGAGGCCGATGCCAGGGCGATGCATGTCCAGATGGCCGACGAGGCCGTCTGCATCGGCCCGGCCCCGGTCGGCGAAAGCTATCTGCGCGGCGACGTCATCCTCGACGTGGCGAAGCGCACGGGTGCCCAGGCCATCCATCCCGGCTACGGCTTCCTGTCGGAGAATGCCGGCTTCGCCGCCGCCTGTGCTGCGGCCGGTGTCGTCTTCATCGGCCCGCCGATCGAGGCGATCCGCGTCATGGGCTCCAAGGCGGAATCCAAGCGGCTGATGGCCAATGCCGACGTGCCGCTGGTGCCGGGCTATCACGGCACCGACCAGGACTTCGCCACCCTGTCGGCGGAGGCGGAACGCATCGGCTATCCGGTGCTGGTCAAGGCGTCGGCCGGCGGCGGCGGCAAGGGCATGCGCGTGGTGCGTGCCGCCGGCGAGCTGGCCGACGCGGTGGCCGGCGCCCAGCGCGAGGCGAAGGCCGCCTTCGGCGACGACAGCCTGCTGCTGGAGAAGTATCTCGGCCGGCCGCGCCATGTCGAAATCCAGGTCTTCTGCGACACCCACGGCAACGGCGTCTATCTGTTCGAGCGCGACTGCTCGGTCCAGCGCCGCCACCAGAAGGTGATCGAGGAGGCGCCGGCCCCCAACCTCCCCGACGATCTCCGCCGCCGCATGGGCGAGGCAGCGGTCGCCGCCGCCAAGGCGGTGAACTATGTCGGCGCCGGCACCGTCGAGTTCCTCTATGAGGATGGCGGCTTCTACTTCATCGAGATGAACACCCGGTTGCAGGTCGAACATCCGGTGACCGAGAAGATCACCGGCCTCGATCTGGTCGAGTGGCAGCTGCGCGTCGCCGCTGGCGCCGAACTGCCGCTGCGCCAGGAGCAGCTGACCCGCCGGGGCCATGCCTTCGAGGCGCGGCTCTATGCCGAGGACCCGCAGCGCGACTTTCTGCCCGCCATCGGCAAGCTGGTGCGGCTGCGCCCGCCGGCCGAGACCGACCATGTCCGCGTCGACACCGGCGTCCGCGAGGGCGATTCGGTGACGATGTATTACGACCCGATGATCGCCAAGCTGATCGTCTGGGACGAGGACCGCGACAGCGCCCTGCGCCGCCTGCGCGTGGCGCTGGCCGAGTATGAGGTGGTCGGCGTCACCACCAACGTCGCCTTCCTCGGCGCCATCGCCGGCCATCCGGCTTTCAAGGCGGTGGAGATCGACACCGGCTTCATCGAGCGTCACCGCGCCGACCTGCTGCCGCCGCCGGCCCCGGTGTCGGACAAGGCGCTGGCCGCAGCCGCGTTGTCGGTGCTGCTGAAGCGTCGGGAGGAGGCCCAGGCCGCCCTGCGTGCCCGGTCGGATCGCTACTCGCCCTGGCTGCTCGCCAACGGCTGGCGGCTGAACGAGGAGAACCATTACGACCTGCGCCTGATGGACGGCGAGACGGCGCGCGAGGTGACGCTGCATTTCCGGGCGGATGGTTACGAAGTCGCGGTGGATGGGGGCAAGCCGATGCCGGTGACCGGTGTCAGCCTGTCGGACGGCCTGCTGACCGCGACGCTGGACGGCATGCGCACCCGCGCCACCGTGGTGCGGCAGGGGCTCGACATCACCGTCCTGATCGACGGTGCGGTGTCCCGCCTGACGCTGGACGACCCCAGCGCCCGCGCAGCGGAGCAGGAGGGCGGCTCCGGCCGTCTGACCGCCCCGATGCCGGGCACCGTCGTCCGCGTGCTGGTCGAAGCCGGCCAGAGCGTCGAGGCCGGCGCGCCGCTGATGCTGCTGGAGGCCATGAAGATGGAGCACACCATCAAGGCCCCGGCGGCCGGCACCGTCAGCGCGGTGAATTTCGCGGCGGGCGATCAGGTGTCGGAAGGCGTCGACCTGCTGGTTCTCGACATCGCGGAGGCCTGACGATGCAGCTGCCGAAATTCGTCCGCATGGTGGAGGTCGGCCCGCGCGACGGCCTCCAGAACGAAAAATCCATGGTGCCGACCGCGGTGAAGGTGGAGCTGGTCGACCGCCTGTCCGATGCCGGCTTGAGCGTGGTCGAGGCGGCCAGCTTCGTCTCGCCCAAATGGGTGCCGCAGATGGGCGACAGCGCCGATGTGCTGGCCGGCATCGCCCGCAAGCCCGGCGTCCGCTATGCCGCCCTCACCCCCAACCTGAAGGGGCTGGAGGGTGCGCTGGCGGCCAGGGCCGACGAGGTGGCGGTGTTCGGCGCCGCCTCGGAGAGCTTCAGCCAGAAGAACATCAACTGCTCCATCGCCGAGAGCCTGGACCGCTTCGCGCCTGTGATGGAGCAGGCCAGGGCGGCGGGCGTGCCGGTCCGCGGCTACGTCTCCTGCGTGCTCGGCTGCCCCTATGAGGGGGAGATCGCGCCCAAGGCGGTGGCGGAGGTGGCGGAGCGTCTGTTCGCCATGGGCTGCTACGAGATCTCGCTCGGCGACACCATCGGCACCGGGACCCCGACCAAGGCTCAAGCGATGATCGCCGCGGTGGCGGAGCGGGTGCCGGTCGACAAGATCGCCGTCCACTTCCACGACACCTATGGGCAGGCGCTGGCCAACATCCTGGCGGCGCTCCAGATGGGTGTCGCGGTGGTCGACAGCTCCGTTGCCGGCCTGGGCGGCTGCCCCTATGCCAAGGGCGCCAGCGGCAACGTGGCGAGCGAGGATGTGCTCTATATGCTGAGCGGCCTCGGCATCGAGACCGGGGTCGATCTGGACAAGCTGATTGCGGCCGGAGCGTTCATCAGCGACGCCATTGGCCGCCCCACCGCATCGAAGGTGGCCCGCGCTCGTGGTTGTGCGTGAGGGATCCTTCGGCAACGAAGGGCCGCGCCTCCGGCTGGGGGCGCGGCCCTTTCGTATTTGGGGGGCTCTGCGTCCAGGGTTATTCAGGCCACCAGTCGGACATGAGCGATCTCCCGCCGGCCGACCGGACGGACGGCGTGCGCGGCGACCGTCGCAACCGCCACTGTATCGCCGGCCAGCGTGGTGAATTCCACCTCGAACCCTTTGCCGCCGTCATGCACCATGACCACGCAGCCGACATCGCCCTGCTTCAATCCGGCTTCCGGCAAATCCTCGGTCAGCACGACCGGATCGAGTTCCTGGATCATTCCTTGCTCTCCGGTTCGGGATAAGCGGTGACCAATCTTGGCACATCCTGGCCGGTTGCGACAAACCAAACACTGCGGATGAAGGGTGAGCGTCCCGACGGCGTTTCCAGGCGGCCGACAACCGTGTATTTCAACCCGAAGTCCGTCCGGTCCACACCGACAACGTCCGATGCGCGGATGTGGATCGACAAGGCCTGTTGAAGACGTCGCCATTCCGCCGGCTCGAAGCCGAAATACCGAAAGAAGACTGCCTTGCTGCGGCCGGCCGGATGGCTGTCCGACAACAGGTAGGAGGTCAGCTTCCGCTCATCAATGACAGCTCTGTCGGCTCCCGGCACGGAAATCATGGCGTGCATCGCGGAATGTTCGGACAATTTCCAAGCTAACGGATGGAGATCGCCCCGTCCACGGTCAGCGATGCCGCACGTCCTCCCATCGTCCGGATATGCGGCATCCTAAATTGTACGTGTTACGAACTTGACGCTGCCGCCCGGCCGGCGCATCATCGTCTTCGTGAAGGATGGTGCCGAAAACGCAACGTTCCCACGACGCCGACCGGCCTGACAGCCGGCCGGAACCACGGCTGGAGTTCTGGTGGCAACGACCCACGGCCGCTTCGCGCGCGCCGCTCCATGACCTGTTGCCCGTCCGGCTGAACGGCGGCGGAGCCATACCCGGGTGGCTCCGCCGCCGATTGCTTTTGTGCAGATTGTTTTTTGGGCAATCGCCACGGTTCCGACCCGCCCCGGCCATCCTCCCGCCTCATTTCTGTCACGTCCTGTCGTCCCGCACATCTTCAACGAAGCGGCTGGCGAGCAATGGATTTGACCGGTTTTCATACCACTTTTGAGCAAAGAACTGTGCGAACCTCTCTGTATTCGCTCGAAAATCAAACGAAACTTCAAAAAATATTGATGGGTTTTCGCAAAATGGGGGTAAGGGCTGTGGCTTTAACGCGCCATTAACCAGACTGGATTGAGTTTAGGGACATCAGACGCGGCCAACTCCAACCAGCACGCGAAGTTGACTTCCAGGCTAGATGGAAATGGTTCGTCCCGTGTTAATGCCGATATGTCCGTTCCTCCTGGATTTGAAAGGCCCGCCCCCATGACCGTGCCGGCAGTCCTCCGCGATGTGGCGCAGTATGGCGCCTACGCCGCCGGCCGGGGCCGACATGCGGGCCTGCTGGTCGCGGTGCTGCTGCTGGCCGGCTGTCCGGCCAACACGGCGGGGCCGTGGGGTGGGGCGGACGTGACGGCGGCCAACCCGAACGCCCGCACGGCGACCCCGCCGGTGCCGCGGCAGAAGCCGGCCCGCAAGGTTCCCGACGCCGCCGCGCTGGCGCCGGCCCTGCCGATGCCGCAGCCCGGCCCGCCGGTCACCACCGGCGATCTGGCGATGGCCCAGTCATCCACCCAGGCCTCCACCCAGTTGGCGGCCATCGCACCCGATACCGCTCCCCAGGCGGCGAATGCCGCTGCGCTGCCGACGATGGCGCCGGCCATGGGGGGAATGTCCGCCCAACCCGCAACCACCAACGCCGACCCCGACAGCCTTGTCGGGCTGGACGAAGTCCAGACTCTCAAACTCCTGGGGTCCCCCGTTGCACGGGAAGAGGCGCCTCCCGCCAAGATCTGGCGGTATGCCAAGGGCGATTGTACCCTCAAGGTCTTCTTCTTCATGGATATGACCTCGTCCCAGGACTTCCGCGCCCTCTCCTACGACATGAAGAGCAGCCAAAATGTCCCTGACGCCGACCACCGATGCTTCGCACAACTCCTCGCTCAAGCTGACGCAGGGCGCCCTGTCCGGCCCGGCTTTCAGTAAGCCGGAGTCGAACAAGGGAATGTCCGCGATGACCGATCCGACCATTGCCCGCATCGCTCTGGTGGACGACGACGACCTGTTCCGTGAGTCGCTCAGCCTCAACCTCGGCGACGAGGGTTACGAGGTCATCACCTTCGACCGCGGCGAACCGGCGCTCGATTTCTTCGCCGAAGGCGGATCGGTCGACATCGTCCTCCTGGACTGGCGCATGCCCAAGCTGGACGGCATCGACGTGCTGCGCCAGATGCGTGCCCGCGGCATCGCCACGCCGGTCATCTTCCTGACCGTGCTGTCCGACCAGATTTATGAAGAGGCGGCGCTGGCCGGCGGTGCGCTGGACTTCGTCGAGAAGTCGCGCAGCCTGTCGATCCTGCTGAAGCGCATGCGCCTGATCCTCGATGGGATCAAGGGCGACGCGACCAAGGGTTCGGAAGATGCGGATGCCGGCGGCAGCAACGCCAGCCATCGCCTGGGCGAGCTGGAACTGCGCCTGGACAACAGCCGTGCCTTCTGGAAGGGCAAGCGCATCGACCTGACGCTGACCGAGTTCAACATCGTCAAGCTGATGTCGACCCGCCCGGAAGAGGACGTCTCCTACCGCGAGATCTACGACCTCGTCCACGGCAAGGGCTTCGTCGCCGGCTACGGCCCGTCGGGCTACCGCGCCAATGTCCGCGCCTTCATCAAGCGCATCCGTCAGAAGTTCCGCTCGGTCGATGCCGGCTTCGCCTGCATCGAGAATTATCCGGGCTTCGGCTACCGCTGGGGCAAGGGCGAGAATGCGGCCAACCAGGGCCGTGACGAAGACGGTATGGGCGAGGATATGCTGATCGATGGCGCTGCTGCCGATTGACCTTGCGATGCGGGCGCCCCGACGGGCGTCCGCCCGCCTGCTCTGGCTCTGGCGCTCGATGGCGAGCCGCCTTCTGCTGCTCACCCTTGTCTTCGTCGCGGTGCCGGTCCTGCTCTATGACCAGTTCCAGCGGGCCGACGAGGCGTCGCAACAGCTTCTGCTGAAAAGCGCCCAGCGCCAGGGCGAACTGATCGCCCGCGCGCTGGAGCCCGAACTGCTGGGCGTCGACCGCACGGCCCTTCCCAGCCTGAGCATCGCCCTTGCCCGCTACGGCGACGACCGCACGCGGCTGAAGCTGCTGGTGCGCCCGCGGGTGGCGGCATCCGGCACCGCCACCACCGCGTCCGGCGCCAAGGCCGGGCCGGAACCCTTCTTCTACGTCGCCGCCGCACCCAGCCTGTCGACCGCCGACATCGACGCCGAGCGGCGCCTGCTGCTCGAACAGGGCGTGCTGGACCGTCTGGGATCGAGCTGCGCCGGCAATTCGACCCTGGCGATGCGCGTCCCCCATGTCGAAGGCGGGGAGGAGGTGCTGTCCTCCATCACCCCGATCAAGACCAGCTTCGGCTGCTGGGCGCTGGTCACCAGCCATGCGACCGAAGCCTACATCTCCTCCTCCATCGGCCGTCCCTATTGGAGCACGCCGGCGGTGCAGGCCGCCGCGGCGATCTATCTGGCGATGGCCGCCCTGGTGCTGGCCGTGCTGGCCGGGATCTGGCGCAACCTGAACCGCTTCGGCGATCTGGCCCGCCGCATCGTCGGCGGCGAGGATGTGCCCGACCCGGAGAGCGGCAATGCTTCCTTCGCCGCCCGCAACACCGTGCCGGAACTGGCCGGCGTGGCCGAGGATTTCGACCGGCTGGTCTCCACCCTCCGCGACAGCGCCCAGTCGCTGCGCCGCGCGGCGGAGGACAACGCCCATGCCTTCAAGACGCCCATCGCCGTGATCCGCCAGTCGGTGGAGCCGCTGCGCCGCGCCCTGCCGGCGGAGAACGCCCGCAGCCAGCGCGCCCTGACCATGATCGAGAAATCGCTGGACAAGCTGGACGGCCTCGTCTCCTTCGCCCGCCGCATGGACGAGGCGGCCGCCGACCTGCTGGCGCCGTCGCGCCGTCGCGTCGACCTGTCGTCGCTGGTGGAACGGATGGCCGGCGGCTACACCGGTCTGCTGGCCGAACGCCGCCTGCACATGCGCTCGCGCATCGACGCCGGGCTGGTGGTGCGGGCCAGCGAGGAGACGCTGGAGACCATCGTCGAGAATCTGGTGGAGAACGCCGTCAGCTTCTCGCCGCCCGACGGGACGGTCAGCGTCCGGCTGACCCGCACCGGTTCCTGCACCGAGCTTGTGGTGGACGACGAGGGGCCGGGGGTCGATCCCGCCAACCTGGAACGCATCTTCGAGCGCTACTTCTCCCACCGCGAGCCCGGCCGCGGCATGCCGGAGGACGAGACGGCGGCGCATCAGGCGGGGGCGGCGCATTTCGGCATCGGCCTGTGGATAGTCCGGCGCAACATCGAAGCCTTCGGCGGCCGTGTGCGTGCCGAAAACCGCCCGACCGGCGGCCTGCGCATGACGGTGACGCTGCCGCTGGCGGCCTGAACGGCCACGCTCCCGGCAAACGGCCTTCGGAACCACATCGCTCCAACCGCTGCGGCTATGGTCCGGCATGGCTTGGCCCCGTTTTTTCCGCTAGGATCGGGGCCGCCAGCCGAACAGCATTCCGAGCCGCCGATGGACCGCAGCCTCGATTCCACCGACATCAAGATCCTGCGCGAACTGCAGGACGATGGACGCCTCAGCAATGTGGAACTGGCACGCCGCATCAACCTCAGCCCGGCCGCCTGCCTGGAGCGGGTGAAGCGGCTGCAGTCCGAAGGCATCATCCAGCGCTATGTCGCTCTGCTCGACCCGCACCGGCTGGAAGCGGGGATGCTGGTCTTCGTCGAGGTGGTGCTGGATCGTACCACGCCGGACAATTTCGACGACTTCAAGGCCACCGTCCTGCGCATGCCGCAGATCATGGAATGCCACATGGTGGCAGGCGGCTTCGATTACCTGGTCAAGGCCCGCGTGCGCGACATGAACGAGTACCGTCTGTTCCTGGGCGAGCTGTTGTCCACCGCCCGCGGCGTGCGGGAAACCCACACCTACGCGGTGATGGAAGAGGTGAAGAGCGTCACCTCCATCCCGCTTGACGGTCTGTCCAACGGGCCGCTGCGCGGCTGAACGGTCGGACAGCAGAGCATTTCCAAAATGCATAATACTTTGGGGCCGGCCAGCTTTTCCGGACGCATTTTGCGACGAGCAATTCATTCCGATTTCGCGTTCGCGTTGCGGCTGAGCACAGAGTTTGTTCGCTTACCGACAAAATGACACGGCATGCCACTTGCAGCGCAAGCTCCGGTCCGGCAGGCCAACCGATGCTTTCAGACAGCTGCTATCGGTTCGCCACCATGCCCGACCGACTTGTTCGAGGCTTTGGCTGGAGCGGAACCGCGTCATGCGCGTCAACACACCGATCACCGACCGAGAAGTTCATCTGACCGACGGGGTTCCGCTGGTGTCGCGCACCGACACCGGCGGCCGCATCATCTTTGTGAACCAGGCTTTCGTCGAGATCAGCGGCTTTGACGAGCACGAGCTGATTGGCGCCCCGCACAACATCGTCCGCCACCCCCACATGCCGAAGGAAGCCTTCGCCGATCTGTGGGCGACGGCGAAGACGGGGCAGCCCTGGGAAGGGCTGGTGAAGAATCGCACCAAGAGCGGCGATTTCTATTGGGTGCGTGCCAACGTCACCCCGGTGATGGAGAACGGCGCCGTCACCGGCTACATCTCCATCCGCTCCAAGCCGTCGCGCGACGAGATCGCGGCGGCCGACAGGCTGTATGCGGAAATGCGCGACAATCGCGCCGCCGTGGAACTCCGTGGTGGCGGACTGTACCGGAAGGGGCCGCGTCGCTGGCTGGATTTTGCATGGACGAGCATGACCGGGCGGCTGCTTGGTGCTTTCGTTCTGCTGATCGCGGCAATGATCTTCGTGGGTGGCTTGGGGCTGGAGGGCATGTCGGCATCGAACGACGCCCTGACGCGCGTGTACAGCCAACGTCTGGCTGCCGCCAGGATCAGCAACGATATCCTGACCCGTATGGCGGACAACCGGCAGATCATAACCAGCCTGATCATTGAGGTGCGGGATGGCGCCCAACCGGCGGTGATCAAGGATCTGCTGAACCGGATCGAAGGCAACATCGCCGCCATTACCGCGGTCTGGGCCGAATACAGCGCCTTGCCGAAACTGCCCGAGGAACGGGTGTTGGCCGACCGTTTCTTCGAACTGCGCACGAAATTCGTGAAGGACGGGCTGCGTCCGACGATTGAGCATATCAAGGACGGCGATTCGCTTGCGGTCGAACGGGATGTCCGGACGGTCGTCACGCCGCTGTTCGCAGCGGCCTTCGAGGCGAACCATGACCTGCTGAACTTCCAGATGAAAAGCGCCGGGCAAGAGGTCTCGGAGGCGCAAAGCGACTTCTCCGATCGGTTCATTGAGACGGTGGCAATCGTTTCCGCTCTGGCGGTCGCGTCCGGGCTTATCTCCTGGGGGTTGCTTCTGACCTTCCGGAGGCCGCTGAAATCTTTTGAAAGGACGTTCGCCCGCATTTCCCGTGGGGATTTCGTCAGCCCGGCTGAAACCATCGGCGTGCCGGAATTCCGGCGCGTGGCGTCGGAGCTGAATGCGATGAAGGCGAAGCTGGCTTACGGCATCCACGAGAAGCACGAGACTGAGCTGCGCCAGAAGGCGCTGACCCGCCAAGCCCTGCTGGAAACCTGCAAATCCATCGAAAGCGATCTGGATTCCACCTGGATGGGCGTGGAACTGGCGAGCCGGCGGGCCGGCGACGGCATCGGGCACCTGATGGAGGCGTTGGGCGTGGTGCGCGAGAACACCGTGGTGGTGTCGGCCGCGTCGGAGCAGGCCAGTTCCAACGCCCAGTCGGTCGCCGCGGCGACGGAGGAGCTGAATTCCTCCGGGCAGGAAATCGCCCGGCAGGCCGCACGCTCCAGCGCGGTGGCACGGCGCGCGGTGGACAGCGCCCGCGGCTCCGCCTCCGCCATCGGCCGGATGGAGATCGCGACGGAGGAGATCGCCAAGGTCGCCACCCTCATCAACGAGATCGCCGGCCAGACCAACCTGCTGGCGTTGAACGCCACCATCGAAGCCGCCAGGGCGGGGGAGGCCGGCAAGGGCTTTGCCGTCGTCGCCAGCGAGGTCAAGACACTCGCCAGCCAGACCTCGCGCGCGACCGAGGACATCGCCCGCCAGATAGCCGAGCTGAAGCATGCGGTCGGCGGCAGCGTCTCGGCCATCCAGACCGTCATCTCGGTGATCGAGGAGATCGACGAGGCGGCCACCGCCGCCGCCGCCGCGGTGGAACAGCAGTCCGCCGCCAATGCCGAGATCGGGCGCAGCGCCACCAACTCCGCCGGCGGCGCCTCCCAGGTGTCGGGCAGCGTGCTGCGGATCCGCGACCAGACCGACGAGATCACCGGCATCGCCACCGACGTCAGCCGCCGCATGACCGACACCCAGGGTGCCGTGGCCGACCTCAAGCGCCGGCTGGTCATCGCGCTGCGCCAGTCTGTGGCGGGCGACCGCCGCGTCTCCAACCGCATCCCGTGCGAGGAGCCGATCGCCATGACCGTGGCGGGCGACCGCCGCACCGTCACCATGCTCGACCTGTCGCTGGACGGGCTGCTGATCGACAGCAAGGGGCTGCCGGACCTGCCCGAGCAGACGCAGGTGACCGTGACCCTGCGCGATGTCGGCGATCTGCCGGCCGTCGTCGCCGGAACCAGCGATCTGGGCCTGCATCTGGCCTTGGACGACCTGTCCGACGCCCAGGCCAACCGTCTGGAAAGCGCCTACAACGCGATGGTCGAGGCCGATTCCGCCATCATCGCCACGGCACAGGACGCGGCGGCGGCGCTGGGCAAGGCGCTGGAGGGCGCGCTTGCCAGCGGCAGCATCGGCGAGGACGCGCTGTTCTCGACGGAGCTGTCCAGCATTCCCGGCACGGAGCCGGAACAGTGCCTCGCCCCCTTCACCGACCTGACCGACCGTCTGTTCCCGGCGATCCAGGAGCCGGTCCTGGCCTCCAACCCGCGCATCCAGTTCTGTGCGGCGGTCAACGCCGTCGGCTACCTGCCGACCCACAACAGCCGCTATTCCGACCCGCAGCGGCCGGGCGACGCCGTCTGGAACGCGGCCCATTGCCGCAACCGCCGTGTCTTCGCCGACCGCTCCGGCCTTGCCGCGGCGCGCAACACCCGGCCGTTCCTGTTGCAGGCCTACCGCCGCGACATGGGCGGCGGCCAGATGGTCCGCCTGAAGGAGGTCGATGCGCCGGTCATGGTCCGTGGCCGCCACTGGGGCAATCTGCGGCTGGCCTACATGCCCTGACGGCTCAAGGCTGCGCCTGCGCCGCCGGCACCAGCACGTCGGCGCAGATCGCCCGCACCACGTCGGCCCGGTCGGCCGCGGCGCCGGGGGCGAGCAGGCCCTGGCCGAAGGCGAAGGCATAGAACAGGTAGGCGCGGGCGAAGGCCTGGTCGGCGGGCAGCCCGAGCGCCACGAACAGGCCGGCGACGCTGTGCAGGCGTTCGCGGTCGACCTCGGCGATGACGCTTTCCGCCTCCGGCGCGCGCCGGGCCCAGTCGCGCACCGCCAGTTCTATCGCCATGCCGCGCGGCTTGCTGCCGCCATAGAGCGCCAGCAGGTCGCGCAGCTGCTGCGCCGGTTCGCGCCCGTCCAGCCGGGTCTGCTCCTTGATCGCGGCGATGCGGCCCAGCTTCCAGCTGTCCAAAAGGGCACTCATCAGCTCGGTGCGGTCGCGGAAATGCCAGTAGAAGCTGCCCTTGGTGACTTTCAGGGCCTTCGCCAGCACCTCCACCCGCACCTTGTCGACGCCGCCTTCGGCCAGCGCCGCGAAGGCGGCGGCCAGCCAGGATTCGCGGTTCTTCGTTTTGGATTCCATACCCGTCCTTCGCGCTCTTCCCATTGCCGCAGCCGCAGTCCCGAACGCGTTCTATACCCGAAAAGGGTGGCCCGTGACTATTCGCCCTGCTGCATCTGGATCGCGTCGGATGCCCGGCCGCGATAATGGATGTTGCCGTCGCCATCCAGGAAGGCGCGGTCGCCGGTCAGGTAATAGCGCCGGCCGTGGCGGAAGCGCTGGGCGGTGCGGTCCGGGTTGTTGGCGTAGGATTCGAACCAGAACAGCGGGGAGTGGTCGACGTCGATGGCGATCTCGCCGGCGCCGCCCACCGGCGCCTCCCGCCCGTCGGGATCGAGGATGACGACGCGGAAGCCCGGCATCGGCCGGCCGAGCGAGCCGCTTGCCGGCTGGACCGCATCGGCGCCGTCCTGGCCTTCGGACTCGTGGCGGCCGATGCCGTCGGGATCGTAGCGGTTCACGATGAAGATGCCGGTCTCGCGCTGGCCATACTGGTCGAGCAGGGGAACCTTCACCGTCCGGTTGGCCCAGGCGATCAGGTCGGGTGGCAGCGGCTCGCCCACCACCGACAGGATGCGCAGCGCGGTCTGATGCGACACGCCGGGGTCGGCACCGTGCCAGGCGCGGATCTGCGACGGGGCGGCGGTCAGGTTGGTGACGCCGAACTTGGTCAGCATGCGGTAGCCCTGCCGCACGTCGTAGGGGCCGTCGCAGAAGATCGTCGTCCGTCCCAGCAGCAGCGGCCCGACCAGACCGTAATAGGCGCCATAGGCCCAGCCGGGATCGGCCATGTTCCAGTAGATGTCGTCGTCGCGCAGGTCGAGGCCGATGCGCATGTACTGCTCGATCCCCGACAGCGCCTTGACCGGCAGCGAGACGCCGAGCGGGGTCGGCTCCGACTCCGAGGTGTAGATCAGGGCGAAGGCGTCGCCCTCGCGGTAGCGCGCCACCTCGACCAGCGGCGCGGCCTCGTGCAGCGACGACCAGAAGGGCACGGCGTCGGGGCCGAAGGCCTCGTCGCCCTCCACCGTCACCACCGGGCGGGTGTTGTCGCGCGGCACCTTGCGGCGCAGGAATCCATTGGTGACGATGGCCCGTGCGTCGCTGTCGGCCAGCCGGTAGGCGACGGCCGAGGCGGTGTAGGTCGTGAACAGCGGCATGTAGACGCCGCCAAGCCGCCAGATCGCCAGCGCGGTGATCAACAGCTCCGGTCCCTTCGGCAGCAGGACCGCCACCCGGTCGCCCGCTCCCACCCCCATGCCGGCCAGCACCGCGGCGAAGCGCGCCGAATCGCGGGCCAACCGGGCGAAGCTCAGTTCCGTCGTCTGGCCGGCCACACTTTCATGCAGCAGCGCCGCCCGTGCGCCGTCGGCGGCGCGGACATGGCGGTCGCACAGCAGCGTCGCCAGCGCGATGGACTCGCCGCGATATTCCGGCCGCAGGAAGGCCGACGGCCGCACCATCAGGGCGGGCGGCGAGGGCTGCACCGCGGGTGCCGCGGCTTCCGGCGGTTGGGGCGGGGCAGGGGGCGGAGGCGGTGCCGGAGGGCGGTGCCGCAATGCCGCCAGATCGCCCAGCGCCACCAGATCGGGGCCGAGGTGATAGCGCTTGCTGCGGCCGTCCTGTTCCACCAGCCCGTCGCGCGCCAGCGCCATCAGCAGCCGGTGCGCGGTGGCCTTGGACAGCCCGACCCCGGTCATCAGGTCGGCCAGCCGCGCGCCGTCGGTCTCGGCGTCGGCGACCGCGCGCAGCAGCGCGATGGCGCGCTCCAGGCTCTGTGTGCCTCCCGCCGCGCCCGGAGTGGAGGGGGGAGTGGCTGGAGCGGAGGCGATGTCGGCATGATTGCTCATGAGGTCCATCATATGGACCGTAAGGCCGCTTGCCGCAACAAAAAACATGCAGTGGCGGAATGTCAGTGTTGAAAACAGAACGCAGCCCGGTATATAGTGCGGAAGTTGCTCATGAAACGGTCCACAATATGGACCCCGCCGGCCGCTGAAGAGCCGGATCGTGACCCCGAGAAGCGGTACCAACAGCAACGGAGGAGGAAATGTCAGGCGCGCCCGTCGCACCACACCCCGGCCCTGGCCAAAATTCCCCTGGCCAAAAGTCGCCCACCACCCAGGCGGAGACCATCTTCGAGGCTCGGGGCGTCAATCTGCGCTTCGGGGGCGTCCATGCGCTGACCGACGTTAGTTTCGGCATCCGTAAGGGCGAGTTGTTCTCGATCATCGGTCCGAACGGGGCCGGCAAGACCTCGATGGTCAACTGCATCTCCGGCCGCTACCGGCCGACCGACGGCAAGGTCTATTTCAAGGGGCGCGACGTGACGGGGATGACCCCGAACCACCGCGCCTCGCTCGGCATCGGCCGCACCTTCCAGAATCTGGCGCTGTTCGGGCACATGACCGTGCTCGACAACATCATGGTCGGCCGCCATCACCTGCTGAAGAACAACTTCCTGACCGGGTCGCTCTACTGGCTGACCGGCGCCAGGAAGGAGGAGCTGTCCCACCGCCGCGAGGTGGAGGAGATCATCGACTTCCTCGAAATCCAGCATGTGCGCAAGGCGACCGCCGGCACCCTGTCCTACGGCCTGCGCAAGCGGGTCGAGCTGGCCCGCGCCATCGCGCTGAAGCCGGACCTGATCCTGCTGGACGAGCCGATGGCCGGCATGAACCTGGAAGAGAAGGAGGACATGGCCCGCTACATCGTCGACCTCAACGAGGAATTCGGCATGACCGTGGTCATGATCGAGCACGACATGGGCGTGGTCATGGACATCTCGCACCGGGTGATGGTGCTGGAATTCGGCAAGAAGATCGCCGAAGGCAGGCCGGAGGAGGTTCTTGCCGATCCCCGCGTCCGCCGCGCCTATCTGGGCGAGGACGATGAGGAGGAGGCGCCGGCCGCCACCGCTTCCTCTGCCACCGCTTCCTCTGCCGCCGTCCCTCCGCGGAAGGAGGTCGCGTGATGGCCGCCAACACTCTTCCCGATCTGGCCGTCAACGACACGCTGCCGAAGCTGGTGGCATTGCACGCCCGCGAGCATGGCGGCGACATCGCCATGCGCGAGAAGGATTTCGGCATCTGGCGCACCTTCACCTGGAGCCAGGTGCAGGCCCGCGTGCGCGCCTTCGCTCTCGGCATGACCAAGCTGGGCGTCGTGCCCGGCGAGGTGGTCGGGCTTCTCGGCGACAACCGCCCCGACTGGGTGATGGGCGAGGTCGCGACCCATGCGGTGCGCGGCTACAGCCTGGGCATCTACCGCGACGCGCTGGACGAGGAGGTCGCCTACCTCATCACCTATGCCGACGTGAAGGTGGTGTTCGCCGAGGACGAGGAGCAGGTCGACAAGCTGCTGAACCTCGCCGACCGGCTGCCGACGCTGCAGCACATCATCTATTCCGACCCGCGCGGCATGCGCAAATACCATGACCCCCGCCTGATGCCGGTCACCGATCTGGTGGCCATGGGCGAGGAATTGCATGCCCAGCAGCCGGACCTCTACGACCGCATGGTGGCGCAAACCAAGGGCGAGGACGTCGCCATTCTCTGCACCACCTCGGGCACCACCTCGAACCCGAAGATGGCGATGCTGCCGGCGGGGCGGCTGATCCGCCATGTCGCCAGCTACCTGTCCGCCGATCCCAAGGGTCCGGAGGACGAGTATGTCTCGGTCCTGCCGCTGTCCTGGATCATGGAGCAGGTCTATGCCGTCGGCATGGGGCTCGTGTCGCGGATGCGCGTGAACTTCGTCGAGGAAGCCGAGACGATGATGCACGATTTCCGCGAGATCGGGCCGAGCTTCGTGCTGTTCGCCCCGCGCCTGTGGGAGCAGATCGCCGCCGACGTGCGCGCCCGCATGATGGACGCCTCGCCCTTCAAGCAGAAGATGTTCGAGCTTGGCATGAAGCTGGGGCTGGAGGCTCTGGCGAAGGGGCAGCGCTCGGCGATGGCCGACGCCATCCTGTTCAAGGCGCTGCGCGACCGGCTGGGCTTCACCAACCTGAAATCGGCGGCGACCGGCGGTGCGGCGCTGGGTCCCGACACCTTCAAGTTCTTCCAGGCGCTGGGCGTCCCGCTGCGCCAGATCTACGGCCAGACCGAGACGATGGGCGCCTACACCGTCCATCGCGGCACCGACGTGGATTTCGACACGGTCGGCGTGCCGTTCGACGGCGGCATCGAGGTCAAGGTGATCGAACCCGACCACAACGGCGTCGGCGAGATCGTCACCCGCCACCCCAACATGTTCGCCGGCTATTACCGGAACGAGAAGGCGACCGTCGCCGACATGCGCGACGGCTGGATGCACACGGGCGATGCCGGCTTCTTCGACAAGAAGGGCCATCTGGTCATCATCGACCGCATCAAGGACATCGCCACCACCGCCGGGGGCGACCGCTTCAGCCCGCAATACATCGAGAACAAGCTGAAGTTCAGCCCTTACGTGGCCGAGGCGGTGATCCTGGGCGACAAGCGCGACTATCTGTCGGCGATCATCTGCATCCGCTTCCCCATCGTGTCGAAATGGGCGGAGAAGAACCGCATCGCCTTCACCACCTATTCCGACCTGTCGTCGAAGCAGGAGGTCTACGACCTGCTGCGGGCGGAGGTGGAGCGGGTGAACCAGACGTTGCCCGAGTACCAGCGCATCTCCAAGTTCCTGCTGCTCTACAAGGAGCTGGACGCCGACGACGGCGAGCTGACCCGCACCCGCAAGGTGCGCCGCGGCGTCATCGCCGAGAAATACGGCACCATCATCGACAGCATCTATGCCGGCCAGCCGAAGATCGACGTGGACACCACCATCGCCTTCCAGGACGGCACGAAGCAGCGCATCCGCACCACCCTGACCGTCATCGACCTGGCCCCGGCTGCCGCCAAGGCGCCGCGACAGCCGGTCGCGGCGTGATCGGCCCATGCGCAAGGAACTGACCCCTCTCCCCCCCGGGGAGAGGATGGGTGAGGGGGATCCGCCTGCCGGACGCTCCTCGCCACGCATCCCCCTCACCCTAACCCTCTCCCCGGGAGGGAGAGGGAACCGCATGAAATTCACGGGCGAGGCCACGCCATGACCCTTCTGTTTCAGCTTCTCGTCAACGGCCTGATCGTCGGCGCGCTGTATGGCGTGGTCGCCATGTCCTTCGTGCTGATCTACAAGGCCAGCCGCATCGTCAACTTCGCGCAGGGCGAATTCCTGCTGATCGGCGCCTGGACCTGCTGGTGGCTGCTGACCCACTGGCAGCTGCCCTTCTGGATCGGCTTCCCGATCACGCTGGCCTTCATGCTGGTCTTCGGCGTCATCCTGCAGATCGTCGTGCTGCGGCCGATGATCGGCGAGCCGATCATCTCCGTCATCATGGTGACGATCGGCCTGTCCATCGTCTTCCAGGCGGCGATGAAGTGGATGTTCGGCGTCTTCGCCAAGCCCTTCCCGCCGATCTTCGCCAGCCCCACCGTCAATCTGTTCGGGCTGGAGGTGCAGACCGTCTACGTCATGTCGCTGCTGATCTCGATCCTGATCATGGCGGGCTTCGGCTGGTTCTTCAAATACTCGCGGACCGGCCTCGCCATGCGGGCCACCGCCTTCGACCAGCAGGTGGCGCAGTCGCTGGGCATCTCGGTCCGCCACATGTTCGCGATGAGCTGGGCGATCTCCGCCATGGTGTCGGCGGTGGCCGGCGTCACGGTGGGCGTGGTCAACGGCGTGTCGTCGGCGCTGTCCTTCTTCGGCATCAAGGTGTTCCCGGCGGTGATCCTCGGCGGGCTGGACAGCGTCATCGGCGCGGTGGTCGGCGGCCTGATCGTCGGCGTGCTGGAGAACATGGCGCACTATCTGGACAGCCAGTGGCTGAACTGGGGCAACATGTACGAGATCGCCCCCTTCTACGTCCTGATCGCCATCCTGATGATCAAGCCCTACGGCCTGTTCGGCACCAAAGACATCGAGCGCGTGTGAGGCCCCCATGGCATCCGTCAGCATCATCCCGAGCGGCGATTACAAGACGTCCTACGGGTCCGACACCACCATCTTCCCGACGAAAACCAGCCGCAATTTCGCGATCCTGGGCGTGGTCCTGCTGCTGGCCTGCCCGGCCTTCATGGACCGCTACTGGCTCAGCCTGCTGATCCAGATCGGCTATCTCGGCATCGCGGCACTCGGCCTCAACATCCTGGTCGGCTTCACCGGCCAGATCTCCATCGGCCATTCCGCCTTCTTCGGCTTCGGCGCCTTTGCGTCCGCCTGGCTCAGCAACAGCCTGGGCGTCCCGGTGGCGCTGGCGATCCCGCTGGCGGGCGTCGTCACCACGCTGGTCGGGCTGCTGTTCGGCATGCCGGCGGCGCGGCTGAAGGGCCTGTACCTCGCCATCGCCACGCTGGCGGCGCAGTACATCCTGCAGGACTTCTTCGCGCGGGCCGACTGGTTCACCGGCGGCACCGCCGGCACCATCGCCGAGCCGCTGACCATCTTCGGCTTCGCCTTCGACACCGACGAGCGTTTCTTCTACGTGGCGCTGGTCGCCCTGGTGGTGATGTACATCCTCGCCACCAACCTGATGCGGACCCGCGACGGCCGTGCCCTGGTGGCGGTGCGCGACCATTATCTCTCCGCCGAGATCATGGGCATCAACCTGACGAAGTACCGGACGATGTCCTTCGGCATCTCCGCCTTCTATGCCGGCATCGGCGGCGCGCTGTACGCCCACTATCTCCAGTTCGTGTCGGTCGAGGGCTTCACCATCCTCTTCTCGATCCAGTTCCTGGGCATGATCATCATCGGCGGTCTCGGCTCGATCATGGGCACGCTGATGGGCACCGCCTTCATGGTCTTCCTGCCCGAAGCGATGCAGGCGTTGACCAAGCTGGTCAGCGGCACCGCGCTCGATACCGCGCTGAACCTGAAGGACAACATCGCCTTCCTGCGCGAGATGTCCATCGGCCTCGTCATCATCCTGTTCCTGGTGTTCGAGCCCGACGGGCTGGCCCACCGCTGGAAGCAGATCAAGGCCTACTGGAAGCTCTATCCCTTCTCGCACTGATGCGTCCGCTTTTGCCGATCAACAAACAGAACAGACTGGGGAGTCAACGCACCATGTCGATCAAGACCGCGCTCTTCGCAACCTCTGCCCTCCTGCTGGCGACCTCGGCCACGGCATACGCCGACATCCCGGTCGGCCACCTGGCCGACCAGTCCGGCGCCACCTCCGACGTCGGCGTGCCCTATGCGCAGGGCGTGGCCGACGCGCTCGCCTACATCAATTCCAAGGGCGGGATCAACGGCACCAAGCTGGCGGTCGACACCGTCGACTACGGCTATCAGGCGCCGCGCGCCATCAGCCAGTACAAGAAGTGGTCGTCGGGCAGCGACAAGATCGCGGCCCTCCAGGGCTGGGGCACCGCCGACACCGAGGCGCTGACCGGCTTCGTCGGCAAGGACGAGATCCCGGCCTATTCCGGCTCCTACTCCGGTCACCTGACCGACCCGACCGGCAAGGGTCCGCACGGCTCCAAGCCGGCGCCCTACAACTTCTTCTACGGTCCCTCCTATTCCGACGCGCTGCGCGGCATGCTGACCTGGGCGGCGGAGGACTGGAAGAAGCAGGGCGGCCAGGGCAAGCCGAAATACGTCCACATGGGCGCCAACCACCCCTATCCCAATGCGCCCAAGGATGCCGGCGAGCAGCTGGCCAAGGAGCTGGGCTTCGACGTGCTGCCGGCCGTGCAGTTTGCGCTGACCCCCGGCGACTACACCGCCCAGTGCCTGACGCTGAAGCAGTCCGGCGTCAACTACGCCTATCTCGGCAACACCGCCGGCTCCAACATCTCGGTGCTGAAGGCCTGCCAGACGGTCGGCGCCAAGGTGCAGTTCATGGGCAACGTCTGGGGCATGGACGAGAATGCCGCCAAGGCCGCCGGTTCGGCCGCCGACGGCGTGGTGTTCCCGATGCGCACCGCGGTGACCTGGAATGCCGAGGTGCCGGGCATGAAGACGCTGAAGGACATCTCCAAGATCTCCGACGCGTCGGGCAACGCCTATCGCCCGGTGCACTACATGGCCGGGGTCTGCACCGCCTTCTACATGAAGGAGGCGATGGACTGGGCCTCGGCCAACGGCGGCGTCACCGGTCCGAACATCCGCAAGGCGATGTACCAGAAGAAGGACTGGGTGCCGGCCGGTCTGGAGGGCGTCTGCGTTCCCTCCACCTGGACCGATACCGACCACCGCGGCATGACGGCGGTCAACATCTACCGCGCCAAGGTGTCGGGCGAAACCGGCGCCGGGGTGGACGAGCTGGTCAAGTCCGGCACCATCAAGCTGGAAAAGCTGACCACCGTCGACGTTCCGCGCAAGCCGGAATGGCTGGGCTGGTAAGCCGATAAGCACGCGGCGCCTCCGCCTCCTCTCCGGCGGGGGCGCCCCCAAATCTTTACGAACAGTTCAGGTGCCGCATGCTGACCACCGCCACGGCCGCTTCGACCGCTTCGACCAATGCTCCAGTCGCACCGCCGGTCACGGCCGCGAAGAAGCTGATGCTGTCCGTCAACAACATCGAGGTCGTCTACAACGACGTGATCCTCGTGCTCCGCGGCCTCAGCCTGGAGGTGCCGGAGGGCGAGATCGTGGCCCTGCTCGGCGCCAACGGCGCCGGCAAATCGACGACGCTGAAGGCGATCTCCGGCCTGTTGAAGACCGAGGACGGCGAGGTCACCCGCGGCGACATCACCTTCAACGGCGAGCGCATCAACGGCATCGATCCCGACCAGATCGTCCGCAAGGGCATCTTCCAGGTGATGGAGGGCCGGCGCATCATCGCCGACATGACCTGCCTGGAGAATCTGCGGCTCGGCGCCTACACCCGCCGCGACAACGGGGTGAAGGACGATCTGGACATGGTCTTCAGCTATTTCCCCCGGCTGAAGGAGCGCACCGGCCTCGCCGGCTACCTGTCCGGCGGCGAGCAGCAGATGCTGGCCATCGGCCGCGCGATGATGGCCCGGCCCAAGCTGATCCTGATGGACGAGCCCAGCATGGGCCTGTCGCCGCTGATGGTGAAGGAGGTGTTCAGCATCGTCCAACAGATCAACAAAGACCTTGGCGTCACCATCCTGCTGGTGGAGCAGAACGCCCGCATGGCCCTCCAGGCCGCCACCCGGGGCTACATCATGGAGAACGGCAAGGTCGTGCTGGACGGCACCGCCGAGGAGCTGCGCAACAACGAGGACGTGAAGGAATTCTACCTCGGCGGCGGCAACGAAGAGCGCAAGAGCTTCAAGAACCTGAAGAGCTTCAAGCGCCGCAAGCGCTGGATTTGAGGGGAGTGGCGGGGGCGTCGCATCGCCGACCCTCCCGCTGCCGATGCCAAAGCCTGATCGGCCGACCCTTGAACGGACGAACGACCATGACCGATTTCTACGACGACCTCGAAACCCGTTCCTCCGACCGGCGCGAGGCCGAGCAGTTCGCGGCATTGCCTGCCCATCTGCACCACGCCAAGGACGCGGCCCCCTATTTCCGCCGGCTGCTGGCCGAGATCGACCCGGCGTCGATCCATGACCGCAACGCGCTGGCCACCCTGCCGGTGACGCGGAAATCCGACCTGATCGCCTTGCAGCAGGCGCAGCCGCCCTTCGGCGGCCTGGCGGCGGTGGAGATCGGCCGGCTGGCCCGCGTCTTCGCCTCTCCCGGCCCGATCCACGATCCCGAACCGCATGGCGCCGACCCGTGGCGCAGCGCCCGCGCGCTGTTCGCCGCCGGCTTCCGTGCCGGCGACCTCGCCCACAACTGCTTCGCCTACCACCTGACCCCCGCCGGTTCGATGTTCGAGACGGGTGCGCATGCCCTCGGCTGCGCCGTCATCCCCGCCGGCACCGGCAACACCGAGATGCAGGCCCAGGTCGTCGCCAGCCTGAAGCCGCGCGGCTATATCGGCACGCCCGACTTCTTGAAAATCATCCTGGAGAAGGGCGACGCGCTGGGGCTGGACGTCTCCTCCATCCGCATCGCCGCCGTGTCGGGCGGCCCTTATCTGCCCGATGCCCGCGCCTTCTACGAGGCGCGCGGGCTGGACGTCTACCAGAGCTACGGCACCGCCGATCTCGGCATCGTCGCCTACGAGACCCCGGCGCGCTCCGGTCTTGTGGTGAACGAGGGCTGCATCGTCGAGATCGTCCGTCCCGGCACCGGCGACCCGGTTCCGGACGGCGAGGTCGGCGAGGTGGTGGCGACCATCTTCAACCCGGCCTATCCGCTGATCCGTTTCGCCACCGGCGACCTGTCGGCGGTGCTGCCGGGCGCCAGCCCCTGCGGCCGGACCAACATGCGGCTCAAGGGCTGGATGGGCCGCGCCGACCAGACCACCAAGGTCAAGGGCATGTTCGTCCATCCGAGCCAGGTCGCCGAGGTGCTGCGCCGCCATCCCCAACTCGGCCGCGCCCGTCTGGTCGTCGGCCGCCAGGACGCCAGCGACACCATGACGCTCCGCTGCGAAGCGGAGGAGAGCGGCGAGAACCTCGCCGCCGCCATCCGCGAGACCCTGGCGTCGGTGACGAAGCTCAAGGGAACGGTGGAGTTCGTGGCGCCGGCTAGCCTGCCCAACGACGGCAAGGTGATCGACGACACGCGGGGGTGAACGGTCGCGGCGGTTCCCCGCCGCGACCCTCTCGTCCTGTTTAACGCCTTACCTCAGCACTCCGCGTCCGCCTGCGGCATCAGCTCATATTGCGGCCTGTAGCCCGGCTGCGCGCGGATGCGGTCGGCCCAGGCCTTGACGTTCGGATAGTCCTTCTCCTCGACCCCGGATTCGCTCAGCAGGTCGATCCAGGGGAAGGCGAAGATGTCGGCGATGGTCAGCCGTTCGCTCTGGATGTAGCTGTGGCCGGCCAGATGCTGGTCGAACAGCGTCAACCCGCTGGCCGCCGCGCCGTCGAGCCAGGGCAGGGCGTTCGCATCGCCGTTGAACTTGCGGACGGCGCGGGCGCGCTGGACCGGCAGCAGCACGTCGGCCAGCCAGCTCAGCCATTCGGCGAGGCGCAGTTTCTCGGCTTCGTCGCGGCCGCCGAACTGGCCGGTCTGTTCGGCCAGATAGGTCAGGATCACGCTGGATTCCGAGATCGAATGATCGCCATGCACCAGCGTCGGCACCCGGCCGAAGCGGTTGATCGCCTGATACTCCGGCGACTTCTGCTGACCGGCGCGCAGGTCGAGGTGACGGTACTGGAACGGGATGCCCGCCAGCCGGAAGAACAGCGCAATGCGGGTCGCGGGCTGGGAATTCACGTTGCCGTAGAGGATGAAGGGCGCGGTCACGATCTCTGTCTCCCTGATTTTCCGGCCCGAACGGGTCGGGACCGGTGTTGCCGGGAGGATGGCCTCAACCGCCCCGGCCACGCCAGCGGAAAGCGCGGTCAGATTCGACATGGCCGGGGTCAGCCGGTCCGCCGGATCGCCAGTCCCGACGCGGCGATGCGGAACCCGCCGTCCGCCGTCTGCTCCACCGCGTCACCGCCGTCCAGGCGATAGCTCTTGCCCTCCGGCACCCAGCCGGCGGGGCCGCGGAAGGTCACCATCTGGACGAAGCTGGTGGTTTCGACCACCGCATGGACGCTGCCATCCTCGGCCGTCGCCTCGAAACGATCCGTCTCCATCTCCTGACGCAAAGGCATCGTCCTGTTTCCTCCCTTATCCGCGGCGCCCCATAGCCTGCCATGGCAACGCACCGGCAAGGCATAAGTTTAATTTGGGTCTTCCGCGAGGAAAGCTCGTTTGCCGCTCTCAGCCGGGATTTCTATCGTCCGGCCATCGCAACGATGCAGAGGGAGGTTGGAATGATCGGAAGGCGGGGATTCCTGGCGGCGACGGGCGGGGTTCTGCTGCTGTCGGCGGCCGGGGCGCGGGCTGCGGAAGCCGGCAAGAACAAAAGCGGGAAAGCCACGGGAAGCGATGCGTTCGCAGCGCGCATGAGCGAGCTCGAGGGGCGCACCGGCGGCCGTCTTGGCGTTGCGGTGCTCGACAGCGCAAACGGCCGGCTGCATGGCTGGCGTGGGGACGAGCGGTTCCCGATGTGCAGCACCTTCAAATTTCTTTTGGCTGCCGCCGTCCTGAAGACGGTGGACCAGGGCAAGGACCGGCTCGACCGGCGGATTGCGGTGACCAAGGCCGATCTGGTGCCCTATGCCCCCTTCTCGGAGACGCGGCTCAACGGCACGCCGCCGACGGTGGCCGAACTGTGCGAGGCGGCGGTGACGCTCAGCGACAATGTCGCGGCGAACCTGCTGCTGCCCGGCGTCGGCAACCCGGCCGGTCTCACCGCCTTCCTGCGCGGCATCGGCGACAAGACCACGCGGCTGGATCGCAACGAGCCGACGCTGAACACCGCCATCCCCGGCGATCCGCGGGACACGACCACGCCGGCCGCCATGGTGCGCAGCATGGAGCGGCTGCTGGTCGGCGACGTGCTGCGGCCGGACTCCCGCAAGCAGCTGACCGACTGGATGGTCGCCAACAAGACCGGCGACAAGCGTCTGCGCGCCGGGCTGCCGTCCGGCTGGCGGGTCGGCGACAAGACGGGGACCGGCACCAACGGCACCGCCAACGACATCGCCATCCTGTGGCCGGAGGGTCGCGCACCGCTGCTGGTCGCCAGCTACCTGACCCATACGGCGAAGGACTTCAAGCAGCAGGACTCCATCCATGCCGATGTGGCACGGGCGGTGGCCGGGATGATCGGCTGAGGTGGCTTAAAGAGGAGACGCGGGTTGCGGCGGATGCGGCGGCACCGCCCCCGCCCATCTGACGATGGAGCGGACGGCGTTCAGGGCGTTCACATTGTCCTGAATGTGGAAATGCCGCCGCAACTCGACGACGGCCGCCCATTCGCCGCTTTCATGAAACGCCCTCTGGATCGCGGCGGCTTCAGTCTCGCTGACGCTGAACATTCCAACCTCATGGCCGACCCGGCGGCCCTCGGCATGGATCATGCCCTGACGGAGAGTCCGCTTGCAAGCCCGGCAGTGGGTGTCGTCGCCGGATCAGGCGTTTGCCGCTTCGGCATCCGGCTCCATGCCGCCGGACTCGTCGAAGTAATCGCCGGCCACGTCCGGTCCCCATTCCTGGACCAGCGCCACCTTCTTCTGCTTCAACACCTCGACCCGCTTTTCGGCGCGGGTGACCTCCATGCCGGCGACCATCGGCGGGATGCCGTAATAGATGCCCCAGCCGACGGCGGCGGCGCTGTACATCACCAGCCACGACAGCGGGTCGGCGAGGATCTTGGCAACGGCGCCAAGCGTGTGCTGGTGTTTCCACAGATCGATGGCGAAGGGCATGCAGCCGCAGAAATTCAGCCCGCCGACGGTGATCGGCGCCGATTTGTCGGGATCGCGGTCGACGACATAGGCGACGATGGTCGGGATCATGCCGATTCCGAACAGGATCGTGGTCGGATGCACGATCAGTGCCGCCGGCACGATCAACAGGATCAGCGTGAGGGCGCCGCCCTTTTTCTTCTTCTTGCGCGCCATGGCGGTCCTCCCGTCGATTCTGGTCTTACGCGATCCGGTCAGAAGGCGAGAAACAGGATGATGCCGGCGACCAGGACAGTCGACAGCAGGCTGGACACGATGGCGGCGACCTGCCGGCCCGACGTCTCGATGATGGAGTTTCGGTCGGCGATGGTGTGGCGGATCTTGTCCATCTCCGCGTCGGCCTCGCGGTAGGCGATCTGCGCAGCTTCGAACTCCAGCCGGTCGCGGCGCAGCGCGTCGGGATCGTCCACCACCTTCAGCAGTTCGGTCAGCCGGCCGTTGTGCGCGGCGGCATCCGCCATCTTGCGCACCTCCTGCTGCTGCGGCCGGTTGTGGAAGCGGCGGAAGGCGGGGTCGAGCATCGCCACAACCCAGCTGGCCAGATGGGTCAGCCCATCGACGCCGGTGCGGGCCTGGATGTCCGACAGGATGGTCAGCATGGCGATGATGCGCCGCATCGGTTCCACGCCGCTGCCGAGCTGGGTGAACAGCAGCTCGTCCCCACGCTTGTGGCGGGCACCCAGGAAGGCGGCGATCTGCCGGTCGATGGGGTCCTTGTGCCGTTCGCCCCCGGCGGCGATCCAGTCGAGCGCCCGCAGCAGCTCGGCCGGAGTGGTGGGCAGCTGCTTGGCGACCAGACCGCTCATGCAGGGCATGGTCGGGTTCATCTCGTACAGCACGCGCTCCACCCCCAGCCCGTGGCTGGACCGGTCGAGGAAGCCGCGCAACTGGTCGAAGCTCTGCACCAGCGGCACGAATTCCGGCTTGAAGTCCGACTGGACGTTGACCCAGAACATCGGCAGCTGGTTGGCAATCACCTCCGCCACCGCCTGGGGGGATTCGCCGCGCATGAAGGCGTCGGCCAGCATCGTGGCGATGCCGTCCGGCATCATCGCCCGGCCGCGGTAGCGGATGGGGGCGGCGGGGTCGAGCGCGATGCAGACGCGGGCCACCAGCCGGTCGCCCTGGGTGCCGCCCTTGCCGCTGGAGGCGGTCTGGATGGCGCTGCCCACCGCCTCCGCCCGCACGTCGTCGCCCATCGACCGGCGCAGCCACTTGTCCAGTTCGCCGCTTTCGATGACGGAGGCGGCGGCGGGGGTATGGCGGGCGAAGGCGCGGGCCAGCGTGCGGCAATGCCAGTATTCCGATCCCTGGAATTCCAGCGGACGGGCGGCGCGGCGGGAAATCTGCGGCTGCTTCGGGCTGAGCCGGCGGCCTGCCACCCACAGATCGAGGTCGTTGAGGGTCCAACGCTGCTTGGGATCGTCGACCAGCAGGCCGCGCACCACCTCGTTGATCGCCAGCGGCAGCCGCTGCTGCTGGACAAGCGCCGGGTAGGACCCGCGCTCCATCTTCGCCTGCATCACCGCCTCGTCGTCGAGACCGGACAGCGGGTTGCGGCCGAGCGCCAGGATCAGCAGGGTGACGCCCAGCGAATAGAGGTCGTCGGCCATGGTGCCGGTGCCACGCCCGGCGGGGTTGGCCATGCCGCGCTCGATCGTCTCCAGCAGCACCGGCTGGCCGTAGCCGGGCTGGGTCGACACGCAGTCGCCAAGCATCAGCCCGCCGGACGCGAGATCGCGGTAGAACAGGTTGGTCGGACGGATCGCGCCATGGACGACGCCGCGGCTCGACAGTTCCTTCAACGCCGAGACCAGCGGATGGACGATCTGCCGGGTCAGCTGGTCTTCCGGCATCGGATCCAGCGTGTCGGTCAGCGACCCCATCAGCCGCTTGCCGCCCGGCCGCTCGAACACCAGGCAGAAGCGCCGCCCGCGGTCCTGCGGCCAGTCCACCAGGCCCCAGTCGAGCAGCCGCATGTGGGTGGCGTTGTCGAGGCTGCCGACGGTGGAGCAGATGTCCATCCGCGGCAGCACCGACGCGTGGCAGATGATGGCGAAGGGCTCGATCCGCTTTTCGCGCAGCGCCTTGGCGGTGAAGGCGTTGCCGCCCACGGCGTTCAGCAGCGGGATGGGCGCTCCCGGCTGAATCTCGTAGCGTTCGGCGAGCTTGACCGGTTCGGCGTTCGCCATCGCTGCCGTGGCGGCTCCCATCGTACCTGTCTGGGCGTCGGATGGCATGGACGGCGGATCCCTGGGGCGTGCGAATGTGCGCAGGCCTTAGGTGGCGTCAAAAGGGCAAACAAACCCTTAACATGCGCGTGCGTAACACTATCGGATTGGACGGAAAAGGAAAACCCCCGCCGCGGTGTCGGAGCTTTGCCGGGTGCGGGGGCGGCGGGCAAGATCGACACGGATTTCACGGATTGAAGCACGGATTTCACGGATGTGGAGTCGCAAGGCGGTTGCTTTTGCAAAAAGCCGGAGCGCTGCCAAGAACCAAAAAAATCCGTGTAATCCGTGTCTAAATCCGTGACATCCGTGTAAATCTTGCCAGCGTGGCTGGACGATCTAAAAGAGAAAGGGCCGCCAATCGGCGACCCTCTCCGCAATCCTTCTTATCCACCAGAGAGGCAATTACCCGTTCTTGACCGCGACATAGGACCCCGGCGCGTCTTCCAGGGCGGGCAGGGCGCCGTCGCCGGGCTGGCGGGCGGGAACCTTGCCGTTGGCGTACTGGCCGACCCACTTGTTCCATTCCGGCCACCAGGAGCCGGCGGTCTGGGTCGCCTTGTCCAGCCACTCGTCGGAGGTCTTGGCCAGCTTGTCGCTGGTCCAGTAGCAGTACTTGTTGGCCGCCGGCGGGTTGACGACGCCGGCGATGTGGCCGGACGCACCCAGCACGAACTTGACCGGGCCGCTGAACAGCTGGGCGCCGCTGTAGGTGCTCTTCCACGGCGCGATGTGGTCCTCGCGGGCGGACAGGAACAGCGCAGGCACCTTGACCTTGCCGAGGTCGACCGGAACGCCCTTCAGCGTCACCGCGCCCGGCTGCGCCAGCATGTTCTTCTGGTACATGTTGCGCAGGTAGAAGCTGTGCATCGCCGCCGGCATGCGGGTGCTGTCGCTGTTCCAGTACAGCAGGTCGAAGGGGAAGGGGTCCTTGCCCAGCAGGTAGTTGTTGACGACGAACGACCAGATCAGGTCGTTGGCGCGCAGCATGTTGAAGGTGGTCGCCATCTTGGCGCCGTCGAGATAGCCCTGCTCGGCCATCTGCCCTTCGATGAAGGTCAGCTGCTCCTCGTCGATGAAGATCGACAGCTCGCCGGCCTCGGCGAAGTCCAGCATGGTTGTGAAGAAGGTCGCCGACTTGATGCGGTCGTCCTTCTTGACCGCCATGTAGGCCAGCGTGGAGGCCAGCAGCGTGCCGCCCAGGCAGTAACCGATGGCGTTGACGTCCCGTTCGCCGGTCGCCTTCTCGATGGCGTCGAGGGCGGCCAGCGGGCCTTCGACCATGTAGTCCTCGAAGCCCTTGGCCGCCAGCGTCTCGTCCGGGTTGACCCAGGACAGGACGAAGACGGTGTGGCCCTGGTCGACCGCCCACTTGATGAAGCTGTTCTTCTCGCGCAGGTCGAGGATGTAGAACTTGTTGATCCAGGGCGGCACGATCATCAGCGGACGCTTGTTCACGTCCGGCGTGGTCGGGGTGTACTGGATCAGCTGCATCAGGCTGGTCTGGAAGACGACCTTGCCCGGCGTGACCGCGATGTTCTTGCCCAGCTGGAAGGCATCGTAGTCGGTCATGGAGATGCGCAGCTCGCCCTTGCCGCGCTCCAGATCCTTCAGCAGATGCTCCAGCCCCTTGACCAGATTCTCGCCGCCGCTCTCGATGGTCGCGCGCAGCACCTCCGGGTTCGTCATGACGAAGTTGGAGGGCGCCATCGCGTCGACGAACTGGCGGGTGTAGAAATCGACCTTCTTGGCGGTGTGGTCGTCCAGCCCCTCGACCTGATTGACGGTCGACTGCATCCACCGGGCGCTCAGCAGGTAGGACTGCTTGATGAAGTCGAACAGCGTGTTCTCGTCCCAGGCGGCATCCTTGAAGCGGCGGTCGTCCTTGGCGGGCGCGATGACCGGCTGGGTTTCCTGCCCGAAGAAGCGCTGGGTGGTGCGCTGCCACAGGGTCAGGTAGTCCTGCCACAGCGACATCTGCGCCTGCATCAGCTTGGCCGGGTCGGCCATCATGCGGGTGGTCATCTCAAGGAAGGCATGGCCGACGCCCATCGGGTCCGGGCTCTTCGGGCCGGCGCCGTCGGCGGCCTGACGGGCGAGGAACTCGGAGACCAGCCGCTGGCTCTGCTCGGCGATGCGGGTCATCGCCCGCGACATCTCGACCGGATCGGGCAGCTTGACGTCGGGCACCTGGGGGGAAGCCGGGTTGGAAGCCTGAGGGGGGGCCTTGGTCTCGGCCATGAGCACGGTCCTTCTTCTTTGGGCGGGTGTCGCGTCGTCTCGGTCACGTCGCCTGTGTCACCTCGGGTCCGCAGGATCGGGCTTGCGCCAGATTGGGCTTTGGGCCTCGCGGACGGACGGCTATACAGGCTTGCGGGCGATGATCTTCAGGAAGCGGTGTCTGGGGGGCGGTCTCTGGGGGCGTTCTGCACCATGTCGCTGTGGGTGGCGTCGCTGTGGGTTGCGTGCGGCGGTCCGGCCTTATGGTGCGGTGCAGGAGAAATCCGAAACCTCTCATACACCGCAGATGTGAACATTTCATTTCAAGGATCGTCGCACAAGTGTGGCGTATCGGCCAGACACGGGGAAGGATGATGGTGACGGGCAGTCAGGGGAACGGTCGGGGCATCGCGGCGGCCGGACGGGCGTTCGGTGCGCTAATCGTAGCGATACCAATGGTTTTCGGGCTGTCGGCCTGCAGCGACCGCATGCTCGACACCGGCCCGCTGGGGGCGATCACCGGCGAGGCTTCGCCGGTCAGCGACAATTCGTCGCCGGTTCGCAGCATGAGCGGAACCAATGACGAGTACCCCAACCTGGGCACCGTCCCGCCGCGCCCGACCGACCTCACAACAGAGGCCCAGCGCCAGCAGGCGATGGACCGTCTGGCCGAGGACCGCGCGGCATCCCGCCGGACCCGCGAGCGGACAGAGGCGATCCAGGTGCCGGAACCGCTGCCCACCCCGATGGCTGTTCCGCCGAAGCCGGACCTGCGGCCTGGCAGGAGCTGAGCGCTCCAGGCAAAGAAAAAGCCCCCGGCCGGACGGCCGGGGGCTTTCGTTTGTGTGCGCTGTGACGGGGGCGAAAACGGGCTCACCCCCCGGCTCATCACTCCTGGATGAACGCCTTCACATAGGACTGGCGCAGCGGCTGGATCAGGTAGTCCAGTGGGGTGCGGGCGGACAGCACGATGCGGGCCTCCACCGGCATGCCGGCCTTGATCTTCATGTGCCGGACCTCGTGGCTGTCGGCATCCTTCAGGCGGATGCGGGCCAGATAATATTCCTGACGGGTCGCGTTGTCGGTCAGGCGGTCGGCCGACACGTAGGACACGGTGCCGTCGATGGTGCCGACGACGCGGCTGTCATAGGCGGTCAGTTGCACCTTCACCGGCAGGTCGACGGCCATCGACTTGATGTCCTTCGGCTGGATGCGGACCTCGGCCAGCAGGGCCTTGTCGTCGGGGACGATGTCCAGCACAGGCTCGTTGGCGGTGATGCTGCCGCCGACGGCCGGGTGGCCGTACATCACGACGTTGCCGGCGTCCGGCGCCTTGACGGTGCGGTTGTCCAGGCGGTTCTTGGCGTCGCGGATCTGCTCGGCCAGCTTCTGGGCGTCGCCGCGGGCCTTGTCCAGCTCGACCAGCACCTTCTCGCGGAAGTCGCTGCGGCGGCGGACCAGATCGCCCTGGGCATCGACCGCCTGCTGGCGCGACTGCGACATGCGGGCTTCCAGCTCGTGGTCCTGGGCGTGGAGCTGCGCGTTCTCCTTCTGCGCCGCCACCAGCTTGGTGCGGGTGGAGTTGCCGCGGTCCAGCAGGCCCTGGGTGATCTGGATGTCCTCGTCCGACAGCTTGATCTCGCGGGCCAGGAAGGCGCGCTGCTTCTCCAGGCTCTGCACCTCGTCGCCCAGCGTGGCGATGCGGTCCTTGGTCAGCTTGGCTTCGGTGTCCAGCTGGGTGCGGCGGACCTGGAACAGCTTCTCCTGGTTCGCCATGGCATTCTCGACCGCCGGCTCCTTGGCGCGGCGGGCGGCGAGAGCGTCGGGCCATTCGATGGCCGGCTTCTCGAACAGCTCGGCCGACAGGCGCGCTTCGGAGGCCAGCGTGTCGAACAGGGCGGCGTTCAGCATCTCCAGCCGGGTCTGCGCCTCGGTGCTGTCCAGCCGCATCAGCACCTGGCCGGCCTCGACCCGGTCGCCCTCATTGACCATGATGGCGCTGATCACGCCGCCTTCGGTGTTCTTCACCACCTTGCGGCCGGTCTCCGGCGCCAGCGAACCCGTGGCGCTGATGGCGCTGTGCAGGGGGGCCACCGCCGCCCAGCCGGCCATGCCGCCGAAGCCGACCGCCAGGACCAGGAAGCCGCCCAGCAGCAGGCCGCGGGCATTGGTTTCCGGCATCGCCGCCCGCAGCGCATGGATCGAGGTGATGGTCGCCGTCTTGCGCGACGGCTTGCCGGCGGGGGTCTCGGGGCCGTTATCGCTGGAGAGCGGGGCGGGGAAGGTCGTGGTCATCGTGGTCATGGGACTTCCTTGGCTCTGTCGGGTCTGGCGTCAGCCGGATGGTCGGTCTCGGGGGCGGTGCCGGCGGTCAGCCGGCGGCCCCTGCCGTGGCGGCGGCCGGACCCTGAGGGCCGAGATTGCGCAGACGGGCGAGGTTGACGGCGCCGGGCTGGGCCTGCTGCTGCTCCGGACGCGGCAGCTCCATCGCCATGCCGTTCTTCAGGACATAGGTGTGGTCGGACATATCGACGAAGATCGGGGCGTGGGTCATGACGATGGTGGTCGCCCCGCGCTCCTTGCTGGCGGCGACGAAGGCGCGGACCGCCTTGATCCCCAGCTCGTCCAGGCCGGCGGTCGGCTCGTCCAGAACCAGCAGCGGCGGCTGGCCGAAGGCGGCGCGGGCAAGACCGATCAGGCGGGCGCTGGCGCCGGTGATCGGGGACAGCGGGTCGTTGACCTCGGTCTCGTAACCCATGGGGAGGCTTTCGACCCACTCATGGATGCCGACGGCCTTGGCGGCGGCCTCGACCTCTTCGCGGGTGGCGGTGGTGAAGCGGGCGATGTTGTCGGCGATGCTGCCGGGCAGGAGGTCGACCTGCTGCGGCAGGTAGCCGATGCCCTGTTCGGGGCTGTCGGGGGTCAGGGTGGCGACGGACAGGCCGCCCAGCCGCACCGTGCCGGCCGACGGCAGGGCGACACCGGCCAGCAGGCGGGCCAGAACCGACTTGCCCGAGCGGTTGGGGCCGGCGATGCAGACGGTCTCGCCGGGCTCGACCGACAGGGTGACGCTGCGCAGGATCGGCTTCTGGTCGCGGGGGGAGACGAACAGCAGGTTCTCGACGGTCAGGCGCTCGCTCTCGACGGGCACGGAGGGACGCTCCGGCTCACGCGACAGGCGCTTCAGCAGCGGCAGCAGGCGGCGGACGGCCTGGGCGGAGCGGACCAGCCCGCCCCAGGCGCCGGCGGTCTGCTCGATGGGAGCGAGGCCGCGGCCGACCAGCATCGAGGTGGCGATCATGCCGCCGAAGGACAGGTGCTGCTCGATCACCAGCCAGGCGCCGATGCCGGTCACGGCGATCTGCAGGACCATGCGGACCCACTTGGTGGCGGCGCCGATGGCGGCGCTGCGCTCATAGCCCTGGCCCTGCATGGCGCTGGCGGTCAGGAAGTCGCGGTTGACGGCGTCCAGCGAGGCGTTGCCCATGCGCAGGCCGCGCACGGTGTCGGAACGCGACGCCAGCGCCTCGAACAGCTTCTGGGCGCGGCCGGCCGGCAGCTTGCTCTCGTCGTTGATGTCCTTGACGGCCACATAGCCGATCCAGCCCATCACCGCCATGATCAGCATCGACACGACCAGCACCAGCGCCAGCATCGGATGGATGACGTAGATGCCGATGACGTAGAGCGGGGCCCAGGGCAGGTCCATCAGCGCCGGCAGCGACGGGCGCGAGAAGGCGCCCTTCAGCTCGATCAGGTCGGCGAGCGGACCGGTGTCCGGACGGCCGCGGCCGGCGGCGTCCAGCGCGTCGGCGGTCAGCCGGCGGCGCCACCGCACCTCCAGCGCGTTGCCGGCACGGGCCAGCAGGCGCGAGCGCACCATCTCCAGAAGACCGCTCAGCGTCAGCGCGATCACCACGATGACGGTCAGCATCGCCAGGGTATCGTAATTGCCGGACGGGATGGCGCGGCTGAACACCTGGAGCGAATAAAGCGGCATGGCCAGCATCAGCGCGTTGATGGTGGCGCTGAAGATAAATGTACTAACAAGTATCCTGGTAAAATAACCGCGATTGAATGAGGCTTCCGGCTTATCGTTGCCGGGCTGTCGCATAGAGTTGGATTTGGTCGAAACAGGCATAAAACAGCCCTCCAATTGTCACCGGTCGGCGCAGTGCCCACTGGATGCAGGCGAGCCCAGAAAACGCGATCTTGGTAAATGGGACCTTAACATTCGGGGACGTCACAGGATTGCCACCGGATGCCACCACTTTTGCGCAGAATTACCTCGGTTTTGTTTGTTCCTTCGGAGGCGACTTGGCTTCTGTGCTTGGCGGAGGGGGCATGACCTATGGCCGGTTGGAGGGGCCTGGCATTACCGTTATCGTGCCGGCGGGTGGCAGTTTTGCCGGTCCAACCCCAACCACAGCCGGAGATGACGATGGAAGGGCGCAAGGTCCCCTCGGTGGTGTTCAAGACCCGTGTGCGCGACGAGAGCGTCGGCGGACCCAACCCGTTCCGTTGGCAGGACGTGCGGAGCGACGAGCTGTTCAAGGGCAAGCGGGTGGTGGTGTTCTCGCTGCCCGGTGCCTTCACGCCGACCTGCTCCAACGAGCAGTGCCCGGCCTTCGAGCGTCTGCATGACGACTTCAAGGCTCTGGGCATCGACGAGGTCTATTGCCTCAGCGTCAACGACGCCTTCGTCATGTACCAGTGGGGCAAGAGCCTGAATTTGCAGAAGGTGAAGCTGATCCCCGACGGGTCGGGCCATTTCACCCGCCGCATGGGCATGCTGATCGACAAGGACAGCCTGGGCTTCGGCTTCCGCTCCTGGCGCTATGCCATGGTCGTTAAGGACGGTGTCGTCGAGAAGTGGTTCGAAGAGCCGGGCATCAACGACGAGGGTGAGAACGGCGATCCCTACGGCGAATCCTCGCCGGAGAACGTGCTCGCTTTCCTGCGGAGCTGACCGGTCCGATTCGGGCCCCTACCGGTGCCCGATAACAGGATGATGGCGGGATGACGGCATAGGGCCGGCGGGGCGGGGGCTCCGCCGGCCTTTTCCATGGCTGCCCGACGCCGTGGCGGCACCTGCCGCCGCGGCAGGGTTGCGGATGGTCATGCGTCCGCGTGTATCAGGCATCTCTTAAAGCTTTTTGTTAGACATTCCTCTCTCCATTGCTACCTTCCCCAGAGGATTTGGCGGACAGGGTGCAGCAGGTGGCAGACTATCGGCCGCTCCGGTGTTTTACGGTTGCATATTTCGCGGCGGTGCTGGCGCTGGCATCGCTGTTCGCTGCCGCTCCGGTCAGTGCCGATGCCACAGCACCACCGCTCGTCCCGCGCACTGTGGTGCTTGCCAAGAGTTCTGCGTCGGGGCTGACGGCGGGCGCCTTCATGGCGCTCCAGTTCCACGTCGCCCATTCGGGCGAGATGGCCGGCGTCGGCCTGGTGGCCGGCGGTCCCTATCTCTGCGCTGCGGAAAATCCCCTTCTGGCGGCGGCCTGCATGCAGGGCAGTCCGCTCTGGCCGCGCGGCCAGCCGCTCTACGAAGCGGCCCAGCCGCTGGCGGCGGTCGGGGCCATCGACCCGCTCGACAGGCTGGCGCAGGCCCAGGTCTACCTGTTCAGCGGCCGTGCCGACATGGTGGTGAATCGCAAGGCGGTGGAGGAGGTGGAGGCCTTCTATCGTGCCGCCCATGTGCCGGCGAACCAGATCCGGATGGAAACCGGGGTGGATGCCGGCAACGGCTTCATTGCGCCGGGCGGGGTCAACGACTGCAACGCCAACCGCAGCCCTTATGTCAATGGCTGCGGCGACTATGACCAAGCCGGCCGTATCCTGTCGCACATCTATGGCGGGTTGAACCCGCCGGCCCCCGATATGCCGGCGGCCGCTCCCTTCGACCAGACGCCCTTCGGCGATCCAGACCGCACGGGACTGGCCTCCTCCGGCTATGTCTATGTGCCGCCCGCCTGCGAGCGCGGAGCGGCCTGTGCCGTGCACATCGTTTTTCACGGATGCCGCCAGTCAGCGGCCGAGGTCGGCGATGCCGTGACCACCGGCGCCGGATTTAACCGCTGGGCGGCCAACAACAATCTGATCGTGCTCTACCCACAGCTGTCGCCGCGCAGTTCCGCGGATCCGATTGCCTGCTGGGACTGGGTCGGCAGGACCGGGACGGAATACGCGACCAAGGGCGGGGCGCAGATCGCCGCTGTCCACGCAATGCTCAAAGCCCTTGCAGGGCAAAGGTGACGCTAGTCATGACCATTTCAAACAAAGCGATTCTCAAGACGGCGTTTGCGGTGCTCCTCGTCCTGGCGCCGCTTCCCGTGGCGGCCCAAAGCGGCGCCCAGATCAAGCTGTCGGACCTGAAGCTTAAGATCGATCCGGCCCAGACCACGGTGTCGGGCATTTCGTCGGGCGCCTATATGGCCGGGCAGTTTCAGGTGGCCTATTCGGGGCTGGTCAAGGCGGCCGGGCTCGTCGCCGGCGGTCCTTACGACTGCGCCGAGGTGTCGACGGGCGGTGTCGCCACCGCGATTGTGGCGCTGAAGCGCTGCATGGACGTGGCGATGGGCGCCCCCGATGTCGATGCCCTGGTCGCCAATGCCAAGGCCCGCGAGAAGGCCATGGAGATCGACCCGCTGTCCAACATGGCGCAGTCGAGGATCTACCTGTTCAACGGCGACAACGACGTGACGGTGAAGCGGCCGGTCGCCGACGCCACCGACCGGTTCTATCGGGCGCTGGGGGTGACGGAGGCCAATCTCTCCTATGTGAAGCTGCCGAAGGCGGCCCATGCCTACATCACCGACGGCTATGGTGCGGCCTGCGACTTCATTCCGAAGGAGGGTGAGAAGAGCGAATACATCAACGACTGCCAGTACGATCAGGCCGGCGCCATCGTCCGCTTCTTCTACGCCGACGCCAGGACCCCGAACGCCCCCGCCGCGGCGCGCCAGCCGCAGCTGTTCAACCAGGCGCCCTTCGTCGGCGACACCAGCCGCAGCGGCATGGCCAAGACCGGCTACGTCTATGTTCCGGAAGCCTGCGAGGGTGGAGCGCAGACCTGCCGCATCCATGTCGCCTTCCACGGCTGCCAGATGGCATCGAACCTGATCGGCGATCATTTCGCCGTGAATGCCGGCTACAACCGCTGGGCCGACGTCAACAACATCGTCGTGCTGTATCCGCAGATCGACGGCGCCGCCAAGCCCACCTCCAACCCCAAGGCCTGCTGGGACTGGTTCGGCTACACCGGCTACGACTTCGCCCGCAAGAGCGGCTTCCAGATGGCCGCGGTGCGCAAGATGATCGGCGCGCTCGCCGGGGAGTAAAGCCGACGTCGCTCCAATAAAAAAGCCCCTCTCCGGCGGACCGGAGAGGGGCTTTTCCTTACTCTGGGGCGATCAGGCCTTGAGGATGCCGCGGCCGGCGAAGCGGGCGGCGACGCCGAGCTGCTCCTCGATGCGGATCAGCTGGTTGTACTTGGCGAGGCGGTCCGAACGGCTCAGCGAGCCGGTCTTGATCTGGCCGCAGTTGGTGGCGACCGCCAGATCGGCGATGGTGCTGTCCTCGGTCT
>Ga0206116_1000063_pt1 | contig 186407 bp, 177 predicted proteins | sample 3A1Ametagenome_FD_178000 | JGI IMG/M metagenome (GOLD analysis project Ga0206116, IMG submission 178000) | Enriched microbial communities from leaf-cutter ant dump, University of Wisconsin, Madison, United States - 3A1A | ecosystem: Environmental > Terrestrial > Nest > Insects nest > Nest dump...
TTTTTTTACTATATTTGACATAGATATTGGTTTGTTTGGCGACTTCAAGATACTGTATTTCAGTATCTTGACCAATATCTAATCAATATATTTTGCTAAAATAATTACACCCAACGGGTTCAGTTAAATAAAAAAGCGGAAATAGTTAGACTATTCCCGCTTTTCATCAAATTCAATATACTAATTAGAACGAATACTTATTATCAACAACAATTTTTGAAGCAATTATTTCACGTAATTCGATTACGTTTGGTTGGTTTACGTATTTAGTAAAACGACGTAATCCCATAAGCATCATGCTTTGCTCATCTCCGCTTGCAAAAGAAACAATACCTTCTTTACCTTTTTTGTAAACAATATCTACCGCATTGTATAAGTATAATTTACTCATCGCGATTTGAACTTTTGCAGCATCTTCACCTTGAGCTTTAGCCATTTTCTCTGTACGTAAAATAGCAGATTCAGCCATATAGATTTCGATTAGCATATCAGCCGCACAAGCCAATAATTGTTGGTGTTGCTCTAGTTCAGTTCCATATTTTTGTACAGCTGAACCGGCTACCATCAATACTGCTTTTTTCAGTTTACCAAGAAGTTCTTTTTCCTCAGCAAATAATTCGGTATAATCCGGAGTATCGAATGAAGGAATACTCATTAGCTCTTCACCAACTGCCATAGCAGGACCAAGTAAGTCAACATGTCCTTTCATTGCTTTTTTAACTAACATTCCTACCGATAACATACGGTTAATCTCGTTAGTTCCTTCATAGATACGAGCGATACGAGCATCTCTCCAAGCACTTTCCATCGGAGTTTCTTCAGAGAATCCCATTCCACCAAAGATTTGGATACCTTCGTCTGAACAATGTTGTATGTCTTCTGAAACGGCAACTTTAAGGATAGAACATTCAATAGCGAACTCTTCTACGCCTTTAAGTTCTGCTTCTTGGTGTGAATTTCCTTCAGAAAGGCGGATATTGATTCTTCTTTCGATATCTCCAGCAGCTCTATATGCAGCAGATTCTCCCACGAAACAGCTCGTAGCCATTTCTGCAATTTTTTGTCTGATAACACCGAAATTAGCGATAGGTGTTTTGAACTGAATACGCTCATTAGCATAATTAACTGCTCCAGAAATACAACGTCTTTGAGCGTCTAGACAAGCCGCAGCAAGTTTGATACGTCCTACGTTTAGAGCATTCATTGCGATTTTGAATCCTTCGCCACGACCTGCCAACATATTTTCTACAGGAACTAGTGTATCGTTGAAAAACACCTGACGAGTAGAACTTGCACGAATACCCAATTTGTGTTCTTCTTCACCCAAGGTGATTCCGTTCGGGTTGTTCGGGTCATATTCAACGATAAATCCTGTGATGTTTTTGTCGTCTTCGATACGTGCAAACACAATCATTACCGAACAAAATCCAGCATTGGAAATCCACATTTTTTGTCCGTTGATTTTGTAATGTTTTCCATCAGCCGTAAGTTCCGCTTTGGTTTTTCCTGAATTGGCATCCGATCCTGCTCCAGGTTCAGTCAAGCAATACGCTCCAAACCATTCACCTGTAGCTAATTTAGGAACATATTTCATTTTTTGTTCTTCTGTTCCGTAAAGCGTGATTGGCATCGTCCCGATTCCGGTATGAGCTCCGAAAGCCGTTGAGAATGAACCCGTTGCTCCCGAAATATAATCACAGGTTAACATAGTTGAGGTGAATCCCATTCCTAACCCTCCGTATTGTTCTGGAACAGCCACGCCTAAAAATCCGAGTTCTCCAGCTTTACGCATACACTCTTCCGTGAAAGCGTAGTCTTTTTTCTCGAATTTTTCTTTGTTAGGCCAAATTTCACGGTCGATAAATTCTTTAACCGACTCACGCATCATGATTTGCTCTTCTGAGAAATCCTCAGGAGTGAAGATATCTTCACATTTTGTTTCTTTTACAAGGAATTGTCCTCCTCTGGTTATATTTTTCATAGCTTATTTTTTAGAGAAAAGATGAAAGAGCCAAGAAGTAAGATTCAAATTTCAAGAAAAAGAGTTGAGAAATATAATGAAAGATTTCATTTTTCCTTTCCTCTTTATCCATTTTCTATTTATCTAAACTATTAATGAACCCTGAAATCATCTTTTGCAGTTCTACAATTTTATTTTCTATTTCGTTTGTTGTAATTTCTGTTATATAATTATTCTGTCTGGCTATTAGAATTTGAGTTTGAAGTTCGAAACAAGAGCCAAGAGAAATATTTAAATATTGTTTAAAATGAATAGTACCTCTATTAGAACCTTCAGCAATATTTGAAGGAATAGAAACAGCTGCTCTATTCATTTAGCCCATATTGTTCGGTTTTTGGAAAGTCAAGACACAATTTATGAATCTCAGAAGCTACTTCCATAGCTAGAATCCATATTTTCAAATTTTTGAAATTGTGTCTCATCTTTTTTCTTTGCTCTTTGCTCTTTTTTCTTACAATAGCTCATAAACTCCCGCAGCACCTTGTCCGGTTCCGACACACATAGTTACGATACCGTATTTGTTGCCACGTCTTTTCATCTCGTCAAATAGTTGAACTGATAGTTTTGCTCCTGTACAACCCAGTGGGTGACCAAGGGCAATAGCTCCACCATTTACGTTTACAATTTCAGGATTGATACCTAATTCTCTAACTACAGCAAGTGATTGAGAAGCAAAGGCTTCGTTTAGCTCGATTAAATCGATATCGTTTAATTTCAATCCAGCTTGATCTAGTGCTTTCGGAATAGCTTTCACCGGACCAATACCCATGATGCGAGGCTCAACTCCTGCAGCAGCGTAGCTCACAAGGCGAGCAATAGGAGTGAGGTTGTGTTGTTTTAAGAACTCTTCGCTCACTACCATTACAAAAGCAGCTCCGTCACTCATTTGTGATGAGTTACCGGCAGTTACAGATCCTCCGTTAGCAAAAACCGGTTTTAGTTTTGCTAAAGCCTCTGTACTTGTACCAGCACGCGGTCCTTCGTCTTTGGTAACCGTGTAAGATTTAGTTTCTTTTTTACCGTTTTCGTTAATGAAAGTTTGCTCAACTGTAATCGGAACAATTTGTTTATCAAATTTTCCTTCTGCTTGAGCTTTCAAGGCTTTCATGTGTGATTGGAAAGCAAACTCATCTTGATCTTCACGAGAAATATTGTATTTTTCAGCTACAGCTTCTGCTGTAAGCCCCATTCCCCAGTAGTAATCTTCGTTGCCTTGTTTAGCTACTTCATAATCCGGAGTGGGTTTGTAACCTCCCATCGGGATGTAGCTCATCGATTCTGCTCCTCCGGCAATGACGCAATGTGCCATTCCTGATTGAATTTTGGCTGTTGCCATTGCAATAGTCTCTAGTCCTGATGCGCAATAACGGTTTACTGTTACACCCGGAACGTCTGTTACTTTAAGTCCCATAAGAGATATTAAACGACCTACGTTTAATCCTTGTTCTGCCTCTGGCATAGCGTTACCCACCATAACGTCATCAATTTGTGACTTATCGAAATCTGGTAACTCATTCATCATGTACTGAATGGTTTCTGCAGCTAATTCATCAGGTCTTTTGAACCTGAAAACCCCTTTAGGTGCTTTACCTACTGCGGTTCTATATGCTTTTACTATATATGCTGTTTTCATAAATATTTTATATTTAGATGAAAGAAGAAAGAGCAAAGAAAAAAGACTAAAAGTTTCTTGATTCTTTCTTCTTGATTCTTTTTCTAATTTCTCAACGGTTTCCCTTTAGTTAACATAAACTGAATACGCTCAAGAGTTTTCTTTTCGGTACACAATGACAAAAATGCTTCTCTTTCTAAGTCTAATAAGTATTGTTCTGATACTAAGGTAGCTTCAGATAAATCTCCTCCTGCCATTACGTAAGCTAATTTGTTAGCAATCTTACGGTCATGTTCAGAGATGTATTTTCCGGCTTGCATTTGATCAGTTCCTACTAAGAACATACCCAATGCTTGTTTACCAAGAACTTTAATATCTTTACGAGGAGTTGGTTGCGTATAACCAGCCTCAGCCATAAGCAGTGCTTGTTTTTTAGCTTCTGCAATCTGACGGTCTTTGTTCACCACTACAATGTCTTTTCCTTTTTGAAGAATTCCGGTATCGAAAGCTTCGTGAGCCGATGTAGCTACTTTTGCCATACCGATAGTCATGAAGTAGTCTTGTAGGGCATTAAGCTCCACGTCGTTTTTGCGGAAAGTATCCGCTGCACGAACGGTCATTTCTTTAGAACCTCCACCACCAGGAATTACTCCAACTCCGAATTCCACCAAACCGATATACGTTTCAGCAGCAGCCACTACTTTATCAGCATGAAGACAAACTTCACATCCACCTCCAAGAGTCATTCCGTGAGGAGCAGCCACTACAGGAATTCCTGAGTAACGAAGGCGCATCATCGTGTTTTGGAACATTTTGATAGCCAAGTTCAACTCATCGTATTCTTGTTCTACAGCCATCATGAAAATCATCGCCAGGTTAGCTCCTACAGAGAAGTTAGCTGCTTGATTTCCGATAACCAAACCTTTGTATTCTTTTTCTGCTAAATCGATAGCTTTGTTAATTCCTTGAAGAACACCACCACCGATTGAATTCATTTTAGATTTGAACTCAAGGTTAATGATTCCGTCCCCTAAATCTTGAATTTCTGTTTCGGCATTTTTCCAAATCGTTTTAGTTCCTCTGATGTTATCCAAAATAATGAATGCATCTTGTCCAGGAATTTTTTGGTAGGATTTAGATTGGATGTCATAATAATATGTTGCTCCGTCTTTTACCGTATAGAAACTTGTAATTCCGGCAGCAAACATTTCGTTAACCCAAGCAGCCGGTTTTTGACCTTCTGCTGTCATTAATTCTAATGATTTTTCTACTCCGATAGCATCCCAAATTTCGAAAGGACCATTTTCCCATCCGAAACCGGCTTTCATAGCATCGTCAATTTTGTAGAATTCGTCTGTGATTTCAGGAACACGGTTGGATACATAAGCAAACATCGCGGTGAAGTTTTTGCGATAAAAATCTCCTGCTTTATCTTTACCTTTTACCAAAACTTTGAAACGATCGATTGGTTTTTCGATAGTTTTAGTAAGTTCAAGCGTGGCGAATGACGCTTTTTGTTGTTGTCTGTATTCTAAAGTATTTAAGTCTAAAGAAAGAATATCTTTGTCAACTTTTTTGTAGAAACCTTGTTTGGTTTTGCTTCCTAACCATTTGTTTTTCATCATGTGGTTAATGAAATCAGGAAGTTTGAATAGCTCGTGAGCTTCATCGTTAGGACAGTTTTCGTATAGTCCGTTGGCCACGTGAACCAAAGTGTCAAGACCAACCACGTCAACTGTTCTGAAAGTTGCCGATTTCGGACGACCGATAACCGGCCCTGTTAATTTATCAACTTCTTCGATAGTAAGCCCCATTTCTTTAACAAGGTGGAACAAACTCATAATTCCGAAGATTCCGATACGGTTACCGATAAATGCCGGCGTATCTTTGGCAACAACCGAAGTTTTTCCTAAGAATTTTCCTCCGTATTCAAATAAAAAGTCAAGAACTTCTTGTGATGTTTTCGGACCAGGGATGATCTCAAATAATTTCAAGTAACGAGCCGGGTTAAAGAAGTGCGTTCCGCAGAAGTGTTTTTGGAAGTCTTCGCTTCTTCCTTCACTCATAAATTTGATAGGAATACCCGAAGTGTTTGATGTGATTAGTGTTCCGGGTTTACGATATTTCTCGATTTGCTCGTAAACTTGTTGTTTGATATCCAGACGCTCAACAACTACTTCAATAATCCAATCTACGTCTTTGATTTTTGCTAAATCATCGGTTGTGTTTCCGGTTGTGATTCTAGAAGCAAATTTTTGATGGTAAATAGGGGAAGGGCTAGATTTGAGCGTAGAAGCTAAATTGTCATTTACAATTCGATTTCGTACTGCTTTACTTTCAATAGTTAGACCTTTTTTAAGTTCAGCCTCTGTAGGTTCTTTTGGCATAATGTCCAGCAGTAATACTTCCACACCAATATTGGCGAAGTGGCAAGCAATACCCGAACCCATAATACCAGAACCAATTACAGCAACTTTTTTTATTAATCTGTTCATAATTGAATGTTATAGGTTTTAATAAATTTTCTTCTCGTTGATAAGTGTATTAATAATAGAGGACACTTCCATAAAAGTCTGAATTTTGTCTTCAGAGATATTGTTTTTAATAACTTCGTTAAAACGGAGTACTGTTTTTTTCGAAAGTTCTCTTTTTTCTTGTCCAAGCTCTGTAAGACTTATGATAACACCTCGACCATCGTTAGGGTTTTTGGTTTTTTTGATAAGCCCCTTATCTTCCATAGACTTTAATGTTCTGGTAAGACTTGTAGCTTCCATACCCATTTTCGGAGCTAGTGCAGTAGACGGAGTTCCTTCTTTGTCAATGCTCAATAGGGCAAACCCTAAAGCCATTGTTGCTCCGTATTTTGATGCTTCTTCGTTGTACATTCGAGCCACAGCTTGCCATGTTTCGCGAAGTATATAATCAATCGTCTTTTCTTTAGTTTTCTCTTTTTCTATATCAGTCATAGCTACTGAAAATGGAATTATTTTTCAAATATAAAAAAAAATACTATGCAAGCATAATAATTTTCAAATATTTTTTGTGTTTTGTTCTTATAAAAAAAAGTTATATTTGGACACTTTTTAATAAATATACCATTTTTGTATGAAAAATAAGTTTTTTGGATTATCTATTTTCCTATTTGCACTATCGCTTGGCTTTGTTTCATGTGATGTAGAACCTATTGATTCTGGCTTAGAACCTAGTGACTTTAACCCAACTCAAGTAATGTTTGCGGCTAATTATGCTGGCAATAATTATTCTACAAACCAAGCTTCAGCCGAAGTAGCAAATGGTCAGTTGAAAATTGTGGCTACTAATTCTACCGGTACATTTACCATTCAAAGTATTGGAGCGGTAATCGGAACTTACACCAATAGTCAATTAGAATTTACTTATTATGAATATGAATCAGGAATAACTTTCTCTAGTATTCATCCCGATTCACAAGTTAGCAACTCGCAACTTAATATCCAATCTATAAACTTCCAACAACAATCCATTACAGGAACCTTTCAATTTGTAGGATATGCACCGGTTGTAATTAATGATACAGTGACTATCCAAGAAGTTGTTTTCTCGCAAGGTACTTTTTTGAATATCCCATATGCTAATGGTATTACGAATCCTGGTCAACCCGGAGGAGGAGGAACCAGTTCTGGAGATTACTTCCCGATGGCAGTGGGTAATACTTGGAATTATACCCATGATGCTTCTTTGGTATTAGGTTCTAGTCAAGTTATTAATGGTAAAACCTATTTCAAAGAAACTAATTCATTCTTCACAGGTGCTGCTGAGTGGCCTGATTTAGAAGAATTTGTAGCTAAGCAAAATGGCAATTACTACGTGGCTGTAAAATCTGCACCTGGAGCTGAGCACCCGATAGAAACTCAAGAAATTATAATTCTGAAAGATAATCTTAATGTTGGTGGTACTTGGAATAGTTCTATGGTTCTTACACATACAGATGAAGAAGGTGGTATTTCTGTAATAACTATAAATACAGATTACGTAATTCAAGAAAAAGGCATTTCGATGACGGTAAATGGAGTTAATTATGAAAACGTTATTAAGGTTAAATCGGTAGGAACTTCTGAATTCACTTATAACGGAGAACCATTTGGTGATGAACCTGAAGTTTCTTCAGAAGAAATGTGGTTTGCAAAAGATATCGGAATAATTAAACTTAAATCAGTTATGGTTGATGAACCAGATGAAATTTATGATTTAGTAGATTATGAACTAAATTAAAATAAATATAACCCCAAATTAAACCCGAAATCACTTTCGGGTTTTTTTATGGCATAAAGATTGAAATTTATATAGAGAATAAAGAGGAATATTCAATTAACTATACTCATTTATAAGAAGTTATAAAACTGTACATAATTTTATAATTACATCAACGTTTTTATAAATGACAAAATGACTTAAAAATAGCTATGTCTAAACAAAAAATAATAACACTTGACAGTTTGTCATTACATGATTTTGATTCAGAAGCCGAGCTTATTCCGCTTATGACCACTGAAGACGAAGAAGAAATGAACAACGAAAAACTTCCTGAGGATTTACCCATACTTCCGCTTCGAAATATGGTATTATTTCCCGGAGTTGTTATTCCGATTACTGCAGGAAGAGACAAATCGATTAAACTTATCAATGATGCCAATGCCAAGAACAAAGTTATTGGAGTAGTTTCTCAAAAAGAAGAAAACGTTGAGATCCCGACAGCCAATGACGTTAATTCTGTGGGTACGGTGGCGCGCATTTTGAAGGTATTGAAAATGCCTGACGGAAATATTACCGTTATCATTCAAGGAAAAAAACGCTTCGAAATCGATCACTTCACAACCGAAGAACCTTATTTAAAAGCTGTAATCAAAGAGTTTAATGAAACCAAACCATCGCCGAAAGATGCAGAATTTAAAGCGATTTCTGAAAACATAAAAGAATTGGCTACTCAGATTATTCAAGAGAATCCGAATATTCCGAGTGAAGCAACTTTTGCGATTAAAAACATCGAAAGCGATTCGTTTTTAATTAATTTTATTTCGTCAAATATGAATCTTAATGTAGAGGAAAAACAAGCTTTACTGGAGATTTCAGACTTAAAAGAACGCGCTTTAGAGACCTTGAAATACATGAATATCGAGTTTCAGAAACTTGAAATCAAAAACGATATTCAGTCCAAAGTACGTCATGATTTAGATCAACAACAACGAGAGTATTTCTTGCATCAACAAATGAAAACCATTCAAGAAGAATTGGGCGGTGTATCGTATGATCAAGAAATCGAAGAAATGCGCCAAAAAGGGAAAACCAAAAAGTGGAATCAAAAAGTCGCGCAACATTTCGAAAAAGAACTTTCTAAACTCCAAAGAACCAATCCGCAATCTCCGGATTTTGGCATTCTTCGCAATTATTTAGAATTGTATTTAGAATTGCCGTGGGATACGTATTCGGTAGATAAATTTGACTTGAAACGCGCTCAAAAAATTCTCGACAAACATCACTTCGGATTAGAAGATGTGAAAAAGAGAATCATTGAGCATTTAGCCGTTTTAAAATTGCGCAAAGACATGAAATCTCCGATTTTGTGTTTGTATGGTCCTCCGGGAGTAGGTAAAACTTCTATCGGAAAGTCAATTGCAGAGGCTTTAGGTAGGGAATATGTGCGTATTTCGCTTGGTGGACTGCGTGATGAGGCAGAAATCCGAGGACATAGAAAAACGTATATCGGAGCTATGCCGGGTCGAATTATTCAAAGCATCAAAAAAGCAGGAACTTCCAATCCAGTATTTGTTTTGGATGAAATCGATAAATTGTCAAGCTCTCATAGCGGAGATCCGTCTTCGGCCATGTTAGAGGTATTAGATCCTGAGCAAAACTCTGAATTCTATGACAACTTCCTCGAAATGGGATATGATTTATCCAAAGTAATGTTCATTGCAACATCAAACAATATGTCAACCATTCAACCGGCATTGCGCGACAGAATGGAAGTGATAAACATGACAGGTTATACCATTGAAGAAAAAATCGAAATTGCCAAACAACATTTGTTGCCAAAGCAAATCAAAGAGCATGGTTTGACTGATAAAAACATTGTTCTGGGTAAAAAACAATTAGAGAAAATAATCGAAGGGTATACCAGAGAATCCGGAGTGCGTTCACTCGAAAAGCAAATCGCTAAAGTGATTAGAAATATTGCTAAATCCATTGCGATGGAAGAAGAATACGACCCTAAAATTACAGACGAAAAGTTGGTGGAAATACTCGGAGCTCCTCGATTAGAACGCGATAAATACGAAGATAATAACGTAGCCGGAGTAGTTACCGGACTCGCTTGGACACAAGTAGGAGGAGATATTCTCTTTATTGAATCTACCTTATCAAAAGGAAAAGGAAGTCTTTCTTTGACCGGAAATTTAGGAACCGTAATGAAAGAATCGGCGACTTTGGCAATGGAATACATCAAATCCAATGCAGAAGCTTTAGGAATTGACAACGAATTTATTTCGTCTCATAATATTCACATCCACGTTCCGGAAGGCGCTACACCAAAAGATGGCCCGAGTGCAGGAATTGCTATGCTAACCTCACTCGTTTCAACACTTACGCAGAAAAAAGTAAAAAAGAGTATTGCGATGACCGGAGAAATAACGCTTCGCGGTAAAGTTTTACCGGTAGGCGGAATTAAAGAGAAAATTCTGGCTGCAAAACGCGCTAAAATCAAAGAAATCATCCTTTGTCATGAAAACAAACGCGATATTGACGAAATCAAACCGGAATATATCGACGGATTAACCTTCCATTACGTAAAGGAAATGAGTGAAGTACTGAAACTTGCTATCACCAATCAAAAAGCTAAAACGCTCAAGAAAATCGAAATGGGTGAATAATAAAAAAAAGGTCTGAATATTCAGACCTTTTTTATTTCCAATTACTATACGGATTTTTAATCAGATTCGAATTGTAATACTCTTGTTTTCCGGTTACTTCTTCACCTAACCACGTTGGGCGTTCAAAGGTTTCCAATTTATCCTGAAGTTCAATTTCGGCCACTACTAGTCCTTTATTTTCACCGAAAAACTCATCAATTTCAAATAGTTTTCCTGCAAAAACTACTTCATATCGGATTTTGTCAATTATTCCTTTTTCGCACAATTTCATGAGTTCCTCAGCTTCTGAAACCGAAATTTCTTTTTCCCACTCAAATCGGGAAAGTCCGGTTACATCGCTTTTTCCTTTAACGGTAATAAATCCTTTATCACCCTTGATTCTTATACGAACTACTCGCTCCGGATCCGAATTCAGAAATCCTTGAACAATTCGATAACTTTTCAAAGCTTCTTTTTTATAAGCCTCCGATAAAACGAGAAATTTTCTTTCTATTTCGAGCATAATTCTACATAATTTAAAGTTTTAAAATTCCACGAAAACCTCGGGCAGCATAATATGATTCCGCTCCGTTATGGTAGGTAAAAACCGTATCATAACGTAAATCACAAAACAAAGCGCCTCCTAAAGCGCGAATTTTATCAGGTGTTTTTATCCAACTTGAGGTTTTAGTGTCAAATTTTTCTAATTTTTGAAGTTCGCGATATTGCGCTTCATCTAACAAATCTATTCCGATTTCCGAAGCCATAGCCACAGCACTTCCTTGGGGTTTATTTTCCTTGCGGCTATCTAATGCTTGTTGGTCATAACACAAACTGCGCCTTCCTTTTGGGCTTTCGGGAGAACAATCACAAAAAATATATTCATCCGAAGTTTTGTCATATCCAATTACATCCGGTTCTCCTTGGGTTTCTTCCATTTTAAAAAGAATTTGCAATTTGCGAGGATTTTCTTCTAATTTTTGCTGAATTTTAGACCAATCCAATCCTTGATGGCGCTGCCTATTTTTGTCAAAACGAGTCTGCAAAGTAGACAAAAGTTGAGATTGTTGTTCCAAAGAAAGTTTCATGATTGTAAAGTTAGGCTTGCTAAATTTACAAAATAGAATTCAAAGTATCAGAAATCTATTTGATGTACTTCAAATTCTTTTCCGACCAATTGTTGTAAAACCGTTTTATCGGAATTCGTATAAAAAATAGATTTTCCGTTAGTCTTAGAAGAGGAGAGAAGTTCTTGCTCTTGCATCACTTTTTTGGTTTGCTTAGCTACCGCTTCACCCGAATCAATAATTTTGATATTACTCGGAAGAATTTTTTTTATTTGCGGAATAAGATACGGATAATGCGTACAGCCCAACACCAAATAGTCAATATTGGCTTTAATCATCGGATCGAGATATAAATGCAAAAGATCCGTCATTTCTTCGGATTCCATATCTCCGGATTCAATAAGCTGAACGAGTTTATGCCCGACTTGTTCGATAAAATCTACATCGGTATAATTGGAGGTGGATTTGGCAAAAAGTTCGCTATTTATTGTTCCTTGCGTTGCCAATACGCCTACTTTATGAGTTATAGAATTCAGTGCTGCAGGTTTTATGGCAGGCTCAATACCGATAAACGGAACATCGTATTTCGCTCGTAATTCTTTAATTGCATTGGTTGTAGCCGTATTACAAGCCACCACAATGATATTCGCATTTTGATTGAGTAAATATTCTGTATTTTTCTCGGATAAAGCGATGATTTCTTCTTTGGATTTGTATCCGTAAGGCGCATTTTTGCTATCAGCAAGGTATAGGGTATCTTCGTTGGGCAACAGATTATAAATCTGCCTCCAAATTGAAGTTCCACCTACGCCCGAGTCAAAAATTCCTATCATATTTTATACTACTTATGAAGTGGAAATTACAACTATTTTACAAATCCTAAATCCTAAATCCTAATTCCCAAATCCTAATTTGTATTAGTTTAATATCCTTGTTTATTGAGCCATCTTTGGTATTTATTGGCATTCACACGATGTTGATCATGTGTTTTGGCAAATTCGTGATAGCCAAATCGCTCTACACTAGCACAAAAGTAATAATAATCGTGTTTTTCGGCGTTCAAAACAGCATCAATTGACGAAATATCAGGCATGGTAATCGGTCCCGGAGGAAGCCCGATTACTTGATACGTATTGTACGGCGAATTGATGGAAGTATGAGTAGAATTTACTCTTTTAATCACTTGTTTGAAATCTTGAGTATGTTTTTTATACGCATAAACCGCAGTAGGATCGGCCTGAAGCGGCATTTCTATTTTCAATCGGTTGAGATAGACTCCGGCTACACGTGGGCGTTCATCAACTTTTGTGGTTTCTTTCTGAACAATAGAAGCCAATGTAACCACTTTTTGAGGTGTTAATCCTAATGAATCTGCTTTGGCTAAACGTTCTTCGGTCCAAAAGCGACGGTATTCTTTAGCCATTTTTTCTCTGAATTGAGTTGCAGTTGTATTCCAATAAAATTCATAGGTATTCGGAAGATACATACTCAGAGCATTCTCAACTGTAAAATTATTTTGGCTTAGAAATTCTTGTTCTGTAAAAACTTGCATTAGCGTTAAGCTATCAGGTTCTAATTGCTGAGCAATTCTACCAGCAAAATCTTCAAGAGTTTCCTGATTATTAAATGTCAATCGCACCGGAACATTCTGTAAAAGTGAACGAATCATATCAAAGTTGTTCATCCCCGATTTCACCAAAAATCTCCCCGAACGATACTTAGATGGATAATCCATTTTCTCGGCACTCATGCGAAATTTTTCCATATCCTTTACATACTTAGCGATAATTTGCTCTGCTTCGGGATAGGTAGCATCCGTAGGGATTTGGATATACACTTCGCGTTCTGCAAACGAAGTATTCGCCGAAAAAACCTTTTTGTAAATGATGTAACTATAAATAGTAGCCACTATAATTACTACTACTGATGTGATTGCTATGATGTTTTTAAGTTTCATTTTCGCTTTAAAATCGTAAAAGAATACGTCTTTTGTAAATCAATTATTCGGGTTAATCAGTTGAAATAAAATTTGGTCAGTGTAGTTTTGTCCGTTAAAATTCCAATCTTTTTTAAGTCCAATTTCTTTAAAGTTTTTATTTAAGAAAAGATTTATACTTTCCTTATTATCAGATAATACATCACAATATAATTGATGTAAATGCAATATGTCGAATGCGTAATTTATCAAAATTTCTAAACTCTCAGAACCATACCCAAAACCTCTGTCCGAAGGATTATAAATAATAATTCCTATTTCGGCTCTTTTGTGTTTAGGGTCAAAATTAACCAGATCAATTATCCCAATTTTAGAGTTGTCTTTAGTAGAGCAAATAATTAAACGCAGTTCTCTAAGGGCAAAAATATCCTCAGATAGGCTGCGTTCAAGATATTGTTTGATAGCAAATTTACTGTAAGGGGCTTGAGTATTGCTTAAGTGCCAATAATCCGAGTTGTTTTCAAGTTGGTATAAAAACTCTAAATCTTCGGGTTCTAAAGCTCTTAAGTAAACATTTTCGCCTTGTAGTTGCATCTACTTTGGGTATTAGAAATTCGGACTTAAATTGTATTTTTTATAGAAGCTGTTCAACACTTCGATTACTTCATCTTCGGTATCTACAATTTTGAATAAATTCATATCATCCGCGCTGATATTGTTATGTTCTTCTAACAATACTTTTTTAGCCCAATCCATAAGCCCTGACCAAAATTCACGTCCTACCAAAATAATAGGGAATTTACCGATTTTGTGCGTTTGGATAAGAGTAATGGCTTCAAATAATTCATCCAACGTTCCGAATCCACCCGGCATAACCACAAATCCTTGAGAATATTTTACAAACATTACTTTTCGAACGAAAAAGTAATCGAATTGTAAGTTTTTGTCATGATCAATATACGGATTGAAATGTTGTTCAAACGGAAGTTCAATGTTAAGCCCTACGGATGTTCCGCCGCCTAAATGGGCTCCTTTGTTTCCGGCTTCCATAATTCCGGGACCACCGCCGGTGATGACACCATATCCGGCTTGCGTGATTTTGTAAGCAATTTTTTCAGCTAATTGATAATATTTATTATCAGGTTTGGTTCTGGCAGATCCGAAAATAGACACACACGGCCCGATTTTGGACATCTTTTCATAACCATTTACAAACTCAGACATTATTTTGAATATAGCCCATGAATCATTGGCTTTTACTTCATTCCATGTTTTTCGGGTGAAAACTTCTTTGATTTTGTCGTCTTCCATAAACTTCTATTGATTTTTAGGTTTAACATTTTTAAAATTTTACCATTGTGTTGTTTGAAAATTTTAATTAAACCAATAATTGCTTGCAACTTGCTAATATAACTCTTTTTTCAAAAATCTAGCGGTATAACTTTTTTCGTTTTTCACAATTTCTTCCGGCGTCCCGACAGCTACCACTTGGCCTCCGGCTTTACCTCCTTCATAACCAATATCTACCACATAATCGGCTAGTTTAATAACGTCTAAATTGTGTTCGATAATCAGAACCGTATTTCCTTTGGCTACCAATTTATTAATAACGCCCATCAGCACATTTACATCTTCAAAATGTAATCCGGTTGTAGGTTCATCCAAGATATAAAACGTATTTCCGGTATCTCTTTTCGATAGTTCCGAAGCCAGTTTCACACGCTGTGCTTCACCACCAGAAAGAGTGGTACTTTGTTGACCTAGTGTGATATACCCTAAACCTACATCTTGAATGGTTTTAATTTTCTGATTGATTTTCGGGATGTTTTCAAAAAACGGAACCGCTTCATCAATGGTCATATCCAGCACATCAGCAATCGATTTTCCTTTGTAGCGAATTTCTAATGTTTCTCTATTGAATCGCTTTCCTTGGCAACTGTCACATTCTACATACACATCCGGCAAAAAGCCCATTTCGATGGTTTTCACTCCCGAACCTTCACAAGTTTCGCAACGTCCGCCTTTTACATTAAAACTAAATCTTCCCGGTTTGTACCCTCGAATGGTAGCTTCGGGCGTTTGTGTAAACAACGAACGAATTTCAGAGAAAACTTCGGTATAAGTAGCCGGATTCGAGCGTGGCGTTCTACCAATCGGACTTTGGTCGATGGCAATTACCTTATCAATGTGCTCTAATCCTTCGATTTTTTCGTAAGGTTGTGGTTTTTTGAGCGCATTAAAGAAATGTGCATTCAAAATAGGATAGAGGGTTTGGTTAATCAAAGTCGATTTTCCACTACCCGAAACTCCCGAAACACAAATTAAAGTCCCTAAAGGAAATTCAACCGTAACGTTTTTAAGATTATTTCCGGTGGCTCCGTATAATTTTAAAAATTTACCATTTCCACTTCTTCGCTCTTTCGGAATTTCAATATTTTTAATTCCGTTTAGATAGGAAGCGGTAAGCGTTTTTTCTTGTAATAATTGTTTAGGTGTTCCTTTACTGACAATTCGTCCGCCGTATTTTCCGGCTTTCGGACCAATATCAATCACATAATCCGATTCCAGAATCATGTCTTTGTCGTGTTCTACTACCAAAACAGAATTTCCGACATCGCGCAATTGTTTAAGCGAATGAATGAGTTTTTCGTTATCGCGTTGATGAAGTCCGATACTTGGTTCGTCAAGAATGTATAAAACGCCAACCAATTGCGAACCTATTTGTGTTGCCAATCGAATACGTTGTGCTTCTCCACCCGAAAGTGAAGCCGAATTTCGGTTCAAACTCAAATAGTTTAACCCGACATCGAGTAAAAACTTCAATCGGGTGGTAATTTCTTTGACAATTTCTAATGCAATCGTTTTTTGTTTGTCCGATAAATGATTCGGTACGTCTGAAAACCAACCATATAATTCCTGAATATCCATCGAAGCCAATTCGAAGATATTTTTTTGATGAACTTTAAAATTTAAAGATTCTTTTCTAAGACGGCTTCCACCACACGAAGTACAACTCACCTCGTCCATGAATTCTTTTGCCCAACGCTTAATCGACGACGATTCGGATTCATTAAACTGATTTTTAATAAAATTGGAAATTCCTTCAAAATCAATTTTATAATCGCGAGTAATCCCCATCACCTCGGATTTTACCGAGAATTTCTCGTTTCCTCCGTTTAGGATAATATCCATCGCTTCTTGCGGAATGGATTCTATCGGGTCAGAAAGTTTAAACCCAAATTTAGTAGCGATAATCTCCAATTGCTTGAAAATCCAAGAATTTTTGTATTCTCCGAGTGGAGCAATTCCTCCACTTTTAATGGATAATTTCGGATTCGGAATTACTTTGTGGGTATTGAGCTGAAATACGGTTCCTAATCCGTTGCATTCCGGACAAGCTCCTTTAGGCGAATTGAACGAAAACGTATTCGGTTCCGGAAGAGGGTAGGAGATTCCGCTTTCCAAACACATCAAAGAACGACTGAAGTAACGCACATCCTGAGATTCTTGTTCCAAAATCATCAAAATATCATCGCCTTGATACATGGCAGTTCTGATACTTTCGGAAAGTCGATTATTTAGGTCTTGATTTTCGGTTACTTGAATTCTATCGATCACAATCTCAATATCGTGAGTTTTGTAACGATCGAGCTTCATTCCTTTCTCGATATCTTTAACCTCACCGTTTACACGAACTTTTACAAAACCTTGTTTAGCAATTTGTTCAAAGAGTTCTCGGTAATGTCCTTTGCGCGACCGCACAACCGGAGCGAGAATAGTAATGCGTTTGCCTTGATATTGCTCGATAATTAAATCTTTGATTTGCTCATCGGTATAGCCAACCATTTTTTTACCTGTATTATAGCTATAAGCATCAGAACCACGAGCAAACAACAAACGTAAAAAATCGTAAATTTCGGTAACAGTCCCTACAGTAGAACGCGGATTTTTGTTGGTCGTTTTTTGTTCAATGGCAATAACCGGAGACAATCCTTCGATTTTATCTACATCCGGACGTTCCAATCCGCCTAAAAACTGACGCGCATAAGCCGAAAAGGTCTCGATATAACGTCTTTGTCCTTCGGCATAAATTGTATCAAAAGCCAGAGATGACTTTCCGGAACCCGAAAGTCCGGTGATTACTACCAGTTGATCTCTCGGGATTTGAACGTCAATATTTTTGAGATTATGGGCACGAGCACCATAAACTTCTATATATTCTTGTAAATCAGACATAATTTAAAAGGCAAACTACAAAGGTACTTTTTATTTAAATAAAAATTTGTTCAACAAAGTGTTAAGTAAGACTTTGAGTGAATAATTATGATTTTTTTAGTACAAAAAATCACATCTCCATTCTAGCTTTTGAAGTGATGGAAATCGAATCAAACAACCCTTTTTTGTACTTCAGATATCCTGTAATACCAATCATGGCTGCGTTATCAGTGGTATATTCGAATTTCGGCACAAAAGTCTTCCATCCGTATTTTTGTTCAGCTTCTTTGAGCGCTTTGCGGATTCCTGAATTGGCTGAAACTCCACCACCGATAGCGATTTGCGGAATTCCGGTTTCTTTCACTGCCATTTTGAGTTTATCGATAATGATTTCGATAATGATATGTTGGATGGATGCACAAATATTGTGGAGATTTTCTTCTACAAAATTCGGATTCTCTTTGGTGTTTTTCTGGATAAAATACAGGATTTGAGTTTTCAGTCCGCTAAAGCTGAAGTTCAACCCCTCAACTTTTGGTTTTGTAAAAGGATAAATTGGCTCGCCTTGTTGAGCGTATTTGTCAAGCAATGGCCCGCCGGGATAGGGAAGACCTAATATTTTCGCACTTTTGTCAAAAGCTTCACCTACGGCATCATCCGTAGTTTCGCCTATTACTTCCATTTCGAAATAATCAGTCACTTTTATGATTTGCGTATGCCCGCCACTAATGGTCATTGCCAAAAACGGAAAAGTAGGCTTGTCAAATCCTTCTTCATCAATAAAATGAGCCAGAATGTGACCTTGCATGTGATTCACTCCGATAAGCGGAATATTGAGTGCCAAACTCATAGATTTTGCAAAACTAGAACCTACCAGAAGTGAACCCATAAGCCCCGGGCCTTGCGTAAAAGCAATAGCCGAAAGTTGTTCTTTGGAGATTCCTGCCTCAGACAAAGCCTGATGAACAACAGGAATAATATTCTTTTCGTGTGCTCTGGAAGCTAATTCCGGCACAACTCCGCCATATTTCTGATGTACAGACTGATTAGCAACTATATTGGATAGAATTTTATCGTCTTGAAGCACAGCTGCAGAAGTATCGTCGCAAGAACTTTCTATAGCTAATAAAAAAACAGGATTGGTATCCATAAAATGGAATAGATTTTGAATTATATTTGTAAGACAAAAGTAAACAATTTAGCAGTATCAAAAAATTCAGAAAAATAGCATTGCGCGTTTTATTGGGATTTATCCTGCTGATACTGTTTATCGGTATTTTACTTACTCTTCCGCCTGTTCAAACCTTCGTTGCAGGCATAGTTACCAAAGAACTCAAAAAATCTACAGGAGCCGATATTGCGGTTGAAAAAATCAGAATTTCTGTATTTGGCGGAGTGAAACTTCGTGGTGTACTTATTAAAGACCACCATCAAGACACGCTTATTTATGCCAAAAATCTACAAACCAAAATCTTGAACCTGAAAAAACTCATTGATGGCAATGATATGTTGTTTGGAGATATCAAGGCTGAGAATCTTAGGTTTTATCTAACGACTTATAAAGGAGAAGAAAATTCGAACATCAATATTTTTGTTGAAAAATTTGACTCCGGAAAGCAAAAATCGGACAAACCATTTGTACTGAAATCTTCTAATATCAAAATCATAAACGGTAGATTTAAAGTTGAGAATAAAAACTCTAAAAATCCGGTTAGTGTTGATTTCACAAGGATTAATACCGATTTAGACAAATTCTCGATTCATGGAGATGTTATCAAAACTACCTCAAAATTATTCTCATTTTACTACCACACAGGTGTTTTTGTAGAGAATTTAACCGGAGATGCCATGTATTCGAATTCTAGAATACACATTTTGGGGATGGATGCTAAAACTAAAGAGCAAACCCATTTGATAGGAGATATCGTTCTTAGTTATAAATCCGGAGATTTGAGTGATTTTACCGATAAAGTAGTGATGGATGTTAAATTGGATAATAAAAGTAAGTTATCCAGTAACGATTTAAACTACTTCTATCCGGAATTTGCTCCCAATCGCGTGTTTGATTTTTATGCAACAGCAACCGGAACACTGAATGATTTCACTACCGAAAATCTATATATTGCCGATGCAAGCATGATTCTCAACGGAGATTTGGCCTTCAAAAATGTAACAGCAGCACAAGAAAGAGAATTTTCTATATCGGGTAAAATAACCGAAATTAACACCTCAAATAAATCACTCAAAGAATTATTACCTAGAGTTTTAGGCGAAAAATTACCGAACCAATTAGATAATTTAGGTAACGTAGTGGTTATCGGAGATTTATACTTGACCAAATCAGATTTGGATTTAAAATCTAAAATCGTAACCCAAATCGGAAACCTTACTACGGATTTGAAAATGCAAAATTTTACGGATCCGGATAATACGACTTATCAAGGAAGTTTTACGACTCAAAACTTCAATCTTGGGCGATTTTTGAAAAACAATTCTCTCGGGAAAATTACCACTAAAGTAAATGCGGACGGAAAAGGATTTACCCTTCAAAATATTGATACTAAACTCGATGGTGCTATTTCGTCGTTTACATTTAACGGTTATACTTACAGAAACATCCTAATTGATGCCGATTTAAACCGTCCGAATATAAACGGAGAAATTCATATTGACGACCCAAATATCAAGTTATCATTGTTGGGAGTGGTGGATTTGACTTCTAAAGTAAATTCTTACAACCTAGAAGCTCAAGTTGATTATGCCGAATTACATAAAATAAAGCTTATACAGCGCGACTCGGTATCGATTCTTAAAGGAAATATCAAATTTGACGGCTACGGAAATTCGTTGGACGAGATAAGTGGTGTGCTGAATATTTCGAGTGCATCTTATCAAAATCCGAATGATATTTACTTTTTCGAAGATTTTATGGTAACTTCGGAATACAATGCAGATAAAGTCCGAACCATCACTATTGACTCTCCGGATATTATTACCGGAAATCTCGAAGGTAGATTTACCTATGCCGAATTGCCTAAAATTATTGAAAATGCGCTAGGAAGTTTATATACCAACTATTCGCCTCATAAAATAAAAAGTCGTCAATTTCTGAGGTTCAATTTCTCAATTTATAACAAAATCATTGAGGTTTTTGTGCCGAATTTATCTTTTGGAAGTAACACAAATATCCGCGGAAATATCAATCCGGATGAAGAATTATTCCGACTGAATTTCAGAACTCCAACACTCGAAATAGGTTCTAATACCATTGACAAAATCAACTTACAAGTCGATACCAAAAATCCGCTTTATAACGCTTATATCGAGATGGATAGCATCAAGACCAAGCAATACAAAATCGCTGATTTTGGGATGATTAACGTCAAAAAAAATGATACATTATTCTTCAGAACCGAATTCAAAGGAGGCGAGAAGATGAAGGATTATTACAATCTGAACATGTATTATACCATAAATCCGGAGAAAAATTCGGTGGTTGGATTCCAAAAATCAGAGCTTAATTTCAAAAATTATTTATGGTATTTGAACGAAGAAGATAATCAGGATAGTAGAATCGTCTTTAATAAAACCTTGACCGATTTCACCATTGACAACTTCCGACTTTCGCACAACAATCAATTTGTGCAATTTGGAGGTTCGATAAAAGGAGTAAACAAAGACTTGGATTTGAACTTCAAGGATGTTAATTTATCGAAAATTACGCCGGAAATAGACAAATTAAATCTGGAAGGAATCTTAAACGGTAATGTTCATTTCAAGCAAACTCAAAACGTATTTGAGCCCACTTCTTCGCTGGAAATTAAAGATTTAGCCATAAATGACATCAAACTCGGAGATTTAGTAGCCGATATAGAAGGAGATGAGTCGCTTCGAAAATTCGGGATGAATATCTATTTATATGACGGAGATGATGATGTGTTTTCTGCTGAGGGAGATTTAGAAATTATTAATAAAAACACGTTTGCAAACTTGGATATTCGGATGAATAACTTTAATCTGAGTCCGTTTAGCAATTTCGGAGGCGAAGTAATCACTAATCTCAGAGGTTTTGCCACCGGACGAACTACAGTTGTGGGTAATTTGACCAATCCTGAAATCAATGGGAGAATTTTCTTGGATAAAGCCGGAATGAAAATTCCGTACCTAAATGTAGATTTTGATTTTGAAAACAATACCATTGTTGATATTACCGAAAAGCAAATTTTCTTTAGAAACATTACTCTAATTGACACCAAATACCAAACACAAGGAAATCTGAACGGAACCATTAACCATAAATTATTTTCGGATTGGTTCTTGGATTTGAATTTAAATTCAAACCGACTTTTAGTACTTGATACCAAAGATTCAGACGACGCAATGTATTACGGAACCGCATTTATCAAAGGAAATGCTTCCATTAAAGGACCAACTTCAGGTTTATTGATTACGGCTAATGCAACTTCAGAGAAAGGAACTTCGATTAAAATTCCGATTGGAAGCTCTAAATCATCAGGAGAGGTATCACATATTAAATTTTTGAGTCCGCAAGAAAAATACGATATCAACAAGTCTAAACAAACTGATTTTGTTACTTCCGGATTAGAAATGAAATTTAATTTGAATGTTACTCCGGATGCTGAAATCGATATTATTATTGATAGAGACTCGGGGCATGCCATCCGAGGAGGTCGCGGAAACGGAACTTTAGAACTCGATATTAATACGTTGGGTAGATTTACCATGAATGGTGTATTTACGGTAGAGGAGGGGCATTATGACTTCAGATATGGCGGAATTATCAGCAAGCGTTTTAATGTAAAAAGAGGAGGAACTATTACTTGGAGCGGCAATCCATTACTTGCCAATATGAACATCCAAGGCGTTTATACCACCGATGCAAATCCGGCTGTGTTGTTGGATAATCCGAATTTTAATCAAAAAATTCCGGTAAATTTGATAATTGACATTCGCGGAACCTTGGAAGCTTTCCAAGAACCGGAATTTGACATCACTTTCCCGACTGTGAGTTCTGTGCTACAATCAGAAATTCAGTATAAGCTTTCGGATGCCGATACGCGCAAGCGCGAAGCCTTCTCGCTATTGATTTCTCGTAATTTCATGGGAAATCAAGGAATGGGCTCTGGTGCATTTGCCGGAAGTTTAACCGAAACAGCTTCGGGGATCTTCAATAACTTATTTAATGATGATGATATCTTTCAAATGAGTGTAGATTATCAAGTAGCCCAACGCGATCCAAATAGAGATTTTAATGATTCTGACCGCTTAGGTATTAATCTTTCGACTCAAATTAACGAAAACATCACTATCAACGGAAAATTAGGAGTGCCGGTAGGAGGGACTCAAGAATCAGTAGTAGTAGGAAATGTAGAAATATTATTGCGTTTGAATGAAGACAGAACGCTAAACGCCAGAGTGTTTAACCGCGAGAATGATATCAATTATTTTGGAGAGGGGATCGGTTACACTCAGGGTGTCGGTCTTACTTGGAATGTGGATTTTGATACGATGAAAGAACTGATGAACAAAATCTTTATCAACGAGAGAAAACGAAAACAGTTGACCGAAGAAACCAAAAACAACACAAATGGTGACTTGGATTCTGATTTCAATAAAGAATACATCAAATTCATTCGTGAAAGAGGTCAACAACGACAAACCGATCACAAACCAGACGAAAAAATAGAGCGAGCTCCAGACCCGCTTGATTAAATAATAAACTGCCTCTTAGTGAGGCAGTTTATGTTTTATTTGGTATCAATTTTAATCGGTAAATAATATAATGTCCGGACAGGTTTTCCTTTGTAAATTCCCGGAGTCCATTTGGTTTTGATTTTACCTAGTGTGCGAATCGCTTCTTGGCCTAAACCATATCCGGGATCTCTCAAGATTTTAATATCAGTGATACTTCCATCTTTTTCAACAATAAATGATACCTGAACAGTAACCGGACCTTTTTCGATTTCAGGAGCGTTAAAGTTACGCTTAATAAGTTTTGTAAAATTCTCTAATCCTCCCGGAAATTCCGCTTTAGAATCCAACTTATAAAGTTCAAATACTTCGTTACCTGTACCAGTTCCGGTGCCATTTTCCACACCATTGACAGAGCCGTCGATATTTTCATTTCCAGGATTTTCTGAACCAATTACACCATTCGGATTGCCTGTAACATTTTCACTACCTGAAAGAGCATTTCTCAAATCATCCACAGTAGGGATTTCAACCGCTGTTGCGTCATTTTCGGTAATGTTCGGGGCTGTATGTTTGATAATATTTTCAGCTGATTGGTCAACTTTCTTAAGTTGAGCTTCAGGTTCATCAACTTTTGGTTTCGGTTTTTCTTTTTCCCAGTCAACCGGAATTACTTTTTCACCAACCTCAAAAGGTTTTCTTGGAGTAGGATTTTCAGAAATTTGATTTGATTTATTGAAATAATTACTCAATACCGGAATACTGATCAAAAAAGATACAATCAAAACTCCAATAGCTAGTGATCGCATCATGATTTCGCCACTTTGAAGTCTGAGTTGATAAGCTCCATACGATTGATTTCTGTTTTCAAAAACCAAATCAATCCATTTTTTGTCTGAAAAATTGTTGTGTAACATGGCTTTAAAATTTAAATATTAATACTCATTTATTTTTATCATCTAACGCAAGTATTAACAATTTTATTGCCAAATATTTTAATTATGAAACTATAAGCTAGAAATACATCTCAAAGTAGAATTGATTAATAATGTATTAACTAATACAAAAGGAGTAGAATTCAAATTTTTTATTTTACATAATATAAATTATATAACAAATAGAACTAACAAAAAATGGCAAGCGATCTATATCGCACCGCTCAACCACATACCTTTGCTGTGTTCCCACCCTGGAGGAGTTTGCAGGAGCTGGTCGTATAGGACTTGCCGTTGCAAAGGTACTATAATTTTCTATCTTTGCAAATCTCATTATAACTATTAAACACTAAATTTTGTATGAAATTATATAAGTCATTTATTCTGATTGCTTTAGGCTCAATCATGACGTCTTGTGGTGATGATAAACCAAATTTTAAAATCGACACCTCCAATCTGAAACAATTTTATAAATCTACCGAATCCATTTCGCTTAAAGTTACAGACGATAAAAATACTGTAATTGATTCTGTGGTTTATTATCTGGATGGCAAAAAAATCGCTTCTACCGATTCACAACCATTTGTGTATGAATTAAATGGAGAAAAATTTGGTCCGAAATCTATCAAAGGATTGGTTTTTTATAACGGTGAATCGTTTGAAGTTTCTGTTGGTATTGAAGTAGTGTCTAGCATTGAACCAAAATTACTAACGTATGAAATTCTGAATACCTATCCGCATGATATGGAAGCATATACGCAAGGATTAGAATTTCATAACGGTATTTTATACGAAAGTACCGGACAATACAACAGTTCTTCAGTTCGTAAAACCGATGCTAAAACCGGAAAAGTACTACAAAAAGTAGATTTAGACGGAAAATACTTCGGTGAAGGCCTTACCATTCTTAACGGAAAAATGTATCAACTCACTTGGCGAGAATTAACCGGTTTTGTTTACAATCCGGAAACTTTAGAAAAAGAAAAAGAATTCAAGTTCTTTAAAAATATTGAAGGTTGGGGACTTACCAATGACGGGAAAAACCTTTATTTATCGGATGGAACCGAAACTATTTACATTGTAAATCCTGAAACATTTGAAGAATTAGATCATTTGAAAGTATATACGGCAAACAACAAAATCCAAGCAGTTAACGAAATGGAATGGGTTAACGGAAAAATTTTTGCTAACATCTATACTCGTGATGCCATTGCGATTATTGACCCAAAATCGGGTGCTGTAGAAGGCGTTTTGGATTTATCTGCGCTAAGAAAACTCGTTACTCAGCACGCTAAACTAGACGTATTAAACGGAATTGCCTACAACCCTACTACAAAAACCTTGTTTGTAACGGGTAAAAACTGGGATAAAATGTTCGAAATCAAAATCAATGAATGATATTAAAAAAGAAATTCTAATAACCCAAGACGGCTCGGTAACCATTCATATGCCCGAGTTGAACGAGAGTTATCATTCGAAACACGGCGCTATTCAAGAGGCTTATCACGTGTTTATTAAAAATGGACTTGATTTCTTTACAGACAAAAACGAAGTTTCTATACTCGAAATCGGTTTCGGAACCGGACTCAATGCTTTTATCACGCTTTTAGAAGCTCAAAACCGCAATCAAACGATTCATTATACAGGTGTTGAGGCTTATCCCATAAATAGTGATATTTATGAAAAACTGAATTATTCCGAGCAATTAAACGCAACCGATAAACACAATACATTTTTGAGTTTACATCAAGCAGAATGGCAGAAAAATACTTGTATTGCCGATTTTTTTTCGCTTGAAAAACATCAAATGAAATTTGAAGAAATTACTTTCGAAAATCGTTTTGATTTGATTTATTTCGATGCTTTTGGCTTCCGAGTACAACCCGAATTGTGGTCTGAAGCTATTTTTTCGAGAATGTATCGCGCTTTGAAACCCGGTGGAATACTTACAACGTATGCTTGTAGATCGGTGATTTCTAACAATTTAAAATCGGCAGGATTTGAGATTAAAAAAGTGCCCGGACCTGTTGGTAAACGCGAGATGACCATTGCATATAAAATGGGATAGAATTAACATTTTGTCCATAATAATTTTATATTTGCATACGTTCTTTTTAAAGAAAAATAATCCACCCAAAACTCAAACCGAATTATGGCAAGAATTATGTTTACCTATACTAAAAAAGTGCTGGAAAGCGTGAGCTTCGACCCTGTTCTTTTTTATAAAGAATTAGAAAAAGCCATCCAGACTTTATTGCCTTATGAATTAGAAGAATTAAAAGATTGGTTAGTCAATTACACCAAAGAAAAACCGGAATTGGCAGATTGTTTAACCCTTATAGAATCCTAAAAAAACACTAAGCTCCTGACTTTTTCCAAGTCGGGAGTTTTGATATAAAGAAAAGCCGTATAAATTGAGAAAAACCACTACCCTACAGCTTACTGACGTTCAAAAATTCAAGCAACAACTGCTTTTGTGGACCGACCAATTCCGCGAAGTGGTGTACCTGAACAGCAATCAATATGCTCAAAAATATGCTTCGTATGAACTTTTGGTGGCCGTGGAAGCCTTTACGTCTATCAAAACCGATTATACGGATGCTTTCGGAAAGCTCAGCGAATACCAACAAATTACTAAAGATTGGCTTTTTGGCTATTTGTCGTATGATTTAAAAAACGCAACCGAAGATTTACATTCTTCGAATTTTGACGGATTACAATTTCCGGATTTGTACTTTTTTCAGCCTAAAAAACTTTTTTTACTTAAAGGAAATACACTCGAAGTACAATACCTCAGAATGGTGGATGATGAAATTGAGAGGGATTTGGAGGAAATTTTTCAACTAAACGTTCCTGATTTTAGCTCGTACAATCCGAATGTGGCGGTTCAGCAACGTATTTCGAAAAATGATTACCTGAATAAAGTCGGTAAAGTATTAGAATACATCCAGAAAGGCGATATTTACGAGGCTAATTTCTGCATGGAATTCTTCGCAGAAAAGGCTCAAATTGAGCCGGTTTTGGTTTATCAAAAACTAAATGCCATATCCGAACCTCCTTTTTCGGTATATTTTAAAAATATGCATCATTATGTGATGAGTTCGTCTCCTGAGCGATACCTGCGCGCAGAAGGAAATAAAATCATTTCACAACCCATCAAAGGAACTGCAAAGCGATTTGATGATACCGATTTGGATGAACAGTCCAAAAATGAGCTTCAAAATTCTGAAAAAGAACGCTCCGAAAATATCATGATTGTGGATTTAGTGCGTAATGATTTATCCCGAACGGCAGAAAAATCTTCGGTTCAAGTGGAGGAATTATGTGGTGTTTATAGCTTCAAACAAGTGCATCATTTAATTTCAACTATTACTTCAAATTTAAACTCAGAAAACACTGTAGTAGAGGTAATTAAAAATTCATTTCCGATGGGAAGCATGACCGGAGCACCTAAGATTTCAGCTATGCAAATCATCGAAGAACAAGAAGAAACCAAGCGCGGATTGTACAGTGGTTCTCTTGGATATTTTGATCCTTCGGGCAATTTTGATTTCAACGTAATTATCCGTAGCATTTTGTATAATTCTCAAAGTCAGTATTTGTCGTATTCTGTCGGAAGTGCCATTACAGCTAAAGCAAATCCAGAGCAAGAATATGAAGAATGTTTGTTGAAAGCCCGAGCGATGAAACAAGTGCTCGAGTGTTGATGACGCTTATAATTATTTTATATTTGCTTACTAAATTTTTCTAAAATTGGGACTTTACAAAAGTTTATTCAAACAAACCACCATCTACGGGCTGGCTACGGTTTTACCCCGAATGCTGAGCTTTTTACTGGTTCGCCTTTATACCGATAAACTCACCAATGCCAGTGATTACGGAATAGTTACCATTGCTTTTGCTTGGCTGGTATTTATGAATGTGGTCCTCTCCTATGGTATGGAAACTTCGTTTTTCCGATTTTATAGCCGAGAAGAAAACAAACAAAGCGTATTGCAAACCTCAACGATTTCGCTCTTTTGGTCATCCATCGGATTTTTAATTTTGGGGCTTCTCTTCCGTCATACATTAGCCGATTGGACAGGAATTGATGCTGAATTTGTCTCGTATTGCATTTGGATTTTGGTTTTGGATGCTCTAGTGGTTATCCCGTTTTCCAAACTTAGAATCAATCAACGACCTATCGTATATGCGACCGTAAAAATCCTCAACACGCTCATAAACATAGGTTTGAATGTCTTCTTTTTGTTGTTTTTACCAAAATTAGCCACCAATCCGGATAGTGTTTTCAGTTTGATGTACATCGAAAATTTCCAAGTAGGTTATATTTTCGTTTCTAATCTGATTGCCAGTTTGCTGACATTATTGTTTTTTGTTCCGGATTACTTTAAAATCAAATGGACGTTTGATGCTAAATTATGGCGCAAAATGATGAGTTACAGCCTTCCGATTCTGGTAGCCGGAATCGCCTTTGCCGTGAACGAACATTTTGATAAAATTCTATTGGAAAGATTACTTCCTAGTGATATTGCTAAACACGAAGTGGGAGTTTACGGAGCTTGCTACAAAATCGGGGTATTTATGGTTTTGTTCGCGACTGCTTTTCGCCTTGGTATTGAACCTTTTTTCTTTAGTTATGCACATAACGAAAATGCTCCGAAAACCTATGCCAACATCACTAAATACTTTGTAATTTTCGGGTCACTGATTATGCTCGGAGTTATTGTATTTTCGGATATTATCAAGCAATTGCTTATCGGAAACCAAACTTATTGGGAAGCCATGAAAGTCGTTCCACTCATTATTTTGGCTAATTTCTGCTTAGGAATTTATCACAACCTTTCGGTATGGTACAAACTTACCGACAAAACCAAAATGGGCGCTTATATTTCGATTATTGGTGCGGTATTGACTTTGGTTTTGAATTATTTACTGATTCCGAAATATTCGTATATGGGTTCAGCAATAGCGACACTAGTGGCGTACGGAAGTATGATGCTCATTTCGTATGTATTGGGCAAAAAACATTATTACATCCCGTATGACATGACGAAAATCGGCATTTATTTGGGTGGTTCTATCCTACTCTCTTATATTTATTTTTATCACTTCAGAGAAAATTATTTTGTGGGAATGGCTTTTATTGTGCTGTTCTCGGCAATCATATTTCAATTAGAAAAAAATACACTTAAATCGATTATAAAACGCTAAATATGAAAATTAATATTATCAACAATTCGCAACATCCGCTACCTAAATATGAAACCGAAGCTTCTGCCGGAATGGACCTTAGAGCCAACCTGACAGAGCCCATTACGCTTAAACCTTTAGAACGCGTATTGGTTAAAACCGGACTTTTTATGGAACTTCCGATAGGTTATGAAGCACAAGTGCGCTCACGCAGCGGATTGGCTCTAAAAAAAGGAATTACCGTGCTCAACTCACCGGGAACTATCGATGCGGATTATCGTGGCGAAATTGGAGTAATCTTAATCAACCTTTCTTCAGAAGATTTCATTATCGAAAATGGCGAACGAATCGCTCAACTCGTTATTGCAAAATACGAACAAGTTGAATTTATCGAAGTAAACCAACTTTCAGAAACCGCTCGTGGAGCCGGTGGATTCGGAAGTACAGGAGTATAAAAATAAAAATCCCTTTCAGTTCGAAAGGGATTTTTTATTACTTAAATATTATTTGTTTTATTCGAATTCAATCACCAAATCGTTTTGATCGACCATAGTTCCGGCATTTAATGCGATACGTTTTACTTTTCCAGTAATTGAAGAAGAAACGGTACTTTCCATTTTCATCGCTTCGATGATAAAAAGTGGCGTTCCTACTTGTACCTCCTCGCCTTCTTTAACCATTACTGATGATAAGCTCCCTTGAAGTGGAGCCCCTACTTCTTTAGTTGGATTGGTAACTTTTTGGTTAGCTTGTTTGGTGGTAGTAGCCGATTTGTCTTTTACTTTTACGGTTCTGTTGCCTCCATTAAGCTGGAAGGTTACTGTTCTTACCCCTTCTTCGTCCGGATTAGAAACAAAGAGCAATTTGATGTAAATTAGTTTTCCTTGTTTTAGTTTTATTGATATTTCTCGGTCTTTTTTCAATGGATAATAAAAGGCCGGCGTTGGCAATTCGGTTACTTCTCCGTAAGTGTTCTTGTGGTTGTAATATTCGTCATATACTTTCGGGAACATTTTGTACGACAAATAATCCAAGAAATTACTTTCAGGATATTTGCTGTAAAACTCCTTGGTATCCTCGTCTAAATCAACATCGGGCAAAATTTGCACTAGTGGTTTGAGGTCTTTGTCTTCATTTTTCAAGACAATATTTCGAAGTTTTTCCGGGAATCCTCCGTACGGCACTCCTAAATCCCCTTTAAAAAATCCGATTACCGAAGCCGGGAATGAGTGATTTTTCGTATCATCCAAAACATCTTCTTTCGTAAGTGAATTCGCCGTCATAAAAAGTGCCATATCCCCTACTACTTTACTACTCGGAGTCACTTTCACAATATCGCCGAATAATTCGTTTACCACAGCATAATTGTGTTTGATAAGTGGTAATTTATCGCCCAATCCTACTCCTTCGGCTTGTTGTCTCAGGTTCGAATATTGTCCTCCAGGGATTTCGTTGTCGTAAACCTCTGCCGTAGAACTTTTCAAATCCGATTCAAACGGATAATACATTTCGCGAACAGCTTCCCAATAGTTGCTATACTGGTTCAAACTTTGCAGATTGAGTTTATTTTCTCTTTCTTGTCCTTGCATGAGTGCTACCATTGCGTTGAGATTCGGTTGAGAAGTTGTTCCGCTGAAAGAAGCTAAAGCACAATCAATACTGTCAATTCCGGCATCTATAGCCTTGAGATAAGTCGCCACTTGTGTTCCTGCTGTATCGTGCGTATGTAGCGCAATAGGCACCGAAACTACCTCGCGAAGTGCAGGAATCAATACTTCGGCCGCCTGAGGTTTCAGAAGTCCTGCCATATCTTTGATGGCAATCATGTGAGCGCCGGCATCCTCAATGCGTCGTGCTAAATCTTTATAATAATCTAAATTGTATTTGTTATTTCCTTTTCTGAGGACATCTCCGGTATATCCAATAGAAGCTTGTGCAATAGCATTAGTGTTTTTATCCACAAATTCAATCGCCGGAAGCATGGATTCCAAATTGTTAAGCGAATCGAAAATACGGAAGATATCGATTCCGTTTTTCCAAGATTCTTCGATGAATTTTCCGATAATATTTTTCGGATAAGCTGAATAACCTACCGCATTACTTCCTCTGAAAAGCATTTGTAAAAGCGTATTTGGCATCGCCTCGCGCAACTTTTGCAAACGCTCCCACGGGCATTCGTGCAAGAAGCGAAGCGCCACATCAAACGTAGCTCCTCCCCATACTTCCATCGAGAAGATTTCCGGATTGTCTTTGGTATAACCACCAGCAACAGCCATCACATCGCGCGTACGCATACGCGTTGCAATCAACGATTGATGTGCATCTCTGAAAGTGGTATCGGTATAATGGATTTTTTTGTCTTCTCTAATTTGTTTTAAAAATGCATCACGACCTAGTTCGGTTAGCAAATCTTTAGAACCTTTTGGGTATTCTTTGTTTTCAACCGATGGAACAACCGGCGTTCTGAATTTTCGACTCGAATCGTATTGTTTGATATCCGGATGACCGTTTACTTTGATATTCGCCAAATAGCTCAACATCTTGGTGGAACTATCTTTGAATCTATCAAATTTAAAAAGTTCCGGATGTTGGTCGATAAAGTTTACCGTACATTCTCCTTTGATGAAGGTATCGTGCGAAATTACTTTTTGTAAGAATAAAATATTGGTCGTCACCCCACGCACTCTAAATTCCGAAAGCGAACGGAAAAGACGTTTTGAAGTACTCGAAAGTGTGCTTCCGCTCGCCGTTACTTTCACAATCATCGAATCAAAGAATGGAGAAATTTTCATTCCTTGATAAGCGCTTCCTTCATCTAAACGGATTCCGAATCCTCCGGCATTGCGATAAGCGATAAGCGTTCCGTAATCGGGTTTAAAACCATTCGACGGGTCTTCGGTAGTAATTCTACATTGGATGGCAAAACCATTTAGTTTGATACTTTCCTGATTCGGAATACGGATTTTTGTATCGTGAAGTGGTGTTCCTTGCGCAATGAGTAATTGATTACGAACAATATCAATTCCTGTTACTTCTTCGGTTACGGTATGCTCAACCTGAATACGCGGATTTACTTCAATAAAATAAATATTGTTGTTTTTGTCCACCAAAAACTCCACCGTTCCGGCATTGTTGTAATTTACAGCTTTCCCTATTCGGATAGCGTATTCATACAATTTATCTTTTACTTCTTGCGGAAGATTCGGAGCCGGAGCAACTTCAACTACTTTTTGGAAACGACGTTGCACCGAACAATCTCGCTCAAACAGGTGAACAATATTTCCGAAATTATCCGCTAACAACTGAACTTCGATATGTTTTGGTGATTCAATAAATTTTTCAATAAAAACGGTTCCGTCGCCAAAAGATTTCAGTGCTTCGCCCGAAGCTTCTTTAAACAGCGGAATGATATCTTCTTTTTTGTGAATGATACGCATCCCGCGACCTCCTCCACCGGCTGCTGCTTTCAAGATTACCGGAAAACCGATTTGCTCTACTTTTTGAACCGCCGATTCGATTTCGTCAGACGAAATCATCGCATCTTCAATCACCGGAACATTTACCGAACGAGCCAGTTTTTTAGCGGCAATTTTATCACCCAACTGCTCCATAACTTCTGGAAAAGGCCCTACGAAAATGATTCCTTCTTCGCGACAACGGCGAGCGAACTGTACATTTTCGCTCAAGAACCCATAACCCGGATGAATTGCATCAACGTTGTTTTCTTTGGCTACGCGAATGATTTCTTCAATGTCCAAATACGGCTTAAGGGGTTCATTATCAGCTCCGATTTGGTACGATTCATCAGCCTTGTAGCGGTGTAATGAATAGCGGTCTTCAAAGGTGTAAACCGCCACGGTTCGAACCTTCATTTCAGAAGCAGCGCGTAAAACTCGAATGGAAATTTCTCCTCGGTTGGCAACCAATAGTTTTTTGATCACCGTAGGTAAAGTGATAGTGGATGGTATCATGTATTCTGTGTTGTTTTATAGGGCTTAAATATATGTTTATTTTAAATTATTTTTAAAGTTTTTTACAAATAATTTTAACAGAATTATAAGCATAAAGACAATAAACCTAATTTTCTGATACTGAAACCCTAGCAGAATACTACTGAAGTAGCGAAATACCTATTTTACATTCCAAACAACGTTTGTGATTGCAATATTGATTCTTGAGTTGGAGCAAACTTTGAGAATCTAAAGCATTCTCGGCAATAACACCTAATTTCGAAAATCGGTCGATAATAGTATTTTGTTCTGGTTTTATACTTTGAAGTAAATTTTGGATGAGCTCAGTTTGTGGCTTTTGCACGTAATTAGCATAACAATACCGAAACGGCGCTACGGTATTGATAAGAAGTAAATCGATAAAACTTTTGGTGAGTGGTTTTCTCTTTTCTGTACTGAGTTTATCAAAAGTATAATGCGACTTCCAATAGGGCGAAACTTCTGTTTGAAACACTTGATACAAGCTGTCTAAATTTTGAGCACTCGTTACAGCATCAAAAAAATATTGATTGTTGTGGTACAGCATCGCCAATTGCGCAAGGCGTATAGTCGGAAAATTATCAGGACGATGACGGAAAAATTCAAGGGAAGCAAGAATAACATCTTCCAATTGGTATTTGGTTTTAAGATACTGCCAACGTTGTTTTAACTCATTGGGATAACGGTCTTCAAACGCTGGATTCAAAAGCCCTGCCCTGCCATAAAAAAGAGCTTCCAAATTTTCTACTTCGTAAGATTCTTTACGAATAATGTGAAAAGGAATCGATTGAGCAATTTGCAAAAACGCATCTGAATTGGTGTTTAAACCAAAGTTTTTAGCCAGCATACAAAATAGCGTCGCCTCCCAATCGTTTTGGGTTTCGGATAAAAGTTGATAAACAAGTTCCGATTTTTGTTGTAAACGCTCTAAAAACAACTGTTCTTTCCAGTCATGAAGTAGTTTTTTAGAAATTTGAGGCAATTGATGCTCACAAAATATCCATGATTTATGCTGAAGTAAATCCATATAGTTGTCATTTACTTGGTGATTCACATAATGGCTGAGTTCCAAAACCGGAATTTCTGAGTGGTCTTTGCGATACACATCTACATCATACTTCCATACCACATGCAAAATTACATTGTCATAATTAGGGTCAGTTTGGTGGTTGTGCACGTACCAATCCGAAGATTTAAGGTGGATTTCTACATTCCCTGCCCATTGCAAATCGTCAATCACAATGCGCGCATTGAAAAAATCTGCTCCTACACCTTGATAAGTACCCGATTCAAGTATAGTAATTTTTTTACGGCATACAGTAGTCAGGTTTGAAAAATCAAACTTTTTGTATTGCCAGATGTGATGTAAAAACGCTTCTCTCATCTCCTTAAAAATCAACACAATATACAAAAAATATAGCTTTTATAGTATAGTAAATTATTTTTTATAATTTTATATGCAAAACCTATATGATGTGTTAAAAAAATACCTTTACACCCTATTACTACTGTTATTCGCTTTAAAAGGGCTGGCTCAACAAGAGTTTTCGCTACTTCATCAAATAAGCGGCCGATATGATTTTACCTTTGTCGGCAACACGATGAACTATGCCGAAAACGGTACAGGCGTGTCGTGTATTATAAAAACATCTTCCACAGCTGAATTGACTCTTCTTCCTAACGACCAAATCGAAAAAGCCTATTTGTACTGGTCGGGTTCCGGAAGTGGTGACTTAGAAATAAAGCTCAACGAGCAAACCATTCAGGCGGAAAGGCACTACAACTTAATACATTCTAACTTGGTTTTCTTTTTGTGTTTTGCCGATGTAACCCAACAAGTGCAAACCGCCGGAAATGGACTTTATACGGTATCAGAATTGGATGTTTCGAGCATTATCAGTCAATATTGCCCTAATGCTACTAATTATGCCGGTTGGAGTTTGGTGGTGTTATACAAAAATGAAGAACTTCCTATCAATCAACTCAATATCTATGATGGATTCAAAAACGTTCCGAACGAACTTTCGATTACACTCGATAATCTTAACGTAATTGACAATGCCGGAGCTAAAATTGGGTTTATCGCTTGGGAAGGCGATTCGGGTATTGCAGTAAACGAAACCCTTCGCGTAAACGGAAATATTATCGGTAATCCTCCGCTGAATCCGATAAACAATGCCTTTAACGGAACCAATAGTTTTACGGGTTCAAATGCGCTTTATAATATGGATTTGGATGTGTATAATATTGAAAATTACATCCAAATCGGAGATACACAAGCTAGTGTGCAACTTACATCCGGGCAAGATTTAGTGCTTATTTCAACGGTAGTCACCAAACTCAATAGCCAACTTCCGGACGGAGAAATTACTTTAAATGATTTTGATACTGACTGTGATAGTCAAGAAGTTGAATTATTTTATACAGTTAAAAATACAGGTACCGATGTGCTTCCTGCCGGTACGCCAATTGCTATTTATGTAAATGATATTTTTCTAGAAATTACTTATACACAAACCGATTTATATAATAACGAATCCGAAACAGGAAGCGTACTCGTTGAAATTCTGGAAAACTTAGGCGATTTTATACAAATCCATATGGTTGTTGATGATTTGGGAGATGGAACTGGAGAAGTCAAAGAATTAAACGAAGACAACAACGCAAGCAATATCCTTCAAATTGAACTTCACCAAGGTCCAAGCTTCAATCAACCACAGGATTTGACTTCGTGTAATCTAGGTAACAATCAAGCTGTTTTTGACTTTTCGGATTATGAATTTTCTATTGCACAGAATGATTTACAACAAATCAGTTTTTATACTTCTTATCAAGATGCTGAACAAGGAATAAACGAAATCCACAATACTTCTAGCTATTCAACCACTATCTCTCCTACTGAAATTTTTGTACGCATACAAGATGAAAATTGCTTTAGTATTACTTCGTTTTTATTAGTACAAAAGAAATGTCCTCCGGTAATATTTAATGGTATTTCGTCTAATGGTGATGGTGTAAATGATGTATTTCTAATTGAAGGATTATACAATATTTTTACCAATTTCGAGCTTTTTGTGTATTCGCGTTGGGGCGAGCTTATTTGGAAAGGAAATAATAATCTACCGATGTGGGACGGAACCATTACCGAGAAAAAAGGTGTAATGTCTTCACTAGCGCCGGAAGGAACTTATTTTTATATCCTTCACCTCAACGATTCGGATTATCCGGATCCGTTACAAGGTTATTTGTATTTGACTCGATAATTACATGCCACAATTGGCATTTGCACTGATAAAAAGCTGCAAATTAGACGGAGAAACATACGGAATATCCAATCCTAAACCGCGGATAATAAACAACAATCCAATACAAACAGTAACATACGGAATAATTCGAGTATAATTCTTGGGTAAGCTATTTTTGATAAAAGTACTAAAATACACCACCAAACTCATTAGCGGAATAGTTCCCAATCCGTAAAGAATCATGTATAAAAATCCGAATTCGAAACTTTGCATACTGAGTGCCCCGAAAAGAGCTACATAAACCATAGCGCAAGGCAAAAGTCCATTCAGTAAACCAATAGTAAAAATAGATGTATTGGATTTGTTTCGGAATTGCTTTCCGAGTAAGGTTTTTACTTTTGAAATCAGTTTATAAATTGGTTTGGAGAAGTTGTATCTGGCAAAAATCCGCTCCGGAATTAAAGCTACGGAAATAATAAAAATCCCGATTATTATGGAAAGCGTTTGTTGAATTCCTGCCAAATACAAGCTTCTACCTATTAAACCAAAAATCAAACCTAAGGCTCCGTAGCTTATAAGGCGTCCTGTATGGTATAGGATAATCTGTAATGTTTTGCGAGTTGGGTTGCTTCTATCGACTGGTAGCATCATAGCGATGGGCCCGCACATACCCATGCAGTGCAGACTTGATACTAATCCGAGAATGAGAGCTGTAAACAACACTACGTCTTGAATTTAAATTTTTATACTTTTTTTTGTTAAATATTCTTTGTCTTGGAATCTCCAGTCGACTATAATATCCCAGCGACCATCTGCTAAAACTTTTCTAGGTATGAGCAAATTAGAAGAAGAAAGTGAAATCGGGATTTCAAAATCAAGTTTTTCGTCAGATGGTCTATAAAGGGATATTTTTCCTGTTATTTTAGTATAATCAAACTCACTAGGGAATTCGATTACAATTTCGTTGTCTTGTTCTATAATTATTAAATTCGATGCGAGTTCATTGGCATTTCGCTCTTTGTTTTGCTCATTTTCCAAATTCATTTCATACTTATAATAATCACTCAGCACCAATTCGTTGTCGTATTTTTTATCGGATTGTACCAAGAAAACAAAGTATAAGATAAAAGCCATAAATAGTCCGAATGCTATCACTATGGAGGTTCCCCAACTTATTTTCATAATTTTAATTTTTTTAGTTAAACTGTCGCGGACTCAAAAAGTTGGTCTTAATTACATCTACCTTCTTGTTTCCGTCATAAACTCCTATTTTGAGTTTCATCTTATTCTGGGTCAAATACGCCGGATGAATTTCTACGAACAGCGTTCCTTTGTGTTCGGATTCTTTCTCTACTTTGAAATGCTCTCCTCCTACCATTATGATTTCGCCTTTTGGCTCCAATAGTTTGAAATTCACCTCTTCAAAGTCAGTGGTCGTTTTGTTTATAATTCTATACGTATATACATTACTTATTTTCTCATCTTCTTTGACTTGGTATAATTGCCCAGGAATGCGCTGCATGGTTACTTGTAATTCGCTTCGCAAAAACAACATTCCGATAAATACCCCAATCAATATGGTAAGCACAGCTGCATATCCTTTCATTCGGGTAGTGAAGACAAATTTTTCTTTTTTCGAAATTTCGTCTTCTGATGCGTATCGAATAAGTCCTTTTTCGAATCCGACTTTTTCCATAACCGAATCACACTCGTCCATACAAGCCGTACAGTTGATACATTCAAGTTGCGTTCCGTTGCGGATATCGATTCCGGTCGGGCAGACAAATACACATTTTTTACAGTCAATACAGTCTCCGTGTCCGGATTGAGCGCGTTCTACATTTTTGGTAATCTTTGCTCTTCCTTTTTCTTTTTCGCCTCGCTTGTGGTCATACGCTACAACAATGGATTTATTGTCCAACAACACGCCTTGTAATCGTCCGTACGGACAAGCAATTACACATACTTGCTCTCTGAACCAAGCGAATACAAAATAGAACACGCCGGTAAAAATCAGTAAAGCAATTAATGTGTTCGAATTTTCAGCAGGTGATTCAATCATCATATCCAACACCCTATCGCTTCCGATGATATACGCCAAGAAAATATTGGCAATCAAAAAAGATATTACAAAGAATATAAACCATTTCAGCAGGCGTTTTCTCCACTTTTCGGCATTCCATTCTTGTTTGTCCAACTTGATTTGAGCATTTCTGTCTCCGTCAATCCAATATTCGATACGTCTGAAAACCATTTCCATAAAAATAGTTTGCGGACATATCCAACCACAAAAAATTCGACCAAAAGCCACCGTAAAGAGCGTAACAAACACGACGCCTACCACCATCGAAATCATAAACAGGTAAAAATCCTGTGGCCAAAACGGAAATCCGAAAATGTTGAACTTTCGTTCAATAAAATTCAATAAGATAAATTGATGTCCGTTGACCTTGATAAACGGAAAGGAAAACAACATCAATAAAAGAACGTAACTCACTAATTTTCGTTTTTCGTAGTATTTTCCACTAGGTTTTTTAGGGAAAATCCAAGCTCTTTTTCCTTCTTCGGTGATAGTTGATATACTATCTCTAAAGGATTCGTCTTTATAATCAGACATGATTTGTTTATTTGTGTTAGCTCAACCGGCTTTTCAGCCGGTTGAATTTATTCAGTTTTGTCGGCAACTGCCTCTACCCAAATTTCTCCTTCCGGCGCTTTCGCCTCAAGCGGAGTAGTTCCTGAAAGGCTCAATACATAACTCGCTACTTGTTGGATTTGTGATGGTTTTAACTCTGATTTCCACGGAATCATACCTTTTCCGTCACGACCTCCTTCTGAAATAGTATGGAAGATGTTTTTGATTCCTCCACCTAAAATCCAATACTCATCAGTTAAATTTGGTCCGATACTTCCTCCTCCGTCAGGTAAGTGACAGGCAATACATCTTTCTGAATAAATTGCTTTTCCGGCAGCAAGGCTCGCATCATCTGTCAAAGCCACCACATTGCTAGCGTCTACCAAATCCACGGCTGTTTTTTTCCATTCTTCTATAGCTAGTAGCGCTTCAGCATTTTTGCGTTCGTATTCTTGAATTTGATTTTCTCCTCCGAATAAATGATAGTATCCTAAATATCCTACTCCGAAGAAAACACAGATGTAGAACAAATACACCCACCATGGCGGTAAATCGTTGTCCAACTCTTTGATTCCGTCATAATCGTGGTCCAATAACATTCCTGATTCTTCTTCCAAACTTTTAGATTTGGTAAGTGTTTTCATCAGTTTTTTGAATTTTGGATTCTTTGAAAGGTCAAACGCTTCATTTTGTGCTTTGTCATACGCTTGGCGTTGCTCTTCTGACATTAGAGTATAAGTCAGCTTTTGGAAAGCGTTTGAAATCACTTCTAGCGCTATCAAAATCAAAAGTAAAGCTCCTAAGAAAACCAAAACCACCGGATAGACCATGAATGCCGGCTTATCTCCCGAATCGATAAAGTATTCTAGCCCTAAGAAGGCAGCAGACATTATCAGCGGGATTCTTACATATACTGGAAATAAATTTTTCATAACATTAGTAGTTTGTTCCTTTAGTTATTGTCGTTTAAGGGTAATTTGCTCAATTCCTGAATTTTTTCCTTTTTGTATGTAAATACCCACCAGTATAGTCCTACAAAAAACAAGAAGAATATCAGTAATGAGATTATCGGGAAGATTTCTATCCCGGTAATCGTTTCCATATTGTGTTTTATAAACTTTAGCATAATTATTTGGATTTTAGTATCGGATAGATTCTCATCTAGAGAATCTATCCGAAAATAGTATTACTCAGCTTGTTTCACTTTAATATCAGTACCTAAACGTTGTAAGTAAGCAATCAGTGCTGTGATTTCTCTTTGGCTCATCGGTACAAACTCCTCTCCTCTTTCTTGAGCATTTTTCTTACTTTGTTCGTACGATTTTACAAATTCAGGATCGTTATGTAAGTTTTTCTCGATTTGTTCTGCTTGTGCTTTGATGCTGGCTTGAGCATTGGCAATGTCCGCATCGGTATAATCCACACCTAATTTTTTCATTACACGCATCTTAGCTTCTGTATCAGAGAAATCCATTTTTTTGTTGTCAAATAGCCACTGATAACTTGGCATGATAGAGCCAGTTGAAGTCGATTGCGGATCCCACAAATGGTTAAAGTGCCAGTTGTCGTTATACTTACCACCTACTCTCATCAAATCTGGTCCGGTTCTCTTCGACCCCCACAAGAATGGATGGTCATACACATATTCTCCGGATTTTGAATATTCTCCGTAGCGTTCTACCTCGTGGCGGAACGGACGAACCATTTGAGAGTGACATCCCACACAACCCTCGCGGATATAAATATCACGACCTTCAAGTTCTAGCGGTGTATAAGGTTTTACAGTTGATATTGTCGGGATATTGGATTTTACTACCAAGGTTGGGATAATCTGAATAATTCCTCCAATCAAGATGGCAACAGTAGCTAGGATAGTAAGCTGAATGGGTTTACGTTCTAACCAACCGTGAAATTTTTCTCCTTTTAATCTTCCTGCTTTGATTTTAGTAAGAGCCGGAGCTTCAGCTAACTCATCTTCTACACCTTGTCCTTGTTTAATAGTTTTGATAACGTTATAACACAACACCAATAAACCGATTACGAATAAGGTTCCACCGATAGCTCTCATCCAATACATTGGCATAATCGCTTCAACGGTTTGCATGAAGTTGTTTTTCAAGGTTCCGTCCGGATTAAAGTCTTTCCACATTTGGTGTTGTACGAATCCGGCAACATACATCGGCACAGCATACAATACAATTCCTAATGTCCCAATCCAGAAATGGAAATTGGCTAATTTTTTAGAGAATAATTCTGTTTTCCAGATTCTTGGAACTAACCAATAAATCATACCAAATGTCATGAATCCGTTCCAAGCTAAGGCTCCTACGTGTACGTGCGCTACAATCCAGTCTGTAAAGTGAGCTACAGCATTTACATTTTTAAGTGAAAGCATGGGTCCTTCAAAAGTAGCCATACCATAACCGGTAATACCTACAACGAAGAATTTCAATACTGGTTCTTCTTTTACTTTGTCCCAAACTCCACGCAAGGTTAAAAGTCCGTTAATCATACCTCCCCAAGACGGAGCAATAAGCATTACAGAGAATACAACCCCTAGGTTTTGTGCCCAATCAGGAAGCGCAGTATACAACAAGTGGTGAGGACCTGCCCAGATATAAATGAAAATCAATGACCAGAAGTGAATAATCGAAAGTCTATACGAATAAACCGGTCTGTTTGCTGCTTTTGGCAAGAAATAGTACATCAGACCTAAGAACGGAGTAGTCAAGAAAAAAGCTACCGCATTGTGTCCGTACCACCACTGTACAAGAGCATCTTGCACTCCGGCATATACCGAGTAACTTTTCATGGCACTTACCGGAATCGCTAAACTATTGAATATATGAAGTACAGCAACCGTTACGAATGTAGCAATGTAAAACCAGATAGCCACATAAAGATGTCTTTCTCTTCTTTTTAGGATGGTTGCAATCATATTGATACCAAATACAACCCATACTAATGCTATCGCAATATCAATCGGCCATTCTAATTCGGCATATTCTTTTGAAGTGGTATATCCCATCGGAAGAGAAATCGCTGCAGCAAGAATTACTAACTGCCATCCCCAGAAGTTAATGTTGCTCAAAACATCGCTGTACATTCTGGTTTTAAGCAAACGTTGTAGCGAATAATAAATTCCGGCAAAAATGGCGTTGCCAACAAAGGCAAAGATTACGGCGTTGGTGTGTAATGGTCGGATTCTACCATAACTGAGCCAAGGAATACCTTCGGTTATATTCGGAAAAAGATACATTACAGCCACTAATAGTCCTGCCAACATACCGACAACTCCGAACAAAATAGAAGCGTAAAGGAACTTCTTTACTATTTTGTTGTCGTAATAGAATTGTTGTACTTCCATAGTTTAATTGATTTAGTCTGATTTAGTTTTTTGGATTTATTTTTTGTAGTTTGTTTTTCTGTTTTCTTGAGTTCATCATCGAATAAAACTCGAACAGATGGGGTGTAATCATCGTCAAATTGTCCGGATTTAACCGCCCTGAAAAAGGCAATCAAAAAAGCAACCGCTACGGTGATACTGATTGAAATTAGGATATATATTACGCTCATACCTTTGGAATTGTAGAGCAAAATTAGACCATGACTATTACCTAAAATATGATATTTGTCATAGTTTGAGCAGTATTTACAAAAAATAAAAAAAGCTTCTTAAAAAGAAGTTTTACAGACTAATAATCAATTAGCTACGAAAAGTATATCAATAAAAAAACCGCCAATCACTTGGCGGTTTTTAATGAATTTAATTTCTTATTAGTTAAAGTCATTAATATCAAAACATGGTAGTGGATTAGCTTTAGCAATAGCTTCGTTATCACTATAACATTCTGCTTCCCATGCAGCAACAATTGCATCAAGCGCAGCATCACAAGAAATAGTGTTAGCATTGTATGCAGTAATAGCAGCATCAGCAGCAGCTTTTAAACCTGTACACTCTTCTGTATTACCATTAGCGCCTCCATTGTTTTTAGAACCACCGTCATCACTACTACATGCAGCAAAAGCAAACATTACAGCAACTACTGCAAATTTTAAAAAATTCTTTTTCATTTTAATTATTAGATTTAGTTAAACGTGTTGCAAATATAAATTAAAATTTCATTTTATCAACTACACAATAGTTGTCTGGGTATATTTTTTAGTTAAAAAATTAACTATAACAAAATTAAATCATACATAAAAAATTGATTTACAAATTATTACAGACTATTTAAAATCAATTTAAATAACTAAAAAATTGTTAAAATTTAACTATATAAAAGTAATCCTATCAATTTAAATCAGCCTTTTTCCCCAATAATTAGAAGAAACAGTTACAAAACCAATAATAGTAGCTGTACTCACAGGCATTAGAATAGCAGCAATCAGAGGTGATAAATACCCCATGAGAGCGATAGTAATCCCTATGCAATTATAAGCTAAAGACAAACAAAAACTGATTTTAATAATCGACATTGCCTTTTTGGAAAGAGTCATAAATCGGTGAATGTCTTTGAATTTCGAGGCATCCAAAATTCCGTCACAAGCCGGAGAAAATATATTCACATCTTCTGATAGCGCTATCCCAACATTACTTTGAGCCAATGCTCCGGCATCATTCAATCCGTCACCAATCATCATTACATTTTTCCCAACATTTTGTAAAGATTCTATATAAGCTAGTTTTTGCTCCGGTTTTTGATTGAATAACATTTCTACTTGATTTGGTAAAATTTCCTGAAGTTTTTCACGCTCACCTTCGTTATCTCCGGAAAGTATTTTCAGCTCATACTCTTTATTTAACTCTTGAAATAAAGCAGATAATCCTTGGCGGTATTCATTCTCAAAAATAAAATACCCGACAACCTGATTGTCAACACTTATATAAACACGAGTTTGATGTATATCTGTATTATCAACTTCAATAAATTTAGCCGATCCAATTTTGTATAATTTCCCATCAACCGTAGCTGATACTCCTTTCCCAACAATTTCCTGATAATGCTCAATACTTACATTTTCAGTACTCGGCAAATAGTCATACAATTTTCTACTTAACGGATGGTTCGAATGATGAACTATACTTCGGATAGCGATTTGTTCTTCCAATAATAATTTTCTTCCTTCAAAAGAAATTTTTGACTTTTTATTGGTGGTGATAGTTCCGGTTTTGTCAAATACGATAGTATTAATTTTGGCTAATTGCTCAATTACTGTAGCATTTTTAAGGTATAATTTTTTGTTACCCATAATACGGATAATATTCCCTAAAGTAAAAGGCGTCGAAAGCGCTAATGCACACGGACAAGCAACAATCAGCACTGCCGTAAATACATTAAAGGCGGTATTTAAATCGGTTGGAAACCAAAAGATAAATCCGGCTAAAGCAATGATAAGCAGTGTGGGTGTAAAATAATGACTTACTTCGGTGATAAGTGTGGTATAACTTGTATTGTTTTTCTTAGCAAACACGTCGTTATCCCACAATTGTGTCAAGTAGCTTTGAGAAACAGAGTTAAGTACTTGCATTTCCATTAGATTTCCGATTTGCTTTCCTCCGGCAAAGATTTTATCTCCGGATCTTTTCAGAATCGGCTCTGCTTCTCCGGTTACAAAACTGTAATCAATTTCGGTCGAGTCGCTGACTAATAATCCATCCACCGGAATGAGTTCTTGATTGCGAATCAGTAGCCTATCCCCTTTTTGTAAATCATAAACCGATACCGAACTTTCTTGTCCATCCGAACTAATTTTGGTTACCGCTATCGGAAAATACGATTTAAAATCTCTTTCAAATGACAAAAACTCATACGTTTTTTGTTGGAAGAGTTTCCCAAGTAACATAAAGAAAATCAGCGATGCCAAACTGTCGAAAAATCCCGGTCCGAAATCGAATACAATATCAACAGTGCTTCGGATAAACATCACAATAAGCCCTAATGACATCGGGATGTTGATATCAAATGTTCGTGCTTTGATGCTGTGATAAGCGGCTTTGTGATACACACTTCCGGAATAGAAAAAAGTAGGAACCGCTAGGGCAAAAATTAACCATCGGAAAAAAGGTTTGTACTGATCGAGCCAAATATCTTGTACCTCAAAATATTCCGGAAAAGAAAGCAACATGATATTTCCGAAACAGAAAAATGCTACACCGATTTTGTAGATAAGACTTCTGTCTAAATGAGAACGCTTCGGGCTGTAATTTTCTAAACTGATATAAGGCTCATATCCGATTTTACAAATCAAATGCACAATTTTCTTGAGCGAAGTGACTTTCGGATTGAAGGTGATTCGGACTTTTTTCTGGTAGAAATTTACCTTGGACGAGATAATTCCCTTTTCTAACTTTTGTAAGTTCTCCAATATCCAAATACACGAACTACAATGAATATGCGGAACATAAAGCGTAGTGATGTTTACATCTTCTTCTTTAAATTCCAATAACTTATCGACTATTTGTTCATTGTCCAAATAGTCAAATTTACCTGATGTTTCTTGTGGAGATGCACCCGGATTTTTTTCGAAACAGTAATACGACTCTAAATCATTTTCGATAAGGATTTCGTAAACAACTTTACATCCATTACAACAAAATGATTTGCTATCGTATATAATTCTATCTTTTTCAGAGAATTTATCTCCACAATGGAAACAAAGATTTGATTCCATAATTTGCTCATTTACCTATGCAAATGTCATCATATTAAAAAAAATAAAATATGATATTTGTCATATAAATTATAAATTTGCAGGTAAATCCTAATTAGTTAGGTATGAGCAAATGTGAACAATGTATTGTTAGAGAATTAAGCGCTCTAAAAGCTTTAAACAAACAAGAACTCCTTAGAATAGCCGATTGCAAAACTTCGTATACTGTCCGAAAAGGTGATAATCTTTTTGAGGAAGGAAGTAGTATGCACGGCATTTTCTGTATAAAAGACGGAGTATGTAAAGTTTCGAAATTAAGTGATAATGGCAAAAGTCATATCGTAAAACTCGTATCACAAGGCGAAATTTTAGGCGAAAGGTCATTGATAAATGAAGAACCTTATAACCTGACAGCGACCGCACTTGAAGATATGCAGGTTTGTTTTGTGCCGAAATCAGAAATTATGAATTTCTTCAAAACAAATCCGGACTTTTCGATGAACGTACTTCGCGGCGTTTGTGAAAACCTTCGCGAAGCAGACAATGATTTGGTAAACATGGCTCAAAAAAGCGTAAAAGAGCGCATGGCTCGCACGCTAATTTACCTCCAAGACAAATTCGGTAAAAATCCGGACGGAACGCTACGAATTCAACTTTCTCGAGAAGAATTATCAGGCATAGTCGGAACCGCAACCGAAAGTTGTATTCGATTACTTTCCGAACTCAAAAAAGAAGGTTTCATCGACCTTATCGGTAAAAAAATCAGCATTAAAAACGAAAAAGATTTACGCCGAATGTGCTAAATAACGCTCTTGAAACACTTTTTTGTGGTGTTCTTGGTGCGCTAAAATGATAAATCCGAGCCCAGCTACAGAAGTTTGGTATCCGTTTGCTTTTCCACTTCTTTTTAAAACTTCGCTTGAAAACGATTTAAATAAAGCAAGTGTAGAATGTCTAACGAGTGAGAATTCGTTTAATAAATCCATTAAATGACGCTCATTTCCGTTGGAATTATCCGCAAAGTGATTTTCGTCATAACCCGGAAGTTCCGTAGCATCATTGCGAGAAAAACGAAGTGCTCTGTATTGAAAAACGCGCTCTGCATCAATCAAATGTTGGATAATTTCTTTGATTGTCCATTTGCCCGGAGCATATCGATAATCGTATTTATCCATCGGAATATCTTGCACAAATTTGATAAAATAATAATGAGAAGATTCCAATTCTTCCAATAAATTAATATTCTTATCTAAACATGATAAATACATCTCATAATACGGAGGATAATCGGATGATTGAAGTTCTGCTAATTTCATGATAATCGTTTCAAATAATAAACAGTATATATAGAAAGTGCTATAAACGGAATAGTTGAGATTATAATTTTAAAATTCATACTCATCAGCCCAATTAATAACATAAATCCCAGCAATACCCAAAGACAAATAATCCCGAGATAAAGTGGAAACTTTCGGATATGTGTCTGAAATAAACTAACAAGTAAAATCATTTGTCCTAAAAAAGGAATAACCACAAAAGGATGAATCAAGTTTTTTGGGTCAGTAAAAAGCTTTTTGAGCATTAGATATTCTGCTTCATACAAAAAGGAATGATTCCCTCCTCCCCACTCCAAATACCCAAAGAGTGAGGTAATAATCAGCAAGAAAATCAAATATTTCAGCTTTTTATCACTCATAAATTACTTTTCGAAATTTTGGATTCCTACTTGTAGCCACTTCAAATAATCAGCAATATCTGTATATTCTTTTGGCGTATTGAGCATTTCTAGTTCTGGGCTCAACAACAAATAATACGGTTGTGAAGCCGTTTGGAAGTTTACAATCTGGAAGGTCGCCCACTTGTCTCCTACTGTTTTAATCTTCTTGATATTTCCGTTTCCTCTATCAAAATCGAATTGTTGCTCAGCAGGAAGTTCTCTTTTATCGTCTACATACAACGAAATCAACACAAAATTCTCATTTATCAGTTTGAAAATTTCCGGATCCGTCCATACGTTTTCTTCCATTTTACGACAATTTACACAAGCCCAACCCGTAAAGTCCAGCAAAATGGGTTTGTTGTGTTCTTGAGCGTACGCTAATCCTTCCTCCCATTCTTTGAAAGAATGCAATTCTAAATTATTTTCGGATTCTTGCTTGTAATAACTATACGACATCGGTGGCGGGAAACCACTCAATAATTTCAAATTGGCATATTTTGTATTGGTTAAACCCGGAATCATATACAAAACAAAAAGACTGGTAAGAACTCCAAGAGTTTTTCTACCAAAACTTATTTTTTGATTAGGTGCATCATGAGGGAATTTTATTATTCCGAATAAGTAAAGTGCCAATCCGGAGAAGATTACAATCCAGATTCCTACAAATAATTCTTTTTTGATAAGCCCCCATTGCTCTACTAAATCCGCATTCGACAAGAATTTAAGGGCTAGAGCCAATTCTAAAAATCCTAAAACTACTTTTACGGTATTGAGCCATCCACCTGATTTTGGAAGTGAATTTAACCAACTTGGAAACAGCGCAAATAGTGCAAATGGCAATGCAAGTGCGAAACCAAAACCAACCATTCCTGCTGTAAGTTGCATCGCTCCTCCTGAAGCTGTTAGCGACCCGGCTAAAAGTGAACCTAAAATCGGTCCGGTACATGAAAAAGAAACTATAGCCAAGGTTAACGCCATGAAGAAAATTCCGATAATTCCTCCGATATTCGAAGCATTATCCATTTTATTTCCCCAAGAACTCGGTAAGGTTAGTTCATAATATCCAAAAAATGAACCGGCAAAAAAGATGAATATGATAAAGAAAACAATATTCAGCCACGTATTAGTTGAGATATTATTCAGAATTTCAGGATCTAAGCTATCCATTAAGTGAAACGGAATACTTAGCAATAAATAAATCACTACGATAAATACTCCGTATAAAATCGCATTACTCACTCCTTTTTTACGCGTAGTGGAACGTTTGGTAAAAAAAGATACCGTAAGCGGAATCATCGGGAATACACATGGTGTAAGCAATGCCAATAATCCTCCTACAAACCCCAAGGCGAAAATGGACAAATAACTTGCATCTTTACTTTCTGTAAATTCGGTTTTGAATTGGTCTTTGCCTTTAATATCAAGCAATAAAGCATTTTTCTTTACGATACTTTGTTCGTCAATTTCTACTTTTTGCTCAACTTTTTGTCCGGTTAACGTAAACTTTAGATTCTCATAGCCTGGAATACAACTCTTATCATCACAAGTTTGAAACGAAATTTCAACATCAATAAAATCCAAATCCGGATTAGTTAGCGTAATTTTTTGAGTGAATTTCGCTTTATCGGTAAAAGTTCCCATCTCGGCCTGGAAAATCGGGTCGTATTTCACCACTACGCCAAACTCTTCTACTTTATCCGCTGTGTAATTTCCTTCTTCGTTTACGTAGAAAAATTCGGTCGGAAGCCCAGTCATATCCGGCAAAACCGTAGAATATAACTTCCAGTTTTCTGCAATGGTTACATCATAAGTAATCAGGTATTCGTTATCTGATAATTTTTCGACTGACGGAGTGAACTTTGCTTTGTTTTCTTGAGATAATGCTATGAAACTAAGTAGCGTAAAAAGCAGTAAAATGATTTTTTTCATAATGTGTATTCAATCTTTAGTATAGTGGTTGTGTTGGTTGTTACTTTAAATCGTTCGTCTAATCTTCTTCCGACAATCCAAACAATTTGATCATCAGAATAGAGAATCCAAGTGTTTTGTTTATCTAAAATCGAAAGTTTTTCATCTTTAAAAAACTTGCTGATTTTTTTCTTTTTTCCTTGCATCCCTAAAGGGTAAAAATACTCACCTTCTTGCCATTTTCCGAGTTTTAGCGGAAAATTTAACAGCTTTTTATCAACATAGACCGCGTTTGAATCTAAAGTCGAATCGATTTGAGAAACTTCGGTTAATTTTAGGTTAATCGGATACGAAATTTGATCTAGTTCTGAAATGAAAAATTCTTGGTTTTTAACATAATTTTCTTTCGGATGCAAAATGAGTTCTTCTCGATTTTTAAGCAATCGATACGAATAACTCTCGACAAACTTTCCGGATTGAGCTTCTACTAAATCATAAATATCTTCCCAAGCCGTAAATCCATAAGAAGTAAGCCATTTATACAAGATAAATTTATAGTTTTCGTATTTTTTTAATTTACTGATATTTAAACTTATAACATCATCTTTTTTATTTAAAACATTAAATAAAATTTGCTGAATCATTTCATCCGTAAAAGCTAAATTTTGCTTTAAAAAATCGGTAGTATTGGCAAATGATTCTAAAAAATTAGGGTTTAATTCCTTCAAAATCGGAACGATATGATGACGAATTTTATTGCGCAAATACTTATCGGAAGCATTGGACTTATCTTCTCGCCATTCGATATTTTGTTGCTCGGCATAGTGCTGGAGTTCTTCTTTCGAAAAAATAAGTAACGGACGAATAATATCGTTATTATCCGTAATTCCGACCAATCCTTCTAATCCGGTTCCGCGCGTGAGATTGATTAAAAAAGTCTCCACAGAATCATCCAAATGATGCGCTGTAAGGATATAATCGTAATTGTATGTATTTTTTAGTTCAAAAAACCACTTATAACGCAATTCTCGAGCAGCAATCTGGATAGATGTTTTGTGTTTTTCGGCATATGGAGCCGTATCAAACGATTGGGTATGAAAAGATATATTACGCTCTTTACAATACTTTTCGACAAAATGTTGATCAGCATCACTTTCTTCGCCACGAAGTTTAAAATTACAGTGCGCTACTGCCAAATCCAAGTGGAGTTTATGGATTAAATCCAACAAAACCATACTGTCAATTCCTCCACTTACGGTCAACAATAACTTTTTGGACTCGATATTAGGATAAGCGGAAAATAAGTGATTTTTAAATCTAGTAAGCATAATGAATTCTGAAGCCTCTAAAGTACTTATTTTTTTTCGAAAAACTGATTTTTTAAGTAATTGTAAATAAGCGGATTCTAAAATCGAGCTATAAAAATTTGATTTAATTTCGGAAAATACTTGTAAATAACAGATTCTTATATTACATTTGCAACCTCAAAAATGATAGTTCTTTTTGATTTAGGAGAGGTGCCGGAGTGGTAACGGAGCAGATTGCTAATCTGTCGACTGGTAACGGTCGCCAGGGTTCGAGTCCCTGTCTCTCCGCTTTCGGGGTGTAGCGTAGTCCGGTCATCGCGCCTGGTTTGGGACCAGGAGGTCGCAGGTTCGAATCCTGCCACCCCGACAAAAAGAAACCATTAGGGTACGGGTGCGTAGCTCAGCTGGATAGAGCATCTGCCTTCTAAGCAGACGGTCACAGGTTCGAATCCTGTCGCGCTCACAATAAGCCTCTGAAAATCAGAGGCTTATTTGTTTTTATACTTTTCTTGTTTTATTTTTACCGACCAAAATTGCACATTTTCAGCTATAAAATGCGGATGATAGCGTTTAAAAATAGTGTCCATGCAACTAATGCAACTGATATAAAATCGCTAAAAAACTCCCCAATAAATTTTGGTGGGAAGTTTTTGGGAAGTAAACTTTAAAAAGATATTCTTGATGGAGATAATAAACTAAAAAAGTCCTTGTTTAAACAAGGACTTTTTTAGTATTTCAAAGTAGTTGAATTAGTATCTCAACCATTTAAATAACTCTTTCCAGGTTGGTTTTTTGCCGTACATCAAGATTCCTACACGGTAGATTTTAGCTGCGCTCCATACGATAAATAAGAAAGTAGAGAACAACAGCACGATACTCAGAATAATCTGCCAAATCGGTACACCAAACGGAATACGCATCAGCATTACAATCGGCGAAGTAAACGGAATTATTGAGAATACCACCGCTACCGAACCGTGTGGATCATCCATTACGGTAAAAAATCCGATATATACAGCCAACATAAGTGGCATAATAATCGGCATCAAGAATTGTTGCGAGTCTGTCTCGTTATCTACAGCAGCACCAATTGCTGCATAAATCGAGCTGTATAAAAAGTAACCTCCTACAAAATAAAACACAAACGAAATCAAAATTGTAATCCACGGAAGTTCGGTAACTATTTTCTGGAAATACAACTGTAAAGTCTGCATCAATTCTGATTTAGTCGAAGCATCCATCTGAGAATCAATTTCGGCTAATGAAGGTGTTGTAGCTCCTAATTCCAACCCGAAAAATCCGGAAGCCAAGAAAAACAGCACCACGCCTACTATCGCCCAAATAAACAATTGTAATAATCCGGCAAGTGAGTTTCCGATGATTTTACCCATCATCAATTGAAAGGGTTTCACAGAAGAAACAATGATTTCGATAATACGATTGGATTTTTCTTCAATAACGCTGCGCATTACAAAATTTCCGTAAATGATAATGAACATCATGATTAAATATCCAAAACCAAAGCCCACTCCGACTTTGATTCCGTTGAGTCCTTTGATGGAATCTTCTCCAGAGAATTTGGCTAAATGAATATTAGCTTCGGCCTTTGATTTTTCGATAACACTATAATCAACACCTTGATTTTCGATATTTAATTTGGTGATTTTATCGGCTACAATATCTTCGAGATTATAGATAAAATCCATACTTGGCGAGTTATCCGAAAGGTATTCTATTTTAGAAGTCAATTCACTTTTGTTTGCCACTTGCGGCACATACAACAAAGCCTCATAATTCTTCGATGCGGTATCTTTTGCCACATCGAAATTCATATCCGAAAGGAAATGATATTCGTATTTAGAGTCATTTTTAAGTTCGTCTTTTGAGAAGAATTGCCCTTTGTCATAGACTGCAATTTTCTTTACTTCGCCTTTGTTGATATTCGCCAAATAACCGATAAGCACTGCCATCCCGACAAATAACAACGGGCTTAAGAAGGTCATAACAATAAAGGATTTGTTACGCACCTTGGCGATGAATTCTCTTTTTATGATTAATGAAAGTATACTCATTGTAGGTTAAATCTAGGTTGAGATGAAATGGTTTTATTGATTTAATGTATTATTCGCCTTTTACAGTTCGAATGAAAATTTCGTTTACACTCGGGATTTTTTCGGTAAAATGCGTTACTGTTCCGCGTTGAGATAAAATATGCAATAGTTCTTTAGATGTGGAATCACCTAGTGAAATATCCAATTTTAGTTCATCGTTTAGCGATTTAAAGTTGGTTTGAGCTACTTTATATTTTTGAGCAACATCAAACATAAGTCCTTCGATATTCTCAGTAAGCACACCAACTTCAAACGTATTGGTGCGATATTGACGTTTTACATCAATCAGATTTCCTTCGATTAGTTTCTCTGATTTATTGATAAGCGCAATCTCGTCACACAATTCTTCCACGCTTTCCATACGGTGAGTTGAGAAAATGACCGTTGCTCCTTGTTTTTTAAGTTCCAGGATTTCGTCTTTAATCAAATTGGCATTCACCGGATCAAATCCAGAGAAAGGTTCATCGAAAATCAACAATTTGGGTTTGTGCAAAACCGTCACTATAAATTGTACCTTTTGCGCCATTCCTTTTGAAAGCTCTTGGATTTTTTTGTTCCACCAACTCGAAATTTCGAATTTATCAAACCAATACTGAAGTTGTTTTTTGGCTTCTGTTTTCGAAAGTCCTTTGAGTTGCGCTAGATAAAGTGCCTGCTCTCCTACTTTCATGGTTTTGTACAATCCTCTTTCTTCGGGCATATAGCCGATATGTTGGATATGATGTGGAGCGAGCTTCTCGCCATCCAAAAACACTTCACCCGCATCAGGCATAGTGATTTGATTGATAATTCTGATAAGAGAAGTCTTTCCGGCTCCGTTCGGACCTAATAATCCGTAAATGGTTCCTTTAGGAACTGTGATGGATACACCGCTCAAAGCTGTATACTCCCCATATTTCTTAACTACATTCTTTACTTCAAGTATGTTTGACATTGCTGTGATAGGTTAATTTCGAGTTTTGAATTCTCAAAGATAAATGATTTGGGTTTTCTGACCTATTTTTTGGTAATTTTCTAAATCCCATAGAATTCTACCATTTTTTTATATAGCTGAAAATAAAGTATATAATCTATAAAAACTCACTATCTACAAGGCTTTACTATAGTTTACAGAAATTATATCCAAACCTAATTTGTTAAAATAAAGTTAAATATAAGTACTTTGTATTGCATAGTATCTTCTTTTAGACATATATTTGCATCAAATAATACTATCTAATACTTTATCATATGAAAACAAATAACTCAACATCGGTTTCAGCACTATCACATCTTAGTGTATTTACTCAGTATATATTTCCGTTCGGGAATTTTGTGACCCCATTACTAATCTGGGCTTTCAATGGTAGAAAATCAGATTTTGTGAATCATCACTCTAAGCAAGTAATTAACTTTCAATTGAGTTTGTTTTTATACTCAGTAATATTAGTAGTGATTGCAGTACCACTTTTGTTCTATACTTTATTTAAAAATGTAAATTTTTCAGAATTGGTAATTAACGATGATTATTTCGCAGAACACCTTGACATCGCTAACATTTCAGGTTTTGCCATTTTAGGGATTGTATTTGTAATGATTATCGCAGCTCTAAAAATTATGGAAATCTTCTTCGTGATTTACGGAGCAGTGAAAGCCTCAAACGGAGAAATATGGAACTATCCAATATCAATAAACTTTATAAAATAAAAACATAAAACCAAGTTCAACCTTTAAATATCTTTAGCCATGGAACTCAAAAAATTATTACTGTTCGTTTTGATTATATCAAACTTTGTATGCTTGTACATCATTTCTGACTTAGGATTGTTTAACAAACTAACTTTGGCAGACATTAAAGAACCAATGTTCTTATTATTGATAACAATTGCAGCTAATTTCATAGTTTTGACTATCGCATCTTTGAAAGATCGTTGGCTGGCAAGTTGAGAATGAGCGAATTATTAACCTTAAAAACCAATTATCTATGAATATAGAAAACACACGAGCTCAGATGCGTAAAGGGGTTTTGGAGTTTTGCATCTTATCGGTTCTAAATAAAAAAGAAGCATATACCTCTGAAATTCTCGATACACTCAAAGAAGCCAAATTACTAGTAGTTGAGGGAACGGTTTATCCGCTACTCACCCGACTAAAAAATGACGGACTACTGAATTATAGATGGGAAGAATCTACCAGTGGTCCCCCCCGAAAATATTACGAGTTAACCGAAGACGGAAAAGTATTCCTCGAAGGTTTATCCGAAACATGGAATGAATTATCTCAGGCTGTATCTATAATCACCAACTCTTAATCTTAACTAAAATGAACAAGACTGTAAATATAAATTTAGGCGGAACATTTTTCCACATCGACGAAGATGCGTATTTGAAGCTTTCGCGATACTTTGAAGCAATCAAAAAATACCTTTCAGACTCTGAAGGCAAAGACGAAATCATCAGAGATATCGAAATCAGAATTGCTGAACTATTCACTGGTATGCTAAAATCAGAAAAACAGGTGATTTCTATGAGAGATTTAGATCAAGTGATTGAAATCATGGGAGAACCTGAGGATTATAGAATTGACGACGAAACGCCAAAAGCGGCTACTTATCAAAAAACTTCGAAAAAATTATACCGCGATACCGAAGGCGGACTTATTGGAGGTGTATTAGCCGGAATCGGACATTACCTCGGGATTGATAAAGTATGGTTGCGATTATTCTTAGCACTACTGCTTGTATTCTACGGAACCGGCGTTTTATTGTACATCATCTTATGGATTATCATGCCAGAAGCTAAAACAACTTCCGAAAAATTGGAAATGAAAGGTGAGCCGGTAAACATCTCCAACATCGAGAAAAAAGTTCGTGAAGAATTTGAAAATATTTCTGATAAAGTGAATAATATCGATTATGAGAAATACAAAAATAAAGCGCAATCCGGAGCTCAAAAAGTAGGAAACAAACTGAGTGATTTTTTTTCGGGTTTGTTCAGCGTAATCGGTAAAATTATAGGAATATTTATCATCATATTCTCGGTAATTTCATTAGGTTCTTTAATCATAGGATTAGCAACATTAGGTTCTACTGAATTTTTCCAATTGCCTTGGATGGGTGTATCTGAAGCGTTTAACTATACCGAAATGCCTATTTGGGTTTTAGTTATACTGTTCTTATTGGCTATCGGAATTCCGCTACTCGCCTTACTAATTCTTGGATTTAGAATTTTAATTAGCAATTCTAAACCATTAAGCAGAGTATTCAAATATTCTTTACTCGGAGTGTGGATTATTTCGCTTATCGCGCTTACTATTATTGGAGTTCGCCAAGCTACAGAAGTTGCTTTTGAAGAGAAATCTTCTATCCATCAACCGATTAACTTACAAGCTAATGATACATTAGAAATCAGTATTACAACCAATCCGAAATTTGAATCAAATAGATTGTCTGATTTTAGATTAGTACTGGACGAAAGCGATAAAGAAACAATTTATTCGAGCCAAGTGAGCTATTACATCCGCAAAACCAACGAAGCTATGCCTTATGTGGTAATCAATAAATTTGCCGGAGGAAATTCGCTTATCAATGCCAAGAAAAGAGCTGAAGAAATTCGCTATAACTTTGAAATTGTGGACAATAAGATTAAATTAGATGATTATTTATTAGCCGATTTAAAAAGTAAATACAGAAATCAAAATGTAGAAATCGAAATCTATATTCCTGAAGGACGCATATTTCATCTTGATGAAACCTTCAGCAGATTTTCAAACCGTATTTCGCTACGCTCAGAATATAGTTTTGATCACTTGGAGGGAAACCAATATTATAGGCTAGAAAATGACAGCTATAAATGTTTGGATTGTGTAAATACTACTGTTGACATTCAGGTACAAAACGATTCTGTTTCTGACATGAATCCAAAGACAAGACTAACTGTTGGTGAAAACGGAGAAATTATAAAAAAATAAAACAACCTTCTAACCCTTAAATCTTAACTTATGCTATCAATTATCTTACGAATAACTCGAATTGGCCTTGCTCTATTGCTTGCCTCGGCAGCAGCTAGTTGCAAGATGGATATCGAACTCCCGAACAGAGTTTCCGGAAACGGAAATATTATCACCGAAAAAAGAGAAACACATAGTTCGTTCAGTAAAATTTATGTATCGAATGCGTTTGAAGTAGAAGTATTACAAGCTAACGAATTTGAAGTAGTAGTAAAAGCGGATGACAATTTAATGCCGCATATAATTACTGAAGTGGTGGACAATACGCTTAAAATCAAATTTGAAAATAATTTGACGATTAAAACGTATAAAGACATTAAAATTTACGTAAAAATGCCTCGTATTGACGAGTTGAAAGCTACAGCAAGTTCCACTATTGATGTAAAAAACACCCTAAATACGGATGATTTAATCCTAAAAACCACCAGTACAGGAGAAATTAAACTCTTGGAAGTAAATGCCAAATCTGTGATTGCTGAGGCAAGTAGTTCTTCAGAAATTTCAATTGAAAAGCTATATGCTACCGAATTTAAAGCTCACGCAACATCAACAGCAGACATTGATGTAGAATACCTCGAAGCAGATAAAATAGATGTATCAGCAAGTAGTAGCTCGGATATTGAGATGAAAGGTAAAGCTTTGGATTTACTCATTTCTGCCTCATCAACCGCTACCGTGGATGCTAAAGAATTATGGGCAAATAACGTTGTGGTAACGGCTTCCAGCAGCTCTACTGCCAAAGTTTATCCGATTGTGTCACTAAAAGCTAAGGCATCATCAACGGCTGACGTTCTTTACTTCAAAGAACCAAAGACCATTAACAAAGAAACATCATCAAGCGGAGAAATTGTTTTGAGATAGTTTATTTTTCCATCCTAATTAAAAAAGCCCGAGAATTTCTCGGGCTTTTTGTTTGTTATTATTCAAAATCTAATTTGTAAACGCTATTGGTTCGGATATCATCGTGAGAGCTAAAGGTCACTTCCAAATCTTTAACTAATCCGGTATCAAGCCCGTAAACCCATCCGTGAATAGCCAGTTCTTGACCTTTACTCCACGCTTGTTGTACAATGGATGTTACCGCCAAATTCAACACTTGTTGTTTGGTATTCCATTCTACGAAGCGGTCAAATCGCTCTTTTTCATCTTCGATAGCTTCAATATCATTTTTACGGAATTTATAACTGTCTTTAATGTGACGAATCCAGTTATCGATAATTCCTACCGAAGTATTTCCCATAGCTGCCTTCACACCTCCACATCCGTAATGTCCGCACACAATAATGTGTTTTACTTTTAAAACATTTACCGAATAATCCAGTACGCTAAGCATATTCATGTCTGAATGGATAACCATATTGGCAATATTTCTATGAACGAAAACCTCTCCGGGTTGTGCGCCGATGATTTCGTTTGCCGGCACTCGACTGTCCGAACAACCTATCCATAAAAGCGGTGGCGATTGTGTATCTTTTAATCTATTAAAAAAATCCGGATCTACGGCTAATTTGCTTTCAACCCATGCTTTGTTGTTTTCTATTATCTTTTTATAAAAATCTGACATATATTATTGTGTTATTTCGTGAGTAAATGTATTAAAATTGATTTTCTGAAGTTTTGATTTCGGTAATTATTTGGCTCGATGTTTTATGTCTTTTTCTGTGTTTGATTAGCAAATCATGCTCAATAGACACTTTACGGATATCGGTTTCGGTATTTTCTAATTGATACACCTCTTTGAATCCCAGAAGCGTTACATCTACATTTCTGAGCGGAGCGCGTATATCCTTGAATTCTTTAATACTATCTAAGATATCATGGGCAATATACACCGTATCCGAAGCATTGATGATTACTTTTGAATTTTCCGGAATGGCATCCAGTGTAAACAATATCGCCGCTTTGTTCAAAAACGAAACTTCTTGAGCCAAATGAATGTGAATAATATCTCCGTCTTCGTATTCTTCTTTACGGAAATAATAGGCGCGTTTCATATTTCCTCTTAATACAGCAAATATACTTATTATCATCCCGAGCGCAACTCCGATGAGTAAATCGGTAAAAACAACCGTCACAACTGTTACCACAAAAGGCACGAATTGGTATTTCCCCCGTTTGAAAAAGTGTTTAAATACCGCTGGTTTAGCCAATTTGTATCCAATGACAATCAATACGGCCGCTAGTGTTGCTAGTGGAATTTTATTCAGAAAAGTTGGGATGGATAGTACACTTACCAAAAGTAAAACCCCGTGAATAATCGCCGACATTTTGGTTTTAGCGCCAGCATTGGCATTTGCCGAAGAGCGAACCACTACCGAAGTCATTGGAAGACCTCCCAAAAGCGAACTGATTAAATTCCCGACTCCTTGTGCTTTGAGTTCCAGATTGGTGTCAGTTAACCTTTTTTGAGGATCTAATCGGTCAGACGCTTCAATACAAAGCAAGGTTTCAACCGATGCCACAATCGTGATAGTAATGGCTACAATCCAAACTTCTTTGTTCCAAAGACTAGAAAAATCACCTCCAAACTGAAAAATATCCGGAAGAATGAAAATTCCTTTGAAATCCTCAAAACTTGTCACTACCGGAAGTTCTACCAAAAAGTCCGACGAAGTAATCGCAAGCGGACTTGAAACAGATTTTAAGATTTCATTCAGCGCTGTCCCAACAATTACAGCCACCAAAGCACTCGGTAAAAGTTTAATTTTCTTCAGAAAATCAACTTTGTCCCAAATCAAAATAATAGCTAGCGAAACTCCGGCAATCAGCACTACTCCTAGTTGATATTGTCCAAAAGCTTCCGCGAGTTGATAAAATATATCCAGCCCGTTCCCTACTTCGACAGAAGAACCCAAGGCTTTCGGGATTTGTTTAAGCAAAATAATTATCCCTATTCCGGCAAGCATTCCTTCTATTACATTATTCGGAAAATAGTTTGAAATGGCTCCGGCTTTCAAAAAACCAAGAGCGATTTGCATCAATCCCGCCAAAAGTACGGCAGTTAGGAATACTTCGAATGAACCAAGTGTAGCAATCGCCGAAAGCACTATGGCTGTAAGTCCGGCTGCCGGACCGGATACACTGATATGTGAATTGGATAATGAACCGACTACTATCCCTCCTACTACTCCGGCGATAATTCCGGAAAATAATGGCGCTCCCGAAGCCATTGCAATTCCTAAACACAACGGCAAAGCCACCAAAAACACGACCAGTCCAGATGGAAAATCCGATCTGAGGTGTGCAAAAACATTTATCTTTTTTGACATCTTATTTTAAGTTATTAGTATAAAACAATTATGAAATGATTAAAATCAAGACATAAGAATCTGGGATAAACCTATAGGTAAACCCGTTTTATAAATCAATCCAATGATTTATAATTTATACTAATACCAATTCAGGAGGTGGAGAGCAAATCTCTCGAGAAATATTGTCGTGTGAAGTACAAAATTCTTTGTGGAAGGTTTCTTTGGAAGAATTAAATCCAATTAAATCAAATTTAATTTCCTCGGCAGGATAACATTTAATTTCTTCTAAAACAGGATTGGAATGGTTTTCTTCCTCTTCCACCAAATTATAAGCCATCGATATATCAATATCGCTATATACCCTACTGAGTATAGTAGGGAGCGCAATAAACGACATAAATATAAAAATGAGTGTTACGGCTTGTAATTTCATAGTTGCGAATATAGTATAATTCGCTGTTTTATAAAAGTGAGTTTATAAGATTTAATCTAAGCTTAACATTCATACATAAATAAAAAAAGTCCTTTAGATTGCTCTAAAGGACTTTTGTATGATAAAAGCTTTAATAATTAAGCTTGAACTTCGTTTGATGTTTCTTCCTCTTCTTCAACGATTTTGTCAGCTCCACTTTTAATCATCGTATCAGCCATGATTGGAGTTGCGATGAACAATGAAGTGAACGTACCTACTACGATACCAATTAAGATAGCGAAGATAAATCCTCTTAATGATTCACCACCGAAAATAAAGATGGCTAACAATACGATAGTTAAACTTAGCGATACGTTGATTGTTCTACTTAGAGTTGTGTTTAACGCATGATTTACTGTACTTACAAAACTTTCACCTGTATGTTGGCTTTGTCTATTTCTCAAGAACTCACGTACTCTATCGAATACAATCACGGTATCATTAATAGAATAAGCTACAACCGTAAGAATAGCTGCAATCAAGTGCTGATCTAGCTCCATGTTAAACGGCATAATTGCGTACGTTGCCGAGAATACTCCAAGAACGATAATTACGTTTTGAGCAAGACCAATAACTGCTCCTAATGAGAACTGCCATCTTCTGAAACTCAATAAAATATACAGGAACATCACAGCAAGAGCTCCTAATACAGCTTTGAATGAATCGTATTTCAAGTCATCAGCAATTGTAGGACCTACTTTAGAAGATTGAAGAACTCCAAGTTGTTTATCTTCGTGGCTACTCATGAATTCTTCAAAAGTAAGTGATGCCGGAAGATATTCTTTTAGGTTATCATAAAGTGTTTGGTTGATTTCGTTGTCAACTTCAGTGCTTTCTTCTTCAACTTTGTATTTAGTTGTAATTCTCAATTGGTCAGCTGAACCATATGTTTTAGCCTCAGCACTTCCGAATACTAAATGTAATTTATCTTTAATTTCGTTTGCATCAACTGGTTTATCAAATTTCACTTGGTATGTTCTACCTCCTACAAAATCAACACCTGGGTTCAATCCTTTTGTAAACAATAAAGCAAGACCTATAGCTACAGCTGCAATAGAAATTACATAGGCAATTTTCTTTTTACCTAAGAAGTTATAATTCGTTCCTACGAACCATTTTTCAGTAAATGAAGTAGAAAACTTCATATCTTCTCCTTTTCCTAATTTAGCATAGATAAATAATTTAGGAATAAAGATTGCTGTAAATAAAGTGGTTGCGATACCGATAAGTAACGTTGTAGCAAATCCTTGGATTGGTCCTGATCCGAAAATGAATAAGATAATACCTACTAAGAATGTAGTAATATTCGCATCAAAAATTGATGATAAAGCTCCATTCCAGCTAAATGCATAATCTACTGCATCTTGAGTGGATTTTCCGTGACGTAGTTCTTCTTTTACCCTTTCGTTAATAATGATGTTCGCATCAATTGCAGTACCCATCGTAAGTACGATACCAGCAATACCAGGTAACGTTAAAACAGCACCTAAACTAGCCAATACTCCGAAAATGAATAATAAGTTTACAAGTAATGCTACATTAGCATACATACCTGTTTTTCCGTAGTAAAATACCATCCATAATAGAACGATACCGAATCCAATAAAGAATGACATCATACCGTTATCAATTGCTTGTTGTCCTAAAGACGGCCCAACTACTGCTGATTGAATAATATCTGCTGATGCAGGAAGTTTACCCGCATTAAGGATGTTTGCTAAGTCGTTTGCTTCTTCTAGCGTAAAGTTACCCGAAATACTAGAGTTACCTCCAGAGATGGCTTCGTTTACATTCGGTGCAGAATATACTTGATTATCAAGTACAATTGCAATTGCTCCTTGTTTTGCAGCTACTTCACGAGTTACTTTTTCCCATTCTTTAGCTCCGTTTGAGTTCATTCTCATCGATACAGCCGGTTTTCCGAACTGATCGTAATCTTGTTTTGCATTTACTACAGCACTACCACTCAAGCTTGCTTTGTTATCTCTGTTTCCTTTGATAGCATACAGCTCAACAACTTCCATTTTCTCAGATTTTACATCTTTAGAAGGTCTTACCACTGTTTTTTCAGCAATGTGTTGAACAGCCGGTTTGCTCCATAAAAACTTCACATACCTTTGATCACCAGAAAGCAAAGCTCTTACGTTTGGTTGACGAAGGTAAGAAGCTATCTGTGCCGTATCTTTTACTGAATAGTAACCAAGTACTTGTCCTCCACCGAAAGCAACCCTTTTGTCAATGATTGGTCCTAACGTGTTTTTGTCTGATGAAGAATCATCTGTAAGTAAAGCTTCAATATCTGATTTTGGAGCTAATGAATCTTTAACTTCTTCTTGTGGAGTCGCTTGTTTTTTAAGCTCTTCATTAGCCGCCATCAAGAAGTTTCCGATTTCTTCCATTTTATATACTTCCCAGAACTCTAATTGAGCCGTACTTTGAAGTAATTTTTTGATACGAGCCTCGTCTTTAGCTCCTGGTAATTCTACAAGGATTCTACCTGTATTTCCAATTTTTTGGATGTTTGGCTGCGTAACTCCGAATTTATCGATACGCTCTCTTAAGATTTGATAAGCACTTTCTACCGACTCATCCACTTTTTTAGCTAATACTTTTTTAACATCCTCATCGGTTGAGTTGATATTGATTTCTTTGTCATCAAAGTTTCTGTTCGCAAAAATATCAGGAGAGGCTAATCTAGTGTTTCCACCCGCTTCTTTATTTGCAATTTCGAATGCTCTGAAGAATGCATCTAAATATGACTCTTGAGCTTTACGGATTTTCTCTGTTTCTGCAATAGCTTTGTTAAAAACCGCATTTTGAGAATTATTAGCCAATCCTTTGATGATGTCTTTAACCGAAATTTGAAGTGTTACGTTAATACCACCTTCCAAGTCAAGACCTTTGTTGACTTGTTTTGCTTCCACCTCTTCGTAGGTATATCCGAATATCGGATACACAGGTTCTTTGCGAATTGAATCTAAATACGCTAGTTCTTTGGCTCTGTCACCTCCAGAAAAAGCTAAAGCATCTTTCTTCACTCCATTGGTAACCAAGGTAAAAGAAAGTTGGTAAATACATACAACCCCAAACAGGATTGTAAAAAATCTAATGAGTCCTTTGTTCTGCATTATAGTTCTGAATTAAATTTTAGATAATTTGGTTTATTACTTGATAGTTTTTCAAATATAAAGCTATACGTAAAAAACGGACAAATATATAACTTCAATAAAGATTAACCAATTTATTTTTTAAATAAATCAATATTGGCTGTAAATTTAGAATATGAATATTTTAGCGCTTTTTCATTGAATTTTTAGCAATAAAAAATCCTGTCAGAGGTTGAAATCTAACAGGATTTAATGATATGGTATTACAAAATTATAATACTGAAGATAAAGCGTCGTTCATGCTACGTACAGCGTCTGCACTTTTAGCAAACAATGCTTTTTCGTTTTCGTCCAAATTGATATTAACGATTTGCTCTAATCCGTTTTTACCGATAATACAAGGAACTCCCATACAGATATCGTTTTGTCCGTATTCTCCTTCTAGTAAAACTGAACAAGGAATCATTTTCTTTTGGTCGTTTAGGATGCTATCCACTAGATAAGCTACAGAAGCTCCCGGTGCATACCAAGCTGATGTTCCCAATAATGCAGTAAGTGTAGCCCCACCCACCATTGTATCAGCCGAAACTTTTTCTAATTGTTCTTTTGACAAGAATTCAGATACCGGAACTCCATTATAGCTCGCTAAACGAGTAAGCGGAATCATAGTTGTATCTCCGTGACCACCGATTACCATTCCTTGGATATCGTTAGCTGGTTTGTCTAATGCTAAAGATAAATACGTTTTGAAACGTGAACTATCTAAAGCACCACCCATACCGATGATTCTGTTTTTAGGAAGACCTGTTGCTTTAAGAGCCAAATAAGTCATCGTATCCATTGGGTTTGACACCACTACAATAATAGTATTCGGAGAATATTTTAGGATGTTTTCTGCCACTCCTTTAACGATTCCGGCATTGATTCCGATAAGCTCTTCACGAGTCATACCCGGTTTACGAGGAATTCCCGAAGTGATTACTACTACATCACTTCCGGCAGTTTTTGAATAATCGTTTGTACTACCGATTACTTTGGTATTGAAGCCAAGCGTCGTTTGGGTTTGCATAATATCTAAGGCTTTACCTTCTGCAAATCCTTCTTTAATATCCAACAAAACTATTTCGCTAGCTATTCTTCTGTAAGCTATAGCATCTGCACAAGTAGCACCAACGTTACCTGCTCCTACAATTGTTACTTTCATTATCTTATATTATTTTGTGTTATTTATTAAGCGTGTGCAAATTTATTAAACTTTTACAATACAAACTATTATTTTGAGATTTATAAATATTTTTATCGAATGAGCTTAAAACAAAAAATCCTCAACAAGTGAGGATTTTGATTGATATCATTTAAATCTATTAGTATTCTAATCGAATGATAGATTCGTTTGTCTTTTTAAGTGCTCCCATTACAGCATCCATATCGTTAACATCTACATCCAACGAACCAAAATATCCAGGAACAATTACAATTCGGAAAGTAATGTTGTTTTTCCAAGAAGAATCCAGCGAATTCAAGAAACTAGTTCCATTTGGAGACTCCATAAACAATCTGAAGTCATATCGGGTAAAATCATAATTGTAGCGCAATTCTCCTCCGTTTACATAATAGGTTTGCGGAAGCAATTTCCAAACATCTTGTCCGTTTGCAATTTCTGCCAATTCATACACCAAAAGCATATCTGATGCATAAATTGCCGGATTCAAGGTAAATAAACTGGAATAATTATTAGAAGCAGCAAAAGTGGTTGTTACTTCGAATACTTCACTTTCTACTCCCGGAGGTCCTTGTGGCCCTTGTGGTCCACGTGCTCCTTCCGGCCCGGAGCAACTTTGTAAAAACAAAACTCCGATTACAAAAACACAGATTGAGGTTAATTTTTTCATATTACTATATTTTTAATTTCTTTTACCAAACTTTCAAGAATCAAGCCAAAATTAAACTTGAATCACTCCTAAATTAAATTGCTTTTCTATCGGCGCGTGATTTGCCGCTTCAATTCCCATAGAAATCCATTTGCGCGTATCCAGCGGATCAATGATGGCATCGGTCCACAAACGAGCTGCCGCGTAATATGGTGAAACTTGAGCATCGTATTTTGCCTTGATTTTTTCGAACAACTCAGCTTCTTTTTCCGGGGTTAATTCCTCTCCTTTTGCTTTTAATGAAGATGCCTCGATTTGTAACAATACTTTAGCTGCTTGCGCTCCACCCATTACTGCCAACTCTGCGCTTGGCCAAGCAAAAATAAGTCTTGGATCATAGGCTTTTCCGCACATAGCATAGTTTCCGGCTCCATAAGAATTTCCAACTACTACCGTAAACTTCGGAACCACAGAGTTAGAAACCGCATTCACCATTTTAGCTCCGTCTTTAATGATTCCTCCATGCTCGGATTTCGAACCTACCATAAATCCGGTAACGTCTTGTAAGAATACCAACGGAATTTTTTTCTGATTACAATTCGCAATGAATCGGGTTGCTTTATCAGCACTGTCGGAATAAATCACTCCTCCAAATTGCATTTCGCTTGGTTTGGTTTTCGCTCCTGTAGTTTTTACTATCTTTCTTTGATTTGCAATAATCCCTACTGCCCAACCATCGATGCGCGCATACCCCGTAATGATGGTTTGTCCGTATCCTGCTTTGTATTCGTCAAACTCAGAATTATCCACCAAACGCTTGATGATTTCGTACATATCATATTGCTCCGCTCTTGATTTCGGAAGGATTCCGTAGATATCTTCCTCTTTCAGAGCCGGCTTTTTCGACTCAATTCTATTGAAGCCTGCCTTTTCGAAATCTCCTATTTTCCCAACGACATTTTTGATTCTATCTAAAGCATCTTTGTCATCTTTTGCTTTAAAATCGGTCACTCCCGACACTTCGCAATGCGTGGTTGCTCCGCCCAAAGTTTCATTATCAATTGATTCGCCGATAGCAGCCTTTACCAAATAACTTCCGGCCAAAAAGATACTTCCGGTTTTATCTACAATTAACGCTTCATCACTCATAATCGGGAGATATGCTCCACCGGCCACACAACTTCCCATTACGGCTGCAATTTGAGTGATTCCCATACTGCTCATAATCGCATTGTTGCGGAAAATTCGCCCGAAATGTTCTTTATCCGGAAATATTTCATCTTGCATGGGCAAATAAACTCCTGCACTATCCACCAAATAAATAATTGGCAAGCGGTTTTCGATAGCAATTTCTTGCGCTCTCAAATTCTTTTTACCCGTAATCGGAAACCATGCACCGGCTTTCACTGTTGCGTCATTTGCTACCACAATTACTTGCTTTCCGCTCACGTATCCGATTTTCACTACCACACCACCACTTGGGCAACCTCCGTGCTCTTGATACATTCCTTCTCCGGCAAAAGCACCCATTTCGATACTATCTCTGTCTTTATCCAACAGATAATCAATTCTTTCGCGAGCAGTCATTTTGCCTTCGGCATGCAGTTTTTCGATGCGTTTCTCACCGCCACCTTTACTTACTTTGGCAAATTTTTGTTTTAACTCTGATACTAATAGCTTATTGTGATCTTCGTTTTTATTAAAGTTAATATCCATTTTAATATTGAGTATTTATCTTATAGTTATGATTGTTATCTTATTTTCCGTCTTTATCCACTACCGGGCGATTATCTGCATTGGCTAATTTCCAAGCCGTAGTAAAAGCCAATTTTACGCGTTTGGTATATAACGGGAAATCAATTTTGTCCGGAATATCAGATGGTTTATGATAATCTTCATGAACTCCATCAAAGTAAAATATTGCTGGAATACCATTTTTAGCAAAATTATAATGGTCAGAACGATAATAAAAACGATTCGGATCGTTCAAATCATTGTATTTATAATCTAATTCTAGCCCTACTAATTTATTCGCCGATTCTGATAAAAAATGTAAATCGGTACTCAAACGGTCAGAACCGATTACATACACATAATTATCATTAGTTTCTTTTCCTTTTCCTCGTCTGCCAATCATATCGATATTGATGTTAGCGATAGTATTTTCGAGCGGCACAATTGGATTGTTGGTATAATATCTCGAACCGTGCAAGCCGTATTCTTCTGCCGTTACGTGCAAAAACAGAATCGAGCGACGTGGCGTTTGCCCTTCATTTTTGGCCTGTACAAAAGCTCTAGCCATCTCAAGTAAAGCAGTCGTTCCTGACCCATTATCGTCTGCTCCATTGTAGATTTCGCCATTTTTCATCCCGACATGGTCATAATGCGACGAAATCACCAATACTTCATCTTTTTTATCACTTCCTTCAATGAAGACCCAAATGTTTTCAGAATCGGGTAAAGTTGGGCTCCACGCAGATTTCATATCTTTTGACGGAATATGCTGATAAAAACTTGTTGCACCTTTCGGATAAGACAAACCTAAACTTTGGTATTGTTCAATCAGGTACCTTCCTGCCTTTTTTTGACCTTCGCTTCCGGTATCTCTACCTTGCATTTCATCCGAAGCAATGACGTTGATATGTTTTCTGAGATTATCTTCCGAAATGGAATTTACATATTTCTCGAGTTGTTTCTCGGAATGCATTTGATACATTTCAGTCAAGGTTTCTTTAACTGCGCCGCAGCTTAAAACCATAACCAAACACAATATAAAAAAGATAGATTTTTTCATCAATTTTTAGGGTTAAAATTAGTTAAAATCCATTATAGATAAATTCTATCAAAACAAATTAAACATTTATTCTTCAATTAGTTAAATAAAAATATTTAAACTAATTATTTAGCAACCAATCTTTAAAATCAAAAAAGTTTTTCGGAGCCACTCCATGCCCCACCGGATACTCAAAGTATACATTTTTCACCCCTAAATGATTCAAGAATTCAGGTGTTTTTCTTGCCCACTCTACCGGAATAACTTGATCAACTGTTCCGTGAGAAACAAAGAACTGAAGCTTGCTAAAATCATTCTTTTCGAATCCTTCTGCTAAAATATCTGCATTCAAATAACCACTGAGCGCCACTACCCTTTTTACCTTTTCCGGATACGAAAGCGCCACCGCATAACTCAATATACTTCCTTGGCTAAATCCAACCAAAGTAACATTATCAACATCAATTGGGTAAGTTTTTACAAGTTCATCAATAAACTTTACGATTAATTCACGCGATTCGACAGCTTGCTTCTCATCCGAAAACTTATTCATATCCGCGTCAAAATTAATAGCATACCACGCATAGCCATACGGTTGCAACGCATACGGCGCTTGAGCGGAAATTACGTAATAATCCTCAGGTAATTCTGAAGCGAACGAAAATAAATCTTCCTCATTACTTCCGTAGCCGTGTAGCAATAAAAGTAATGGATTTTTATCTTTTTTTATTTTGGGCTCTTTAACAAGGTAATTTAGCGATAAATTCATGAATTATAATCCTTTAAAAATCTTTTGAAAAAACTTCCCAATTACCGGAATTTCTCTTTGTTCATACTGTAAAGCTCCTAAAAAACTATACATCCAGAGAATAAAAAAGAAGATATAAAATCCCATAGTTATGGTCCAGCTATTAAAATAACCAATCGGGTAACCTAGCGCAAAGAACAATAAGAAAATTCCTAAGGATTGTCTGTTGTGAAAAGAAGTGAAACTGTGTTTTTTTTCTCCGTTTAAAATTACTGAAATTAAACAGCCGATGATGGTAAAATAACTAACAATAGCCCAATTTTTATCCTGATTTGTTTCCATTTAACGATATGACTTATAATTCTACAAATAAACAAAAACCAAGTGTGACAAGCAAATCTGATATTTTTTTATTTTTCAGAAAAATCGGTTTACATTTGCAGTCAAAACAAAAACCAACATGCTTATCATTGGAATTGCAGGTGGGACAGGAAGCGGAAAAACGACTGTTGTACACCAAATCATGAATGAACTTCCGAGTACCGAAGTAGGTATTATTTCTCAGGATTCATACTACAAAGACACTTCAAATCTCACTTACGAAGAACGTACCAAAATCAACTTTGACCATCCAAGAGCCATTGATTTTGAACTTTTGGTTCAACACCTTAAGGATTTAAAAGCCGGAAAAACCATCGAACAACCGGTTTATTCATTCGTCACACACAATAGAACCGGAGATGTTATCCTAACGCATCCTAGAAAAGTTATGATTGTAGAAGGAATTCTTATCCTGACCAATCCTGAACTTCGCGATATGTTTGATGTGAAAATCTTCGTTCACGCAGATTCTGACGAACGACTTATCCGAAGATTAAAACGTGATATTGCCGAACGCGGAAGAGATATGGAAGAGGTAATTAGTCGTTATCAAAACACGCTAAAACCTATGCACGAGCAATTTATCGAGCCTACAAAAGCATTTGCAGACATTATCATCCCGAATGACAAATACAATACAGTAGCGATTGACGTAGTACGCGCTGTAATCAATCAAAAAATTGAGAAGTAACTCAGGTTACTTCTCAATCCAACTTGTAATTTCTTTATCTAGCGGATTTATTCTCGGGCCAACTACTTTTTCGAGTTGTCCGTTTTCATTGATAAGATATTTCTGGAAGTTCCACTCTACCGAAGAATCGGCAAAGCCATTTAGACTTTCTTGTGTTAAGAATTGATAAATCGGAGCAATCGAGTCACCTTTTACCGAGATTTTACTCATCATCGGAAAAGTAACACCGTAATTCATCTGGCAGAATTCTACAATTTCCTCATTCGTTCCGGGTTCTTGACTCATAAAATCATTCGCCGGAAAACCAACAATCACAAAATTTTGGTCTTTATAGGTATCGTACAAAGCTTGCAAGTCTTTGTATTGCGGTGTAAGCCCGCATTTAGACGCTGTATTTACAACCAAAATTCGCTTTCCTTTTAGCGAAGCGAAGTCAAATTCGCCTCCACTGATATCGGTTACTTTGTAAGTGTAAATAGTCGGTCTGTTATCCATAAGTTCTTCTGCTGATTTTTCGATTACTTTATTCTGACATCCGGTGATTAGCCCGAATACTAGCCCAAGAAGCGTAACTATTTTTTTCATTATATTTCTTTTAGAAGTTTTCCTTTGTCGTCAATGTAGGTAATTTCTCCTGAAAAGGACTCTAACGCGACATAGATTCTGGAATTTTTGTCAAATTTATGAATCTTTTTGTGAAGTGGCGCTACAACTTCAAAACCATTTTTGTCGATAAATCCGTATAATCCGGCTACTGACTTTACTCGTGCCCAATCTTCTTTATATACCCCAAATTTATCAATTTTTTTATAGCGAGGAACCACCACTCTATTCCCTTCATAATCAATAAATCCATACAATCCGGTTGATGATTTCACCTTAGCCCAATCTTTTTTATACACACCAAATTTCTGTATGTGTTTATACATCGGGCTGACTACCTCATATTCACTTCGATCTACAAAGCCATATAAACCTTTCTTGGATTTTACTTTAGCCCAATCCGTTCGGTACACATCATACTTGTATATCTTAACATAATTCCCGTTTGAGTATCGTTGAGCAGAGGTGAAACATGCAAAAACAATACAAATTAAAAAAATAGAGTATTTTTTCATAATTCTCTTGTCTTAGGGATAGCACGTATCAAATATAATAAAAATATTCTCTATATAATTAACATTTATTTAAAAAATAATTCACTTACTATTTACCTATACAAACAATATTTAATTCTTCCTGAGTTTTAAATCAAAAGTTTTTAGCAAGAAAAACACCCAGAATAAAAGGGGTTTTAAAGTCTTTTTATATATTTGTTAGGTTAAACATATCACATATAAATAATGTCTGTAGCAAAAAAAGATTATAAACGTATTACAACGCGCTCTTTGTTTGAGATGAAGCAAATGGGAGAAAAAATCTCTATGCTTACTGCCTATGATTTTACCATGGCTAAAATTGTGGATCAATCGGGTGTAGATGTAATACTTGTGGGAGATTCAGCCAGTAATGTTATGGCAGGACATGAAACCACACTCCCAATAACTTTAGATCAAATGATTTATCACGCTTCGAGTGTTGTAAGAGCAATTGATCGAGCTTTGGTTGTAGTAGATTTGCCTTTTGGTAGTTATCAATCGGATTCCAAAAAAGCGCTACACTCAGCTATTAAAATAATGAAAGAAAGTGGCGGTCACGCCGTAAAACTAGAAGGCGGAAGCGAAATAAAAGACAGTATCAAAAAAATCCTCAATGCCGGAATTCCGGTAATGGGTCACCTAGGACTTACACCTCAATCTATTTACAAATTCGGAACCTATAACGTAAGAGCCAAAGAAGAACAAGAAGCTGAAAAACTTCTTGAAGACGCAAAACTCCTGGAAAGACTTGGCTGTTTTGCATTGGTACTTGAAAAAATTCCTGCAGCACTTGCTAAAAAAGTCGCTGAAAGTATTTCCATCCCAGTAATCGGAATCGGAGCCGGAAATGGTGTAGACGGGCAAGTATTGGTAATCCACGATATGCTTGGGATGAACAATGAATTTAACCCGAGATTTTTACGTCGATACCTCAATTTATATGAGCAAATGACCCAAGCTATCGGGCAATACGTATCAGATGTAAAAGCTGTTGATTTCCCAAATCAAAACGAACAGTACTAAACAATAATCTAAACCATACACTCAAAATTTAAAACTAAATTTATGAATCTAAAGACGCGCTTAACCATGATGAGCTTCCTGCAATTTTTTGTTTGGGGAGCATGGTTGATTACTATTGCAAATTTCTGGTTTGGAACGAAAGGTTGGGACGGAACACAATTCGGACTTGTTTTTGCCACTATGGGATTTGCTTCTATTTTTATGCCTACCCTAACCGGAATTATCGCTGATAGATGGGTGAATGCAGAGAAATTATACGGAATCCTTCACATATTATACGGAATAACACTTTTTAGTCTTACTACGGTTGATAATCCGACTACTTTTATTTATGTAATGTTTGTGGCTATGTGTTTTTACATGCCCACAATTTCACTTTCGAATTCCGTATCCTACTCATCGCTCAAAAACAATAATTTTGACGTAATCAAAGTCTTTCCTCCTATTCGCGTATGGGGAACTATCGGTTTTATCGCCGCGATGTGGATTACTAATTTGACCGGAAACAAAGCCTCGGAATATCAATTTTACATTGCCGGAATAGCTGCTTTGGGATTAGGACTTTATGCCTTTACCTTACCAAAAACGCCTCCTCAAAAACTTATCAAAGAGAATGCTTCTATTGGTGAACTTCTTGGATTAGGAGCTTTCAAACTATTCGGAAACTACAAAATGGCGTTGTTCTTTATCTTCTCGATGTTCTTAGGAGGTGCTTTACAATTAACAAATGCTTACGGAGATGTATTTTTAGATGAATTTAAACATTTCCCTAAATATGCCGATTCATTCGTAGTAGAATATTCGACCATTATTATGTCAATTTCTCAGATTTCAGAGACATTATTTATCCTTGCGATTCCGTACTTTTTAAGAAAATTCGGAATCAAAAAAGTAATGCTTATCAGTATGATTGCTTGGGTTTTGCGTTTTGGATTATTTGCTTACGGCGATCCAACTACCGGACTTTGGATGATTCTATTATCGTGCGTGGTATACGGAATGGCATTTGACTTTTTTAATATTTCGGGTTCGTTGTTCGTAGAAACCAATACAACGGCTAAAATTCGTTCTTCTGCTCAAGGATTATTCATGATGATGACTAACGGATTTGGCGCTGTACTCGGAAGTGTAGTATCAGGTTGGGCGATTGATAAATACTTCACTAAATCTTTCAACAATTCATCGGAATTAGCTTCGTTTTTACAAACAGAACCTAACAATAGCAAAATGTTAGATTTTGTATCTAATAATAATATTACTGTTGGCGAAGACGGAATGTTTAGCAACTTAATCTTAATGAAAGATTGGCACAACATCTGGATTGCTTTTGCTGTCTATGCATTGATTGTTGCTATTTTGTTTGGATTATTATTCAAACACAAACACAATCCGGACGAAGTTAGTTCTATAAATCACTAAAAATAGTATATGCCAGAAATTGATGAATTTAAATTTTCAAGCCCTATACAATTGCGCTGGAGCGATCTAGACCCAATAGGTCATGTAAATAATGTAACTTACTTTGATTATTTTCAAGACAGCCGAGGGCTTTATATGTTGGCGGCAAGCAAAACTTGGGATTGGTACAAAAACATGTTTGTGATTGCACATATCGAAGCTGATTATATTTCAGAATTACGATTTGATCACAAAAATCCTAAAGTATGGGTTAAAGCTACTCGATTTGGAACGAAAAGTTTTGATTTAGAATATCTTATTACCAGCGAAAAAAATGGAGAAATAATAGTTCATGCTAAAGGCAAAAGTACTCAAGTTGTCATTGATCTTGGACTTAAAAAAAGTATTGAAATTCCAGATTGGATGAAAGAAGAAATAAATCAATACGAATCATAATTTTACTAAAAAGGCTGTCCAATGACAGCCTTTTTAGTATCGAGATAAACCTTTTAAAACTTAAAGTTTAACTGGAAATTCACAGTACTTAGCTTGTCTAATTTACGCTCAACTTTATCTTTTTTCATGTCTGTTAAATCAGATTGTGTTTCGATTCCTAATCCAAAATCAAGATTATGAGTCACATCGAATTTTAATCCTAATTGAAATCCTAAACCTGCGTTCCAGCCTTGATTTTTATTTTTGGTGGTCGCAGCTGTGGTTTTAACTTCTTCTTTCAATAAAGTTTGAGCATACAAGCCAATACCTCCGTATGCCTGTAATTTATCATCTAATTGATCTTTAAGAATAGAAAGAGAATAATTGTAATACGCCGGAATTCTTAAATACGTTTGATCTAGCGAGTAGGTTTCTCCTGCAGAAGCTCCGTTAGCTGTGAATTGTAGCGTTCCTACACCAGCGCTGAATGAATTTCCGTTTGGAAGGGAATAGTAAAATAGTAAATCTCCTGCGTTTACATTTCCATGAAGATTAACCGCATTAGAAGTTTCTAGCGTTCCGAAACCGATTTTTCCTACGATTTTAATTCCTAATTCCGATTCGGTTTTTGTTTCTACTTCCTGAGCAAAGGCAAATACTGAAGTAAATAAGGCTAATAAGGCAATTACATTCTTTTTCATAAAATTTACTCGTTTAAAATTATTTTAATTTTTAAGATTTTACTGCGTCACTTATTTTTGAAACCCACAGATTCCTTTCATTTTCATAAACTATAAATTCATACGTTTTAGAATCGGTTCTGATAATGAAAATATTATCTATAAAAGCTAAAGTTCTTTTCTTTTGAACTTCAATAATTTGATGTAATGGAATTTCAACGAAATTGTTTTTTGAGCTATCTTTTTCTCTGAATATCAATCTTTTATCAGTTAATATAATTTTACCTGTTCCACCGTTCAAGTTAGCTCGGCTTTCTAATTTTATTTTTTCGTCGTCGGATAGTTCAATAACTATTTTATTCAATGTTTTTTTATTGAAATATTCGGTTATCATCGGCAAAACAAAGCCCATAAAAACTCCGAAAAACAAACCGTTAACTATGAATTTAATACTATCAAATTCTCCTGTTGAGGCTTTGTCAAAAAAAACCATTAGCATGGCATACGTAAACCCAAACATTATGGATTGTATGATTTTCTGTTTAAAACTTGTCTTTATCATATTACTCTATTTTGAAAATAATTTTTTTAATCCTATAAGCGTTAAGATTCCAAAAAACACCATACATACCACTCCAACAGTTTTTGGTATAGCCGGATTAATATCAGTTGGTTCTGGTTTTTCAAAACATAAATAATAACCTAACAACACAAAAAAGATTGAAACTGCGAGGCTAAAAAGTAAACTTGCTTTTTTCATAAGATGTCATTTATTTTAATTCTTATCCAAATATATACCTGAAAACTTAAAGATTGTAAAATTGATACATTTCTTTTAAAATTTTAAAAACAAGACATAAAATTACTTGAATCATAGCTATTATTTTTGATTACAAGAACAAAAGTATGACGTTAATAAAATGGAAAATTGTAAAATTGAGACAGTTTAGTTTTCGAAATACCAATAGGTATCTTCTCCTAAATGCGAGATTTTTGAAAGCAAAGTAGTCGGCGTTTCTTTAGTGATGGATTTGAAATGTTTTATAAAATGAGCTTGGTCATAATACATACTAAACAATGCCACATCCGTAAGGTTGGTTTTCTCCTTACTTTGATGAAAATAATTCAGTGCCTGACGAAACATTACCATCTTTCGGTATTCTTCAACCGACATATTGGTGTGTTTTTTAAACAAACGAAGTAAGGTTTTTCGGTTTGTGTTTACTTCTTCAGATAGTTCAGCAACTTTTATAGCTCCGTTGGTTGAAATGATTTCTTTAATGGATTTCTTGAGAATCGGTTCGTCGAATTCCACCAATCTTTTTTCGAAGAAAGTATCCAATAAAGTAACCTTATTTTGAAGGTCTTTTTCGTCAAAAACTTGTGCTAATACTTTTCGAAATTCTTCCCCGAAATGTGGAAAAAACCCAAAATCACTAGTGAGAATTTCACTCAATGGTTTTTCTATAAAAAAATTGATTCCCAACGGATTAAAAACGATTCCTAATTTATCAAAACGACCTTGTAGACTGACTTTTAAGTTTTTTTCTTTATTGACTGTATATAGCGGTTGAATCGTAATTTTCTCAGTAGGTGTAACGGTGGATGAAGTAGTCGTAAGAGAAACTTCTGAATTTTTATATACCGTAAGGGCGTGTTTATAATTCGGGTAGAAAACAAAACTCTTATTATAATTTTCGTCTTCCGAAGCATGAAAATAATAATAGGAAATGTATCTACTTATCTTTTGAGATATAGGTTTTGCTGTTATGAAAGTATCGTTATTTTTCAAGATGATTTTTAGTTGTCGGTTATCTGTTGTCAGTTTAAACCGATAACCGATAACCGACAACTGACAACAATTATTTAAACTGCTTCGATACTTTCTCTGCCTTTTTGCTTTCCGAATAGTCATAGAATCCTTCACCTGACTTCACTCCTAGTTTTCCTGCCATTACCATATTCACTAATAGCGGATTCGGTGCATATTTCGGATTTTTGAATCCGTCATACATCACGTTAAGGATAGATAGACAAACGTCTAATCCGATAAAGTCAGCCAATTGTAGTGGTCCCATCGGGTGAGCCATTCCGAGTTTCATCACCGTGTCGATTTCCTCCACTCCTGCTACTCCGTTGTATAACGTTTCAATCGCTTCGTTAATCATTGGCATCAAAATTCGGTTTGCCACAAATCCTGGATAATCGTTTACCTCTGTTGGTGTTTTACCTAGCGTTTTACTCAAATTATAAATCGTATCAAACGTTTCTTTCGAAGTTGAATACCCTTTGATGATTTCAACCAATTTCATAATCGGCACGGGATTCATAAAGTGCATCCCGATAACTTTATCTGCTCTTTTAGTAGCAGCCGCAATTTGCGTAATCGAAATCGATGAAGTATTGGTAGCCAGAATTACGTTGCTATCAGTTAATTCTTCTAATTGTTGGAAGATTTTTAGTTTCAGATTGATATTTTCAGTCGCTGCTTCCACTACTAAATCTACTCCTACAACACCATCTTTCATATCAGTATAAGTGATGATGTTTGAAATGGTTTTGTGTTTATCTTCTTCTGTAATGGTTCCTTTAGCTACCATTCTGTCAAGGTTGGTCGCAATGGTTTTCATTCCTTTTTCCAAAGAAGCTTCTGAGATATCAATTAGTTTTACGGTAAATCCTGATTGAGCAAAAGTATGGGCAATTCCGTTACCCATCGTTCCAGCTCCAATTACTGCTATGTTTTTCATTGTAAATTAGTTATTTATCTATTCTGAATATTTGATATTATTTCTTCTCTTATTACATCGAATTCTTTATCGCTTAACAAATCCAAATCCTTAAGCCACATAAACTTGCTTAACTCATTTTGAGGATCATTATAATAATTAATTGTCATATAGTTTTGAGATAAGTATTCATTTCTCTTTGTATAGATACTATCAATTATTTCTTGTTGATGATTATCTTCTAAAACGAATACATCCATATGGTTTCCTTCCGTGCTTAAAACCTTATAATTAACTGCTGATTTTTTATAAAGGAAATAAGATATGGGAGCACCCAATAAAAATATCCATGCCCATAATCTTACTTTGAACAAAATATTTAATGTCAAAAATACAATCCCTACCACTAAAAAATAAATTGCTCTACTTTTATGAGTTTCATTCTTTTCAAAATACTCATATGTATTATTAGTAATCTCTTCAAAAGGTATGAATTCACTCTTGTGAACGGTTTTGTCTTTTAAAGTATATTGTAATCCTTTTTCCTTAAATTCAAATTTCAGGAGATTACCATTTTTATTTTGACTGTACATATGAGATTTATTTATTGTTTTCTTTATTTTTTAAAACAATCAATTATTCTATAAGCGATGCGTAGCGCTTCTGTTCCGTCTTCTAATGTTACAATCGGAGTTGTGTTGTTGTTGATAGCATCAGCAAAAGTTTCCAATTCGTCCAAAATAGCGTTGTTTGGCGAAACATCAGGATTGTCGAAATAAATCTGCTTGCGAACACCTTCGGCATTTTGCAAAATCATATCAAAATCTCCCGGAACTTCAGGAGCATCTTTCATTTTCACCACTTCACAGATTTTATCGAGATAATCAACCGAGATATAAGCATCTTTCTGGAAGAATCTGGCTTTACGCATATTTTTCATCGAAATACGGCTCGAAGTAACATTGGCTACACAACCGTTTTCAAACTCAATTCGAGCATTGGCAATATCCGGAGAATCACTAATTACCGATACTCCGCTGGCGTGAACTTCCTTCACTTTTGATTTTACCACACTCAAAATCGCATCAATATCGTGAATCATCAAATCCAAAACTACTGGCACATCGGTTCCTCTTGGGTTGAATTCTGCCAAACGATGCGTTTCGATAAACATCGGGTTGTTGATTTTGTCTTTTACTGATATAAAAGCCGGGTTGAATCGCTCCACGTGACCCACCTGACCTTTTACGTTGTATTCTTTAGCCAAACTGATGATGTGTTCTGCCTCAGCAACGGTATTCGAAATGGGTTTTTCTAAGAAAATGTGCTTTCCTTTTTTGATAGCCATCACCGCACAATCGTAGTGTGAAAGTGTTGGAGTAACGATATCTACCACATCGACATTTTCGATTAGCTCTTCAATAGTATCGAATTTTCTGTAACCGAATTCGACTGAAACTTTTTGAGCATTTTCTGAATTAGGGTCATAAAACCCAACTAATTCATAGTTAGAAGATTGATTAAGTAATCGTAAGTGTATTTTCCCGAGATGTCCAGCTCCGAGAACGCCTATTTTTAGCATAGAATTATAGTTTGTTCAAAAGTAATAAAAACATATCAGCGTACAAAGTTTGTGGATAAGTTTACACCCATAAAAAAAGCAGCACAGCTTATAACTGTACTGCTTCACGGGTTGGTTAAAACACACTAAAATTTATTTTTTCACTATTTTATGAGTAGCATTATAATCTTCGCCTTGGATATTAACTAAATAAATCCCTGCTGAGAGACCTTCAAAAGAAATTCCTTCAGTAGTAGTACTCATTTGCCCTGTTTTAATAGTTCTTCCGGTATGGTCAAAAATGGTATAATCCGAAAGATTCATGGAATCTGCATGATCTATATACAGAAAATCATTCACCGGATTCGGATACATTTTTACGGTATCATAGTTTGGATTACCCGTACTTAATTCACAATCAATTAAATGAACAATAATCGGCATTGAGGTACTTTTACTGTTCGGACACATTTCTGGAGCTGCTTCAGCGTGATAAACTCCGGCTTGAGTTAGTGTATAACTCATTTGGTTTGCGCCTTCTATAAGTTCTCCATCTTTATACCACTCTACATTTGTATAGGGCATATTTACGTTAAGCTCTAGCGAAGTTCCTTGACACATCAGTAAATCTCCGGTTTCACCATCTATAGTTACATTTTCTCCTAAATCATACATCACCACCAACGAAGCCCAAGCATAACTGTCAATTTGAATGGTATTTGATTCAAAAGTTTCTCCACCAAGAGTTACAACTACTTTCAGTAAAGCTTGGTCATACGTCATCCAATCATAGACAAAAGTAGCTTCGGTCGCCCCGTCGATTGCTTCAAAATCATCTTCGACAAACCAATATTTATAATACCATTGATAAGAATCATAGGTTATATTCTCTGTAATCTGAGCAGTTCCAGTATCAAATGGACATAGCATTAAGTCTCCGGTAATCACAGGAGGTTGAGACCATCCCAGTAGACAAAACAAGAATACGATAAAAGATAATTTTAGTTTCATAATTTTTAGATTTTTAAGTTAGACGAGACAAATTAACTTAAACTCTCGGCGAATAACCGTTAAATTACAACCCTAAAACGTGACTTTTCGCGTGACAATTTGCGACATGAGTAAGTAAAATACAACAATTTATGAAAAAGAAGCGAGGTATTCATATAAATCCAAATCCTTGTCGATTTCTAATTTATGACGAAGTCTTTCCTTGCGTTTTCGACAACTCTCCGGACTGATATTCAGTAACGAAGCAATTTCCTTGGTGCTTAAATTCAGATAAATAAAAGAAATAAAACGAATATCGTTAGCATTCAAACCCGGATGTTTTTGCTTGATGTTTTTGATGAATGTATTGTTTACATTTTCGAAAAGTTCGTTGTAATCATCCCATTTTGAATCTTCTTTTAAATGATTTTTCAATTCTTTTACAATACCGGACAAGGCTTTATTTTCTTTAAATTCAGACTTTGAAGTAATAGTTTCGATAATATCTTCAAGCATTTTATTTCTAGTGGATTGAAAAAGAATTTTATCCGACAATTGTTTGTTTTTGAGTTCGATTTCCTGCTTGAGAGAACGTTCTTTTTCTTTTTGTTTTTTGATTTTAAGATCCGATAGCAGCTGCTTTTCTTTTACCTCTTTTTCCAACAGCATGAGTTTGTTTTTCTCTTGCTCTAATTCCAGGTTTTTAATCTTCAAGGTATTTTCGGCAATAGTACGGTTTTGCTGTGCAAGCGTATTTCTTTTATAAAAAATCACTCCAAAAATCACCGAAACCAACACCACAAACAAAAACGAAACCAAATAAAATTTCTTTTGATTCTCTGTCTCCACTTCGTTTGTTTGTAAAGCAAATTTTGATTCGGTTAATTCAAATCGAAGAGTGGCATTCTCTAGTAATTCTTTGCTTTGCGAAGAACTGATTTTTTGATTCAGAGCTATCACCGAGTCTTTTGAAACCAAAGCTTCTTTATACATATTTGCGGCAATTTCAGTTTGTGATTTTATGTCATAAATCCGAACTGTAGTTTCATAGTTATTACTCAAAACCTGCGCCTGGCTCAACATTCGAAAAGATTCTTTCCAATTCTTTTTATCTTTATAAGCTTTTGCTAGTAGAATAAGTACCTCTATTTTTTCTTCCACAAAATTGTTTTGGTCACATATTTTCAGTTGTTCCTGACATTCTTTAATGACTTGTTCAACATGGCCTTGCTCGAGTAGTAATACATTTTTTACTACGATTAAATTGACATGATTCCGAGCATCGATTTCTTCTTTCGGGAGAGCTAACGCTTTGTCAATAAACCTTTGCGCTTCCTTGTAGTTTTCCAACTCATAATTAAGGAAAGCCAGATTGATTGCATAAATGGCTTGTTTAGCCAAATTGTCATTGGCTTCAGCAATTTGATAAGATTTGTAGAGGTATTCCTTGGCTTGAGGTTTATTGTCATTTTTAGCATAAACAATAGCAATATTGTTGAGCACTGTCATTTCATTACTTGGTTGCTTCTCAGAAGCTGCCAGCTCATACGCCTTCACAAACTGATTCACAGCCTCGGAATAATCCTGCATTTTATAGTGAATCAGCCCTAGATTATTGTAGATTAAAAATTGTTGCTTATACCACTTGGTTTTATCAACTATCGCCTGAGCCTTTTCTAGATTATCAAATGCCTGAATATAATCGCGATCAAACATGGCTTTTATTCCTGCCTGGATATAATCATCACACTGTTTAGTATCTTGTGATAAAGCCGAAAAACTAAACAGAAACAAGGCAATGAATAAATAGAGTGCAGAGGATAATCTAAATTTCATACTTCTTGACAATTTTATAAAAATCGTTCGATTACAGCAACATCTATACTTTGGTGCGAAGCCGAATAAATAGCTTTTCCGTTTTTGAGCACAATCATTTGCGGAGATTGATGCTCAATCTGGAATCTCGTAGCAATCTCATTCGAAATATCTCGATGAGCTAATAAATCCAAATAATACAACTCCACTTTTTCTTTGGAATAATCATATCCGCTTTTAAATGATTTCAAAACCATATTACTCACTCCACATCGCGTACTGTGTTTAAATAGCACCACAATTTTTTCGAAGGAATTGGTCACTACATCATCAAGTTGATACAAATCAACCAATTCTATCCAATCTAGAATTTGATTAGAAGCTGCTGAAGAACTGCTAAAAAGTCGTTTTAAAATACCCATTTTACACTATTTTAAGACATTTTGTCATTTTTAAAACCTTAAAAACCAATATTTTAAGACACTTTGTCGTTTTTAAAATATCGGAATATATCTTGCTTAAAAGTAAACAAAATTTTTAACCGTTTTAAAATAACTTTTTCAAAAAATATGAATCTCAATAATTTCACCATCAAATCACAAGAAGCTATCCAAAAAGCGCAACAAATTGCTCAAGGATTTCAAAATCCTCAGATAGAAAATGAGCATATTTTCAAAGCTATTTTGGATGTGGATCAAAACGTAACTCCATTTTTATTAAAGAAATTAGGAGTAAACGTACAGCTTTTTGAACAAGTGCTAAACAGCACTATCGAAAGCTTTGCCAAATCACAAGGTTCAGACTTGATGCTTTCCAGAGAAGCCGGTTCTACGCTTACTGAAGCAATGAATTTGGCTAAAAAAATGAATGACGAATACGTTTCGGTTGAGCATTTGGTTTTGGCGATTTTTAAATCAAAATCAAAAGTGGCTCAAATCCTGAAAGACCAAGGTGTAACCGAGAAAGGTCTTCAGAGTGCTATTGCTGAAATCAGAAAAGGCGAACGAGTAACCTCACACAGCCAAGAAGAAACCTATAATGTACTGAATAAATATGCTAAAAATCTGAATCAATTAGCCAATGACGGAAAACTCGATCCGGTAATTGGTCGTGATGAGGAAATTCGTAGAGTGTTGCAAATTTTGTCAAGACGTACGAAAAACAACCCAATGCTTGTGGGTGAGCCCGGTGTGGGGAAAACCGCTATTGCAGAAGGCTTGGCTCACAGAATCATTCAAGGAGACGTACCCGAAAACTTGAAAAACAAAATTGTTTTCTCTCTAGACATGGGAGCTTTGATTGCTGGAGCGAAATATAAAGGTGAATTCGAAGAACGTCTGAAATCAGTCGTAAAAGAAGTTACTTCTGCTGACGGAGACATCGTGCTTTTCATTGACGAAATCCACACGCTTGTTGGAGCCGGAGGTGGCGAAGGTGCTATGGATGCTGCAAATATCTTAAAACCAGCTCTTGCTCGTGGAGAACTTCGTGCTATCGGAGCTACTACTTTGGACGAATACCAAAAATATTTCGAAAAAGACAAAGCGCTTGAGCGTCGTTTCCAGAAAGTAATGGTGGATGAACCGGATACCGAAAGTGCTATTTCCATCTTACGTGGTATCAAAGAAAAATACGAAACCCACCACCAAGTGCGAATTAAAGACGAAGCGATTATTTCGGCTGTAGAGTTATCACAACGATACATCACCAACCGTTTCTTACCTGATAAGGCCATTGACTTGATGGACGAAGCGGCTTCAAGACTTCGAATGGAAATCAATTCGAAACCGGAAGAACTTGATGTTTTAGACAGAAAAATCATGCAACTCGAGATTGAAATCGAAGCTATTAAACGTGAAAATGACGAAACCAAACTCAAATCTTTAGGATTGGATTTAGCCAACCTAAAAGAAGAGCGAAACGAAATTTTCACTAAATGGCAAAGTGAGAAAAATCTGGTGGATAACATTCAACAAACCAAAATCGAAATCGAGAATTTCAAAACCGAAGCGGAAAGAGCCGAGCGTGATGGAGATTACGGAAAAGTAGCTGAAATCCGTTACGGAAAAATAAAACAAGCTCAAGAACAGCTTGATAAATTACAACAACAATTGGCTGAGCAAGGTGAAAATTCACTCATTAAAGAAGAAGTAACCAGCGAAGACATTGCCGAAGTGGTAGCCAAATGGACCGGAGTTCCGGTAACCAAAATGCTGCAATCGGAAAGAGAAAAACTTTTGAATCTCGAGGCTGAGTTGCACAAACGAGTAGTAGGTCAAGAAGATGCGATTGTGGCTATCTCGGATGCCGTTCGTAGAAGCCGTGCCGGATTGCAAGACCCTAAAAAACCAATTGGTTCGTTCTTATTCTTAGGTACAACCGGGGTTGGTAAGACCGAATTGGCGAAAGCACTAGCCGAATACTTATTCGATGACGAAAATGCAATGACTCGTATTGATATGAGCGAATATCAAGAACGTCATAGCGTATCGAGATTGGTTGGTGCGCCTCCGGGATATGTGGGTTATGACGAAGGTGGACAACTCACTGAAGCCGTTCGTAGAAAACCTTATTCGGTAGTGCTTCTGGACGAAATTGAAAAAGCGCATCCGGATACGTTCAACATCTTGTTACAAGTTCTCGACGAAGGTCGTTTGACCGACAACAAAGGTCGTTTGGCGGATTTTAGAAATACGATTATCATCATGACTTCGAATATGGGTTCTCATATCATTCAAGAAAGATTTGAGAATGCAGGAGGAAATTTCGAAAGTGCTGCTGAAGCTGCCAAAGTAGAAGTGTTAGGTCTTTTAAAACAAACCGTAAGACCGGAGTTCTTGAACCGTATTGACGAAATAGTAATGTTCACTCCGCTTTCGGAAAATAACATTCGTGAAATTGTTGAGTTCCAACTCAAAAATGTAGCGAAAATGCTAGAACATCAACATATAGTGTTGGATGCAACTCCCGAAGCGATTGACTATCTAGCTAAAAAAGGTTACGACCCTGAATTCGGTGCAAGACCTGTAAAACGAGTAGTTCAAAGAGAAGTGCTCAACGAACTTTCAAAACAAATCCTATCCGGAACTGTAACCTCAGACAGTATTATACTACTAGATAGTTTTGAAGATAAATTAGTTTTTAGAAATAAATAAGTGATTGTTTTAAGTTAGGTTTATCCCAAAAAGGTTAGAATTAGCTTTCTAACCTTTTTGATTTTAACAAAATAAAAACCTAATTACCCCAAGATAAAAATCGAAAATATTTATATTTGTTCAAATTATAATTCCACTAATCAGAATGGACGAAAAAACACAAGAATTCTATCATAGACTTAAAGAAGAACTAAACAATACTTCCCTTTGGCCTTCAGAATATCTCTATAAATTTGTGATTCCGACCGACACATCAAAAATCAAAAAAATCGAAACAAGTTTTGACAATATGGGAGCTGTGATTCAAACCCATGCTTCTAAAACCGGAAAATACACTAGCGTTTCGATTCACGTTAAAATGAAAAGTCCAGATGCAGTAATCGAGAAGTACCTCGAAGTATCTACCATTGAAGGAATCATTTCATTATAACTTTTATACATCCCTTAAAAAACAAAGCATGCTAGATTCTCTTCAAGCCCTAGAATATTTAGAATACAATTCCCAAAGGCCTCGCCTGATTATTCCGGAATATGGTAGACATCTTCAAAAACTTATCGATAGTGCCATCGCTACCGAAAATAAAGAAGAGCGTAACAAACTCGCGCGTTACATTATCTCGGTGATGGGAACCCTACAACCGCACTTGCGGGATGTGCCTGATTTCCAACACAAATTATGGGATCAACTTTTTATCATGTCCGATTTTAAATTGGATGTTGATTCGCCCTACCCTATCCCATCGCGTGAATTGTTGAGTCTGAAACCCGAAAAATTAGCCTATCCGCAGAATTTCCCGAAATATCGTTTTTACGGAAATAACATCAAGTATATGATTGATGTGGCAAATGGTTGGGAAGATGGCGAAATGAAATCAGCGTTGGTGAAAGTGATTGCCAACCATATGAAAAAATCATATTTGAGTTGGAACAAAGACAGCGTAAAGGATGAGGCGATTTTTGAGCATTTATTTGAGCTCTCAGGAGGTAAAATTAACTTGATGAGTTCTTCCGAAGAACTTTCAAATACTTCAGATTTGATGCGTACCAACAAAAAAATGTCCAACAAATCTCAGAACAACAATAACAACACCAATAATCACAAAAATCCGAAACACAAAAACATAAAACATAAACCCAAATCCTAACCTTACTACTATGGCTGTTTTTAAAATCGAAGGTGGACATTCATTACAAGGAGAAGTAATTCCTCAAGGAGCAAAAAACGAAGCGTTACAAGTGCTTTGTGCTGTACTGCTTACTCCCGAAAAAGTGGTTATCAATAACATACCCGATATAATCGATGTTAATAAATTGATTTTTGTGTTAAAAAATCTTGGCGTTAAAATCGAAAAACTCTCTGCAAATTCTTATAGTTTCCAAGCTGATGAGGTGGATACTAATTATTTGGAATCAGACGTTTTCAAAAAAGACGGAAGTTCGCTTCGTGGTTCTATCATGATTGTTGGACCGCTATTGGCTCGTTTTGGCAAAGGATATATACCGAAACCAGGCGGAGACAAAATCGGACGTCGTCGTCTGGACACGCATTTCGAAGGATTTATCAATCTTGGCGCAACTTTCAGATACAATAAAGAAGAAGCTTTTTATGGTGTAGAAGCATCTAAACTCAAAGGTAATTATATGCTTTTGGACGAAGCTTCCGTAACCGGAACGGCAAATATCGTGATGGCGGCTGTACTGGCTGAAGGAACGACAACAATATACAACGCTGCGTGCGAGCCGTATTTGCAACAACTTTGCAAAATGCTCAACCGTATGGGTGCAAAAATCTCCGGAATTGGGTCTAACTTATTGACTATCGAAGGAGTGAAATCACTAAACGGAACAGAACACACCATTCTTCCGGATATGATTGAAATCGGTTCTTGGATTGGGCTTGCTGCTATGACCAAAAGCGAAATCACAATCAAGAACGTAAGTTGGGACGATTTAGGAATTATCCCGAATACATTTAGAAAACTCGGAATCACTATCGAAAAACGTGGTGATGATATTTACATCCCAAAACACGAAAACGGATACGAAATCCAAAATTATATCGACGGCTCTATCTTGACCATTGCCGATGCACCTTGGCCGGGCTTTACTCCTGACTTATTGAGTATTATCTTGGTCGTGGCGACTCAAGCGCGCGGAAGTGTTTTGATTCATCAAAAAATGTTCGAAAGCCGACTATTCTTCGTGGACAAACTTATCGATATGGGTGCAAAAATCATTTTGAGCGACCCGCATCGTGCTGTGGTTATTGGGCATGATTTTAAATCGCAACTCAAAGCCACCAATATGTCTTCGCCGGATATTAGAGCCGGAATCTCACTGCTTATCGCCGCACTTTCTGCTAAAGGCGTAAGCACGATTCAAAATATTGAGCAAATAGATAGAGGTTATGAGCGCATGGACGAACGTTTGCGCGCTCTTGGAGCTAAGATTGAGCGCGAGGAATAGTAACTTTGTTATAAAGATAACTTCAGAAATAAATTACAACAATATAAAGGAGAAACTAAAAATTTCTCCTTTTTTATGTATTCAATTTATATCACTAGCTTTTTTCCTACCTTCGTGCTCGAATTATGTACTAGCATACATTACAATAAATACCCTTTATATGGCAATCAAAAAATCCAAACCGGAATCTTATTTACCGAAAAACTTAGAACTACTTACTAAAGAAGAAATTGACGAAATTGCCATCAATATTATAGCAAACCTAGATTTAAAATCCAAAAAGCAAATGCAGATTTTAAATTCTATTCCTTTTAATACCAATACGTTCCGTAGAGATTTTAAAGAGAAATTCACCAGTTTAGAATCCATCGAAAATCAAAAACAAAATTTGAGAAACGAGCTTTTTGTTATCGATCAACTGATTGTCTCTAAGAATTACAAAAGCCAATTCAAATTCAGACATTACCTTTCTGATAAACACATCGATGTTACTTCGAATAGACAACTCAAAGAACTTATCCGAGAATATAAAAAACTAAAAAGCCTCTCCGCTTGATAAAAAGCGAATGCCTTCTACTCCACCGTAATACTCACTTTGTAGCCTTCATAAGTCCTTACGTTAAAAACGGTTTGGTCTTCAAAAAGAAGGTATTGTCCTTTGATGCCTTTTAATTTTCCTTGGTAGATGGGGTTTACTTCTAAGTTAAGCGAACTCACTTTGGTCGGGTATTGCAACACCGGATAATCGATTTCAACGAGTTGACTGTTATCGGCATCGAAGTACGGTTTTACTTCCTCGGGCAATAAATCTCTTAGCTTTGATTTCTCTTCCATTAAATCTATCGAAGGAATCTCATTCTGCAACATCTTTCGGAAATTGGTCTTATCCGAAAAATGATGCTTTAAGGCAACCTCGGTGATGCCTGCCAAATAGCGATTCGGAACTTCGATAATTTGCAAAGCCTGTACGGCTCCTTGATCAATCCATCGGTACGGGACTTGCGTTTTGCGGGTCACTCCTACTTTGAGTTCGCTTGAAAGCGCCAGATACACCACGTGCGGTTGCAACTGAACCTTCTTTTCGTATTCCAAATCTCTATCGGCTATGTCTAAATGTGCCGTACTAAGTTCGGGCTTCATTATCCAATCTCCGGCGAGAGGCGAGCTGTAAAAACAATCATAGCAGAATCCTTGACGGAAGATTTTCTTCTCTTTCAAACAACTTAAACATTGGTAACCGATGTGCTCAATAGTGACTTGTTTGTCCAACAATTGGTTGAAATTCAAAAAATTAGACTCACTAACGAGATAATATTGTATAGGTTTCGCATATTCCGACTGCATTTTTGCAAGCACAAACTCAAAAGACATAAGATTTTTTTTATTTTTACGGTTCGTAAAGATACTAAAATGCCTCTTTCTATCATCAATTCGTTTGCGTCGTGGATTCTGAAAAAGAGAATTCATCAAATTGAGTTATTCGTTAAATACCCTAATGAAGTACAAGAAGAACTTTTATTCAACCTTTTACGAAATGCCGAACATACGGTAATTGGCAAAAAATATAATTTCTCTGACATCCATTCCTACGCTGCTTTTGCTCAAAATGTACCGATTTCGAGCTACGAAGATTTGCAACCTTATATCGAGAGAGCGCGCAAAGGCGAAGCCAATGTATTTTGGAATACGCCTATTAAATGGTTCGCTAAATCCAGCGGAACCACCGATGCCAAAAGTAAATTTATTCCGGTAAGTAATGAGGCTCTGGAGGATTGTCACTTCAAGGCGGGCAAAGATATGCTGTGCTTGTATCTTAATAACAACGAGAATTCGCAACTCTTTACCGGCAAAAGCCTTCGCCTTGGCGGTAGCAAACAACTCTATGCCGATAATAATACGTACTTCGGGGACCTATCGGCTATCTTGATAGAAAACCTCCCGATTTGGGCAGAGTTCAGTAGTACGCCAAGCAACAAAGTATCGCAGCTATCGGATTGGGAGCTGAAACTAGACGCCATCATCAAAGAAACACGCAACGAGAACGTAACCAGCTTTGCCGGAGTTCCGTCGTGGATGTTGGTTTTGCTTAATAGAACGCTAGAATCCACCGGGAAAGGCAATTTGTTTGACATCTGGCCGAATCTGGAAGTGTATTTCCATGGTGGCGTGAGCTTCGAGCCGTACCGCGAGCAATACCAAAGATTACTCCCTAATACTGACTTTAATTATTACGAAATCTATAATGCTTCCGAAGGATTCTTTGCGCTTCAGGATTTGAACAATTCGAGCGAAATGCTTTTAATGCTTGACTACGGAATCTTTTACGAGTTTATTCCGATGGAGGTGTTCGGCACGTCCGAGCAAAAAGCCATTCGTCTTGCGGATGTAGAAATAGGGAAAAATTACGCCGTGGTTATTTCGACCAACTCCGGACTATTCCGTTATTTGATTGGAGATACTGTTCGTTTTACCTCGCTCAGCCCGTATCGCATCAAAATTACCGGTAGAACCAAGCATCATATTAATGTGTTTGGCGAGGAACTCATGATTGAAAATGCCGACAAAGCTATTTTCGAGGCAAGTAAAGCTACAGGTGCCGATGTGCTCGACTATACTGCCGCGCCAATCTTTATGCAAGGAAAAGAAAAAGGCGCTCACGAGTGGATTATCGAATTCAAAAAGGCTCCGAACGATATGGACTTGTTCCACAAAGTTTTAGATACTACGCTTAAAGAATTAAACTCCGACTACGAGGCAAAACGCCTTAATAATATGACGCTTAACCCTCCGGTATTGCACGTTGCTAGAGAGCATTTATTTTATGATTGGCTAAAGAAAAACGATAAACTCGGCGGACAAAACAAAATACCAAGACTATCCAACGACCGAAAATATCTCGAAGAATTACTCTCGATGTAAGCTCCGAGTTTAAGGTTTAAAGTTTCAAGTTAAGGGTTTCGTTCGCAATAAGGAGATACATTCCGATAGACAACCTACCCATTACATACGATATCCCAAGTTGATAGCTTGGGATTTTTTTATGGTTGATGTACTAATACCAAATTGATATAAGTGTGAAAGTAAACTTTTCCAAAGTTCAAAACTTTGGAAAAGTTGGTGTTTCTCTCATTACCGAACGAGGCTATCGCAAGGGATTTCCTTTCCTTATTTCGCGAAGTCAAGCTATTTTACCGAGATGGTTTTCTAATTAACATTCACTTTAATGGGTCCGCCATACGGAACAAAACCTCCACCAATCTCATCAATATTGATGTCTAATTCATCTCTTGTAGATATTCGAGAGATATTTATGTCAATTACAGAGGATGATTTAAGGTTTACATCGATTGAACCATCCGCATTCACCGGAATTACAGCTTAATTTTTGTTAGGTAATAAGTCGGGTGGAAGTTCCAAAGATTCATTCGCGTAGGCTTTCGGAATAATGTCAAAATCTTTGAGGACGTTAATTGTTAAACAAACTGCAATAACAGTGAGCACACTTTTTAAGTACAAATCTAATTTCATAAGGCTTGAGTTTTTAGGTTATGTGAATAATTCCAACTAATAAAATGCCAAAATTCTGTGAGGAATATGTGATTAGCTTTTCGTTCTTTCTCACAGTATCAAACCATTAGCTATTAGCAATAATCACTCCACAAAAGCAAAATACTTGCCAAGCCCTAGAATATTGATAATTACTCACCCTATCCTCTCGCCTAACCTGCCTAGTTTACTACATTAATGAGAAAGGTTATATCTGTAATTTATAGGAGTTTTTTGCCGGCGTTACCTTATTTCTTTAGGATTCCCAACCCGACAAAAGTTCCGTTTCCTTGCAGATACTCTATGGCTCGCTCTATATTTTTGTTTCGGCTTTCGTCTGTTTTGAGGTTGGAAATATAGCGAATAATTTCCTTTTGCCTAGAGGGCGGAAGCTTTTCAAATGCCAATCGCGCCGTAGTATGTTGGTTGAGCGCTTCTCGAAGGCTGGTATGTATTTCAAGGGTTCTATCCTCAGGGTCGAAAGCAATAGAAATCCGAATTTGCTCACCGATACGTTGGGGCGAATTATCGAGCATCATCAAGTTAATATACAGTCGCCACGCGCCGGCATACTTCACTAGATTTTGTACAAAAGCCTTGTCATTGACCGTTCCTTTTACCGGAATCGCGCCTCGATCTTTACCCGCCGCTTGAAATAGCTCCGCTAAAATCGTATCCGGCACAGAAACATACGGATTTATCCCTATCTTCCGGAGTGTGGCAACAAAGGTATGTGCTTGAGTATTCATAGCATCAACGCGTTAAACTATAATAAGGCTATCCTGCGCTCGCTAGGCATTTAAATTTTGACTTCCTTTACTTTTGTGGATTTCGAACTTGTTTTATAAGTTAATGATCAGTTTAGTTTGCTTTTTGCTGTGTATTCTATATACGCCTTCTTTGCAATGGAGTCAAGCTCTCTACTAGAATAATAGATTAAACAATTATAGGAAATAAAATTTTTATCTTTTAAATGCTCTTCTCCTTTATCTATCTTAATCCCAGCACTAGGCATTTGTTCTATGATTCTTTTGCCTAATGCCCTTGCTTGGTTAGTTACAATAAAATCAACTTCGGAATTTTTACTAAACAAATCTTTGTTTTTCAAAATAATTCTTAAGCTGTCATTCCCTATTCCTTCTTCAATACAACCATAAAAAACCTCATATTTATATGAATTTATCCATATTTCTTTCTGTTGTTCATTATATGTAAATTTTTCTCTTTTGTAAGAGTCACAAGAAAAGATAAATAAACTCATAACTAATATACTAATAAAATGTCTCATAATAACAGGCTATTTTACATCCATCTTAGCAACTTTTCCAAAGTTTAAAACTTTGGAAAAGTTTTTATATACTAACTTCTAACCTATAAAAACTAGATAACAAGCGGTTAATCTATGGGTTATTTTCAACTATCCTGCAAAGAGAAATCTTGTTTAAGCATAAGTAACATGATTATGATAGTGGATGCTTAAGGCTACTATTTACCGAAAAACCATATCGGATAAAATATATTTATCATAACATTTATAGCTTTTAAAGGGATTAGAACCACAATCTCTTTCGAAAAATAGCGTATCTCCCTTTATTTCTCCTTGATTCCTAATATAATTACCTGAGTTAGAACACGAGAAGTATTCAGTTTTAATCTTATCTCCATCTATGCTCCAGTATCCAATTGCAGGAGCATTATCCCAATTCTTGGTTATTACATCTTCAATTTTTAAGGGAAAACCGTCTTTTGAATAAACATATATTAGCCTTCCATCCGGATAAAAACCGAAACCAAATGGCTTAAGTTCGGAATCAACAACATATATTTTATTAAAAACTAATTTATCTGTTCCGTTAGAAAAAGCTTTATTTAATTTAAAGTTGGGCTTTTTCGGACGACATTGCCCATCCATCCTATTTCCTGTATGTATGAAACAAGAAAAACATAAAAGCATTAAACTCATTAATAATAGTATCTTTTTCACTTTCATACAGTTATATTTCAATAGTTTATAAGGTCAGGTAGCCTTGCAGAGCTAGAGTTTACTTGCCATCCCGAGCTTGTTTCGGAAGCTAAATACCTACTATTTTACATCCATATTCGCAACTTTTCCAAAGTTTAAAACTTTGGAAAAGTTTTTATATACTAACTCATACATAATATATTTACTATTCCCCATTATAAGTAATTGTCCATTTTAAACTATCCAGCTTTTCAATATCTAATAAATATTTTGCATTGTAAAGGTTTCGTTGATGTATTCCCTCCCATCCATACTTATCAATACTGTCTTTTTTTATGATAAACAAACGCATTTTATCACCTTTATCATAAGGGTCATAATATGATTTCCAGTCCGAAGGTCGTGAATCAATTATATTGATTTCTTTTTGCTGTAAAGAATCAACAAAAGAATGCGAAATATCAATACTAATTACTTCTTTGCCTTCTTTCATATATTTGAGAATTTTGGATGGTTCTAAATCAAAAACAGAATCTGTAATGGATAAACTATATATAATTTCATTTTCAGAATTATTACTAATCGTAATATTTCTAACATCAATTTTGTCCATACATCCCGTGATGATAATAACAAAAAACAAGTATAAAATTATTTTTTTCATGATATATAATCATGGTTAACCGTATGGTTTTTTATATTTGATGTTTTTATTTTTTTTTAAAATGCATATCCAATACACAATCCAAAGCTTACACTAAACTTTTTAGATTGGTTTTCGCTCCAAATAAATATGGGAAATCCTTGTATTACTATACCATTATTTGCCATAAATCTATAACCCATACTTAATGAATAATCAGATTGAAACTTTTTGTAGATAATGTTAGGATTAACCGAAGTATCTACGTAATCCTTGCTAAAAACAGGAGTATACCCAATTTTTAATTGAGCAAAGTGGTTTTTCTTACCATATAAAATCCCCCCGATTATAGGAAAAGTAGTTACTGCCGGTCTTTTATTAATACTTTCTTCATCAGCTCCGGGATTTCTTCCAATTCCAATTCCTGCAATATATATAAAATTATTATTTTCATTTGTAAATAGTCTTTCATAGTTTACAGATAGAATTGTTTCCGAATGACCAAATAATTCATAGTAGATACTATTGTGTACATCTTTACTTGAAAGATTTTGGCAAAATGAACTCTGGGATATTATTAAAAATACAAATAGTATCTTTTTCATTTTCATACAGTTATATTTCATACTTTTTAAGGTCAGGTAGCCTTGCGGAGAAAGAGTTTACTTGCCATACCGAGCTTGTTTCGGAAGCTAAATACCTACTATTTTACATCTATCTTCGCAACTTTTCCAAAGTTTTAAACTTTGGAAAAGTTTTTATATACTAACTTCTAACCACTAAAAACAAGATAACAAGCGGTTAATCTAAGGGTTATTTTCAACTATCCTGCTCTATTATTAGTGTTTTTATTATTTATGCACGAGCAAGATGCTCGCGCCAGCGGAGGTGGAATTATTTATAGAAACAAATTTTATTTAATTATTATCATTCAATAACATTGATTCAAATTCATCAAATTTCATTTTTAAACAATAATAAAAAACTTCTGCATCGTTGTTAAATAAAAGATTATTATTTTCAAACCATTCTTTAATTTTTTCAACAATATATATACTTAATTTAAAAAAATCAGAATATGAAATTGGCAAATTACCATCATGGTAACTTATTAAACCTTGTTTAAATTTATCTAAACTTGTCAATAAACTAGAAAATCCATGTTCACCTTGAAAACTTCTATCTTTATCTGTAATACCTCTATATATAAGTTGTAAATCTCTATTAGAGTTATAAAAAAATCTTTAATAAATTCATTTTTACTATTCATATTATTTTTAGTTTTAATCATTAGAAAAAATTTAAATTTATAAATAATTTATAAATTATAATTACTCAATATAAAATTTATACTTATAATTTTATATGAATAATTTAATATACTTATTATTAAATAATATGGTCGACCATTGATGATCGACCATATTAATTTACAAATCATTAGGGCTAAACAAAAGTTTTCTACCTGCCCATCCATAAGCTCTAACAACTAAAAGCCTATCATCTTTATCAATAAATTGAGTAAAATGATCTCTTAAATATGATGATTTATCAGGTTCATATTTAAAACACCAAACTGATTCTAGAACTCTTTTAGCTTTAAAATTAGAAAGTTCATTATACAGTTTTTGATAATCTTTATCTTTAATTAAATCATAACTCAAGATATATAAAACTTTATTCATAAATAATATGTTAAATTTTCAACTATCTAAGTGAAAAAATCTTAGTGATTGAACTTTCAAATATTATTGTATCTTTGGAACGCTACATTATATTGATACAAAATTTATTTAGGTATTCAATTCTACACCATTTTCATTAACACAATTTTAATACCACCTATTAAAATTACAATGAAAATGGTTTTTTCATGACACTAATTCATGAAAAATAAAATATGACAGTTAATAATTCAAATATTCTTACTAAAACCATGACATATTTTCATAAATTTAAAAAAAATTCTTATTCTGATATTTATTATTATTTATATTAAATGTAATTTAATAATTATATTAATCTATAATATATACTAGTATTTAAAGAAACAAAAGCAATTTTAAATCGAAATGTAGTCATTTAAAATAAAAAAAATCTCCTTTCCTTTAACAAACTGTTAGTATAAAAAACAAAAATATTCTAATAGTTTAACACAAATAGCCTTTATTTTTTTGAATTATTCAACCTTTCAGCGCACAAAAAAGCCCTTTTGGAGGGGCGAAAAACCACCAAAAGAGCTAAAAAAGACAAACTATTGGGTTAGTTATAAGTTATAGAGGTTCTTTTTAGAAGCTGTACAGCTTTTTGTTAGAACCTGTACATGTTTTTCTTCGAACCTGTACAGCTTTTTGCTCGAACCAGTACATGTTTTTTGGTCAAAAAACATAAAAAATCCCGAGTCAAAAATGAACTCGGGATTCAGGCTACCTATAAAAAGGGCGACAAAAAGCAATTATTCCGAATCGCTTATGGTAAATTTCATAGTCTTTAAAGCCGTTTTTAATTCGGAAGATGGGCGGAAATTCAGATGCGTGCTTTTGATATTCGATACCGTTACTTTATTCTCCGTATCGCTTGGTTCAGAACGCACGCCTACCTGAAAGCTGCCTAGCGCGCCTAAGCTCACTACGCTTCCTCTGGAAAGCTCTTCAATCATAGCTTCTACACAAGCGGTTAGCACCGCTAAACAATCGGCTTTGCTGACAGTAGATTGTGATGAAATGATTCGTGCCAGCCAATCTAAATTCACGTTAGCCGTTTTCACTGCCTGCACATAATACCTTTCCGGATCTTGCAGACTAAAAGGATTTTTCTTCTTTACTACTTTTAGTTTTACTCTAGGATTTTCCATTTCTTACAAATTTAAGGTCGCTTCCGAAGCAAAGCTCCGTCGAGCAACGGGTTAGTACTAAGTTTTATTTTAAATAAAAAAGAACTTTAAGCAACAGATAACCACTACTTTAGCAGTGAATTACCTGTCAAAACTAATACAAGTTGCACAATGTGGTGGTACATTTTGCTCGTTTTAGAACAAATTGCTCGTATTGCTCGTTTTAGAACATTTTGCGCTTCTTGAAAAAACCTAACTAACTGAACCTTAACGCTAAACATTTTTTAAAATCCAACCTATTAACATTCGTTTCTTTATATACTTTGCAACGAATTCGAAGAAATACTGATTCGGCTCAGATAAACTTAACCTCTACAAATAATTACCATAAAATAATTAATTTTTAGCGTTTTTTATTAAAAAAGAATCAACATATAAAATATTTTTATACTTTTATAAAAACATTCTCTATATTATAGATAATTAAACCTTATTCAATGATGTATAGAATTGATATAAAATCCGATGAAGTGGCTCAACTGCTTGGAGTCACCCTCAGCACGGCACGAAGGCACCTACGCACGCTGAGGCATTCCTTAGAAAAAAATAAAAATCAGATTATTACCATTGCGGAATTTTGTAAGCATTACGACATTTCGTACAAAGAAGTCTTTTGCCAAGTCAATAAACTCAAAAGTCAAGAATACGACAACCTAGTCGAAGAAGGGGTTATTGTTGTGCCGGTTATTAAATATAGGACCGTGAAAAAATGATAGTGAGTCGGGAGCTGTTGTCAGTTATCTGTTTTCCATTTGGAACAAACAAAAGAGAAACTATTCAAGTTTTATACTTCCTGCGTAAAGCCTCGTGCCTACGGCTTACCACTATTTCAAATACTCAAACACATTTTCAAGCTTATATTTCGGGCTTCTTTTCAAGAAATCCATAAAAAAAGCCGTATGCGTTCCGCCCATCAAGATAAAGACTCTGTCTTCTTTACTCATCGGGATTTGGTTTAAATTAGAGAACATTACCAAATTTCGGTGGTAGAATTTAGCCGCTTCATCGGCTCCTTCGGAGTTGCCTTTGCTGGAGATATAGGTCAATAAATCGGCATTGATGTTTATAAGGCTCTCTAAATACTGCGGGTGGTTATTCAGCTTGAATAAATCATAAAAAGGGATTCCTTCTTCCGGATTGTTTCTATCGTTCTCATCGCTCATCTTCCAGTACTTGCTCAAGGTAGTGGTATCGACCTTATTAGTTACTTTTAGGTTATAATTATAGCTTTCTTTGAAGTCAATCCCATAGATTTTAGTCGCTCCGCTCAGCCGCCCGACTTCATAAGCCAATAGTTCTCGCTCGTCAGGGTTCTCGAATTTTTTGTTGGGATTCTTGATGTAATCCAAGTAAGCTCTTAGTCTCAGGCTGTCATTCTTGGGCAAATCTTCGATAACAATAATAGTAGGCTTGAATTCGGCTAAGAGTTTCGCGAGGTTTTTTACTTCGAGTTGGTTGCTTTGATCCTTTTCGTCAAAGGTTGTCGTAGTGGCATCAGAGGTTTCGCCCATATGAAAAGTGGCGACATTCAGTACCGGAATGGCATCATCAAACTTGGTTTTGTAAATAATCTGCTCTCCGTAATCGGATTTTTGTGCGTATAAATTAATAAATAGCGATAGGAAAACGAGAGTAATGTATGGAGATTTCATTTTTTTATAAGGATGTTTTCTGGATGATTCTTGGGTATTGCAAAGTACAAACATTAGTCCAAACTCAGCGACTTTTGGTAAATTTAGGAAATTAGCTCGTAGGGTGTATGTCTTAAAGCCAAATGGGTTCAACTTTTCTAACGTTTGGAATTTTAGAAAAGTTGAAAAGAAATAAACCACCTGCCCTATTTAAAAAAATTTTCTGAATAGTTCTTCTTTTATCTCCATTTATTATTTTACGGGAGTCGATGAATCTTCGATTTGTCTTGACACAAAAGAATCAAAAAGTCAAGACCGGGAAAACAGACTAAAATCAAATTAGGATTTACTAAAACTCCGAAAACTCGCTGCGCTCAAACACTCGAAGTTTTTTAACGTAAATCCTCATCTGATTTCTTAACGTCTTTATTTCCCTATGTCGTTTTTCTAGTAGATTATAATTGATGGAAACGGGTAAAATTTAAAGTTTAAGGTTTAAAGTTTTAAAAAACCTATTTAATTCCTGAAACAAGTTCACGATGATAAAAATTATTGATAACTATCCACTGTACACTATCTCCTGTCCACTTTCTCCCTTTATCCTCTGCCCTTTCTCCTAAGCCCTTTGCCTTAAAAACAAAAAACCCCATCAAATGTTGCCATCCGATAGGGTAATATATATAAATGATTGGTTCTTATAAAATCGAATCGTCGACTAAATTCGGTAAAGTAACCTTCAAAAGCGGTTGAACTTCCATAGCTCGTTTGATGGCGAATATAGCGCCTTCGTTTCTAGCCCAGCTTCTACGTGAGATTCCGTTATTGACATCCCAGAACAACATCGACTCCAATCGTCTTGAAGCATCTGCAGATCCATCCAAAAGCATACCAAATCCGCCGTTGATTACCTCGCCCCATCCTACGCCACCACCGTTGTGAATCGACACCCACGTAGCACCTCTGAAGCTGTCGCCAATGACATTGTGTATCGCCATATCAGCCGTAAAGCGAGAACCATCATAGATATTTGACGTTTCGCGATAAGGAGAATCCGTGCCCGACACGTCGTGGTGATCACGACCTAATACCACAAAACCGATTTCGCCCTTAGCAATGGCTTTGTTAAACGCCTCCGCGATTTTGATTCGTCCTTCGGCATCGGCATATAAAATACGTGCTTGCGAACCGACAACGAGTTTATTTTCTTGCGCTCCTTTAATCCATTTGATGTTATCCGCCATTTGTTGTTGGATTTCGGAAGGAGCTGTTTTCATCATTTCTTCTAATACCGCGCAAGCAATCTCATCGGTTTTCTGTAAATCTTCCGGCTTGCCCGAAGCACAAACCCAGCGGAATGGTCCGAATCCGAAGTCAAAACACATCGGACCCATGATGTCCTGCACATACGAAGGATATTTAAAATCGATGCCGTTCTCTGCCATAATATCCGCGCCGGCTCTAGAAGATTCTAGCAAAAATGCGTTTCCGTAATCAAAGAAATACGTTCCTCTTGCCGTATGGATGTTGATAGCGTTTACCTGACGAACTAAAGATTCGTGTACTTTTTGCTTGAATAATTCCGGATTGTTCGCCATCATATCGTTGGCTTCTTCAAAGGATAATCCAACCGGATAATAACCTCCCGCCCACGGATTGTGCAGCGAAGTCTGGTCAGAACCAAGGTCGATATAAATATTCTCTTGAGCGAAATGCTCCCACACCTCGACTACGTTTCCTTGATATGCAATAGACACCACCTCTTTGTTGGCTTTTGCCTTCAAAACTCTTTGGGTGAGTTCGCCCAAATCCGTAATCACTTCATCTACCCAGCCTTGTGAATGACGCGTGAAAACCGCTTTGGGGTTTACCTCAGCACAAATGGTAATGCATCCGGCGATATTACCGGCTTTGGGCTGCGCGCCGCTCATCCCGCCAAGACCTGAGGTTACAAATAGTTTTCCCTCTAGTCCTTCGCCGTTTTTGGAGATTTTGCGCCCTCCGTTCAGAACGGTAATGGTGGTTCCGTGCACGATACCTTGCGGCCCGATGTACATATAACTTCCTGCCGTCATCTGGCCATATTGTGATACACCAAGCGCATTAAACTTCTCCCAGTCATCGGGTTTCGAATAGTTCGGAATCATCATTCCGTTGGTAACCACTACTCTCGGAGCATCTTTGTGCGAAGGGAACAATCCCATCGGATGTCCGGAATACATAACAAGTGTTTGTTCATCGGTCATCTCCGACAAGTATTGCATGGTGAGTAGATATTGCGCCCAGTTTTGGAACACAGCACCATTTCCTCCGTAGGTAATCAGCTCGTGCGGGTGTTGTGCTACGGCATAATCCAGATTGTTCTGAATCATGAGCATAATCGCTTTTGCTTGCTCCGACTTCCCCGGGTATTCCGAAATCGGACGTGCATACATTTTATACTCCGGACGCAGGCGATACATATAAATACGCCCGTATGTGTTTAATTCGTCAAGGAATTCTCTGGCTAATTCTTTATGGAATTTGGGTTCGAAATAACGAAGAGCATTGCGAAGTGCTAGTTTCTTTTCGTCATCCGATAGTATTTCTTTTCGCTTTGGAGCGTGGTTTATTGTAGGGTCATAAGGCTTTGGAGCCGGAAGTTCTGTAGGTATTCCTTGTCTTATTTGTTCTTGAAAAGTCATTGTTAAGGTATTTTAATCTTAATCCCACAAATATAGTTGATTTTAACAAATAAAAAATCCCAAGATACATCTTGGGATTTGAAGTTTACTTATAGGTATAAGTTATTTTTTATTCTGTTGTTTTAGCTTTTGTTGCTCTTGAGCTTGCTCCATAGCCTCGCGCATTTTCTTTTGGAATTTGCTTTCTTTCTTAGGCTTTAACTTGTTCTCCTGGATTTGAACTTTGATTTTTTCGTGGTCAATGATGTAATGTTTAATCACTAACATGATACCGATGGTAATCAAATTCGAGATGAAATAATAAAGAGATAACCCTGAAGCGTACATGTTGAAGAAGATAATCATCATGATTGGAGAGATCCAAATCATAATTTTCATGATTTTACCCATATCAGGCATACCTTCTTGTTGCGGCTGGCTCATTTGTTGGTCGCCCGTAGTCATTCTCATATAGAAGAAAATCGCTATACCTGCCAAGATCGGGAACAAGCTGATGTGGTTCCCATAAAAAGGAATATAGAACGGAAGATGCGCAATAGAATCGTATGATGATAAGTCATCCGCCCACAAAAATCCTTTTTGACGAAGCTCAATTGCCGATGGGAAGAACTGGAACAAGGCATAGAAAATCGGGATTTGCATTAACGCCGGAATACATCCTGCCATAGGATTTACGCCTGCTTTCGAATACAAAGCCATCATTTCTTGTTGCTTTTTCATCGGATCTTTCTTTAATCTTTCGTTCAACTCATTAATATCCGGACGAAGAGCCTTCATCTTAGCCTGAGAAAGATACGATTTATAGGTAATCGGCGAAATAGCAATACGCACCAAAATAGTAAAGATGATAATCGCAATACCGTGAGGAATAAAGTCGCTCAATAAATCATATAACGGAATGAACAAGTGTTTGTTGATCCATCCAAAGATTCCCCAACCCAGCGGAACGATTTCGTCAAGGTTTCTGTCGTACTTCTTCAGGATTTGATAATCGGTCGGACCATAATACCAGTTCATATTATAATTCAACTCGCCCCCTTTCGCCTCCAGCGGAATAACCGATGCAAAAGCTTTGGTCTTAAGGGTATCAATCTTTTCGTCCTTTACTAAGTTTTTCGATTTAACGTCAACTGTTTTGAAAGCCGTATCAGTAAGTAGAATCGAACTAAAGAAGTGTTGCTTGTAAGCTATATAAGTTACGTCTTTTACTTGCTCAGAATCTTCGCTGCTTTGCCCTAGGTAATCGTCTTTACCTCCTTCGTATTCATAAATAAGCTCGGTATAACGATTCTCGTAAGTAACTGATTTTTCGTTGCGATATGCTTCTAAATCCCAAGTAAGTTGAATAGGTTGTGATGTATTCAACACGCTCGACAATCCTTGAGTTCTGATCGAAAAATCCATCATGTACTCATTAGGTTTCATCACATAACGGTATTCTAAATATTTATTCTCATCCGATTTCAAGCGAAGTGTAAGCACTTGGTTCTCGCCTTCTTTAGTAAGTTTAGGCTCAAACATCATGTCTTGAGAATTAAAAACTCTATTATCTTGAGTAGTAAGCTGAATGTTGAACTTGGCGTTGTTGTCTTTAATGATATTTACAACACTACCTGAACCTTTGCGGAACTGTTCGAAATTTTTTACTTCTGCTTTGGTGATATACCCACCCTTGTTAGAAATCTCCAGTTTCAATACTTCGTTTTCTAAAACCGTAGTTTGCTCCGACACAAGTCCTGATTTGGCAAATTTTCCTAACGAACTTTCTAAATGAGCGATTCTCAGCGAATCGTCTACTTCAAGCATATTGAATTCTGCCTCAATTTGCGTAGATGCCGGTTGATTGCTTGTGGTATCAATAAGTTCTTTTTGAGCTTTCGATTGTTCGATTTCCTCTGGAGTAGGTTGGTTTTGGTACATTATCCATAATAAAATACCAAAGATTAGCACAAAGGCAATCAGGGTTCTAACATCAAATTTCTTTTGTTCCATTTAATTATTAATTTAATTTTTGTTTTCAACAGTTGCTTTTACAAACGCTACAAATAGCGGATGCGGGTTGGCAACAGTACTTTTATATTCCGGATGGTATTGTACTCCGATGAAGAACGGATGTTCCGGAAGCTCTACCACCTCTACTAATTTTGTTTTTGGATTCACTCCCGAAGCCACCAAACCGGCTTTCTCTAAATCCTTCAGATAGTGATTATTCAGCTCAAAACGATGTCTATGACGCTCGGATATGTTTTCTTGGTTGTAAATGGAATGTACCAAAGTGTTTTCTTTCAACATACAATCCCAAGCCCCAAGGCGCATGGTTCCTCCTTTATCAACTATATTTTTTTGCTCATCCATAATGTGAATTACCGGATTTTTAGTCTCCGGATTCATCTCGGTTGAGTTCGCATCTTTCAGTCCTAATACATTTCGAGAATATTCGATTACGGACATTTGCATTCCTAAACAAATCCCGAAAAACGGAATCTTGTTTTCTCGAACGTAACGAATCGCTTCGATTTTCCCTTCGATTCCTCTTCCTCCGAATCCCGGTGCTACAAGTACACCATCCAATCCGGCTAATTTCTCGGCTGCATTTTCTTTGGTTAAATGCTCCGAATGAATGCTTACTACATTTACTTTTGTTTGATTCGCCGCTCCCGAATGCACAAACGCTTCAAGAATAGATTTGTACGAATCTTGTAATTCTACATACTTTCCTACCAAACCGATATTTACGGTATGTTTCGGATTTTTATATCGTTTCAAGAAATCATTCCAAACAGTCAAGTCCGGCTTAGACTTCTTAGGTAAATTCAATTTCTTAAGTGCTACGATATCCAATCCTTCTTGCAGCATCAAATTCGGCACATCATAAATAGTTGAAGCATCAATAGATTGAATCACCGCTTCTTTCTTTACGTTACAGAACAATGCCAACTTCTGACGCAAGTCATCCGAAAGCTCATGCTCGGTTCTACAAACCAAAATATCAGCTTTGATTCCGCTTTCCATCAGTGTTTTTACCGAGTGTTGTGTGGGTTTGGTTTTTAATTCTTTAGCAGCTGCCAAATACGGAACTAAAGTCAAATGAATGGTAATAGCATTTTCTTCGCCCAATTCCCACAATAGTTGACGAACCGATTCGATATACGGCAAAGACTCAATATCCCCTACTGTTCCGCCAATCTCAGTAATCACGATGTCAAAATTGCCTGATTCGCCAAGCAACTTCATACGCGATTTAATCTCATTGGTAATATGAGGAACAACCTGAACGGTCTTGCCCAAAAATTCTCCTCTTCTTTCTTTTTCGATAACTGACAAATAAACTCTTCCGGTGGTCACGTTATTGGCTTGCGAAGTCGGAACGTTCAAGAAACGCTCATAATGACCTAAATCCAAATCGGTTTCAGCACCGTCATCGGTCACGAAGCATTCTCCATGCTCATAAGGGTTAAGCGTTCCGGGATCCACATTGATATACGGATCAAATTTCTGAATAGTAGTTCTATACCCTCTGGCTTGCAATAGTTTAGCAAGAGAAGCCGCGATGATTCCCTTACCTAATGACGAAGTTACTCCTCCCGTTACGAAAATGTACTTTACTGGGTTCATTATAAATTAATTGTTGTGTTGTTGTTGCTGTTTTTATAAACCCTGCAAAAGTAGTCTATTTTTGTGATTAGTCCAAAGTACAGTTGCGGAAAGTTGCTTGTATTGTTAAGAATTGTATTACTTCGTTTTTTGGTCTCCTCTTTTTTTGGATTTGTATGCCATGTTGTTGAGTTTGTACGAAAGCGAAAACATCACATAGCGCTTGAGAATCAAATCTTCAGTATCGGTAATAGCTACCGCCGATATTTGTCGGGAGTTGCTTGTGTTTTGGTTCAGTACATCATAAACCTTTACTTTAGCCGTCCAGTTTTTGTTACCGAATACATAAGCCAAACTCAGGTTCCACATCCAAAAATCTTTCTGAAAGCCCGAAGCAATATTCGAATTATAGGTATAGGCCAAATCACTCCCGAAAACCCAATTTTCCGGATAAAAACTAGTGGCTTCTAATGTAAATTCATGTAACAAATTCGAGGTGGATTGAATACGATAATTAGTATAATCCCCTTGTTGATAGGTAAACTCATAATACGGATTAACGGTTAACAATTCTCCGTATTGATATGAAAAATCAACCCCCGGAGTGATGTTTTTAGAGCGCAATTCAAACGGCTTGGCATTAGTAAATCCTTTGTTATACGAATACCCTCCTCTGAGGCTCACTTGCGCATAAAACTCATGCTCACTTTCGTTTTCAAAAGTCTTTTGGTAATTGGCACTTCCACTAAAAGAATAGGTATCATCAACATTGGTATAGGTAGTTGTTTGCTTTCTGTTTTCATCATACGAACTAATGGAAGTTACTTTTGTAGGAGCATAATTTCCGCTCACATAAAAATTATAGCCTGACTGCGTGGCATTATCATAATTGTAATACGAAAAAGTTGTTGTATGTTTTTTGTTTAATTCCAAATCCGGATTTCCGATAATTGTATTTAGTGGATTGGATAGATTCTCCACCGGCAAAAGTTGCGCGGCTGCCGGCAAACTTTCATCATAAACATATCGAACATAGAAGTTTGTATTTTTAGAAGTTTTGTAGCGGAAAGTTCCTGTAAGATTAGGCACTACGTAATTTTGCTCTAAAGCTGTTTTTTCAGATAAATAAAGTGACGTATTCTGATACTCATATACATCAAATCCTGCCGAAACATTCACGTTAATTTTCTTTTTGCGAATCTCAAATCCTAAAGTTGGTGAAAAAGTATAGGTATCCGACCAAATAGCATTCGACAACCATTCATTTCTCTGCGTATAATCATTAGTCTGCTCATCAAAATTGTACACTTCATTATTATTTGAAGTTTTGTTGATACGATAACGCGAAGAAATATTAAGTTTCAACGAATCCGTTATAGGCTCGGAATAGCTCGCTCGAAGCGAATACGAATCAGCAATGTTGTCTCGCGAACTGATTTGATTTCGGATATCATCTTCCTCTTCGGATTGATAAAAATAAGTAGCCGAATTTGTTTTCGATTGAGCATTGTCTTTGGAATTGGAATTTTCAAAACTCAAGTTCATGCTTCTTCCCTTTTTTGCAAATTTTTTTACATAAAAAATCGAGTTGCGGAAAGATAAATTATCACTTTCGGAGTAACTATCGCTAAAGCTTTCGTTTAGCAAATCGCCTGTTTCATCTATAGAAAATTGATTGTTACGCAACTTTCGGGTAGATTTTCCTGATGTAATTGTTGGTCGAAAAGTAAGCGTCGACGTGGAATCGAGTTTGATTTTAAAATTAGAATTAAAGTTGTGATTGCCCGAATAACTATCCGATACACTTTCAGATGCTGTGGTAAACAGATTTTCTTCTAATAAATTGATTTTCTTCGTCTTGTTGCGACTTTCGGTCGAAGCATCGGAAAAGTAATAATTAGCATAAATATCATATTTCTTGTCCCATTTGTCGGAATAATTAATCCCTAAAACGTTCGAAAGTGTAATTCCTTTGTCAGAACCTCCAAAATTAACTCCGTTCACCGTCATTGCTCCCGAGCGATTCGTTGAAACAGAACTTACTCCTTTCATATTATCAAAGACTTCATCGGTCGAAAAGCCTGATGAATTCACATTATTAGAAGCGAGCATCAAGCTAATTCTCATATCGCCCTTAAAATAATTGACAAGGCTGCTCGCCTCGTACCTTTCATCCGAACCATATCCGAGCAAAATACGACCAAAATAACCTTTATTTTTATCTTCGTCTATGGTAAGATTAAGACTTAAATTCTCGGACGTTGAAGCCTCTCCCGTTAATTTTTGCTCTTCAGTCTTTGTTTCTGAAACTTGTACTTTGTTGATTATATCTGCCGGAAGATTCTTCATCGCCACTTTTCCGTCTTCACCAAAAAAGGGTTTTCCATTCACCAAAACTTCGTTTACTTCCTTACCATTTACAGTGATTTTCCCGTCTTGATTTACTTTTACTCCCGGTAATTCTTTTAACAACGCTTCTACATTAGCATCCGGACGGACTTTGAATGAAGAGGCATTAAACTCAATGGTATCGTTTTTAATTCGAACCGGAGGCGCATCAAACTTGATAGCAATGGAATCTAACAAAATGGTGCGAACGCTCAGTTTGATTTCGTCTAAATCTATATTATTATCGATTTTCTCAAATCTTTGGATATAATTTTCATAAATGATATGAGAGACTTTTAGCTCAGAGAGTTTATCTGTTTTTCGGACATTCAGCAAAAAGTTTCCATTTTTATCAGAAATGGTATAATCTACTATGGTCGAATCTTGTACTCGCGAAAAATAAACCGTAGCCGACTCCACCGGAAGTTGTGTTTCGCTATCAGCAAGCTTGCCTTTAATCGTTAGATTTTGTGCAAAGGAAAAACTACAGAAGAATACAAGTAAAGTGGTTACAAAATTAAATTTCATTACAATTGAGTATTAGTGGCGGATAAGTAGAATTCAAAAATATTGAAAACAACTCAACAAAACTCAAAACACATACCACTTATTTCAAAACCCTATTATTTTCTTCTGGTTTTAACTCATTAATCTGAAATTTGTATGGTTTTAAATTGGAATAAATTTTTAAGTAGCTCACAACTAAATTTCCTATATTTGTGCTCCGCTTATAATTATGGAAGAACAATTTATCGTATCGGCTCGAAAGTACAGACCACAAACCTTCAAAGATGTTGTGGGTCAAAAGGCTATTACAGATACATTGCTCAATGCTATTCAGACCAATCATTTGGCGCAAGCACTATTGTTTACCGGTCCGCGTGGCGTTGGGAAAACCACCTGTGCGCGAATCTTAGCTCGCAAAATCAACCAACCCGATTACGACGACCCAAATGAGGATTTCTCATTCAACGTATTTGAGTTGGATGCCGCTTCGAACAACTCGGTAGATGACATTAGAAGTTTAATTGATCAGGTAAGAATCCCACCACAATCCGGAAAGTATAAAGTATATATCATTGACGAGGTGCATATGCTCTCGCAAGCGGCTTTCAATGCTTTTTTGAAAACCTTAGAAGAACCGCCAAAGCATGCTATTTTTATCTTAGCAACGACCGAAAAACACAAAATCATCCCGACTATCTTATCCAGATGTCAAATCTTTGATTTCAAACGAATTTCGGTTAGAGATGCCAAAGAACATTTAGCCGAAGTTGCCCAAAGTCAAGGAATTCAAGCTGATGACGATGCTCTACATATTATTGCTCAAAAAGCCGATGGGGCCATGCGTGATGCTTTGTCGATTTTTGACCGTGTAGTGAGCTTTTCGGGTAAACACCTTACACGCGAAGCGGTTACCGAAAACTTGAACGTACTCGATTACGAATACTACATCAAAGCTACTGAGCTTATCCTTGCTAATAAAATTCCGGATTTGTTATTGTTGTTCAACGACATTCTGGCTAAAGGATTCGATGCGCATCATTTTGTTCAAGGATTGGCTTCGCATTTCCGTGATTTATTGGTTTGCAAAAATCCGGAAACCTTAAAATTACTCGAAGTAGGCGAATCAGCAAAAGTGCAATACCAACACCAAGCTATGTTAAGCTCACAAGAATTTTTGTTAGAAGCTATCAAATTGGCTAATGACTGTGATTTGAAATACAAATCGAGTCAAAATCAACGTTTGCTCGTGGAACTTTGCTTGATGCAATTGGCCTCTATCACTTTTGATGGAGAAAAAAAAAAGGTAATTTCATAATACCTGCTTCGCATTTTCATCAATCTACTCCTATTGTTACCGAACCTACTCCTGCTGACAAAATTGAGCAAGTAGTCATCAACATTACTAAATCTGTAGAAGAAATTCCGGAAAACGGCATTAATGCCCTTTCTTTAGCTGGTCTGAAAAAGATCAAAGAAATCAAAGAAAGTAACGAAAAACTCAATGCACAACGCGTCAACCAAGTTCTGGAAGAGCCGTTTACGTATGATGATTTGATTGTTTATTGGAACAAGCACAAAGATCGCTTGGACAATAAAGGATACAAAATTATTTCGTCTTTGATGGGAATGAGCAAGGTGGAGCTAGACGGCACTACTATAAAATATGAAGTTCCAAACGAGAGTTCTAAAATTGATTTAGAGTCTGAAGTGCCGAGTATATTGGGCTACTTAAAAGGACATCTGAAGAATCATCACATCAAAATCGAAATCATTGTAAACGAAACCATTCAGGTAAAGAAACTCATGGACAAACGCGATATTTTCATCCATATGGCCGAAAAAAATCCGGCGCTAGAGCTTTTGAGAAAAACGTTTGATTTGAATATTTAGTTAGGATTCTGGAGCGAGTTCGATTTCTAGTCCCTCTAAATTTTCAGTGATAAAAATTTGGCAACCCAAACGCGAATTTTCTTTCACATTAAAGGCTTCCCAAAGCATCGCTTCTTCGTCAGCACTTTTTTCGGGTAATTCAACTTCATTAAGCACATAACATTGACACGAAGCACACATTGCCATTCCTCCACAAATCCCGATAGTGCCTTCTTCGGCTAGTTCATAAGCACGAACCAACTCCATCAGATTCATGTTCATATCAGTTGGAGCTTCCACCGTGTGGCGAACTCCGTTGCGGTCTGTTATATGTATAGTTACGTCTGCCATAATTAGTAAAAAGGAGTTAGTGGACAGGAGTTAGTGGACAGTATGAAAAGTGAATAGGTAATAACCATTATTTATTAGATATTTTAGAAATTATACTATAGAGCATTTTTCCGATTTCCACCGTTAAGCTATAAGTTTCAGAAAATTCCTCTTCAGATATAAATTGTAATCTTTTGGCTAAATACAACATTGATTTTGTTTCGCTATTTGAGCCTAAAGCAATATAAAGAAATTGAATATATTCCTTATTTGACTTTCTCTCAAATCCTTCTGCTATATTATTAGAAATGGAAACCGAGGAACGACTTATTTGATTAACAAATGAGAAATTCTTATTTTCTTTGAAAAGAGTGTAAACCAAAACAGCTAAATCCTGTGATTTTTGCCAGACAATTAAATCTTCAAATCTCTCTATCTTCATCTCTGCTAATTTTACTGTCTCCTGTTTCCTATTTACTGTCTCCTCTCTTATTCAATTGATTTTACAACTGCTTTTTCAGCTTCTTTACGAGTTCCGTCAAAACCATCAACACCTGATACGGTGGTGTATTTCAATACATATTTTTTACCCGGATTCAGTCTGTTGTAAACACTTTGACACATTAGTGTCGCTTCGTGGAAACCACACAAAATCAGTTTCAATTTACCCGGATACGTATTCACATCTCCGATAGCGTAAATACCTTCAATATTAGTTTGATAATCGAGTGCATTGTTTACGACAATTGCATTTTTCTCGATTTGTAATCCCCAATTTGCTATTGGACCCAATTTTGGAGTAAGCCCAAAAAGCGGAATGAAATAATCTGTTTGCAAAGTCATCTCAGCGCCATTTATCTCAACAACCAATGATTCTAAATGCTCTTTTCCGTTCAGTTTAATAACTTCGGCAGGCGTGATAAGATTTATTTTTCCTTGTTTTTTGAGTTCTTGAACTTTCTCAACCGAATCCAAAGCTCCACGGAATTCATTTCGTCTATGAACTAAAGTTACTTCGTCGGCTACATCTGATAAGAAAATACTCCAATCAAGCGCTGAGTCGCCACCTCCGGCAATCACAATCTTTTTATCTCTAAATAATTCCGGATTTTTCACAAAATATTCGACTCCTTTATCTTCATAAAAGTTCAAATCTTCTATAATCGGTTTACGAGGTTCGAAACTACCCAGACCTCCGGCAATAGCCACTGCTTTAGCGTGATGCTCGGTTCCTTTATCGGTAGTTACAATAAAAGTTCCGTCTTCGATTTTTTCGATTGTTTCTGCTCTTTCGTTAAGCGTAAAACCTGGTTGGAATTGTTTAATTTGCTCCATCAGATTATCCACCAACTCTTGTGCTCCCACACTCGGATAGCCTGGAATATCAAAAATGGGTTTTTTCGGATACAATTCAGAAAGCTGCCCTCCGGGTTGCGGAAGTGCATCGATGATATGACATTTAAGTTTAAGTAATCCGGCTTCAAACACCGCAAATAATCCTGTGGGTCCTGCCCCTATAATCAATATATCTGTTGAAATCATTTTGTTTTAGAGTTTTAACTCCGACAGAGTTTAAAAACTCTGTCGGAGTTATTTTCGGGTGCAAATTTCCGATAAACTGATCAGTTATTTTATGATTAAAATCAGCTTAAAGGGAATTTTCTAAAGTTAAACTAAGCAATATTTATAACTTGCTCGATTTGAGGAGCATATTTTTTAATCGTAGTCTCGACCCCTGCTTTCATCGTTGAAAAACTAAGATTGCAATCTCCACAAGCACCTTCTAAACGTACGTTTACAATCTTGTCATTTTCGATAGAAATTAGCGTGATATCACCACCATCCGAATTCAAAAACGGACGGATTTCTTCCAAAGCTCTTTCTACGTTAAATTTGATGTCTTCTGAGTTCATTTTTTAAAGTTTAAAGTTTGTAAAAACTATATTCGTAGTATTGTTATTTACTACTTTTTAACAGCAGAACAACCTGCCATAGTGGTTATTTTAATTGCTTCAGACGGTGGTAAACTCTCGTTTCTTAAAACCACCTGTTCTGCCACATTTCGAGCTAATTCTTCAAAAGCATCTGCAATTGGAGAAGCTTCTTGCAAAGCAGCCGGATGTCCGTAATCTCCTGCTTCACGGATACTTTGAACAATCGGAATTTCACCCAAGAATGGCACATCTAAATCTTCAGCTAAGTTTCTTGCGCCTTCTTTTCCGAAAATATAATATTTGTTATTAGGAAGCTCTTCCGGAGTGAAATAAGCCATATTTTCTACGATTCCCAAAACCGGAACATTGATACTGTCTTGACGGAACATTGCTACTCCTTTTTTGGCATCAGCCAAAGCAACATTCTGAGGCGTACTCACCACTACAGCTCCTGTGATTGGAAGGTTTTGCATGATAGAAAGGTGAATATCTCCTGTTCCCGGAGGAAGGTCAATAAGCATAAAATCCAGTTCGCCCCAATCTGCATCAAAAATCATTTGACTTAGTGCTTTTCCGGCCATTGGTCCTCTCCAAATCACAGCTTGATTAGGTTGAGTGAAAAATCCGATAGAAAGCAATTTCACACCATAACTTTCAATAGGAAGCATTTTTGATTTTCCGTCTACTGTAGTAGATAGCGGTCTTTCTCTTTCTACGTCAAACATAATCGGCATAGATGGCCCGTACACATCGGCATCCAGAACCCCAACTTTAAAGCCCATTTTGGATAACGCAACGGCTAAATTGGCTGTCATCGTAGATTTCCCTACTCCTCCTTTTCCTGAAGAAACAGCAATTATATTTGAAATTCCCGGAATCGATTTTCCTTTGATTTCGGGCTTTTCAGGAGCTTCGATTTTGATATTCACTTTCACTTTGGCTTTTTCGTAAACCAAATCCTGAATAGCTTTCATTACGTCAACCTCTGCTCTTTTCTTGATGTGTAGAGCTGGTGTTGTTAGCAACAAATCAACTACGACTTCATCTCCGAAAGTAACTACGTTTTGAACCGCTCCACTTTCGACCATATTTTTGCCTTCTCCAGCAATCGTAATGGTTTCCAGAGCTTTAAGTATCTCTTTTCTGTCTAATTTCATCTCAAAAAAATTATTAGTATATAGACTAAATATAATCTGGCAAAGGTACTCATTTTTAGAGTAATCTACAAATAGTGATAGCTACACATATTTTAGCTGAAATATAGGTTTAATTAAACCAAATGCCATTTTGTCATCAATTGTTGTTTTGGTACTTCTTTTGAAAAAAGAAAATTCAAAATCTAAAATTCAACATTTAAAATAGAAAGATATGGCAACAGGAAAAATTAATGTATCGGTTGAAAACATTTTCCCTTTAATTAAAAAATTCCTTTATAGTGATCACGAGATTTTTCTTCGTGAATTGGTATCCAATGCTACGGATGCTACGCTAAAATTAAAACACTTAACCAGTATCGGAGAAGCCAAAGTAGATTATGGAAATCCGATAATTGAAGTAAAAATCGACAAAGAAGGCAAAAAACTTCACATCATTGACCAAGGTCTTGGGATGACTGCTGAAGAGGTTGAAAAATACATCAACCAAGTAGCGTTCTCAGGAGCTGAAGAATTCTTGAATAAATATAAAGATTCGGCTAAAGACACCGGAATCATTGGTCATTTTGGTCTTGGTTTCTATTCTGCTTTTATGGTAGCAGACAAAGTAGAAATCATCACAAAATCGTTTAAAGACGAACCGGCTGCTCACTGGATTTGTGATGGTTCGCCTGAATTCACTTTAGAATCTCACCCTAAAACCGAAAGAGGAACAGAAATTATCCTTCATATTTCTGAAGACTCAACCGAGTTTTTAGAAGATTTCAAAATCAGAGAATTACTTACCAAGTATAACAAATTCATGCCTATTCCGATTAAATTCGGAACCAAAAAAGAAGCACTTCCTACTCCGGAAAATGCTCCTGAGGATTACAAAACGGAATATATAGACGTTGACAACATCATCAACAACCCCAATCCGGCTTGGACCAAACAACCCAGTGATTTGACCGATGAAGATTATAAAAACTTCTATCGTGAGCTCTATCCGATGCAGTTTGATGAACCGCTTTTCAACATTCATTTGAACGTAGATTATCCGTTTAATCTAACCGGAATTTTGTATTTCCCGAAACTTTCTCCGGAACTTCAAATTCAAAAAGATAAAATTCAGTTATACCAAAATCAGGTTTTTGTAACCGATAACGTAGAAGGAATTGTGCCTGAGTTTTTAACGATGCTCAAAGGAGTTATCGATTCTCCGGATATTCCGCTGAACGTATCTCGTTCATACTTGCAAGCAGACGGAAACGTGAAGAAAATCTCGAATTACATCACTCGTAAAGTGGCTGATAAATTAAAATCGCTCTTCAACGAAAATAGAAATGATTTCGAACAAAAATGGAACGACATCAAAATCGTTATCGAATACGGAATGCTTTCTGAGCCTAAATTCTATGAAAAAGCTCCTGAGTTTGCTCTGTATCCAACAGTTGATGACAAGTTCTATACGTTTGCCGAACTAAAAGAAGCGATTTCAGCTACTCAAACGGATAAAGACGGTAAATTAGTAATCTTGTATGCATCTAACAAAGATTCTCAACATAGCTATATAGCTGCTGCGAAAGAAAAAGGTTATGAGGTGGTTATACTAGATTCACCAATTGTTTCTCATTTGATTCAAAAGTTAGAAGCTGATAATGAGAAAACATCTTTTGTACGTGTTGACTCAGATCATATCGATAATTTGATTAAAAAAGACGAGGAAAAGATTTCAAAACTATCTGACGAAGAAAAAGAATCGTTGAAATCTACCTTAGAAAATGTAGTTCCGAAAGAAAAATATACGGTTCAACTCGAAGCAATGGATAGTCAAGCATCTCCGTTTATCATTACTCAATCTGAATTTATGAGAAGAATGAAAGAAATGAGTCAATCTGGTGGCGGTGGTATGTTTGGAATGGGTAACTTCCCTGAGATGTACAATTTAGTAGTTAATACAAATTCTGATTTAGCTTCAAAAATCTTGTCCGAAAAAGACGATACGTCAAAACAAAACTTAATTAATCAAGCCCTTGATTTGGCTAAAATCTCTCAAGGATTGCTTAAAGGTGAAGAATTGACGAATTTCGTGAAACGTAGTTTTGAGTTAATCAAATAACCTAAAAAATTTATATAATTTTGAACCCTGTTAAAGTTTCGAACTTTGACAGGGTTTATATTTAAGAAACAAACTGAATGTACATTCTCAAAAGTCAACTTTACTTCCCTCCTGTCGAAGACACTCACAGCTCCGGAATTATCACTATTGGTGGAGATTTGTCTGTAGAACGACTTTTATTGGCTTATAAAAACGGGATTTTCCCGTGGTATGACGATTCCGAGCCTATTACTTGGTGGTGCCCTGAATACAGAATGGTTGTGATTCCGAAGGAATATAAACCCTCAAAAAGTCTTAGAAATATTATCAACAGAAGAATTTTCGAAGTCACATTTAATCAGAATTTTGAAGAAGTAATTCGCAATTGTCAAACCATCAAACGTGAAGGACAACAAGGCACTTGGATAAACGATGAAATTGTTGAAGCCTATACAAAACTTCATACACTAGGTTTTGCTAAATCGGTAGAAGTATGGCAAAACGGAGAACTTGTCGGAGGACTTTATGGAGTAGATTTAGGCAACAAAATCTTTTGTGGAGAAAGTATGTTCTCTAAAGTTCCGAATGCTAGTAAAGTTGCTTTTGCTTGGCTGAACAATTACCTAAAAGAACAAAACTATTTACTACTAGATTGTCAAGTCTATAACGACCATTTGGCTAGTTTAGGTGCTTTCGAAATCGAACGAGAAGTGTTTCTTGAAATCTTACGATTTAGTTTGCAAGGAGACAGGAGATAGTGTACAGTTTTCAAATAAATAATATCTATTTTAACTGAAATAGTCTATTATTAAAATCTTCTAAAATGTATATGTGTTCAAATTCAGATTCTATTTTGAATTCTAAACTTTCATCCATTTCATAAGAGCATCCTCCTAAACCGCCAACAACTAATAATAACCATTGTTTATTTCCACAATTTGTTCGATAATTGTTTAATTTCTTTTCTTTTTTGTGGATAGCCTTTAGAATATGTTCCTTAGTAAGATATTTTTGAACCCAATATCCAAAATTAGGAGCCAGTGTTTTGTGAGAATGAGGTAATAAAAGAATATCCTCTATAATTTCATTTTCTTTTAAGCTTCCCGTTAATATAAATTCTGTTATTATCTCATATAAATAGTCAATTAAATAATTCTTTTGAGTAATACTATGTTGTATTTTTTCATTAAAATAACAGTTCGCTAAAAAGTTAGGTAACCTATGATCTTTTCTTAATTTAGTCTCAACCTTTTGAGAAATGTTTTCATAGAACCCCTCAATCTTCTTTCTTTTATCATCAATTATTATTTCATGCTCTAACCCTATAATTTTATCGTTATAATTTAAAATAAAATCAGGCTCTTCAAATAACTTTTCTATTGTAATATCTGGTTCTAAGAACAATAGAAACTTTCCAAGATGACATAGTTCTATAATCTTTTTTTGATTCTTATTATAATCGCTTTCTAATGCTTCTATATAAGGGTTAATAATACTTACCAATCTATCCTTATGATTACTTTCTAATATTTTCATGGCAATAAATTATTAATACAACCCTTTACTATCTCCTAATCACTGTCTCCTGTCTCCTTTTCTAAGGAATATCCAAATACTTATGCGTCTGTACCGAAATTCTCCATTTCGGGTTGTTTTTAACGTATTCTACTATCACCGGATTCATTCTGTCTTTTTTGCTCCATTCTACCTGAAGAAGCAACACACAATCTTGTCTGACTTTGGCTGCTTGCTCTTCAGCAAACAACAAATCGTTGTGGTTATAAACGATGACTTTCAGTTCATCTGCTTTTTGATAAGCTTCTTCAACCGGAAGTTTGAGTTTTTTCGGGGAAAGACAAACCCAATCCCATACTCCGGAAAACGGATAAGCTCCCGAAGTTTCGATATGGACTCTAAAACCTTCTTCTTTGAGCCTACGAGTAAGCACATCCATATTCCACGTGAGTGGCTCTCCACCTGTGATTACCACAACTTTTGTTAAGGATTCTTTTACGCTAGCCACCATTTCTTCCACCGAAACTGTCGGGTGATTAGCAGCCTCCCAACTTTCTTTGACATCACACCAATGGCAACCTACATCACAACCTCCGATTCTGATAAAATAAGCGGGTACTCCGGCATAAGCACCTTCACCTTGAATGGTGTAAAAATGCTCCATTAACGGAAGTTCAATTCCTTGTAGGATAGATTCTTTTATATTATTTTCTTTAATCAACATTTGTAATTTTAAACGGTTGCTTTTCCAACCAAATGATTTTTAACCAAATATTCTGCAATCTGAATTGTGTTGGTCGCAGCTCCTTTTCTCAGGTTATCAGACACAATCCACATATTTAAAGTTTTAGGTTGTGATTCATCTCTACGGATTCGTCCTACAAAAACCTCATCTTTTCCTTGAGAATACAATGGCATCGGATAGGTAAACGTATCGAGATTATCTTGAAGTTTTACACCATCTGTTTCGTGTAAGATTTTGCGAATATCACTCACTTCGAAATCATTTTCAAACTCGACGTTCACCGCTTCACTATGCCCACCAACTACGGGAATTCTCACAGCCGTTGCTGTTACGTTAATCGTGTCATCACCTAAGATTTTCTTGGTTTCACGAACGAGTTTCATCTCTTCTTTGGTGTAACCATTGTCTTCAAAAACATCACATTGCGGAATGGCATTTCGGTGAATTTGGTATTTGTAGGCCATTTCGCCTTTTTCGCCTTTATATTCGTTTTCAAGTTGTTGTACAGCCTTTACTCCCGTTCCGGTAATGGATTGGTAAGTAGAAACCACAATACGTTTGATTTTGTATTTTTTATGAAGCGGAGCCAATGCCATCACCATTTGAATCGTAGAACAATTCGGGTTAGCAATGATTTTGTCTTCTGTCGTAAGTTGGTTTGCATTGATTTCCGGAACAACCAATTTTTTAGACGTATCCATTCGCCAAGCAGACGAATTATCAATCACAGTTGTCCCAACAGCAGCAAATTTCGGAGCCCATTCTAATGAAGTGGAACCTCCGGCTGAAAAAAGTGCAATATCAGGACTTTGCTTAACGGCATCTTCTAAACCTATAACGGTATAAGATTTTCCTTTCCAATCGATTTGTTTTCCAACTGATTTTTCAGAAGCAACAACTAGCAATTCACTGACTGGAAAATTTCTCTCTGCCAATACTTTAAGCATAATTTCGCCAACCATTCCGGTAGCGCCGACAACAGCAACTTTCATAAGAAATAAAATTAGATTGCAAAGATAATAATTTGCAAGGTATGATTAAAGAATCAACCCAAGTAGATTTATACGGATTAACTTAGATTTATATAGACAAAGAGCAATCCAAAAATTACTACATTTGTAACTTTATTAAAGATAAATGAAACGTTTTATACTTCCTGTAATTATACTCATACTAGGGGTGGGAATTCTCTCTCAGTGCGAAAAAGACGATATTTGTTCGGAAAGCACGCCTACTACCCCAAAAATGGTCATTAATTTTTACGAATTTTTGAATCCTTCGGTTCCGAAAAGCGTAAATAAAATAGAAATTTTTGATATAGAAAATCCGGATGTGGTTTTGGTGTTTGAAGCTGCAGACCAAATTCAAGTACCGCTACGTACCGATGGAGATGTGAGTAAATATGTATTCAGACTTCACTATACTAACATCAATCAAGTTTTAACAAACGAAGATGTAATCGAAATCAAATATACTACCGAGCATATTTATGTTTCTCGTGCTTGTGGGTATAAATCTAATTTTAGTTTACTCGAAAGCCTACCTTTTGAACTAAACCCGAAAGTAACCGATACCGCCGGCGATGAATTATGGATTAAAGAATATATCGTAAGACAACCTAACATAGAAAATGAAAATGAGACACATTTGGATATACTTTTTTAGTCTAGTTTGTACGCTTTCGGTATATTCTCAAACCAAAACCAACGATTCTATACCGGTTTACAAGAAAAAATTCGGACTTAGAGTCGGGACCGATTTGTTCAAAATCACCAAATCGATTGTAGAAAAAGACTACAACGGATTTGAAATTACCGGAGATTATAGAATTACCAAAAAACTATTTTTGGCAGCCGAAATCGGAAACGAAAATAAAACTACCGACGAACCGCAACTTAATTTCACCACCAAAGGAACCTATTTGAAATTCGGAGTGGACTTCAATGCACACGAGAATTGGCTCGATATGGAAAACCTGATTTATATCGGAGGACGATACGGAACAAGCACTTTTTCTCAAACGTTGAATTCCTATTCCATTTATTACAATACGGATAATTTTTTGGGCGAACATACCGTTATTCAAGCTGATAAAGAGTTTAGCGGGCTTTCGGCTCATTGGATAGAACTGGTCGGCGGGGTGAAAGCAGAAGTTCTTAATAATCTTTTTATTGGATTCAGCTTCCGAATCAATTACCTGATTACTCAAAAAAGACCTGATAATTTTGACAACCTTTATATTCCGGGATTCAACCGAACCTATGACGGAAATTGGGGTGTCGGGTTCAACTACACCGTGTCTTACTTTATTCCGTTATACAAAAAATAAGCACTTTCGGAGTGTCAATTGGAACAGTAATTGCGTTTCCTCATCTTGTATAACCAATAAAATTTCGATTATGAAAAATCTTATTCTAACCCTAAGTATAATTGCTTCTAACTTATTTTTTGCCCAAGATAAGGTGCAGAAGCTAAGTCCATTTAATGAAGTTCGCGTGTACGATAAAATTTCAGCAGAATTGATTCATTCTAATGAAAACAAAATCGAAATTTTCGGTACGCGTAGCAAAGAAGTGGAAATCATTCAGAAAAATGATGAATTAAAAGTTCGTATGCCACTCACCAAATTATTAAAAGGTGAAGACATCAAAGTAAAAATCTACTATACGGGAACTTTAGAAGAAATCGAAGCTTTTGAAGGAAGTTTTGTTACATCTTCTAAAACCATTACAGCCGATGATTTAGAACTAACTGCCAAAGAAGGTGCTGAAATCCGATTAGAAATTGATGTTGTAGAATTGGATGTCAAATCGGTTACCGGAGCAACTATCACCCTTTCGGGAAATGTAGCCGGAGAAATGGAAGCGGAAATCAGAACCGGAGGTATTTTGAATGCTAAAAGTTTGAATACCCGAAGAACAGAAGTAACCATCAGTGCCGGAGGTGAAGCAGATGTCAAAGCTACTGACTTTGTCAAAGCTAGAACTAAAGCAGGCGGAACCATCAATATTTATGGAAAACCGGCTAAAATTGATCAACAAACTTTTGCCGGAGGAACCATATCCGAAAAATAATTTTCTATTTCCTTTTTTTTAATCCTCAGAGCCGCTATGTTCTGAGGATTTTTTGTTGCTTTTAAATAATAAACTAGCGTTAAAAGTTTTTGAAAGTCTTTTTAAAAATAATACTTTTGTGCTTATTTAGATTTAGTAAAAATAAAAACATGCAATCCCTTAGAAATCTTTTCGTTATCTCACTTTTCTGTACCTTATTTACTTCTTGTAAAGACAAAGAAAATCAAAAGCTAGATATTACTGACCATCGAATTATCTCTCTAAGCGGGTCTATAACCGAAATTTTAGCCGAATTGGGCTTTCAACAACAAATCATCGGAGTGGATGTGACTAGTACTTATCCGCAAGATATCAAACAACAAGCAAAAGATTTAGGTCACGTTAACGGACTTTCCATAGAAAACGTAATCGCGCTACAACCTACCCTCATATTAGCTTCAGAAAATTTAAAACCGGAACTTATCAATAGCCTGAAAGGAGCGAAAATTCAAGTAAAAATTATTACTAAAGAAGAATCTATCGAAGGAACCAAAAAATTCATCAAAGATGTAGCTCAAGCTATTGGTGATGATTCGGCTTATGTAAAATTGGTTGAGCAAATTGATGCTGATGCTACTGGATTACAACAATTCGAAACCAAACCTAAAGTATTGTTCATTTACGCTAGAGGTGCCGGAACGCTTATGGTTGCCGGAAAAAATACGCCAATGGAAAAAATGATAGCTATTGCCGGAGGAGAAAATGCCGTAAATGATTTCGAAGATTATAAACCTTTAACGTCTGAATCTTTAATTCAAACCAATCCGGATTATATTTTGTTATTCGAAAAAGGTCTCGAAAGCCTTGGCGGTATTGACGGACTACTAGAAATCCAAGGAATTAGCCAAACCAACGCCGGAAAAAATCGCAAAGTCATCACTATGGACGGTGCTTTACTTTCAGGTTTCGGACCACGAGTAGGGAAAGCTGCCAAAGAACTGAACGAGCTTTTATCAAAATAAAATTCCGCTAAAAAACGCGCTGATGCAGAACAAACTTTATTTATATCTTATAATAAGTATACTTATACTTTTTTGTGTAGTGATTCTGTCGATTTACACCGGAGTATATCAATTTGAAAGTTCTTTTTCGGATATAATTCTCAGTTATTTCAAACAAAATCCTGCTGTATCAGAAACCGACCGTTATGTCTTTTCAGATTTACGCCTTTCACGAATTGTGATGGCAGTACTTATCGGAAGCGCGCTTGCGGTATCCGGAACTTGCCTTCAAGGGATGTTTAAAAACCCGCTCGCTACACCGGATTTAATCGGGATTACCGCCGGAGCATCGCTTTTTGCTGCTATCGCTATCGTTCTCGGAAGTTACATCAAACCTTATTTACCCGAAACTATGCACTTCTCGTTGTTGAGTATTGCTGCGTTTATCGGTTCATTCATTACCATGAGTATGGTTTATAAAATTTCGACCTCCAACGGAAAAACCAATGTCGTGATGATGCTCTTGTCGGGTGTGGCTATTACGGCTTTAGGATTTGCTGTAATGGGACTTCTGATCTACATCTCAAAAGAGGAACAATTACGCGATTTAACTTTCTGGAATTTAGGAAGCTTAGGCGGTGCTACTTGGACTAAAAATGCGATTTTACTCATAGTAATACTCCTGTCCTATTATTTTCTAATCGGGAAAGGAAAAACGCTTAATGCGATGATGCTTGGCGAACGCGATGCGATGCACTTAGGAATTCCGGTAGAGAAAACCAAAAAGCAAATCGTACTTTTCACCGCACTGCTTGTCGGGACTTCGGTCGCTTTTTCAGGAACTATTGGGTTTATCGGGCTAATCATCCCTTATATTCTTCGTCTGATATTCAAATCAAATTATTATATCATTTTACCGCTTTCTGCCGTATTGGGTGGTGTTTTATTGCTTAGCGCCGATACCATTAGTCGAACGGTTGTAGCTCCGTCCGAAATTCCGATCGGAATTCTGACTGCATTTATGGGAGCTCCCATATTTATTGCTATACTGATTAAGCAGAAAAAGTCGTTGTAAATCATTTAAAGGATTACGCTCATGTTAAAAGCACAAAATATTACCTACGCTCACAAGGATTTCAAAATCCTTGATCAGATTGATTTCTTGGCGCAACAGGGCAAAATGATTGCTATTGTTGGACCTAACGGAGCCGGAAAATCAACGCTATTGAGTGCCTTATCCAATGAATTGGAAAAGTTTGGCAATATTCTTTTCAAAGAAAAATGCTTTAAAGAATGGTCGAATTCCGAACTTTCGTTACACAAAGCCAAATTTTCTCAACAATACAATTCGGATATTCCGCTACTGGTTTCGGATGTAATTCTGATGGGACGCTATCCGTATTTTGATGGTAATCCTTCTGAAATAGATTTACAAGCCGTAGAAGTCGCCATGAAACAAACCGATGTTTTTCATTTGAAAAATAGAGATTACAATTCCTTATCGGGTGGAGAAAAACAAAGAGTACATCTGGCTCGCGTGCTTACACAGCTCGATAACGATATTTCTAATAAGCTTATCTTTTTGGATGAACCACTAAACAATTTGGATGTTTTTCATCAATACAGAATCTTGGAAAACATCAAAAAATTTACTCAAAGAGGAAATACAGCTATTTTGGTCATGCACGATTTGAACCTTACGGCTCGTTTTTCGGACAGTGTTTTTTTGATGAAAAGCGGAAAAGTAGTTGCCAATGATGCACCCGAAAAAATATTCACCAAAGAAATCATTAGCGAAGTATATAACTTCCCGTGCACCATTTTCCAGAATCCGGTAGATAAAAAACCAATGATATTTTTTGGTAGCTAAATATTAAACTTAAAATTTAAACAAAAACACACAACTAGCTAAAAACTAAAATATTAATAAAACAAAATGAATACATTATTAGAAAAATGGGAAGCTCTAAAAGCTGAAAATCCACACATACGAATCCGAAATGCAGCCCAACAACTTGGTGTGAGCGAAGCACAACTTTTGGCTACTAAAATTGGCAAAAATGTAGTTCGTTTACGTCCGGAATTCAAAGAAATTCTTTCGGAATTAGAACCTCTCGGAAAACTAATGGGTCTTACTCGCAACGAAGAATGTGTGCATGAAAGAAAAGGAATTTATGCCAATACCGATTTTTCGAATCCTCATGCTGGGCTTATCGTAAATGAAGATATCGATATGCGTATTTTCTGGACGGCATGGGAAAAAGCTTTTGCTGTATCTGAAGAATCAGAGCACGGAACCAGAACTTCACTTCAATTTTTCGGAAAAGACGGAGAAGCCATTCATAAAATTTATTTGACCAAAGACAGCAACGAGCAGGCTTACAAAGCATTGGTTGAGAAATACAAATCAGAAAATCAATCATTTGACGAAGATTCAACTTCAATTCCGCTTAATTTGGACGAAAAACCGGATGCTGAAGTAGATGTAGAAGGATTTCACAAAGCGTGGTTAGAACTTAAGGATACGCATGATTTCTTCGGCATGCTGAAAAAATTCGGCGTAACCCGAACACAAGCCCTCCGCCTTGCTCCTTCTGACTACTATGCTCAAAAAATTGACAATCAAGCAGCTGTTAAAGTATTAGAAGCAGCCGCAGAAACTAAAACTCCCATCATGGTCTTTGTCGGAAACCGCGGAAACATTCAAATTCATACCGGAAAAATCCGCAAAACTATGTGGCACAGAGAATGGTTCAACGTGATGGATCCGGACTTTAACCTCCACTTAGATATGTCGAAAATCGCTTCGACTTATTTAGTAAGAAAACCAAGTGACGGAGATATGGTAACTTCGGTAGAAGTTTTCAATGAAATGGGCGATTTGATTGTTCAATTCTTCGGAAAACGCAAACCGGGCATTCCGGAATTACAAGAGTGGAGAGATATTACTAATACTTTGTCATAATCTTGCAAAATCACTTTAATAAATTACCTGATAAGTTCAAAACCTATCAGGTTTTTTTATCTTTGTTTTATATCGTGCGTTTGAAATGAATCTATCCTATTTTATAGCCAAAAGAATAACATCTGAAAAGCAAAAAAACAAAAATTTATCTAACCCTATACTCAGTATAGCCGTTATTGCTATTGCATTGGGTATTATCATGATGTTAGTTTCCATTGCAACCGGAATTGGATTACAAAAAAAAATCCGAGAGAAAATATCAGCTTTCAATGGCCATATTATTATATCGAATTATGATAATAATCAATCTGAGGTAACCCTATCTCCTATTGAAAAGAATCAAGATTTCTATCCTAAATTCACTTCGGTTGACGGTGTAGAGCACATTCAGGCAATTATTACCAAAGCAGGGGTTATCCGAACCGAAAAAGCATTCGAAGGAATTGTTTTTAAAGGTGTAGGCAAAGATTATAATTTTAAAAATCTGGAAGAATATTTGGTCGAAGGAAGAATTCCGAATGTAACCGATGACCGCGAAAATGCTGAAATTCTTATTTCGGAATACCTTTCCAAAAGAATGGAGTTTAAATTAGGTGATAAATTCACTACGCATTTTTTGAAAGATAATGCCAATGAGCGTCCAAACCTTCGTCAATTCGAAATCGTAGGGATATACAATTCCGGTTTTCAGGAATTTGACTCGAATTTTGTCTTTGGCGATATCCGACATTTACAACGTATGAATCGCTGGAACGAAAACCAAATCGGGAATTTTGAAGTTTTTATTGATGATTTTACCAAAATCCGAGAAAAAGGAAGCCAAATTCATGCGCAAACACCTTCTACCCTCGATACAATGACGATTATCGAAAAGTACAACTATATCTTCGAATGGCTAAAAATCACCGATTCAAACATCTATCTGATTATATTTTTAATGCTCGTTGTCGGAATTATTAACATTGCGGTGGCTTTATTAGTGATGATACTAGAACGTACTCAAATGATCGGAATCCTTAAAGCTATGGGAATGGACAATTGGAATATCCGAAAAATATTCTTACACCATGCTTTATATCTCATTACACGAGGTATTTTTTGGGGCAATTTTATCGGAATTGGTATTTTACTGATTCAGAAGTATTTCGGGGTTGTTACCCTTGACCCAAAAAATTATTATGTAAATGTGGCTCCTGTATATCTGAATTGGGATTATATCCTGATTTTAAACCTCGGAACAGTCTTGGTCTGTCTAGCTGTATTGCTGATTCCTTCTTATATTATTACCAAAATATCACCTGTTAAAGCCATCCGATTTGAATAAATGAAACCTACCCTATTAACAAATTGTTATTTTTATTATTTCGACTTACAAAGTGAATAATAAATTTTATACCTTTGTACTAACAAATTAAAAACAAATTATTATGAAAAAACTTTACATTTTAGCTGTATCATTATTTAGTGCTTTAGCTATTGCACAAGGAACTGAAACTTTTGAAAATCACGAACTTTCAGGAGTTAATTATGTTGATGGATCTTTTGTAGGTAATAATGGTATTACTTGGAACTATGTTCATGTAACAGGAGAACAAGACTTTCCAATTAACGGAAAAGGAATCATATTAAGAAGACACAATATTACTGACACTACAGGACAAAGTGCTGTTTCGGCTACAATCCCTGGAGGTATTGGAAACTTTTCAGTAGACGTAAGAAAAGCTTTTACAGGAAATACGGTTAGACAATTAGAATTAGTTATCAACGGAACTGTTGTAGAGCAATTTGTTCATACTTTTGCAAATGGAGCAGATGATACTGTAGTTCAATTTACAGTAAACAACATTAACGTTACAGGTGATGTTAATTTAGAATTAAGAGTATTTGGTACTGAAACTGCAAACACTAACAGACAAGTTGTAATTGATAATTTAACTTGGACTGCGCCATCTGCATCAGTAAAAGATAACAACATCGCTGGATTAAACATCTACCCTAACCCTGCAACAGGAAGCACATTGTTTGTATCATCTAACAATAACGTAGAAAAATCAGTTGCTATTTTTGATGTTCTTGGAAAACAAGTAATCAACACTGTAACTTCTGGTGCGGTTAACATCGCTAACCTTAACGCTGGTGTTTACATCGTTAAAGTAACTGAAGAAGGTAAAACTGCTTCTAGAAAATTAGTTGTAAAATAATTACTACTTATCATACTATCAAAAGCGCCGACAATAGTTGGCGCTTTTTGTTTTGTAGGCTTTTTACAATTTTTTAAGATTAGATTTATTGGGGTTTTGTATCTTTGAACATTATCAATGAGATTATGTTACAAGAAGCTTCATTACAAGGATTCGTAAGAACAATTTTAATTATTGTAGGTATTTATTACGCGTTTAAGTTTTTAATGCGTCTACTAGCTCCATACCTTATGAAAAAAATGGTTGAAAAAGCCGGAGCGAACTTTAAACAACAATACGAGCAATTCCAACAACAGCAACAGCCAAATTATTCTTCTAAAAATAATACTGAAAATGCTGATCCATCGACTGATAAAAATCCGCGTTCTACCAAAAAGATCGGTGAATATATAGATTATGAAGAAATCGAATAATCTAGGGATATGATTACAAAAATTGCATGGAAAAATTTATGGTTTAAGCCACTCAACACTATTTTGAGCATCATTTTGCTCACTTCGAGTGTTGCTATTATTTCGTTGCTTATACTGCTCCAACAGCAATTCGAAAATAAATTCACCAAAAATATCGAAGGAGTCGATTTAGTAATGGGCGCACAAGGCAGTCCTTTACAACTTATTCTTTCTTCGGTATATCAAATCGACGCTCCTCCCGGAAATATCAATTATCAAGAAGCCCAAACTTGGATGAAACATCCGTTTGTAGAAACTGCTATTCCGCTAGCTTTCGGAGATAATTACATGGGCTATAAAATTGTAGGAACCACTCCTGATTATATTTCGAAATACGACGGAAAACTCCAAGAAGGTCAGATTTTCCAAAATAATTTTGAAGTGGTTGTCGGAGGAAAAATAGCGCAAAACCTTGGGCTTAAAGTAGGCGATGAATTCTATGGTGCTCACGGAGAAAGCCAAGAAGAAGAACACGTTCATGACAATCACGCCTATACAGTTGTCGGAATATTAGAACCATCCGATAAAGTAATCGACAACCTTATATTGTGTACCATTCCGAGTGTTTGGGCAGTTCACGACAATCACGAGCACGATGGTGAAGAGTCAGAAATCGCTCGAGAAGATTTATCCGACAAAGAAATTACGGCTGTACTGCTCAAAGTAAAAAACAAAATGGCTTTTGTAATTTGGCCAAGACTAGTTCCGCAGAACTCCAAAATGCAAGTTGCCTCTCCGGCTATCGAAATCAATCGATTGTTTTCCTTATTCGGATTCGGGCTGGACGCTTTGGAATATCTAGCATACGGAATCATGATTATTTCCGGAATCAGCATTTTTATTGCCTTATATAGCAGACTGAAAGAACGAAAATTTGAATTTGCCTTGATGCGAATCAGCGGAGCCAAAAGATATCAACTATTGGGCTTAGTCGTATTCGAGAGTTTATTATTGTGTATTGTCGGTTTTATTCTCGGAATACTTTTTGGTAGATTAGCTCTAATTTATATTTCAACTACAACTGCACAAGAATACAAAATTGACTTTGATCCGTTTGTATTTTTATGGGATAAAGAAGGAATTCTATTTTTGATTACTATTTTTGTAGGATTAATGGCAGCCTTATTACCTGCCATTAAAGCATACCAACTCAACATTTCAAAAACATTAAACAATGCGTAAAATATATCTAGTTTTCATTGTAATTTTTGCCGTAATTATAGGGTTGGAACTCAACCTTAAAACCGATACGAAAATCCCATTTTCAAAGGTTACCAATCAAACTCATTCTACAGAATTACAACAAGCTTCGGTTTTGAATTTTGACTCACTCGAGGCGCTATCACTCGACCAAGGAAGTGAAGCAGAACCACTCACTTGGACACAACTCGGGAAAATCAAATACGAAAACAAAGCCCACAAAGATTATCCAGAAGGAGTTATGTATCCGATTGTGAATGCTGAACTTAAGCTCAAAAAAGGAAAAAAAATTACCATCAGTGGTTTTATCATCCCGATTGATAATGAAAATTATGCATTGAGCAAAAACGTTTTTGCCCAATGTTTCTTCTGCGGACAAGCCGGACCGGAAACCATTATGGGAATCAAATTCAAAGATCTTAAAAAAAGACTTAAAACCGACCAATACGTAACTTTAGAAGGAACTTTCAGATACAACGAAACCGATGTAGAAGATTGGATTTATCATATCGATAATGCCGTTATCACGAAAGGAGGTTGATTGTAAACAAATTCGATTCATTTGAAAAAAATAATCTTTATACTCATAACTTTATTTTCTGTTTATGGTTTTTCGCAAGGAAAAACCAAAATCGAAATCATCCATTCGGACTTTGTTGACATTGATCAAACAGAAGTTCCTGATGCGGTTCTGCATTCCGGAAATGTGCAAGTAAGACACGAAGGCGCTATTTTGTATTGCAACAAAGCCTATTTGTTTACCAAAACTAATCAAATCAAAGTTTTCGGAAGTGTAAACATGATTCAAGGCGACACGTTATTTCTGAATAGCAAATATGCCGAATATGACGGAAACACCAAAATTGCTTTAGCCAAAGGCGACGTGGTGATGAGAGATTCTCAAATGACACTCACTACCGACCAAATTCACTTTGACCGAACTACGCAACAAGCCTACTATAATACCGGCGGAAAAATTATCAACGCTGACAATACACTAACAAGTATTTCCGGAACGTATTTCGCTGCAGAAAAAGTATTAAAATTCAGAAATGCGGTAGAAATTGTAAATCCGCAATATGTAATGAATACCGATACGTTGGATTACAATACTTTTACCGGAGAAGCTATTCCGCTTGGCCCAACAACCATTAAAAGCGACGGAAATTTTATCTACACCGAACGAGGAATTTATAATACTAAAACCAATATTTCTAACCTGACTCAAAATTCGTATATCATTTATGATAACAAACGAATTGAAGGCGATAGTATTTATTACGACCGAAACCTCGAATTTGCCTCAGCCACCAATAACGTAAAAATCACTGACACTATCAATAAAACACTGGCTCGTGGGAATTATGCCGAAGTGTATCAACTCAAAGATTCAGTAATCTTAACCAAAAGAGCTTTGGTTGCTACCGAAGATGAAGAAAAAGACACTTTATTTACCAGTGCGCAACGCATTATTATAACTGGAAAAAAAGGAGAACGCGTCATTAGAGCATTCAAAAAAGCACAATTCTACAAAACCAATATGAGTGGTAAAGCCGATTCTATCCATTCGGATGAAGTAAGTGGAATTACTAAACTTATCGGAAAACCGGTTGTGTGGAACGGAGAAAGCCAAATGACCGGCGATTTGATGCTTTTGCTTTCGGACAAACAAACTCAGAAACTAGATTCGATAAAAGTTCTAAACAATGTATTTATTGTTGAAAAAGATACTTTAGGAACGGGTTACAACCAAGTAAAAGGACAAAATCTATTCGGAAAATTCAGAGACGGAAAACTTTCTGAAGTAGAAATTATCAAAAATACAGAGATGATTTATTACACGTATAGCGAAGGAGAACTATACGGAATTGATAAAAACATCAGCAGTAAAATAACCATGACATTTGTCGATAACGAAATCGAAACGGTAACCTTCCATACCGATGTCAAAGGTGACACTTATCCGGAGAGCGAATTACCTGAAAATGCCCGAAAATTAAGAGGATTTATTTGGCGTGGCGATGAACGCATCACCTCCAAAGAAGATGTTATCGTAGACGAATAATTTAACAAATTTCTAAATATTTTTTTTCGTAGATTGAGCCTTCATTCATAAATGATTCTCAAGAAGTGTACAACCTATTACGGAGTTTATTTTTTATTATCTTGCTTTTCTCATTTGCTAGTACAAATGCTCAAGAACCTACTCCTCAAATAGAAAAAGACACTATTAAACAGGAGCAACGGCAAGCATTACAAAATCTAGAAAAGAAAGCACGATCACGAGGCGGATTTTTAAAATTCGCTCATAAACTTATTTTCAGACCTATTCAAAAAAGAAGCGGCTCGTCTCTTCCATATCAAGACGAAATTTCCTTTCGAAAATTTGAAGGAAAAATTATTCGAAACATCCATATAACAACCCTAGATCCGTTTGGTTTTTCTGAAAAAGACTCTACCCGAGTTCCTAATAATTGGGGTGAAAAAGCCGGAAACTGGTTACATATTAAAACCCGAGATAGAACGGTAAAAAACCTTTTGCTATTCAAAAAGAATGAAGTTTTTGATTCAATCGTTGTCGAAGAATCGGAGCGTTTGGTCAGAAGTCAGCGTTATGTCCGCAGGGTTCATTTACAACCTGAATTAGTTTCAAAAACTTCAGATTCGGTAGATATTTATATTCGCGTATTGGATTCTTGGAGTTTAATCCCGACCGGAAGTATTTCGTCTTCAAAAATGAATTTAGAAATCTCAGAGCGAAATTTTGTCGGACTCGGACATACCTTTCAAAATGATATAGAACAACAATTTAAGGATTCCAAAAGTGCCTACGGCGGGCGTTACATTATCCCAAATATCCTTAATACGTATATCAATACCACTTTGGTCTATGATATAGATGTAGAAGGTAATTCCCAAAAAAGTATTGAAGTGGAACGAGGATTCTTCTCCCCTTTGACACGATGGGCTGGTGGAGTCTATATGGATGAGGTCTTTCTGCGAGATTCCTTACCTGATTTGGAGGGTACTATGGAAATTCAAAATTTTAAATCGCGTAGTCAAAATGCTTGGCTCGGTCGCTCATTTAGAGTTTTTAATAACAATTCAGTGGCCAACCGAACCATGAATTTAGTGACCACTGTCGGTGTTTATAATACTTCGTATTCCGAAAAACCGGGCATTCCGTATGACAATATCGGCTATTACAACAATCATCAAACGTATTTAGCCAGTGTCGGACTTACTTCCAGACAGTTTATCCAAGATCGTTATTTATTCGAATACGACCGAACAGAAGACGTTGCTATCGGGAAAGTTTATGCGCTCACGGGTGGATTTCAAAACAAAAACGGCTATCAGCGCTTGTATCTCGGGATGAAATACTCGTTCGGGAACTATTACAATTCTGGATTCTTTGGCGCAGATTTCCAAGTAGGTTCTTTTTTCGACAGCGGAAATACAGACCAAGGAGTAATAAAAGTAAGTGGCTATTACTTCAGTAGGCTTAAGCAATATGGCGATTGGTATTTCAGACAATTTTTAAATCCACAGATTGTGCTTGGTTTTGACAGACAATCTATTATTAAAGACCAAATGACACTTACCGGACCTTACGGAATTGAAGGTTTCAGCGATCGATTACTCGGAACTCACAAAGTAATGTTATCGACGCAGACACAATCGTATGCGCCCGGAATTTGGTACGGATTCCGTTTTAGTCCGTTTTTAAATATTTCGGTAGCAATGTTAGGGAATCAAGAAAATCCTATCATCAAGAGTCCGGTATATTCCAAAATCGGATTGGGAGTGCTAATTAGTAACGACTTTTTGATTTTTAATCAATTCCAACTCTCGATTGCTTACTATCCGAATATTCCGTTTGAAGGTTATCATCTTTTCAAAACAAATTCGTTTAAAAACAATGACTTCAATATGCCAAACTTCCGAATCGAACAGCCGGAAGTGATTCGATTCGAATAAATTAAATCTTATCCCAAAGATTTTCTTGAGGTAAATCGGCAATAATTTCGATAGTTTCTTTGGATACCGGATGAACAAAACTCAGTTTACGCGCATGAAGATTTATCCCTCCATTCGGATTACTTCTATCAAATCCGTATTTCAAATCACCTTTTATCGGAGAACCAATAGCCGAAAGTTGGCTTCTAATCTGGTGATGTCGTCCGGTGAGTAGTTCTATCTCTAATAAATGATAGTTGTCCAGACTTTTCAGAATTCTGTATTTCAATACCGCTTTTTTGCTATCCGGAACTTCTTTTACATACGCTTTAGAAGTATTATTTTTTGGATTTCGCTTCAAATAATGCGTAAGTGTATCTTCAATTTTGATAGGTTTATTTTTTACAAGCGTCCAATAAATCTTAGATAAATCGTGATTTTTGAACATTTCGTTCAGACGAGTAAGCGCCTTCGAAGTCTTAGCAAATAGTACAATTCCGGTTGTTGGTCGGTCAAGTCGATGAACGGTTCCTAAGAAAACTTCACCCGGCTTTTGGTATTTTTCTTTCAGAAATTCTTTTACCACATCTGATAGCGGTTTATCGCCGGTTTTATCGCCTTGTACAATATCCCCTACTCGCTTATTTATCACAATGAGGTGATTGTCTTCGTACAGAATTTGTAAATTTTCTTTGGTCGAAACGGTTTTCATCAACTAGTTATCCTTTGACTTTAAAATTTGGGCTGATACAAAAGTCTCCCACAGCAAAAATACCATAAATAGTATAATGAAATTGGTGCGCTCTATACCCGACTCTGTATTATCTTTAGAAATAATCGGTTTAAAAACGGCAAAAAACACAATTAGTTTTACGGTGATAAGTGCCATAAACGACATACCAATTTGGTCAAAATTGCGTTTTTTGATAACTAATAACACAGAAACTATCGCTAAGGAAGCAATCCCGAAACACAGATAAAGATGTTCTAATGAAAAATTAAAATTGGAAAATTCGGCAGTTAAATCCAGATAACCTACAGCGAATTTATGAATAGCAAATAGTATGATTGTCCCGATAATTACTAGCAAAATCGGGCTGTATTTTTTGAATGACATTACTCTTTTTTATTGATTTGATTTACTTGTCGGTACACGTTGTACATCGCCAGAAAAACACCAACCATCACTAGCACTTTGAGATAATAAAACTTAGGATGCGGATGATTATCGTCCAGCCAATGCCCTAAATACGAAAACAAAAAGATAATTATCCCCATTTGAATAGGAATATTTATAAGTGCAATCCATTTGTTAAATGGCGGTTTCTTCTTGTTTTGGTTTTCCATGGGTATCTGATAGATTCTTTACAGCCCCTCTCATCTGGCAAGTAGCCGTAAATTCGGCTCCGGCTTCAACAGCCAATCTTCCGACGATAGCTTCTCCTTTTATTTTGGCTTTGGCTTTTACGGACAAAAGTTCTGTAACAACAACTTTCCCTTCGTATTCTCCTTCTATATCTAGGTTTTTACAGGTTATATTCCCGATAATTTTACCGGTTGCCCCGATTACTAATTTTCCATCAGAAGTATAATTTCCGATTAACTCTCCATCAATTCTAAAGTCTGCAATCGAGTGAATATCGCCTTTTATTTTGGTTCCCTCGACAATTCGGTTGGTTTTCCCGAATAAATCTTTAGTATTGTTTTTCTGTCTTTCGAACATAATCTGTGAAATTAAGGTGTGGTTTGTATGGTTCTTAAATATTCTTCAAAATTCTTTTTAATCTGAACAACTTTGTAATCTTCAGACGAGATTGGAATAAAGGTTTCTTTGATTTTATACTCTTTATATTCCTCCAAAATCACAATAATATCTTTGGCTTTTTGTAGCGATTCGATATGGTGAATAGTTACAAAATTCTCAGTTTCGGTATATCCGTCAAAAGTGATTTTAAATTTCTCTTGTGGTCTGTCTTTTAAGAATTTATCCAATTGTACATAAAGTTCTTTCAAATCCGTATTCGCCGAAGTTTTGTGGATGATTTTGAACGATTCAGACGGATTTCCGAACTTCATTTTCTCTAGCTTAGGAATGTTGGTACTCAACAAACTTTCAGCTTCTTTTCCTTCGATAGAATTCGGATAAGTAAGTGCTACATAATTCAACGCCTCTTTATAAGCGTTCAATCCTCTTAGATTTCCGATAGCATTTGCTTTTAATAACTCCAATTTCGAGATAATATCTTCTCCGGAATATTGCTCGATAAGCGGTTCTATTCCGGTCAATAATTCTTTGAATTTAGCATCTTCAAATAATTCGTACATGCTTTTGTATACTTGATCCGGAGTTCCGGTAAGTGCATTTATACTGCTCGGATTATTGATGATTTGAGCATATCTAGAATCTGGATATTGCGCCATAATGGCTGATTTCATACTCGCCATTTTATCGCTTATACCCAAAGTTTCATAAATTTTGTACAGATTGTACATCGATGGCAATATCAAGCGCTCTTCAGGATTACTTGCCAAAAGACCTTCTAGTTTCTCTTGCGCCATTTTGTATTCACTGAATTTGTCTTTATAGATGATTCCTAATTGGTAATAAGCAAAATTTCTTTCTTTTTGCAGGTTGTCAATTTCCGCTTGATTCGTCGGGATTTGATTAATATAGAATTCGGTTGTAAATCGTGGTTCTACAAAGTTTTTGTCTTTAGCAGCTATTCCTCCTTCTTCACCTTCGCCACCTTCTTCCGTCGAAATTGTTGCACCTTCTTGATAATTTGCCAACCTCCAGTAATCTCTGAGTGGTCTGCTACCCCACTTTTTTCTAAACTCAGACTTTCCTTGATTTACAGCTGATTGGTTGTAAAAATAAAAGTTTGAAGCAGCCGGTGAAGTCGATGGCGGCATACCCGGAGAGCTTGAAGGCACCGCTCCTTGACGAGTGACTTTAGCACTCTTACTAAAAATTTCTTCGTCTGAAACTTCACTCAATACATCGCGTTTAGAAGTTCTTCCTTCAGGTTGTGCATCTACCACTGGATTATCAACAATCTTTTCGGCTAATAATCTTTCGTTTTTCTCTTGTTCTTTGAGTTTTGCGATATAAGCAGTAAAGAAATCTTTTCTTTGTGTATCATTCATTCGAACCAAATTCAAGATACTATCGTGATTTACAGCAATCGCTTCATACTTAATTACATCTTCCAGGTTTTCTCTTTTGCGCTTAATACTTCTGTGTTCTCTGGTTCTGTTATCAAGATTTACAAGCGTACTGTCATAATACTTTCCGGCAAGTGTATATTTGGCGCTATAAAAGTATAATTCTCCTAAATTTCTGTAATTCGAAGCCACCATATACACATCATTCGACTTGTTTTTCAAAGAAAGATTGTAATATTTAATAGCTTCTTTTTTGTTATTCTTTTTATCGTAATAAAGCGCCACTTGATGATTAAGTACATCCAAATATGGGCGATTTTCACGGTCTTTAAGTAGTTTATTGAATTTTTTGGTAAAGGTCACACTATCCAAATCTGCCAACGATAGTTTTGCCTGATTCACTTGTGCTTGAATCACATATTGTCTCGGAGAGCGGCGATTCATATCAATTACTTCCTGAAAAGTCGCGTACGCATCTTCGTTTTGGTTTTGCAACATCAAAAGTTGCCCCAAAATAAAGGTATATCTTGCTTTTTCTTCTTTGATTTCGGTATATTCTTTGGCTCTTTTAAGGCAAGCAATAGCGCTGTCATGTTGCTTTTCGTTCAAATAGGCTTGTGCTAAAATGGCGTTGGCATCAGCAGTTACTTGATCTTTAAACTTAATATCTTTCAGCAATTTAGATAAATTCTGAATGGCAACATTGTTATTATCTAAACGGATATTTACTTTTTCTTTCCAGATTTTAAGCTCGTTGATTCTGTCACTATCCGGATATTTATGAAGGATAAAATTAAAAGCTTCCAATGCCGGAATGAATCTTTGATCATAATATCTGGATTTACCCAAAAGCAAATAAGCTTCGTCCATCTGAGGATTTTTCTCAGAACCGCCTATATTCATCGAGTGTTTCTCTACAGCTTTAATTGCTTTATCTTCTGCGCGTTTGAAATTAGCATTTCGCGGCACAGAATCCTGACCGAAAATCGGCTCGGTGATTTGCATACGCTCAATCGGGAGTATATCCCAAAAATTGTCGTTATACGTCACTTTAAGCTCTTCCAATCCAGCCTCAAGAGCTAAATCCCCGTTGTATAAAACATTGTATTTGGTGGTAACAGAGTGGAATTTTCTATTTACGAATTTATCCTTCTGAGTAGAACATGCCGAGGCAATGAGTCCTACTACTGTCACATAAGAAAAGTATCTAAGTATGCTAGTTTTCAAAGTAAATAAGTTTTAAAAAACAAAACTTTTATAATCGCTTTTTATTGCAATAAACATGTAAAATTACATTTCTTTTTTGAAAACAGCCAATTTTTGGATAATTAATTAAGCTTTATTCGGCACGCATCACACAGATTTAGTAGGGCATTGTCAATGGTCGAAACGCTCTCTACGGCATCGGTCATCACACATTTTTTGTTTGGGCAATGCCCAAGTCCAAGATTATGACCTAGTTCGTGAACCGTAACCTTTTTAATACGAGAGAAATACTTCTTGGAATCTTTATGTTGAAGTCGAAAGCTAGATACTACACAACTCTTCCCTCCTACATAAGCCAATCCCATCACGCCCCAATCTTCGTATTTGGATTTCGGAGATTTCACTTGTCCGTTTTCTTTTTTGGAAGTAGAAATATCTTTGGAAGTATACCCTAAAATATAATCGATAGAGTCCGGTTTTTGAGCTTTTTGCTCAGCAATGATTTTATCAGCTCGATATCTCGGTGATTTAATATTTACAAAGGTTGTTGGATTGTGATGAATTCTGGGAAGAACAACCACTTTATATCCATACAATTGAGTAAGTATTTTTTGTAGTGTATCAATTTCAGCCTGAGGAGCATTTTCGTAGGGTTGAATTCCTACTACTTTTTCTGATTTATGACAAGAGAAAAATGAAAGAATTAACAAGTACAAAATCCATTTTTTCATTCTTATTACAAATCAAAAACAGAACTTCTTTTGGTATAAATCATATCTTTGAGTTTCATCAGAAAACCTAATGTCAGATAGACTCCAAACCAAAGGCCGGCAGTCACAAAGGAAATGTAAATAAAAAACAATCGCACATTGGTTGCTCGCATTCCTAATCTATCAGAAAGACGGGAAGCCACATGAAATCCGTTTTTTTCAAAATAATATCTGATGTTGGTAACTAGCTTCAAAGCGATGAAATTTGTATAAATCGAGCGTAAAAATACAGATTAATTCAGCAGAATCAAAACTATTACAAATCTCTCTTTTGAAGCAGTTTATACGAAAAGTAAATAAACAGCGTCGTCCAAACCAGCACAATCACGATTTGTAAGTAATTCACTTCGTAAACATTGTGATTAACCATACCGGCTTGCTCTTCTGCATTTCGAATCAAAGAAACTCTTCGAATAGGATTAAAAATCAACGCACTCATCGACTCAAGCGGAAAAAATCTCGATAAAGTATCTACTACCGAATCCGGAAATACTTTCCAACGCAACACCATCAAAATAATCCATTCCACAATGTTCCAAAGAATTAAAAAGCCGAGCGCAAAAGCCGAACGTTTGATAAGAATTCCTAAAAACAAACAGAAAGAATAAAAGCCTAATAATTTTACAAAATACGCCAAAAGATAATCTATGTCCTGAAAAACCACAGACGCTTCGGTGTACGAAGAAAAAGTAAAGCCTAAAATAAAGGTTAGAATCGCAATGAAAATTGTAGAAAAAAATGCAAATAATAGCACCACTAATCCCTTGGAAATAATAAATTCTTTTTTGCTCAATCCGTCAATGAGGTTCTGTTTGAGCGTTCCATAACTGTATTCATTCGCCATCATCGAGACAATTACTACTGCTAAAAATATCTTCAGAATACCAGCGATATAGGTATTAAAATGCCAAATAAACGGAAAGTTGAAAATGCCTTGTTCTGCAATTCTGAAAGGCACTCCTCCAAAATTAAATTCGGCAAAAGCAAGGAGCGAAATCAAGCAAATGATGACAAAATAGGCAATAATTAGTATTTTTGAAGCTCTGTTTTTCCAGAGTTTATATAGTTCTATAGATAGTAATCTTTTCATATTTTAAGGAAGATTCTTGAGGAAAATTAGTTTTTGGTAATCTGTAAAAATTGTTCTTCCAGACTGCTTTTTCGTTTTACTAAATGCGTAAGTGTGATATAATTATCGAAAGCTAATTTATTCAATTCTTTAGCTTCTAATGAAGCTTTCAGATAAACCAATAATTTTTCGTTTTGAACTTCGATAGATTTTACTGATGGATGACTAACGAGAATTGCTTTTAATTTATCATTATCCTCCGAATCGAGCTCAAAAAAACCGTCACTCGAAGTCATTCCAACCACCGAACCGCAATACAAAACCGTTCCTTTTTTGAGTACCACCACATGCGAACATACTTTTTCTACTTCGTCAAGCAAATGCGAAGCCAACAGTATTGTTGTTCCTTGGTTGGCAATTTTCTTAATAATATCACGGATTTGTCGGATTCCTTGCGGATCGAGTCCGTTAGTTGGTTCGTCCAAAATCAATATTTCCGGGTCATTCAGCAGTGAAGAAGCAATCGCTAAACGCTGTTTCATCCCTAACGAATACGTGCTAAATTTGCTGTGTTTTCTATCCAACAAACCTACAAGTTCTAGCTTTTCATCAATTATATCTTCAGATGACTTTTTGATTTTGGCTACTAATCGAAGATTTTCGTAAGCGGTCATATACGGATAAAAATTCGGACGCTCGATGATGGCCCCTATTTTTTCTAACGCTTTATGCGTATCCAACGTTCCACCAAACCAAGAAAAATTACCCGAAGTCTTGTTTACTACGTTTAAAATAATCCCTAAAGTTGTTGATTTACCACTTCCGTTCGGTCCTAAAATACCATAAACATTGCCTTTCTCAATTTCGAAAGAAACCTGATTAACGGCTTTCAGTCCGTGAAAATGTTTCGAAAGATGATCAATTGTAAGTATCGTTTTCAAAATATAGCTATTAAGTATCTATTAGAACGAATGAAGCTACATTTTGTTACAGTAAAATGAAGAGAATTTTAAAAAAATTTTAAGAAAGTAACAGTTTTTGGATTATTTATTCCAAATCTTCCATGCCTTTTCTGCCTGAAAAACAAGCATATCATATCCATTTTGGGTAATGGCTCCTTGTGATTTGGCAAGCCGTAAAAATTTGGTTTCGGAAGGATTGTACACCAAATCAAAAGCAAGATGTTTATCGGATAAAAAAGAATAATTCAAAGCCGGACAATCTTCAATATTCGGAAAAGTTCCTAGTGGAGTGCAATTGATAATAATGGTATATTCTGAAAGGATTTCTTGGGATAATTCCTCGTAGGTAAATTGTCCTTCCACCGGTTTACGAGAAACGAATTTGTACTGAATTCCTAATTTATTCAACACAAATTCAATCGCTTTTGACGCCCCACCGGTCCCTAAAATCAAAGCTTTGGTGTGATGCGGTTGCAATAAAGGCGTAATAGATTTTTCAAATCCGTAGCAATCCGAATTATAGCCTTTTAATTTGCCATTTTTGGTTACTCGAATAACGTTTACAGCTCCGATTTGTTCGGCTTTTGACGAGAGTTTATCCAAATAAGGAATGATTTCTTGTTTGTACGGAATAGTTACATTAAGCCCTTTGAGTTCTTTGTTTTTCTTAATAATTTGAAGAAAATGAGTGATATCCGGAATATCAAAAATTTTATACAGACTATCTCCTATCTGCTCTTTTTCGAATTTTTCTGTGAAATATTTTCCCGAAAATGAATACGAAATATTTTTACCGATAAGTCCGTAAATCTTCATTATTCAGAAGGTGTAAGCTTATTTTCTGTGTTTTTCAATCAAATCTAATACTTCCGGCATTTTCATCACTTCCGGATAGTGATCGCTAAGAATAGTATGCCCGTCGAAATCATTGATAAGAGCATTTGTACAGTAATAGGTAGCATTCACTATATCGTTTTTACTAAATAAAAGTCCTGCCAAACGGTATTCTATTTCGCTACTATTCGGAAATACCAAAAGGATATTTATTAGCGCTTCTATTGCTGAATCGACTTCGTCGTAGGAAATACTCATATCAGCATACATAAAATAAAGCCCTAATTCTGTACAACCCGAATTAATCGCTTTACGACAACCTTCAAATGCTAAATCATAATGTTCCAACGCATAATTGATGGTCGAATAACGCTTCCAGTAATTGTCATTTTCAGGATCTATATCCAACGCTTTATCAATATAACTTAAAGCTTGTTTGAGTTTATTCTGTAACACATAAATATCAATAATCGCCAGCCACGCTTTTTCTAATAGCGGATCTTCGGTAATAGCTTTGCGGTATTGTTTAATGGCTAAGTCTTTGAAATCTAATTTTTCATAACATTTACCAATTCGCAAAAATGCGTAGGCAGTAGGGTCATCGAGTTCTAAAGTTTGATTGTAGCATTTTATTGCTTCGTCATATCTTTTTAAACGCTCTAACGATTTCCCTTTTTCCATATAAGCACCCAAAAAGCTTTCATCAATCACTATGGCATAATCAAATGCTTTTACTGCTTCTTCATAGTTTTTTATAGCATAGTATTGTCTGCCGAGCTGATGCCAAGCTACTTCGCTATACGGATTATTATCAATGAACTCTTTTAAAAATTTAATACCTTCCGGGTGTTGTTCCATAAAATCAAAACAATAAACTACATTATACAAAGAGGAGTAATCATCTCCGTCTTCGTTTAAACACTTAATAAAATTTTCTTTTGCTTTTTCAAGCTCATCCATAAATAGATATTCCATCCCTATTAAGGAATAGACATCGGCATAATCATCGGTATATTGAAGAGCTATTTCGAGTAATTCAACCGCCTTGCTGTGATTTCCTTTTTTGGATTGTATGTTGGCTTTTTGAATATAAATTTCTTCGTTTTCAGGCTCGATTTCATACAAATCATTAAGCATTTTCTCAGCAATATCAAGCTTGTTCTCGTAAATAAAAATCTCTACCTGAACCAACTTGAGCCCTACCGATTTAGGATGTTGCTCCAATCCAAGTTTTAATGCTTTTTTGGCAAGATTTATCTTTCCATTATCAAAATAATGAAGTATAATATTCTCAAACTCTTCCGAGTCAAAGAAAAGCACTTTGTTGGTTTTGAGCATCGCTTCAAACCTTGAAAGTGACAAGTTATACTCTTCTTCTTCCTCTTGATCCCAATTCATAAAAATGGATTTAAAAGTATTTTATAAAGTTAGTTTCTGAGGTCTTCAATAAAACCTCAGAAAACAGGTTGTTATAAACAATTTAATTAACAAAGTCCCTATTTATAAGGGACCTTGTAAAATTAATTATATTTTATAAGTATTTCTATATCTTATATCTTTATATACAAGTATTTATATTAAAACTCAAACAATAAGGTTAGAAATATATTGGAAGTGGTTTTTTCGATTTTAGCTGCATCGGTAAGTCCTGCATTAAAAGTCGGTTGATTATACTCTCTTTGCGCTCTTGAATAAGCCAAATCCAGTTTTGTAGACCCAAAATTATGCCCAATACCAAATGAAAACTGTTGTAAATCTCCAATAGTTTTTCCATTTTTGAACGGGCTTTGCTCATAGTTATATCCTCCTCTGAAGCTCCATTTCTTTTCTTTAATCTCTGCTCCGATGCGAACTTCTGAAGTCAAATCCAATACCTCTGCCATGATATCATTTTGGTCAGAATAATATCTATTATTTTTGGGTCTGAACATCGTTGAGGAATAGTCTTTCAGTGCATAATCTACCGAAATTAAGCCTCTCGAACCAAATACATAGGCTCCACCAAACGAATATTTACCTGGGGTCTGAAGTTTGTATACCGGAAAAATATTTAGAATATTATCATTAAAATAGAAATTATTCAATGCGCCATTCGGATTTGCAATATCTACTCGACGAGTTGAAATTCGCTGTATTAGCTCATCATTTAGTCGATACCATGTTGGCGATTCATAGCTAAATCCAAGACGAAATTCAGGAGTAACTTTAGCAATTGCTCCTAATTGGAACGAAAATCCTGTCCCGTAGGTATATAAATCAGTTTGATAATGAATTTCACGCACTGTTTCTCCGTCAGTATTGGCAGCATTATCATTTAATTCATAAAAAGTCTGTGTACGGGTATAATCTACTGCGTGCAAATTAAGGTTCATTCCAAAATAAAACTTATCCGAATATTGAGTAGAAATATTAAAAGCAAGTTTGGAATTGTATCCAGATTCTGTCAAATAATTATAATGTTCAAAACTACCAGCAGGTACATTTGAATAATACGAAGCATTATTCAGGTTATTATCGGTTGCTTCTAAAATATAAGACTGATATCCTAACAAAGCCGTTTGATAGCGATTGTCATAATTCTCTCCTAAATAGGTGTACAAACTCCCAATAGATTCTCCCGGAAGTGTTTGCAATAAATCAAGGCGAACACCATCGGCTTGAGCTAGAAAATAACGATCGATAGATGAAGTATTGATTCCTTTGCTTAATGAATTATTAGCAAAACTACCTTGGTTATCATACGAAATTCCAAGTGCTAATTTTTTCCAATCGCTTTCTTCATCATCATTTTGAAACACAAATACAGCCCCTAATTGGCTAAGATCAAAAGCAAGCTCAGTCTTTTTGGCTGTTGTACCAAAATAATTAGACTCATTTTTAACATTAAAAGTCCCTAAGGTTACTCCGAATTGATTATTATGAAAAACCGATGAACTCGCAGGATTCAATGCGATAGAAGATAAATCACCTCCTAAAGCTGTAAAAGCGCCTCCCATAGCTCTATAGCGAGCAGTTCCATTAATATTGGTTTGGGCAAATCGCAAAGCATCGGACATATCTTGTGCTTGTGAGGTAAGCCCTAGCCCTAGTATTGATAATAAAATATATTTTTTCATTAGTGTGGTTTATATAAATGATTCAAATACAAAGTCTATAACCCTATCTTCTTCCTCCTCCAGATGAAGAACGACCTCCACCACCTCCAGAACTACCTGATGAACGGCTTCCTCCTGAGTTACTACTTCCTCTACCTATAGATGGAGTATCAACTCTTGTACTACGAGTGGTATTGATTGTAGAGTTTCTAGTTCCATTAGACGTACCACGAGTCGTATTGTTACTATTTATAGTCGAATTTCTTGTTTGTGATGATGATCTAGTAGTATTTACATTTGAACTAGAACGAGTTTGACTAGTTGTAAATCGACTATCACTACGTGTTGCTCTATCAGTTCTTACCTCATAAGCTCTTGGCTGACGGGTAGATACACTTCTGCTATTTCCTCTAGTAGCGTAAGCTCTATTTCTATATCCGTAATCCGATCCATATCTAGGACCTGAAACGTAAGCAGTGTTATAATAATGGTGGTGATGATAATAGCCGCCATAATACGGATAATAGTATCCACCCCAACCATAATTCCATCCCCAATATCCTCCATACCAAGAGTTCCATCCGATGCTCCATCCCCATGAAGGTCCATACCAATAATTATATCCCCAATAGGGATTACCCCATGAACTATAATAAGGATAATAACCGTAACCACCATAATAGTTAACCGTTACACTACTAGTCGAATTGCCCCATCCCGGATTTGACTCAGAATACGAATTACCATTACCGTAATAACCATCCACATCTGTAAAAATTCCTACAGGCTCTTCTTCTACTACATCATAATCTTGAAATTGCGTAAAATAACTCCCTGTCTGAGAAACTTTTTTATCTGAATTTTCTACTGCCACTCGTTGATTTGATTGATAAACTCCATCATTATCATAGTAAGACGAATTAGAATACGAACCGCAAGAAGATACAAACCCTCCCATACAAATTAGGGCGAATATGGATTTTGGGTTTATGCTGAAAATTTTTAAAGTTTTCATAACATGAGTTTTTTTATTGTTACACATCACAAAAATAATTAGTTTTGTCGAACTTTATTAGATAATTAACATTGCAACAACATTTGTGCCAATAAATCCTTATGAGTAAAAAACTTACCACCCGAGCAGAAGACTATTCAAAATGGTATAACGAACTTATCGTAAAGGCTGATTTAGCTGAAAATTCAGCTGTAAGAGGCTGTATGGTTATCAAACCATACGGTTATGCGATATGGGAAAAAATGCAAGCTCAATTAGACAAGATGTTCAAAGAAACCGGACATCAAAATGCTTACTTCCCGCTATTCGTACCCAAGAGTATGTTTGAAGCCGAGGAAAAAAATGCAGAAGGATTTGCTAAAGAATGTGCTATTGTAACCCACTATAGATTAAAAACAGACGAAGAAAACAAAGGAAAACTTATCGTTGACCCAAATGCAAAACTAGAAGAAGAGCTGATTGTACGTCCGACTAGCGAAGCAATTATTTGGAACACCTACAAAGGTTGGATTCAATCACACCGCGATTTGCCTTTACTTATCAACCAATGGGCCAATGTAGTGCGTTGGGAAATGAGAACAAGACTTTTCTTGAGAACGGCTGAATTTTTATGGCAAGAAGGACATACCGCTCATGCCACTAAACAAGAAGCGCTGCAAGAAGCTAAAACCATGCTGGAAGTATATGCTGATTTTACAGAAAACTTTATGGCTATACCGGTTGTAAAAGGCGTAAAATCTGAAAATGAGCGTTTTGCAGGAGCCGAAGAGACTTATTGTATTGAAGCATTAATGCAAGACGGAAAAGCATTACAAGCCGGAACTTCGCACTTCTTAGGGCAAAACTTTGCCAAAGCGTTTGATGTTAAATTCGCTAACAACGAAGGCAAACTGGAGCACGTATGGGGTACTTCATGGGGGGTTTCTACTCGATTGATGGGTGCTCTAGTAATGACTCACTCCGACGACAACGGATTGGTACTTCCTCCGAACCTCGCTCCTATTCAAGTTGTAATTATTCCGATATTTAGAAGTGATGAAGAATTTGAAGCCATCTCTAACGAAGTAGATAAAGTAACTAAAGAACTTAGAAAATTAGGCATATCAGTTAAATACGACAATAGAACCAACCAAAAACCAGGATTTAAGTTTAATGAATACGAACTTAAAGGAGTGCCTGTTCGACTTGCTGTTGGTTCAAAAGATTTAGAAAACGGAACTTTTGAAGTAGCGCGTAGAGATATATTAACCAAAGAAATCGTTTCTAAAGACGTAATTATAGCTCATATTCAAAATCTATTAGAAGAAATTCAAACCAATCTATTCAAAAAAGCATTTGAATACCGAGATGCCCATATTACTGAAGTAAACGATTTTGAAGAATTTAAAGACGTATTGGAAAACAAAGGTGGATTTATCTCGGCTCATTGGGACGGAACAGGTGAAACGGAAGAGAAAATTAAAGAGCTTACCAAGGCGACAATCCGTTGTATTCCTCTAAATCAAACACTAGAAGAAGGAAAATGTATACTAACCGGAAAACCTTCTACAGGTAGAGTTCTTTTTGCTAAAGCCTATTAATGATATGGGCTACAGCAAGTTGATTTTTTGAGTGAAAAAATTTTTCGAGAAATATCAAAAAAAATCACATCAGGTATTGCAGAAATAAAAATTAGTTGTATTTTTGCACTCGCTTAACCAAAGAACTACAAGGTCCGTTCGTCTAGGGGTTAGGACGCCAGGTTTTCATCCTGGTAACAGGGGTTCGATTCCCCTACGGACTACTACACATGGCATGGCCCGTTCGTCTATCGGTTAGGACGCCAGGTTTTCATCCTGGTAAGAAGGGTTCGATTCCCTTACGGGCTACAAATTTTATAAAATAAAATTCAGTAAAGAAATGGCAAATCACAAGTCAGCTTTAAAAAGAATCAGAAGCAACGAAAAGAAAAGAGTTTTAAACAAATATCAGCATAAAACTACACGTAACGCTATCAAAGCTTTGCGTATGGCTACTGATAAAACTGAGGCAACTGAAAAGTTATCTCTTGTTATCTCTATGATTGACAAGCTTGCTAAAAAGAATGTGATTCATAATAACAAAGCATCAAACTTAAAATCAAAATTAACTAAGCACGTAGCTGCTCTGTAATTATTTTGTATTTTATCACTCTGGATTAACCTCTGACGAAAATCGTGTATGTTGGTTCGGTTCTTAATTATTTAATAACTAAAGAAATGTCAAATTTAGTAAAATTCGTACAAGACGAGTTCGTAACAAAAAAAGATTTTCCTGATTTTGCAGCAGGAGATACTATTACTGTTTACTACGAAATTAAAGAGGGTGACAAAACTAGAACTCAGTTCTTCAAAGGAGTAGTTATCCAAAGAAGAGGTGCAGGAGCAACTGAAACTTTCACAATTCGTAAAATGTCTGGTGCTGTAGGTGTTGAGCGTATCTTCCCTATCAACTTACCAGCTCTTCAAAAAATTGAACTTAATCAAAAAGGTAAAGTTCGTAGAGCAAGAATCTTCTACTTCAGAGAACTTACTGGTAAAAAAGCTAAAATCAAAGAAAGAAGAAGATAATCAACTTCTTCATCAAAATATAAAAAAGCCTTCAAATTCGAATTTGAAGGCTTTTTTGTTTTATAAACTAAACAGAAAAATTATTCTGAATCTTCCTCTTCTTTAATAAAGAACGAAAATATGGAACTACCGTATTTTTTAGAATGCGAGAAGTTATCGTTTGCCTCTAAATTAGTATGCGTAGAATGTTCAACAATAAGCATCCCTTCCTCGGCTAATAATTCATTCTCAAATACGAGTTGTACAATTTTCTCAAATTTATCTTGCGTGAAGTTATACGGCGGATCAGCGAAAATCACATCATATTCCGAACGATTTTTTTCCAAAAAAGAAAACACATCACTCTTTACTGTTTTAATATCCATTTCAAATTGATCGGATATTTGATTGATAAATCGAATACATCCAAAATCTGCATCTACACTGGTGATATCTTCGCATCCGCGAGAACCAAACTCATACGATATCCCTCCACTTCCGGAAAATAAATCCAAAACTCTTACTTCGTCAAAATGATAGTAATTGTTCAATATATTAAACAAAGATTCTTTGGCTAAATCTGTTGTTGGTCTAATGGGCAGATTTTTTGGTGCTAAAATTCTTCTTCCCTTGTATTTTCCTGAAATGATTCTCACGATTGAACTAAAATATAATGCGTTAAATTGTCTTTACTTTCCAAACCGTTTATTTGACTCAAATACGACGTATCTAATAGCGATACATTTCGGATATACGTATAAGCAATTTTAAACAATTCGCCTTCATCCGAAATATGCCCCAGCATTTTGAGCGTCAAAAACTCCGGATTCATCCCTAATTGTTCAATAGTAAACAACAAATAATAGGCAAAATCCTCTTGGGTAGTAAATTCAAATGAATTGTAAAAAAGTAATTTTCTGTTTTGGACAACAATCATCTGAAACGACTTGTCTTCGAAATGCACAAACATTTGCTTGTCGTCATCATTTTTGGATAGATCCAAAAGCCTTTCGACCAATACACTTGAGGCATGTTTGTAATCAAAATCCGAAAAATAATCCAATAAAATATTATTGATATTCACATACGGAACATACACACAATTGAACTGATATTTATCAACTTGATCGAAAGCAAAAAAATCGGATTCAAAAACTTTGACGTTATAATTCAGATAATCTCCCAAATGATTTTCATCAAACAAAGCTTGAGGCACAAAAACCGAAAGATTGTTGGCATGAAGCACCACCACTTCATCAAATCTGTCTTTCAATTCCAACTGCTCCGAAAAAGCTTTTTTATAGCATTGTTCGGTATCAAACGGATTCTCATACGCATCAAAATTAACTTCTCCAAAACTTGTAATTTGGCTAGATAATGTATTGATTAGAGCGAAAGAGAAACCTTTCAAAGATACTTTGAGTACGAGCTTTTGGTAGGTCTTTTCAGTGATTGATTGCATAATGACAAAAATAATCTTTTTGTGAATAATATAAAGCTATCCAAGTGGTATAAAAACAAAAAAACCGAAAATTAAATTTCCGGTTTTCTGTATAAGAATATTATTCAAAATTATTGTACTCTATGCCATGTTTGAGTTCTTCCCAATAAAGAAATCCCAACATATCCTCTTACATTTAATTTATCTTTTCCGTCAAGGCTGATAGTACATTTGTAAGATTTCCCTTTGTTTGGATCTAGGATTTGTCCTCCACTCCACTCACTTCCGTCTTTAGAAAGACCTTTGATGATTACTAATCCTAAAATAGGTTTATCCTTTTCATCACCTTTACAATTTGTACATTTAGCATCTTTCTTTGCCGGATTAAGGATTTCGATTACTTTTCCGTAGATTTTACCGTTTTTTTCATAAATCTCAACAATCGATTTTGGTTCTCCGGTTTCATCATCAATGGTTTTCCACTTTCCGGTAACAGTTTGAGCTTGTGCGACAAATGCTCCCATTACGAACATTATCAACAAAATAGCAGTTTTCTTCATTTTTATTAAGTTTTAAGGTTTGCTAAAAATAATATTTTTTTTCTAATTTCAATCGATTAATTGCAGCATTTAACTCAAATCCTAACAATAAAATCATACAAATCAACCAGATATATATCATTACTACAAGAAGTGTTCCAATTGAACCGTAAAGTTCATTATAACGTGCAAATTGCTGAACATAAATACCAAATCCATACGAGGCTAAAAGTATCAAAACAGTCGAAATAATAGAACCAATACTAATAAACGAAGTTTTTTTGAATTGTTTAGAACCGTATCTAAATAATATTGATGAGCAGAATAATACCATAAGAATCACAAAAGCATATCGGAACCAAATCATGATTTGAACACTATCAAAATAAACGTATTCTAAGGCATTAACAAAAACTTCGGTTACTACAATAAGTGCCACAGTAATCAATAAAATCAACGAAAAACAAATACCCAACATCATTGATACTACATATTGTCGAACAAAGGAACGGGTAATAGTGATGTGATACGAATTTTCGAATCCGGCAAGCATTGAGTTTACACCATTCGCCATTAAAAATATAGCCAAAATAAATCCGGAAGACAAAAGTCCTTTGTTGGAATTACTCAAAATATCTTGAATGATTCCATGAATGGCGTCAAAGGTATTAGGAGGCACATTTTCCGATAAAAATTTAAAAAAATCTTCTTGGAAATTCTCCAAAGGCATATACGGAATAAGGTTCAGGATAAAGAGCAAAAATGGGAAAATCGCCATAAAGAAATTAAACGCTACGGCTGCTGCTCGGTTGGTAAAAGCGCCTTCGATAATTCCGATAATATAAAGCTCTAAAATGTCATAAAGACTGAGACCTTGCATTTTTTTGAAGGTCACTTTCTTTGCCCAAGCCACCAAATTCCTGACAACCGGAATTTTATTTAATCGTTCCTCTACTTGCTCTGACACGGGTTGGCGTTTTTAATTATTAAAATGCTTTCAGGCTCAAATCCATATTGTAAACCGAGTGAGTTAACGCGCCAGACGAAATGCAATCCACTCCGCATAAAGCATAGTCTCGAACGGTTTTTTCGTTTATATTTCCGGATGATTCCGTTAGTGTTCTTCCGGCAATAAATTCAACTGCTTGGCGGGTATGTTCAAAATCGAAATTATCCAATAAGATTCTATAAATTCCGTCTGATTGCATAATTTCTTCTACTTCAGCCATATCACGCGCTTCAACAATGATTTTTAAATCCAGATTATTTTCCAGTAAATAATCCTTAGTTTTTTGAATAGCTTTGGTGATTCCTCCAGCAAAATCAATGTGATTGTCTTTGAGCATAATCATATCATACAAAGCAAAGCGATGATTCTCTCCGCCTCCGATTTTTACTGCCCATTTTTCAATCGCTCGAATTCCGGGTGTGGTTTTTCGAGTATCCAGAATTTTTGTGTTCGTTCCCTCTAATAAATCAGCAAAAAAACGAGTTTTAGTCGCGATAGCGCTCATTCTTTGCATAGAATTCAACACAAATCGCTCGGCTTTTAGTATCGATTGCGAACTTCCAAATACATGAAATACTTCGTCGCCATATTTTACTGACGTTCCGTCTTGAATGAAGGTTTCTACTTTTAAGTCCTTATCTACATAATTGAAAATCATTTTAGCAAATTCCACTCCTGCAATAATTCCGTTATCTTTCACCAATAATTTCGCTTTACCTTGAGCATCAGCCGGAATACAAGCTAAAGAAGAATGATCTCCATCACCTACATCTTCGCGAATAGCATTTTCAATAATCAGTTGTAATTCTTTATCAAATTGTTCTTTAGAAATCATTTTGTAATAATATGGTTAGTCGAATTCTATTCATGAGAATAGTCAATTAGTCAAATGTAGCAAAAAGTAAAAGAATTCAAAACGCTAGAGCGTACAAAATCCTTTTGAATACTACATAAAATAGTATTCGAATATTTTTCTATTTAAGAATGTGAATTTAAAATCTGTTTCGGAACCAAACCTTTTGCCACTCTCTTTTAAGGATAAGATAAGTGACTTGTTGTGATATTTCGACTAAATCAATGGAAGTGATTGATTTTATTTCATGCTCAGGGACATCAATGATGTAGAGTAAATTCAAATAGTCCGCGAATTTGTATTGAATGAGTTGATACACCTTATTCTGAAGTTCCATCTTCAATTCAAACGGTGAAATTCCTGCCTTAATCTCCAATATTTGGTTAGATAAGTTAAAGTCTTTGTCCAATTGCTCGAGCAATTTTTCGTATAATAACTCTTTTTGGGCTTTGGATAAAAGTAAATCGGTATTTTCCGGAGATTCAAATTTCATTTTATACCGCTCTATTCATCAATCCTTCTCCAAAACTTCTAAGCATCTGCTTTTTATCTGCAGGAATATCCATTTGATTCAAAATATCAAATGCTTTTTGCGTGTAATCCTCAATGGCTTCGCGTGTTGCTAAATCCGCTCCGGTTACGCATAAAATTTCTTTTACAGAATGAATCTTATCCTGATTCTCTTTTGCCGAAATCGAATACAAATGTAGTAATTGCTCTTTTTCTTGATTACCGCCTAATTCCAAGGCTTTTAAATACAGATACGTCTTTTTGTTTTCGATAATATCCCCTCCTATTTGCTTGCCGAAAGTAGCCGCATCTCCGAAAGTATCTAAATAATCGTCTTGCAATTGGAAAGCAATCCCGAGATTTAAACCAAAATCGTAAATGTCATTTTTGTTTTTACCCGAAGTTTCTGCAACGATAGCTCCCATCTGTAAAGCAGCTCCGACCAAAACAGCCGTTTTATATTCAATCATTTTCAAATATTCCTCAATCTTTACATCATCGCGCTCTTCAAAATCAATATCCCATTGTTGACCTTCGCATACTTCAAGTGCAGTTTGAGTAAATACTTCGACTAATTCTTTATAAACGGAAGGTTGATATTCTTTGAAATACTGATACGCCAAAATCAACATGGCGTCACCCGAAAGTATTGCCGTATTAACATTCCATTTTTCATGAACCGTTTGCTTTCCTCTGCGAAGTGGTGCATTGTCCATTATATCATCGTGAACGAGCGAAAAATTATGAAACACCTCCACCGCCATAGCCGCCGGCAAAGCCTTGTTTACATCCGCTCCGAAAACATCGCAACTCATCAAGGTTAGCACCGGACGAATTCGCTTTCCGCCCAAATTCAGGATGTAATCTATAGGCTCATATAGACTTTGCGGATTTTTAATCAGCTTTTGTTGCTCGATATAATTCGAAATTAGTTCTGTATAATTCATTTTCGGAGGAAATCTTGTATTCTATAAGGATTAAAATTCAAATTCTTTGCCATCATCAGCCAAGTGAACACTTGGAAAAACTTCTTCGGCTTGGGTTTTAAATAGTTCTATATTCTCGTATCGCGTTGAATAATGGCCAAGTACCAAATGCTTAGCATTGGCTTTGAGTGCAATGGTTGCGGCTTGTTTTGCGGTACAATGCATGGTTTTTTCGGTGTATTGCGCGTCTTGTTCCAAGAAAGTGCTTTCATGATACAACACATCCACGTTTTCAATAATCGGAACGATGTCTTCTTTATAAATCGTATCCGAGCAGAAAGCATAACTCTTTGGCGCTTCGGGCTCAAAAGTAAGTTCCGAATTGGCAATTACTGTTCCGTTGTCCAAAGTAATATCTTTCCCGTTTTTGATATTTTGGTAATAACACTTGTCAATTTGGTAGTGTTGTACCTTATCAATATTCAGTCGTTTTTCCTTTGGTTTTTCTTGAAATAAATAGCCGTTGGCATAAATTCTATGCTTTAACGGAATGGTTTTTACAATTACTTTTTCGTCTTCAAAAATGGTTTCACTTTCTTTGGAACTCAACTCATGAAAGTATAAGCCGTATTGCGTATAAGAACCCGTAAGTCGCAACTGAGTAAGTATAAATTCTTTAATTCCGACAGGACCATAAATATGCAAATCGGTTTCTCTGCCCAGCATCGCAAAAGTTGATACCACTCCTATTAATCCATAAGAATGATCTCCGTGCAGATGTGAAATGAAAATATGATTGATTTTTGAAAACTTAATCTTTTTTTTACGAAGCTGCACTTGAGTGCCCTCTCCACAATCAATCAAAAACAATCGATTTTGCATTTCAAGAACCTGTGATGTCGGATTGTTAAGTGTTCGAGGAGTTGCTGCATAACAGCCTAAAATGGTAAGTTTCATCATCAAAATCCTAAATCACGTTCAATTTCCTCCATTTCGATTATATCGTGAGCTTCTTGCAAAGTAGGAACAACCATTATTTTAGTAGTAGATGAGTTAAAATCAAAATCCTCTTGCATTACCAAAACGAATGATTTTTTGTTTTTACGATGCTGATTCGATAAGTTCAGAAATGACAATACATCTTTATTTTCAGTATCTTTAGCATGTGATATATCTAAAATCAGATTGGTATTTTTATACGAATGGTACTGCTGAGTTATATTGTCTAGAAACGACGAAATATCACCTTTGGTATCTTTAATAATGGTCGTGTGACCTTGCGTTTTAACTTTCATTTCTTACGGCTAAAAAGTAATTGTATTAAAATCTTCTGTAAAAATAAGCATTTTTTACAATCAAAAGTCATCATTTTGCTTTTATATACAACTATTGGTGATTATAAATTTCACATAAATATGATATTTGATATATTTGCAACTTGTATTTCAGATTTTATGAAAAATATTCTCCTTTTTACACTTTTTATTGCGTCAAATTTTATAATTGCTCAAACCAAAGTAAGCGGAATTGTTCAAGACGAAAATAACCAACCCTTACCCTTTGCTAGTGTGGCTTTTAAGGGAACTACTATCGGGATGGTAACCAACGAAAATGGTAAGTTTTATCTGGAATCCAAAGACAATAATTTGGTTTTAGTCGTATCCTATGTTGGATATAAACCGCAAGAAAAACAGCTTACTGTTGGCGGAAATTATGACTTCAAATTCAAGCTCGAACCCGATAATGTGATTGAAACGGTTAAAATTGTTTCAGGAAAACAATCCAAAAAGAACAATCCGGCTATTGATATTCTTCGAAAAATTTGGGAACGCAAAAGAAAGAATGGACTCTATATGTTCGATCAATACAAAATTGACAAATACGAAAAAATACAATTTGACCTAAACAACATCGATAGCGCCTTCACTCAAAAAAAATTGTTCAAAGGAATGGAATTTATCTTTGAACAAGTGGATACTTCAAGCATTACCGGAAAAACTTACCTTCCTATTTTTATCAACGAAGCCCTCAGCCAAGTGTATGGAGATAACAAGCTAAGCAAGAAAAAAGAAATCTTAACGGCAAACAAAACCTCAGGATTCAGCGGAAATCAGCACATATTGGCTTTTATCAAGGATTTGTACAACGAATATGACGTTTACAACAATTTCATCACCATTTTTGACAAGAGTTTCCACAGCCCGGTTTCTCGATTCGGAATTGATATTTACAACTACGTTTTAGCCGATAGTATGTACATCGACAACAAATGGTGTTACAATATTATTTATTACCCCAGACGTAAAGGAGAATTGACTTTTAAAGGAGATTTTTGGGTAAACGATACCACTTTTGCCATCAAAAAAATCAATATGGCAGTAACCCAAAGTGCCAATATCAACTGGGTAAAAGAAATCTATATTGAACAAGAATTCGAAGTGTTGAACGATTCGGTATTCTTGCTTTCTAGAGATCATTTTATGTCGGATTTTGCTTTTAGTAAAAAAGACGAATCAAAAGGAGTTTACGGAAAAAGAACTACCATGTTCCAAAATCATGTTTTCAACCAAGAAAAACCAAAAGATTTCTATAAAGAAGAAGTAAATTACTACGACGATACTGTATATTATAGAGATGATGAGTTTTGGAATCAAAACCGATTTGAATCCTTAAGTAGAGATGAGCGCGGTATTTACAAAATGCTGGATACGCTCAAAACAGTGAAAAAATTCAAGCGTATGTATGATTTGGTATCCATTCTAGGAAGTGGATATGTACAAGTCGGAAATTTTGATTACGGACCTATTTTCTCTTCGTTCGGATACAATGATGTAGAAGGAATGCGTTTGCGTGCCGGAGGAAGAACCTATTTCGGTCCAAATGACTTATGGAGAGTAGAAGGATATACCGCTTATGGATTTAAAGACAATCAATTCAAATACGGGATTTCCGGAAAATGGTTGTTAGACAAACGAAACCGCTTTATAATCAGCGGAGGAACGCGTCGCGATATTGAGCAAATTGGAGCTAGCCTTACTATGTCCAATGATGTTTTGGGTAGAAGTTTTGCTTCTTCCGCACTATTTGCTAGTGGAGATACGTCAAAACTTACTTCGGTAAATCTATCCACCTTTATGATGGAAGTAGAACCGGTCAAAAACTTAGTGTTCAAAACCGCTTTCAACTACCGTACCTTAAAATCGGCTTCACCGGAAACCTTTAGCCTTGATTATTTTGACAAAGATGGTATCCAACGAAGCGAAATCACCCAATCGGATATAAACCTTATGGTTGATTACACGCCTGGCATTAAAACTATTGGCTACGGTGTAGAAAGAAGTAAAGTAGATAACAATTTCGCTCGCGTTTTTGTAAATTATACCCAAGGATTAAAAGGCGTAATTGATAGTGATTTTGAATACCAAAGACTTCAATTGTATTATAGACAACCCATTGTTATTGGGCTTTTAGGAAGATTGTTTGTCACTACCGAAATGGGTAAAACCTTTGGTGAAGTACCTCTTGGACTTATGTCAGTGGTACCGGGTAACCAATCGTATTTTATTATCCCGAGCAACTTTAATTTGTTGAATTATTACGAATTCATCACGGATGAGTATGCAACCATGCATTTAGAGCATCATTTCAACGGAAAAATCTTCTCAAGAATTCCGTGGTTCAGAGATTTGAACTTGCGCGAAATTGTCGGAGTTAAAGGAGTAGTTGGTGATGTATCGGATGCAAACCGCGCTATAAACGCTTCCGGAATGAACTATTTAGCGCCAACAAAACCGTATTGGGAATATAACGTAGGGGTTGGGAATATCCTAAAAGTAATGCGAATCGACTTTGCTTGGAGAGGAAATTACAGAAACATCCCAGAAACGAACAACTATATGATAAAAGTAGAATTCGGAATTCATTTCTAATTTTCGAATTCCTATATCTTTCTTTTTTATTGTCCTTTATAAAATAAAACAGTTCCGATTGTTTTTACAACGATATTCGCATCGAGTAGAATGCTTCTGTGTTTGATGTAGAACAAATCAAATTTTAGTTTTTCGACACTGTCATCAATAGAATCACCGTATCTGTAATTGATTTGTGCCCAACCGGTAAGCCCTGGTTTAATGGCATGACGCGCCGGATAAAAAGGCATCGCTTGAGTGATTTTTTCCACAAAATAAGCTCTCTCCGGGCGTGGTCCGATTACTGCCATTTCGCCTTTCAAAACATTGATAAGCTGAGGCAATTCATCAATTCTGGACTTTCTCAAAAACTTACCAAAAGGCGTTATGCGCATATCGTTTTTCTGAGCGAAAACGGCTCCGTCTTTTTCGGCATCTTTCACCATAGTGCGGAACTTAATGATTCTAAATTCCTTACCGTGCTTCCCTACTCTATCTTGTGTATAAAATAAAGAACCTCTGTTACCTATTAAATTTCCTATCAAAATGATAGGTAACAGTAAAAACGTACTAAAAATCAATCCTACCAGAGAAAACAAAATCTCACCTAAACGTACTGCAAATAAGTAAAGTTTATTGTTGTTGGATCTATTGAACGGAAAGTATCTATAAAAATCATCTTCAATTAAATCCACCGGAATCTTATACGCCAAATGCTCATAAGCATGCAAGTAATCTTTTACTGAGATTCCTTGCTCCATAAGCTGTAACAGGCAAGAGTGTACCGAAGCGGCATTCACATTAGGAGCTACAATAATTTCGTAAATTCCTCTTGTATAAATAAAATCTTCAACTTCTTGAATAGCTAATGTTTGTACTTCTTTTGATTTAATATCCTCTTCAGAAGCATCGGTTTTCACAAATCCGATTACCCGATAATGCGGATCGGATTTTTCGAGAGATTCTGCTAATTTTTCGAATTGAGAGGCTTTACAAATCAAAATCGATTTTTTCATAAATCGATGCGAAGCCAAAAATACCATATAAAAGATTCTCCAAAGTAACAAAGCCATGAATATAGCTAGATAAAAATAAAGAATCTGTGTTCTGTTATGCGGTAACGAAGGTGTGAAAATCGGTGTTAAAAGATAGAGTAAAACAGTAGCTGAAGTAGTCAAAAATACCCCTTGAATCACCTGCAAACGATTGGTAGTAGCAGGCAAATGATACATGTTAAACACCGTACCGAAGAAAGAGATATACACAAATAAAATCCCTATCCAGTAAAAATTAGTCCAATCTAGTTCGAAATAACTGAAATCAAAAATTACCCCAACCCAATACAAACTAGTTAAAACAACTAGCAAATCAACAATTCTTAAAAGTATTTTTCGTTCGGATACTTCAAAGTGAATTTTTCTTTTATTTGTACTCAACATAAGGTAGCTTCTGTTAAAGTGACGCAAGATACTAAAACAAAATAAATAAGAGAAATTTCGTTAAATATATTATAATTTAACTTTAAAATAATTCGCCTTGAGAATTGGATTTTATTTTTCCGAGATGTAGATATGCTTTTTCTGTAACTTCGCGCCCGCGAGGGGTGCGGAACAAAAATCCTTCTTGAATCAAAAAGGGTTCATACACTTCTTCAATAGTTTCGGCATTATCCGAAACGGCAGTCGCGAGCGTAGAAATCCCTACCGGACCACCTTTGAATTTTTCAATAATGGTCAATAGAATTTTGTTGTCCATTTCGTCCAGACCATAAGCATCTACATTGAGTGCTTTGAGAGCGAATTTGGCAATCTCTACATCAATGCTTCCGTTTCCTTTAATCTGAGCAAAATCTCGTACACGGCGAAGTAAAGCGTTGGCAATCCTTGGTGTTCCTCGACTTCTTCCGGCAATTTCAATCGCTGCTTCATACGAAATCGGCACGTTCAGAATCGTTGCGCTTCGCTCCACAATTGTAGTTAAAAGTTCAGTGTTATAGTATTGTAATCTGGACTGAATCCCAAATCGAGCGCGCATCGGAGCTGTTAAAAGCCCTGAACGCGTAGTTGCTCCTACAAGCGTAAACGGATTGAGGTTGATTTGAACCGTTCTGGCATTTGGGCCGGACTCAATCATGATATCAATTTTGAAATCCTCCATAGCCGAATACAAATATTCTTCTACGATAGGATTGAGACGATGAATTTCATCAATAAAAAGAATATCGCGCTCGTCCAAATTGGTCAACAATCCGGCTAAATCACCAGGTTTATCTAGTACCGGACCAGAAGTAATTTTAATCCCTACTCCTAATTCATTGGCTAGAATATTGGCTAATGTTGTTTTACCAAGCCCGGGAGGACCATGAAAAAGCGTATGGTCAAGGGCTTCGTTGCGCAAATTAGCTGCCTGAACAAATACTTGTAAATTCTCAAGAATTTGTTCTTGACCGGCAAAATCATCAAACGAGAGTGGACGTAGTTTTTTCTCTACATCCATTTCATCGGGAGAATAATTTTTATTATTGGGATTCAAATGCTCATTCATTTTACAAAGATAAATCTTTATTCGTTACAGCTTGTAGTGATTCATAAGCATTTTTTCATAGACTTTATCTGGCAAAATGCGCTTGAGAACAATAGAGAATTTCTGTAAAAAAGCTCCAACTTTGTAATGAATTTTGGGTTGTGGCGTAATTATAATTTTATAAACCGCCTCTGCCATTTCAATTGGGTTACTCCCCGAATCTACGTGAGAATTCATCAGTTCTAAAGTTTTTCCGTAGGATTTTTCGTAATCCGAACCTTGCATAAGCGGCGCGTGATACCTGCCTTGAGCAATATTGGTTGCAAAATCGCCGGGAGCAACATTCGTGATTTGAATTCCGAACTCTTTAACTTCCATTCGAAGCGCTTCGGTAATCAATTCCAAAGCACCTTTCGATGCCGAATACACACTTCGGTAAGGCAATCCCATATAACCGGCAATCGAAGTTATGTTGATGATAAGTCCGGATTTTTGCTTGCGCATATAAGGCAAAACCGCTTTCATCACCGCAATCGGTCCGAAAAGATTGGTGTCGAAATTCTTTTTAATCTCATCCATCGGAATTTCTTCCAACGCGCCTGTAATTCCCGCTCCGGCATTATTTATCAAAATATCAATTCGATTTTCTGTAGAAATAATTTCTTGTACTGCAGCCAAAATCGATTGTGAATTCAGTACATCCACCGCTAATAATTTAACTTGTGAATTGGGATAGTTCTGCGGATTTCGGCTCGTTCCGTAAACTTTATAATTTTTGTTTTGTAGATATTCGGCTATAGATTTTCCGATACCCGACGAAGCACCGGTAATGAATACAACTTTTTGAGACATTTTTATAAACGCTATGAGTTATCAGATTTGGATTTGTTTTTGTTGATTTCGTCTTGTAGCTTTCGACCTAAAATCTGCTCTTTTTCCATCGATTTGCGTTTATATTCGGCGAATTCTTCTTCTGTTTTAGATAAATTTTCGACCGCTACATCGGCTTGATTTTTAGCAGTTTTGAACTTCAACACAAAAACTACCAACAGTAAAATCAATAAAGTTCCGATTACGACAAAAATGATATTGAATATAGATTTGTTAATACTAAGTCCTACTACAGAAACCGCTTTGTTGTTGGTATGAATGACCGCTAATTCTTGTTCCATCACTTGTGATTGTGCTTTCAAACTATCATTTTCAACAAGTATAGCCTCGTATATATTTTGGATTCTATCGAGTTCTGATTTATACAGATTTAAAGAGTCTAAACTACTCTTTTTGAGGTGTTCAAACAATGTATTGGATACAATTTTGTTGGTTTCATAACTAACCGATTTCTTAAAAACAAAATCGAATTGCTCGTTGAGATTTCCGTATAAGGCGGATTTAACTCTAAGCGTATCTTGTTGTTGAGAATACGATAGTAAAGAGAAAAATACAATATAAAACGCAACAATGATCTTATATTTCTTCATACTTATATTTTTTATATAAAAAAAAACCTGTAAAAATCAAATTTACAGGTTTTATACTTCTTAGACAAACAATTTTATCTATTCATATGTTGCATCTCAAAGATAAAGGTATCTATATCGACTGATTTCTCTATCAATTTTAAGGCTTTATCTACAATATATTCTACATTAGAAGGTGTAAATCCAAGGGCTAATGCAAATCTCACTAATACATCTGTTTGTTTATCACCCAAGTCTTGATCCAAAAACACCATACGACCTAAATCATACAAACGCTCTAAGCGATTAACGTATAAATACGGCGGATTGATTGGGTATTTGATTGGGTCTGCTAGAATTTCTTTATATTCATCGTCGCTAATTTCTAGTTGTTTAGCGAGTTTATCCAAGAATAATTTTTCTTTATCGGAATTACTCCGTCTGATAAAGCTACGCGAACAATGGCAGAAAAATGACCTTTATTTCTGGCTTTGAAACCGCTATCAAATAAATCTGAAAATGACATAATTTTATAGGTTTAGTAATGAAACAAATTTACTTAAAATCATAAAAAAATCCTCAACTAGTGAGGACTTTTTTGTTATATAGCTTTCGAATTTTTATCAAAATACATTTCTTGGAAGCTTTCATTTTTATATTTATCCGTTTTTCGGAACAATACATCCGGAGTCACTTGATGGGGATCTTCAAATCCACAAGCTCCGATAAATTCGGCTACTGCTTTCATGGTGTTTCTATGGAAATTAGCCACCCTTACGCTCTTATCGGTAATATCAATTCCTTTGTATAATTTTTGATCTTGCGTAGCAATACCAACCGGACATTTACCGCTATCACATTGAAGCGCTTGAATACAACCTAAAGCGAACATCATTCCGCGTGCCGAATAACAAGCATCTGCTCCGAAGGCCATTGCTTTGGCTATATCAAAAGCAGTGATGATTTTTCCGGAAGCTAGAATTTTGATATCATCTCTTAGTCCGTGTTTTTTAAGTAAAGTAGTTACAAAAACTAATGCATCAGCAACCGGCATACCAATATAATCAATAAATTCCATCGGAGCGGCTCCAGTTCCTCCTTCAGCACCATCCAACGTAATAAAGTCCGGTTTGATTCCTGTTTTTAGCATTGCGTCAACAATATCTTGGAATTCATCTTTTCGACCGATACATAATTTGAATCCGACGGGTTTTCCGCCTGATAAATCTCTTAATTTCTGGATGAAATAAACTAGTTCTGTAGCATTGCTAAACGCGGTGTGAGCTGATGGCGAGTGAACATCAGTATAAGGCTGGATATGTCTGATTTTTGCAATTTCAGGCGTATTCTTTTTAGCCGGAAGCAATCCTCCGTGACCGGGTTTTGCTCCTTGAGAGAGTTTAAGCTCAATCATTTTTACTTCCGGGAAGTTTGATTTTTCTTCAAAAAGCGTTTCACTAAAGTGTCCGTTTTCATCTCGACACCCGAAATATCCGGTTCCGATTTGCCAAATCAAGTCTCCTCCTTGTCTGTGGAAATCACTGATTCCTCCTTCTCCGGTATTATGAGCAAATCCTCCCATTTGAGCACCTTTGTTCAGCGAGGTAATCGCCGTTTTGCTAAGCGCCCCGTAACTCATCGCACTGATATTATACAAACTCAGACTGTATGGACGCAAACAATCTTTACCACCTACCATCACACGGAAAGTCGAAGGGTCAGCTTTTTTCGGGTAAATGGAATGTGCTGCCCACTCATATCCAACACGTGTTGGCTCGTCTTGCATACCAAAAGCAACGGTTTCCTTTTCGTTTTTTGCTCTTTGATATACAATAGAACGTTGTCTTCTGTTAAATGGTTTTCCGTCTGTTTCTCCTTCAAAAAAGTATTGACGAAATTCCGGACGAACCGATTCAAACATATATCTGAAACGCGCTAAAAACGGATAATTTTTACGCAATGTATGTTTACTTTGGATGACGTCATACACAATGAGTTCTAACAGAAAAACAGGAAAGAACAATGTGTAGAATGACCAAGAACCAAATAGGATTAGTGCAATTACAACTGCCAAAAACAAAATAGCAACCGTCCATACCAAAGTACGCGCACTCAAATTTTTTAAAAATCTTGCTATCATAATAAAAGTGAGGATTTTATACCAAAAATTGATTAGTAAAATTTAGCTGATCAAGTTTGATAAAAGATGTAACTAATAAAACCATAAAGTTGATACTTAGAACTAAGTATACATTAAGCGAAGGCTGGCTTTTTTGAAGGCGTGGCAAATAACCTCCCATCTGATTGAGTAATTCTAATTTTAAACAGCAAAACTATTACTAATTTTAGGAATTTCAAAATAAAAGCCGACGATTTACATTTTATTTAACCCAATGAAATAAAGGCTGAAAATAATTGTAAGAAAGGTTAGTTATCTTCGTCAGGTCGAATTTGTTTGATTAAAATTTTATCAACTTTAACTCCGTCCATGTCAATCACTTCAAACTCGAATTTATTCCAAATTACTTTGGTTCCTTGCTTAGGGATATGACCGAGTTCGGTTATTAAAAGTCCGCTAACGGTGGTTACCTCATATTCTGCAATGAGTTCGTCTAGTTCAAAGTGCGTTAAAAAGTCGTGTAATGAATAATGTCCATCCACAAGCCAAGTTCCGTCTTCTCTTTCAACAAGTTGAAATTCGTCTTGGTAAAAATCCGAAGCATCACCCACTAAGGCTTCGAGAATATCATTAAGGGTGATTAATCCTTGAGTTACTCCAAATTCATCGGTTACCAAAGCGTAGTGGACTTTAGATTTTTTGAAGGCATCTAACGCGCTATATGCCGAAGTATGTTCGATAAAAAAGGCTGGTTCGTGTAAGATTTCTCTTAAATCGAAATCCGTTCTTTTTTCAAAATTGGCAAATAAATCTTTTAGATACACCACTCCAACCACATCATCCAAATCATTGCGTTGGCAAACCGGATAAATCGAGTGAAGTTCGTCTAATATTTTTTGTTTGATTTGATCCAAAGAGTCTTCTAACGATAAATAAGCCACCGATTTTCGGTGTGTCATCAAGGAATTGATTTTTCTGTCACCGATATGGAAAACACGCTCCACGATATCTTGTTCAATTTCTTGAACTTCTCCCCCTTCGGTTCCTTCTTTGATGATGGCTTTAATTTCTTCTTCGGTGATTTTACCTTCTTCGTTGGGTTTAATCCCTAAAACTTTCAGTAAAAAGTCGGTCGAAGAAGTCAATAACCAAATAAATGGCGCGGTAACCGTTGAGATAAACTTCATCGGCAAGGCTACAATTTTAGCAATGGATTCCGGATAATTCATCCCGATTCTTTTCGGCACGAGCTCACCTAGAATTAAAGTAAAGAAAGTTACTAATATTACAATAATTACAACTGCTAACGATTTGGCATACGGCGCAAAAAACGAAATCTGCTCTAAAAATGTTTGTAAATCTCTCGTAATGGAATCTCCGGAATAAATACCGGTTAAAATCCCGATAAGGGTAATCCCGATTTGAACTGTAGATAAAAATGTATTAGGTGAATTAGCCAAATCTAATGCAGCTTTGGCGCTTGTGCTACCTTTTTTGGCTTCACTTTCTAGTCTACTTTTACGAGAAGAAATCAGAGCAATTTCGGACATCGAAAAAACTCCATTCAACAATATTAGCAGTATTATTATAATAATTTCCATTAGACTTACTTATCAATAAAATCATCGATTATAAGGCTTAGCCTTCGTGTAATCTCTTCAATACTTCCAATTCCGTTCACCGAATAAAAAAGATTTTTCCCGGTATAATAATCAATCAAAGGAGCCGTTTTAAGGTTATATTCCTCATAGCGATTTCTGATTTTGTTCTCGTCTTGATCGTCTGCTCTTCCGCTGGTTTTTCCTCTTTCCAACAATCTTTTAATAAGGATTTCATCGTCAGCTTCAAGGGCGATGGTTGCAGTAACATCCCAATTTTTTGATGCTAAAAACGCATCTAAAGCTTCAGCTTGTGCAATCGTTCTCGGGAAACCGTCAAATAAAAAACCGGTAGCGTCTGTATTTTTTTCGATTTCGTCTTGTAACATTTTAATCGTTAATTCATCCGGCACCAAATCTCCTCTGTCCATATATTCTTTGGCTTGTTTGCCAAGTGGGGTATCATTTTTTAAATTAAACCTGAAAACATCACCGGTCGATATATGTACTAAATTATATTTTTGTTTTAAAAATTCTGCTTGAGTTCCTTTTCCTGCTCCGGGTTTTCCGAATAAAACTATATTAATCATTCTGTATGGGTTATTATTGAGTTGTTTATATTCTATTTTAGTTGATAAACTTCTGGAATGTTTCTTCCTTGTTCGTCATAATCGAGTCCGTATCCTACAATAAATTTATTAGGGATTTCAAATCCTACATAATCAATCGGAATAGTCTTGGTATAGGCCTCGGGTTTGAAAAATAGCGTAGCAATCTTTAGCGATTTTACACCTTTATCCTCGAATAATTTCTGAATCGTTACTAGCGTATTACCGGTATCAACGATATCTTCGAGCACAATAACGGTGCGGTCTTTTACCTCTACGCCAAGACCGATAAGTTCATTGACATGCTCGGTAGAAGAAGTTCCTTGATAAGACGAAAGTTTTATGAAAGATAGTTCACAAGGTTTTTGGAAATGTTTCATGAAATCAGAAACAAACATAAAAGAGCCATTGAGAACTCCTATAAAGATGGGGACCTCATCTTCTACATCATCAGCTATTTCTTGAGTCATCTTTGCTATAGCAGCATCTATTTGGGTAGCTGATAGAAAGGGTACGAAGTGTTTATCGTGAATTCGAATCAATTTCTATAAAGATTTACATTGATACGCAAATATACTAAAAAGCGTAAACAAAAATTAAAATTTTATTTTAATGCGTATTAAAATTAGATAGTTAAAATCGGTGAAGTATAAATATAGTCGGACGATTGTGTAAATCGATTTTATTTTTTCTCCATTCCGATATTTTCATAGTTTTGATGTATTCGGTCTCGAGCGTAATATCCGCGGCAATGCATAAATACGTATCATTTTGCAAGATTTGCAGCAAATCTTCCATTAGTTTATTATTGCGATACGGCGTTTCGATAAAAATCTGAGATTGATTTCTGTCTTGAGATTGCTTTTCGTAATATTTCAGCACCGATTTTTTTTCGCCTTTATCAATCGGCAAATAACCGTTGAATGCAAAGCTCTGCCCGTTAAATCCGGATGCCATCATTCCCATCAAAATAGATGACGGACCTACCATCGGCACTACTTGAATTCCCTTTTGGTGAGCGATTTTTGCAATTACAGCTCCCGGATCGGCAATACCGGGGCAACCTGCCTCGGACATCAACCCGACATTGATTCCTTCCATACACGGACGCAATATTTGCTCATATTCCGAAAAATCGGTATGTTTATTCAAAATACTGATTTGTAGCGAAGGTTGCTTTTTCTGCGGAAGTATTTTTTTGATGTGCTTACGGGCTGTTTTTTCGTTTTCCACGATGTAGTGGTCTATCATTTCGATAGTTTTGGCAACCGATTCCGGCAGAACATCTTTCGGGTTGCTTTCCTCACCCATCATCACCGGAATTAAATACAGCTTTCCTAAATTTTTCAAAATCATAAAATTTCGGCAAAATTAAAACTTTCTACCCACAATTTTGAATTTTTCAACTCCGGATATTTCTATCTCGGAAAATCGGTAAATTTTAAGTAAATTTGCACTCTCAAAATTTAAACGAAATAATTTACAATGTTATCAGTATCAAATCTATCCGTACAATTCGGGAAACGCATCCTCTTTGATGAGGTAAATACCGTCTTCACTCAAGGAAATTGTTATGGAATTATAGGAGCTAATGGAGCCGGAAAATCAACTTTTCTTAAAATATTATCGGGTGAAATAGATCCAACTTCAGGAAGAGTTCATTTAGAACCCGGAAAACGTATGTCGGTTTTGAATCAAAATCACAATATGTTTGACGAATATACTGTACTCGATACAGTAATTATGGGAAATAAAGAACTTTCGGCTATCAAAAAAGAAATGGACGCTCTTTATTTGGATTATACCGATGAAAATGCAGAACGTATCGGAGAGCTTCAAATCAAATTTGACGAAATGAACGGTTGGAATGCTGAATCAGATGCTGCAACATTGCTTTCTAACCTAGGTATTTCCGAAGAACATCACTATACATTGATGGCTGAAATGGAAGGAAAATTAAAGGTGCGTGTTCTCTTGGCGCAAGCGCTTTTCGGAAATCCTGATGTGCTTATTATGGATGAGCCTACCAACGACCTTGACTTTGAAACCATTGGTTGGCTAGAGAATTTCTTGGCGAATTATGAAAACACTGTACTTGTAGTCTCGCACGACCGTCACTTCTTGGATGCAGTATGTACGCATATATCAGATATTGACTTTGGAAAGATTAATCACTTTTCCGGAAATTATACGTTCTGGTACGAGTCTTCTCAATTAGCGGCAAAACAACGTGCACAACAAAACAAAAAAGCAGAAGAGAAAAAAGCTGAATTAGAAGAATTCATCAGACGTTTCTCGGCGAACGTAGCCAAATCAAAGCAAGCTACTTCGCGTAAAAAAATGATTGAGAAGTTGAATATCAACGAAATCAAACCTTCTTCAAGACGTTATCCTGCTATTATTTTTGACCAAGAAAGAGAAGCCGGAGATCAAATCCTAAATGTTCAAGGACTTACTTCGACAATTGACGGAGAATTATTATTCAAAAATATCGATCTAAACGTAGCAAAAGGAGACAAAATTGTTCTGTTCTCTAAAGATTCTCGTGCTACTACAGCTTTCTACGAAATTTTATACGACAGATTAAAAGCAGATAGCGGAAAATTTGAATGGGGTATTACTACTATTCAATCTTACCTTCCTGCCGACAATAGCGAATACTTCCAAAATGGTGATTTAAACTTGGTGGATTGGCTTAGACAATGGGCTAAAACCGAAGAAGAAAGAGATGAAGTTTATGTGAGAGGATTCTTGGGCAAAATGATTTTCTCGGGTGAAGAAGCGCTTAAAAAATCAACGGTATTATCCGGAGGAGAAAAAGTACGTTGTATGATTTCGCGTATGATGATGCTAAGAGCCAACGTTCTAATGCTTGATGAACCAACCAACCACTTGGATTTGGAATCTATCACCGCATTTAACAACTCGCTGAAAAACTTCAAAGGAACAGTGTTATTCACCACCCATGACCACGAATTTGCTCAAACGGTTGCCAACCGCGTAGTGGAGCTTACTCCAAACGGAGTAATCGACAGATATATGACATTCGATGAATATCTTGACGATCCGAAAATTAAAGAATTAAGACAAAAAATGTATTCTTAATTTCTTGATATAATCAATAAAAAAGTCCGATTTCAAATGAAATCGGACTTTTTTTTATACTGATGATTATAAAATTTAGCTTACGTCAACCGTTTTTTCTGAAGCAATTTTCAGATAAGTTCCGTTAGTTAATTTTTCTCTGATGGCTTCGAATGCCACCAAAGTATCTTCGATATCTTTTAAAGAATGTGAAGCTGTCGGAATCATACGAAGTAAGATAATTCCTTTTGGAATCACCGGATATACAACGATTGAAAGGAAAATTCCGTAGTTTTCACGAAGGTCATTCACCATCATCATCGCCTCAGGGATACTCCCGTTAAGGTAAACCGGAGTCACACAAGTATTAGTATCTCCAATATTGAAACCTCTTGATTTCAGTCCGTTTTGAAGTGCATTTACGTTCTCCCAAAGTTTGTTTTTAAGCTCTGGCATCGAACGAAGCATATCCAAACGTTTCAAAGCTCCAACAGTTTGAATCATCGGAAGCGATTTTGCAAACATTTGAGAACGAAGGTTATATTTCAAGTAATCGATAATAGCTTGATCTGCAGCTACGAAAGCTCCGATACTTGCCATTGATTTAGCAAAAGTTGAGAAATATACATCGATTTGGTCTTGAACACCTTGCTCCTCACCTGCTCCGGCTCCTGTTTTTCCCAGCGTTCCGAATCCGTGAGCATCATCAACCAATAATCTGAAGTTATATTTTGATTTTAAAGCGCAAATTTCTTTTAGTTTTCCTTGTTGTCCTCTCATCCCAAAAACTCCTTCAGTAATCAAAAGGATTCCTCCTCCTGTTTCTTCAGCCATTTTGGTAGCACGTTGAAGGTTTTTCTCGATACTTTCCATATCGTTGTGCTTGTAGGTAAAGCGTTTTCCGTGGTGAAGACGAACTCCGTCAATAATACAAGCATGAGAATCTACATCATAAACGATAACATCGTTTTTAGAAACCAATGCATCGATGATAGAAACCATTCCTTGGTAACCGAAATTCAATAAATATGCTGCTTCTTTTTGTACGAATGCTGCTAATTCTCTTTCTAACTGCTCATGAATATCTGTATGACCACTCATCATACGAGCTCCCATTGGGTAAGCGGCTCCGTATTGTTGAGCTGCCTCAGCATCAACTTTTCTAACTTCTGGATGGTTAGCCAATCCTAAATAATCGTTGATTGACCAGTTCAGGATTTCTTTTCCGTGAAATTTCATTCTTGGTCCAAGCTCTCCTTCTAATTTCGGGAATACATAATATCCTTCTGCTTGTGAAGCCCACTTTCCTAATGGACCTTTATTTTCATGGATTCTTTCGAATAAATCTTTTACCATAATCTGTGGAATTATTTGTTTTTATAAAAGTCGGTGCAAATTTAGCAAAATGAAGAGTAAACTTTGGATATTCTTAAATATATTTTTAGTTGAATTATATAGTTTAAGACAGTTCTTTAAATCTTCTTTGCTAAATAAATCGTTAATACTTACCTTTGCGAGGTTTACATTTTATACTAAAGTCAATGAGTACAGTACAAAATAAAGAGATTCTTTCGTTCGAAGATTTTAAAACAGAAGTTTTAAACGATTATAAAACAGCGCTTATCAGTAGAGAATGTAGCCTTCTCGGAAGACGTGAAGTATTAACAGGAAAAGCCAAATTCGGAATTTTCGGAGACGGAAAAGAAGTGCCTCAATTGGCTATGGCAAAGGCGTTCAAAAACGGAGATTTCCGTTCAGGATATTATCGTGATCAAACCTTTATGATGGCTATCGGACAGATGACTATCGAGCAGTTTTTTGCAGGATTGTATGGCCATACTGATTTGAATTTTGATCCAATGTCTGCCGGACGTCAAATGGGAGGTCATTTTGCTACGCATTCGCTTGACGAAAACGGAAATTGGAAAAACCTTACACAACAAAAAAATTCAAGCTCTGACATCTCTCCTACAGCAGGTCAGATGCCTCGATTGTTAGGACTAGCTCAGGCTTCAAAAATATACAGAAACGTATCAGGAATTGACTCAAGTAACTTTTCGGTAAACGGAAACGAAGTAGCTTGGGGAACCATCGGGAATGCCAGTACATCCGAAGGTTTATTTTTCGAAACCATCAATGCTGCCGGAGTACTTCAAGTACCGATGGTAATGAGTGTTTGGGATGACAACTACGGAATTTCGGTTCACGCTAGATATCAAACCACCAAAGAAAGTATTTCTGAAATCCTGAAAGGTTTCCAAAAAGAAGAAGGAACCAACGGCTATGAAATCTTTACCGTAAAAGGTTGGGATTATGCAGATTTGGTCGCTACTTATCAAAAAGCAGCTGAGATTGCAAGAGAAAAACACATTCCTGTTTTAATTCACGTTCAAGAGCTTACACAACCTCAAGGACACTCGACTTCGGGTTCTCACGAGCGTTACAAAAACGAAGAGCGATTAAAGTGGGAAGCTGATTTTGATTGTATTCGTCAGATGAAACTTTGGATGATTGCTAGTGATATTGCCTCAGAAGAAGAGCTTACGGCAATGCACGAGGACATCAAAAAACAAGTATTGGAAGGTAAGAAAAATGCTTGGAACAATTACTTGAATCCTATAAAAAATGAACAAAAAGAAGCTGTTGCTCTACTAGAAAAAGTAGCTTCAACAAGTTCTAATAAAGTATTTATCGAAAGCCTAATTTCTGACTTAAAAGCTTCAAAAGAACCAATTCGTAAAGAAATTTTAAGCACAGCCCGAAAAGTTTTACGTTTAGTTATCGGAGAGACTTCACACAACGAATTAGCCAATTGGATTACTGCTTACAAAGAGAAAATACAACCGAATTTCAGTTCGCATTTATTCTCTGAATCGGATAAAAATGTTTTCTCGGTTCAAGAAATCAAACCTCAATATGACGAAAATGCTGAGCAGGTAGATGCAAGACTCGTTATCAGAAATAACTTTGATGCTATCTTCACAAAATATCCTGAAAGTTTGATTTTTGGAGAAGATTCCGGACATATCGGAGACGTGAATCAAGGATTAGAAGGATTGCAAGAGAAATTCGGAGAACTTCGTGTTTCTGATGCGGGAATTCGTGAAGCAACTATTTTAGGTCAAGGAATCGGAATGGCAATGAGAGGATTACGTCCGATTGCTGAAATTCAATATTTGGATTATTTGTTGTATGCTATACAAATTATGAGTGATGATTTGGCTACGCTTCAATACAGAACCAAAGGAAGACAAAAAGCTCCGGTGATTGTCAGAACTCGTGGACACCGTTTGGAAGGAATTTGGCATTCAGGTTCTCCGATGGGAATGATTCTGAATGCAATCCGTGGAATTCACGTTTTGGTTCCTAGAAATATGACCAAAGCAGCAGGATTCTATAATACGTTACTTCAAACAGACGAACCGGCTTTGGTTGTGGAGTGTTTGAACGGATATCGTTTGAAAGAGAAAATGCCTTTAAATTTAGGGGAATTCACAACGCCAATTGGAGTAGTAGAAACTATCCGTGAAGGAAGTGATATTACAGTTGTTTCTTATGGTTCTACTTTGAGAGTTATCGAGCAAGCCGCTAAAGAACTTTCAGAAGTGGGTATCGAAGTAGAAATCATCGATGTTCAGTCGCTTCTGCCATTCGATACTAATAAAGATATCGTAAAAAGCATTGCGAAAACAAATCGTTTGTTGGTGGTTGACGAAGACGTTCCGGGAGGAGCTTCGGCTTATATCTTACAACAAATCGTTGACGAACAAAATGCTTATCGCTATTTAGACAGTAAACCGCAAACACTGGCTTCAAAAGCACACAGACCAGCTTATGGAACAGACGGAGATTACTTCTCAAAACCATCTGCTGAAGATATTTTTGAAAAAGTGTATGCGATGATAAGTGAAGCAAATCCGAGTAAGTATCCGAGTTTGTTTTAAATACCTATTGAAGTAAAACACTTCAATTCAAACCTTTATAAAACTATGACAAGAAGCCTTTAAATGACTTTTTATCATAGTTTTAATTTTTATTAAACGCCCTACTTATTGCTCACTGACAAAATTTGAGTACCTTTGCAAAAATTTATAAAAAATGAGTGTAAAGACTTCGCCTTATGTGGCTTACAAAGTAAAAGATATTTCTCTTGCTGATTGGGGACGTAAAGAAATCGAATTAGCAGAGGCAGAAATGCCAGGTCTGATGGCATTGCGCAAAGAATACGGTAATCAAAAACCGCTTAAAGGTGCGCGTATTGCCGGCTGTTTACACATGACCATCCAAACAGCTGTACTTATAGAAACATTAGTAGAATTAGGAGCTGAGGTAACTTGGTCTTCATGTAATATTTTCTCGACTCAAGATCAAGCTGCAGCAGCAATCGCTAAAGCAGGCATCTCAGTTTATGCCTGGAAAGGAATGAACGAAGAAGAATTTGACTGGTGTATCGAGCAAACTCTTTTCTTTGGTGAAGACAGAAAACCATTGAATATGATTTTGGATGACGGAGGAGATCTTACGAACATGGTGTTAGACAGATATCCTGAACTTATCGAAGGTATAAAAGGTCTATCAGAAGAAACTACAACCGGAGTTCACCGTCTGTACGAAAGAATGAAAAACGGAACACTTCCGATGCCGGCTATCAACGTAAATGACTCGGTTACCAAATCAAAATTCGACAACAAATACGGGTGTAAAGAATCGGCAGTAGATGCAATTCGTAGAGCAACCGATGTAATGCTTGCCGGTAAACGCGTAGTTGTTTGTGGTTACGGAGACGTTGGTAAAGGTACAGCAGCTTCATTCCGTGGAGCAGGAAGTATTGTTACGGTTACTGAAATTGACCCAATTTGTGCACTACAAGCTGCAATGGACGGATTCGAAGTGAAACGTCTTGATACTGTAGTAGCTAATGCTGATATCGTGATTACAACAACCGGAAACAAAGGAATTGTGGTAGGAAGACATTTCGAGAAGATGAAAGATAAAACCATCGTTTGTAATATCGGTCACTTTGACAACGAAATCGACATGGCTTGGTTAAATGCTAACCATGGTTCTTCTAAAGTAGAAGTAAAACCACAAGTTGACATTTACAATGTAAACGGTAAAGATATTATCATTTTGGCGGAAGGTCGTTTGGTAAACCTAGGATGTGCTACTGGTCACCCTTCGTTTGTGATGAGTAATTCATTCACTAACCAAACTTTGGCACAAATCGAACTTTGGACTAATTCGGCTGCTTACAAAAACGAAGTTTATACACTTCCGAAACATCTAGACGAAAAAGTAGCTCAACTACATCTTGAAAAAATCGGAGTAGAACTTGAAACCTTAACCGACGAACAAGCTAAATACATCGGTGTTACTGTTGATGGTCCGTTCAAACCGGATTATTACAGATATTAAAATTTAAGTTTAAATAAAATAACTTAAACTAATAAAAAACAAATAGTTAAATAAAAATTTAAAATCATACAAAATGGCAAGTAAAAGAAACTTAAAAAAAGACATCAACTTTGTTTTAGGAGATATCATCGAAGCAGCTTATATCGCTGAAATCGCAAAAGGTGGTAAACCAACTGAAAAAACTGATGCTATTGTAGATGAAGCTATCAACACTTTTGACAGCCTTATCTCAAAAATCAACGTAAGAGGTGTTGAGAACAAAAAAGCGCATTTTAAACAAATCAACCAAGAACTTGAAGCTAAAGCTAAAGATCTTATTGGTAAAATCAACAGCTTATAATATTCCTTTTTAGGTAAATAAACTATACAAAAAAGGCCTTTATCACTCGTTTGATAAAGGCTTTTTTATTGAAATTGCGCATTTCAACCACAAGGATAGAAAACCAGCGTAAATTTTATTATTTTTGGAACTTTGAACTGAAATTCTACATGGAAACATCTACCCTATCACTAATACTTTGCGCTTTAGTTCTATCCGTAGGGATAAGTTGGTTCCAATATTTCTATAAATCCAAAAGCAACCTGAAGGTCAAAAAACTTTTAGTTGTTCTACGTTTTCTATCTATTTTCGGGATTTTATTACTTTTAATCAACCCAAAGATTACACAATCAAACTTCCAAATTGTAAAGCCAAACTTGGTCGTTGCGGTAGATAATTCAAAATCGATAAAGGAACTAGGGCAAGACCAAGCGAGTTTAACCGTAATAAACCAAATAAAAGCTCACAGCAAGCTCAACGATAAGTTTGACGTACAATTTTACCAATTCGACAATAACACGCATTTAAATCAAGAATTTGACTTTACCGGTAACCAAACCCGCATTGACCGTTTGGCAGAAGCTACTGCATCGATTTACCGAAACAAAACCTTTCCGACTTTGCTAATTTCGGACGGAAACCAAACACTAGGACGTGATTATATCTACACTTTTCCGAGCGGAAATCAAGTTTACCCGATAGTTCTTGGCGACACGATTACACATCTGGATTTAAAAATCACGCAACTCAACGCAAACAAATATGCATTTCACAAAAACAAATTTCCGGTAGAAGTATTCCTGAATTATGAAGGCGATAAAACAGTTAATTCAACCTTTGCTATTCAGCAAGGCGAAAGCGTAGTTTATACAGAGAAAATCACCTTTTCAAAAGAATATAAATCACATACCATAAATGCTTTACTTGACGCATCTAAGGTAGGGGTTCAAGTATTCAAAGCACAGATTCAATCTTCTGAAAAAGAAAAAAACACCTACAACAACGTCAAAAATTTCGCTGTAGAAATCATTGATCAAAAGACAGAAATTGCCATCATTTCAGACATTAATCATCCGGATTTGGGTGTATTAAAACGAAGTATTGAGCGCAATGACCAAAACCGCGTAAGCATACTTTCTACTCAAAAACCTATCACTCTTTCGGATTACAACGTAGTGATTCTCTATCAACCTACCCGAGCTTTTGAAAAAGTGATGAGCGACATTAAAAGTACATCCAAAAGCTACTTTCTGATTACCGGAAAACATACGGACTTTGGCTTTTTAAACTCCAAACAAGAGATATTCAACTTCAGAGGATCCGGGCAAAAAGAAGATTATTTGAGTGGATACGATGCAGGTTTTTCGAGTTTTGCTCAAGAGGATATCGGCTTTAGTGACTTTCCGCCATTGGAAAACATTTACGGAAGCATCGAAATCAAACAAAGCTATACTACCCTACTCGATGCGCGCATTCGCAACGTAAATACCGAAAAACCATTGCTTTTCTTTACCGAATCAGGTGCGTTCCGCACGGCACATTTGCTAGGTGAAGGCATCTGGAAATGGCGTTTGAACAGCTATTCCAGAACGCAATCGTTTGAAGATTTTGACCGATTCATAAACAAAATCACTCAATATCTGGCTACTGACAGCAAAAAGAAATCACTGATTGTCAACCACGAAAACTTCTATAATTCGGGCGAAAGCATTGAGATTACGGCTCAATACTTCAACAAAAACTACGAATTTGACCAAAATGCAAGGCTTTCTATTTCGGTTCGCAATGCGCAAACCAATCAAAGTAAAACCTACGATTTGCTGAAAAGCCACAACTATTACAAAGTAAACCTCGACGGACTTCAACCCGGGAAATATACCTTTACCGTTAAAGAACAAGCCTCAAACACCACTTATCAAGGTAGTTTTGAAGTGATTGACTTCGATATCGAAAAGCAATACACCAATGCGGACTTCAAAAAATTACAACTACTGGCTCAAAACACCGGCGGAAAAACCTATTTCCCAAGCCAAATAGATAGGCTGATTGACGAGTTGGTAAATAGTGACTTGTACAAAGCCGTGCAGAAAGAACAAACCCAACGCCTACCACTGATTGACTTCTGGACACTTCTTTGCCTTATCATCGGGCTATTGGGTCTAGAATGGTTTATCCGAAAGTATAACGGATTGTTATAATTGCGCCTCGTATCTTAAATTCATGTAAATTCTGAGGAGCCCAAATTATATATTCTGTACCTTTGCAGTATATGAGCACAAAAGAAAAAATCTGGAATAAAAACTTCATAATCGCCTGTATTGCAAACTTTTTGGTAGCATGTTCCTTCAACCTACTGATGCCTGTAATACCTATCTTCTTGTCCGAAGAACTAGGCATAAAAGCTTCCGAAATTGGAATTGTTTTATCGTCTTATGCCATTGCATTGCTACTCATCCGTCCTTTTTGCGGATTTTGGGTGGACGTATACAAACGTAAACCACTTTTCTTATTGGGTTTAACCTTCTTTATTGCCATTTACACCGGATATTACTTCGTTTCGATATCTGTGATCTACTTTGTGCTTTTGCGCTTCGTACACGGGCTATTTTGGGGGCTTACTACAGTTTCATCTAATACGGTTGCCATTGATTTGATTCCTGCTTCTCGGCGTGCGGAAGGAATTGGTTATTTCGGCGTAAATACCAATATCGCTATGGCGCTAGCGCCGTTTATGGCAGTAAATATCTATCAAGAACACGGATTCTATACCTTAGTATCTTGTTCATTGGTAATGGGAATTCTATCCATTATAGCCGTTGCCTTTATCAAAATACCGACAAGGGTAAAACTCGACCAAATCCCGCCCATGTCACTCGATAGATTTATGCTGGTTAAAGGAATCCCGATATTCTTTAATCAATTGCTGATTACTTTTGGTTGGGGAACTTTGGTTGCCTTTGCGGCTTTATACGGAAAACAAACCGGGGTGAACAATCCGGGAATATTCTTCTTATTTTTGGCTGGCGGAATTATCTTATCGCGTATTACTTCCGGAAAATTTGTGGACAAAGGCTATATCCATCAAACCATGGCCATCGCACTACTGGTAATTGTCGGCGGATTTATTTCGTTTGCCTTGCTGCACACGGTTGTTGCCTTTTGTATATCGGCATTTTTTATTGGGATTGGCTACGGAACCCTCTTCCCTGCTCTGCAGACGATTTACATCAATATGGCGCCAAGCAGTAAACGCGGAACTGCCAACTCAACTTATCTTACGGGGTTTGACCTCGGGATTGGACTCGGAATGCTTGCCGGAGCTTGGCTAGGTGACCATTACGGCTTTTCGACTATGTATCTGATTACGGCATCGTGTGTAACACTCGGATTGGTGATGTATTGGCTCAATTCCAGACGTGTATTTGAGCGTAATAAAGTGAGATAAACTATTTGTGTTTTAGTCTGTCTAAATCGCGTTTCACATCTCTGTCTTTAATTGTAGCGCGCTTGTCGAATAGTTTTTTACCACGAGCTAACGAAATATCCAATTTAGCTAAACCTTTTTCGTTAATGAACAAGCGAAGCGGAACAATCGTTAATCCTTTGTTTTGAACGCTTTTGTGCAGTGATTTCAGCTCTTTTTTGTTCAAAAGAAGCTTTCTTTGGCTTTTTGCCTTGTGGTTGTAATGCGTTCCGTATGAATATTCTTCAATATAGCTGTTGATCAAAAACAATTCTTGCTGCTCGTTAAATTCACAAAAACTCTCCGCAATCTGAGCCTTACCCAAGCGGATAGACTTGATTTCGGTTCCCGTAAGTACGATTCCGGCAGTATAGTTTTCGAGTAATTCAAACTCGAATTTCGCTTTTTTATTAAGTATATTAACCGTTTTCTGCATAAGGGCACAAAGATAACAAAAAGTGTTAGTCTAAGGTCAAGGCGCCTAAAATTTCCTGAGACATGAACGGACCTCCTGGGTATTTAGCCGTATAATCCAAATTGAGCCAAATCTGACCACGTTCGTCAATATGGTAATGGATTTCGTTGTTTTTACTTTCTTGGACGAATAATACTTCGCGAATCAGATAGTTTACTGTCTCCAACTCCGATTTGCTTCCAATAAGCATCTCCGGATAGATATGCGCCTGGGTATGAATCAGGCGCGGCGTACCACCAATAGCCCGAATAGAAGCCGCCATCAAAATCGCATGATCGTCACAATCACCCGAAAAGTGTATGAGTGATTCCGAAGCTCTGGCGATGTATTCCCTACCCTTCGGGTCGTTTACATAGTTCCAATTCGACTGAATCTCTTTGAATACCGCAAAACACTGAATGAGTTGTCGGTACTTTTGGTAGCCTTTTATATCTCTGAAATGCTTGGTGGTAGCGCTAAGAGCAAAGTTACGCACCTTTGGGTTGTTGTATTCCGCTGCGTTCAGGATTTTTGACTTATTGGGGAACGGCAGCAATTTCGATACGATAATATCCTGCGGATACGCATTTTCTGCCATCGCAAACACCATCACACGGTAGTCATCAAACACACTTCGGAAGCCATACCCCCCGAAAAGTGTTCCGTAAACTAGCGTTAGCACATACAAAAAAACACAGATGATAAGCACTTTACGCATCAATCGCAACAGCAATTGAAGCAGAATCACGATGCCAATAAAAATCAGTATTCTATCCAGATGAAAAGACCATTCAGGGTCAATGATATTCTGGTGGATGATGATAAAAATCGGTATGGTCAAGAGAATATTCAATACAAAAATCACTAAACTATCCCACGGCTTTTTGAGGGTTAGTTTTTGATAAAGTGACTTTATTTTTGCTGTATTGAGGTCAAGGCTCATACCTACTTTTGTCAGATTGCTACTATATCAGCAAAAGTACCTTTTTTATCGATAATCTTTAACTCAAATAATTGGTTTTGAATTTTGTTTAACATTTTTTCATCCATATTTTTTTGGCTCCATTGGGTCGAACCTAGCCACTGTTGGATGTCCTCTAATTTCTGATGATAACGCTCAGCCAAAGTTCTGTCAATACTCGGGATAAACTTAAATTCCTCGGTGGTTTGGTTAATGATTCTTAGGATGCTTTCAACCGTATGCGAATGGTTCTCCAGCACTTCGTTTCGTACTGCCACCACAAAGCTCACCCACGGCGTCGGGCAATCGCCCAAACGTCTGAAAACGCCTTTATCGACTATGGGTTTGGTCATGAACTTTTCCCACATAAAGTAATCCGCTGTGCCCTTAGTGAGTGCTTCTACAGCGCCATCAAGGGTATTGATTACTTCAAACTGCAAGGACGAAGCGTCCCAACCGTTGTTTTTCGCATTCACATACGCCATCAAATGCGAACCCGAACCAAAGCGACTGATAGCCACCTTTTTGCCTTCCAAATCGCTTAATTGCTGATACGGCGAGTTCGCCTCAACGTGTATGCCCCACAACAGCGGAGATTTCACATAGACCTGAACAATTTTACTGCGGTTTCCGTTTAGAATGTCTTTGATAATCCCTTCGGTAAGGATAATTGCCATATCGGTTGCGCCATCGCGCAACATCTGGCACAATTTCCCCGTTCCTTCTGGTACGTCTGTCCATTGGAGGTTAATGCCTTCGTGTTCAAACTCTCCACTCTCGATGCAAAGGTGCCACGGCAGGTTAAAATGTTCCGGAACGCCGGCTATATGTATTGTTTTCATGATGTATCACAATTAAACTATTCGTAAAAACAAATGTAGCACTATTCACGCAGAAAGCCAGCATAAGGGAATTGAAAATTGAAAAGGAACTTTGTCGAGCAGGGAACCACACCGCTGTCATGTCGAGCGGAGTGTAACGCAGTCGAGACATCTCTTTTAAAGATGGCTTCACAAGTTCGCTACGCTCATGCAGTAGCAATGAAGATTCCGAAACAAGTTCGGAATGACAAAAAGGATAGTTATTGTTGTTGAGTTTTGAGTGGTTTATTTTCATTGCCAATAACTAAAAATAAAACCATATAAATTTATTTAAGACTTTATTTTACACTCTTTTTATGTTTTTTTTATTATTCATATTCTAATCATTCCGTAGCAGTATACTCTATATTACCAATAAAATAACTCACTACCTTTGACACATAATATTTAGTTATTTTGATATGTCCCGCATCATCAATTTTTCTAGAATAATTTAAAATAACTTTTAACTTCACGTTATTTGTGTGCTTTATTAAACCTTCAAAGACCTTTTTTTTGAAATTTTCATCTTCCATTATAAAGTTTATAATTTGTCCATCTAAAAATGCACGCCATCTAAAATTACCTTTCTTTAATACAGATGAAATCAAATCAATTGAAACCTCTAAATTTTTAACATCAGGTATTTCCTCATCAAATAATATAAATTTTTCGTAATCGCCTAGTCGTAATTCTATTTCATCTTCAGTATTTTGATTTTCAATAGATTTTTTGAATGCAATTTTTTTTATTCTTTTATTTAGAGTGACTTTCTTAAAAAAATTAGATCTTCTCCATACTATTTTATAATTCTTAATTAAGAAATTAATTATTTCTTGAAATTTACTTTCATCAACCTCTTGAATATATTCTATTCCTAATTTTCTTAATTCTTCCTTTTTTAATAAATTATCCATTTCAAGATTATCCAATTGTGCTTGACCTAATCTTTTATTTTTTAGAGGAAAAGTTGTAACGATTAGTGTAAGTATACTTACTACAAGAGTTATCGATTCTTTGTTATCATTTATAAATTTCCAAGTATCTATAAATCCTCCATCTTTTGGAGGTAATGCATCAACTTTTATTTTTAAATCTAAATCACTTATTACTTCTTGAAATAGTATTAACAATTCTCTTTCACATTCATTCCTGAAAAGCGCATCAATTTCATGAGAATCATCATAAAAATAATAATGTAATGACAATTGATTAAAGTTATTTGTCATTTGAAAAATTCATTTAATAAAATTACACAAACATTTTTTTTAATTAATTAAATAACCATAACTAAAGCTTAAAACATTAACATAATAGATAATTTTTATACTTAATTAAAAACTCAAATTTACCATTTATCTCTATTTAACAAAATATTTTATACTAAATTATCAAAAATAAACAATCTATAATCAAAATTTTAAGAACCATAAGTCATTTTTACACCCTACCACATACCCCATCCAACTACTCCTATCTAGCCTCTCCATACTATCATCTTCCAGCTTCGTTCCACCCTCCTTCCACAAGGGTTCCAACTTGTGAAAATTGACCCAAATTATTGTGGAACAAGACCCGAACAAGACCCGAACGAAACTGGGAGGAAACCCCTACCAAATTTTGACCTTTTTGAGGGCAAAATAAACTCCGTTTTGAAGAGGCAAAAAAGACCATCAAAACCTTAATCCTTAAACGTTAAACCATAAAAACTAATTAAAAAAAATTACCCCTTGGCTATAGAACGGATATACAAGCACTATACAAGCACTATAGAACGGATATACAATGGCTATAGAAAGGATATACAAAAAGTACATTTTTCGATAATCCATCAAGAAATTTGTGCAATAGTTAAAGTAGTAACATTTTATGCTATATTGCAGTATATTAACAGCTTGCTATAAACCCTGATTACCATGGACAAATACCAAGAAACTTTTGATACTTGGAACAAACTCGCCTCGCTTTACCAAGAGAAGTTCATGGAGTTGCCGTTGTATAACGACAGCTATGATTATTTCTGCCAAGCTGTTGAAAAGCCCCGTGCCAAAATCCTCGAAGTCGGGTGCGGACCAGGCAACATCACTAAATATTTGTTGAGCAAAAGACCTGATTTTGACCTGTTCGGGATTGATATTGCCCCGAATATGATTGAGCTGGCGCAAGAAAACAACCCCAGCGGGCGTTTTGCCGTGATGGACTCTCGGGATATTCATACGCTGAACTCGACTTTTGACGGAATCATTAGCGGATTTTGTCTGCCGTATTTATCGCCTGACGAAAGCAACCAACTCATCACTACTGCTTATGATTTACTCGAAGAGAACGGCTGTTTGTACCTGAGTTTCGTGGAAGGCTCGCCTTCGGATTCCAATTTCAAAACCGGAGTTGGCGGTAGGGTATATTTCTACTACCACAACTTAGCCGATTTACAAAATCAGCTTATAAAGTGCCAGTTTACGGCTATCGAAGTCTTTAAAGTAAACTACAAAACCGGCGAAGATACTTTTGAAGTTCATACTATACTGACCGCAAAAAAAAAAGTAGAGTAATTATTCGGAATAATACCCCTAAAAGAATTGTAAATAGAACACATAACTAAACCACTGAACTGATGAACAAAACACTATCAATCTTGCTTTTAGCTGCTGTATTACAGTCGTGTACGGATGATAAAGGAGCGTATGACAAAAAGGGCTTTCAAGTCAATGAAATATCAGAAAATGAAGAAGGCGAAAAAGTTGTAGGCTTGCCGCTGGATTCTATCAAATTAGAGACGCAACCTGGCAATGTATTGCTGACAACTAATGCCCAGCATAGACTTACTCCGCTGTACAAAGTGAATTATAACAAAAAAACCAAGCAACCCTTTACCGGTTCAAATGACTTTCATAGAAATTGGGATGATTACGAAAAAGGAAACAATTGGAATAACAATCTAATGCCGGGCTTTAGTGCGATGTATGGGTTTAATTTGGTAAATATTTCGCATTTTGATAATGTACAGAAAACTCAAAACCAGTTCTTTGACAAAGCTGTATTGATAAAAACCTTGTACTACCCTACTTTTTCGAAAGACACACTGAACTACAAACCTATACAACGTGACTATTATATGACTTCGGTATATGACGAAGACACCAACAAAGACGGCTTCGTAAACTTTAAAGACTTGAGAAGGTTTTATCTGTTTGATATAAACGGAAAGTTTCAAAAAGCGTTAATCCCTAAGAATTATTCGGTGATGAGTTCCGAATACGACTCTGATAACGATTATATGTACATCTATGCAAAACTCGATCAAAACCAAAACGGAAAATTAGAACTCACCGAACCCACTCATATATTTTGGATTGATTTAAAAAATCCTGACAACAACGGAATTCAGTATAAAAACTAATCAATTTGAGAAAAAGATAACTAATGAGAAAATCATTTCGTTTAAAAAACATAGATAAGATGATCTACAAACCAAAATACCTACTGAGCATTAGCCTATTATTGTTCTGTTTAGCGTGTGGAAGTGATAATGATTCTAACGAGCAACAGCAACAACAAGCCAATGAACTAGAACTGATGTTGGCAGAAATAGTTGAATTGGCTTCGAGTAAAGTTTGTGAGGATGCCTCCCAGTGGGCTTTTGTGGAATACGGCAGTAAAGGTTGCGGCGGACCGGTGGGCTACATCGCCTATTCTACCCAACTGGATACCGAGGCTTTCTTGGCGAAAGTAACGGCTTATACGCAGGCTCAACAAACCTATATTGAAACTTGGCAGATTGCCAGCGACTGCTCTGCTCCTGCCCCACCAGCCGGAGTGATGTGTGAAGACGGGAAAGCTGTATTTCTGTACTAGATTTTTAAACTTTAAATAGTACCCGATGAACCCTAAACGATTACTGATTATCTTGGGTGTAGTAGTTTTACTGCTCTCTATACCATTTATTGCGATGCAATTTACTACCGAAGTAGATTGGAAACTATTAGATTTTGTTATCATGGGAGTTTTATTATTCTCAACCGGATTAGTACTGGATTTTGTATTGCGAAAAGCCAAATCCACTTCGCAAAGAATACTGCTATTGGCTGCTGTTTTAATAGTATTTTTCCTTATTTGGGCAGAGTTAGCCGTGGGTATATTAGGGACACCTTTTGCCGGAAGCTAAGAAGTAACTACTTGAAATACAATTGTATTTATTTATAAAAATCGCTTAGCACTTGCTTGGTTGACTTACTTTTTTTATTACTTTAGTAAAACCTAATGCTCCTTTGGGGCGCTAAAAGCGAGTACTATGGAAAGAAAATACTCTTGGATTACGGCATTGTTTGGCGTATTAGCCTTAGTGAGTTTATCCGGATTTCTGCAAACCTACCTAGTTCACTTCCCTACTTTTGAGTCCATACCGCCGGGGGTACATATGCATTTTGTCCTCTTCTTGTTGTGGATAGCGATGATACTCTACCAACCTACCCTTATCAAAAAGCGGAAACTAGCGCGACACAAGTCTATTGGTAAGTTATCGTATTTGTTGGTACCGTTAATGTTGGTAACTATCTGGATGATGATATTCCATGTTATACAGAAATACGGCAATGTAGATGAAGAAAAAGTGATGATCTCTACCACCGGCTCGTTATTAGATTCCCTATCCTTTACCATCTGTTACCTTATCAGCATGCGCAACAAAAGTAAGACTCCTGTGCATGTGGCATTCTTAATCGGAGCGTGTTTGATTGTATTCAATCCGGGGATTGGAAGGCTTATCGCTCAATCCGTTTCGAATGATTTGGCCATACTGGTTATGATTCTCCTCCCGATTCTTATTCCGCTAGGGATATTGTTATACGAGAAAATACGACTCGGGCGCAAAGCACTGAAAAGCCCGTACCTACTGTTTATGCTGATTTGGGTCATAGAAGTTTTGGCTTTTATCCTCTTACCGCAGCAAACTTTCTGGAAGGATTTTGTAAAGAGTTTGACTTAATTCTAAAGTAGAAAGCATTTTCCACTTTCCATTTTCCATTTATTACCTATTCATCAATAAAATCCAAATCTCTGCCGTGGGTTTCAGGAATAGTGAGGGTGGCATAAATACCTATGGCAAATACGATTAAGCCCAGCAAACTACCACTCAGGATGATGCCTAAATTTGCCTCTTTGAAGGTTTCGTACAAAAAGGTCATGGCGACTACGATTACCGGCAAGCCGAATAGGTGTTTTAGTTTTTCTTGAGTGGTGAAGGTGATGGACATAGGTTCTGGTTATAATAAGACCAAAATAATACATTTTTTGATTTGTTGGAAAAAAGCTGTAAGCTATATGCTTTAGGCTGTAGGCTTTAGGCTTTAAGCAGTAGGGATTAGTGATAAGGGAAAAGTGGATTGTGGTCGCTTTTTACTTGTTGATTTAGTATACAATTTAATATATCTGCTTCGATATATGTATTTATACTACTATTCAAAAAAGAACTAATAAAGGTAAATCTGAAAATAAAAAAATCACAACAGATCTAATGGAGAGATGGTATTTTGTTTTTGATGATCTGTTATGTGAGTGTAGATTTGAGTTGTTTTTAAAGATTGATGGCCTAAGAGTTCTTGAACCGTTCGGATATCAATCCCTGCATTAATTAAATGAGTTGCATAACTATGTCTTAAAGTATGGACAGTACCGTAAGTTTTAATATTTGCTGTTTTTCGAGCCTTATTTAAAATAATTTGTACGCTTCGAGGACTATACTGATTTTGATATTGACCTTCAAAAAGATAAACTTTCGGCTTGTATATTTTATAGTATTCACGAAGTAAATTAAGCAATTTATCAGACAATTGAACCACTCTATCTTTGTTTCCTTTGGATTGACGAATAATAATTATTTTACTATCTGATTTAATATCTTCAATTTTAAGGTTTAATAATTCGCTTAATCTTAGCCCACAAGCGTAGATGGTAGTAAGAATTGATTTATGTTTAAGATTATCAGTCGCTTCAAGGATTTTTTTGACTTCATCTTTTGAGAAAAAAGAAGGTATTTTGGATTGGTTTCTTTTAGGATTGAGATAATTAAGCTCAATCTTAGTATTGTAAACTAATTCATAAAATTTTTTGATACTACCCACGATAGCTTTTTGATGTGAAATACTTATTTTTTCAAAAACTTTTTGATTTATATATTTTTCGATTTGTAGAACAGTAATATTTTTTGGGTCAGTATTGAATGAATATAAAAAAGTACTACAATTAGTGATATAAGCTTTAATTGTATTATGAGAATATCTTTGAAGAATAAGTCTATGATTAAAAATATCTAACGCGAAATTAATAGATTCGTTTTTCATTAAATAAAAATATTACATAATCTGATTAAAAATAGTTAAAAAAATCTGTATATCAACATATTGAATATGTTAAAAATATTTTTATATTTGAAAAAAATATAATGCGTTTTAGCGAAATAGCGTTTCGCTAAGCGTGATGTTATAGGCAACCTTAAGACAGACCGCAAAACGAAATGATACAACAAGACTTTGCAGAGAAAGCCAAGACAATTTTAGAGCCAGACGACAATGTTATCGGTTTGGCTGTTGCTGGTTCGTGGTTGACAAATGAAATAGATGAATTTTCCGACCTTGACCTAATTCTTGTAACTAAACAGAAAATATCTAACGATAAAAATTTGATGCTTGACTATGCAAAAAGATTAGGAAATTTTTTATCAGGATTTACAGGAGAACATGTTGGAGAGCCCAGAGTTTTAATTTGTCTTTATGACAACCCTCTCTTACACGTTGATATAAAATTTGTAACCCTTGACGAGTTTCATTCACGCATTGAAACGCCAACACTATTAATTGACAAAAACGGACAACTTGAAAAAGCAATTAATAATTCGCAAGCAAACTTTCCATATCCCGACTATCAATGGATTGAAGACCGATTTTGGACGTGGATACATTATGCTTTATTAAAAATCGGACGTGGAGAATATTTTGAAGCATACGACTTTATGGGATTTCTACGAATGGTTGTTTTTGGACCTTTGCTTCACATCAAAAATGGCAATTTGCCTCGTGGCGTAAGGAAAGTAGAAACAGATTTAGAAAGTGATGATTTAGCCAAACTAAAACTCACAATTCCAACTTACGACAGACAATCATTGTTGGATAGTTTAAGAAACTCAGTATCGTTATACAGACAACTAAGGACAGAACTGTTTGACAACAATGTGAGTTTACAAAACGACACAGACAACAAAGTGATGAATTGTTTTGACGAAATTGAAAACAGAAAATAAAAGAAAGGCTGCCTATAACAAGGTATTGCCAAAAGCGGGGCTGAACGGCTTCGATTGGACATTTGTGCAAGGTTCAACTTTAGTTCTTCGATTGAACTTTTGTGCTAAAAATCCCCACCTTCGGCAATACCCAAACCGTTGTGCGTCAGCTTAGAAAACCGAAATAACTTATGAAGAATGTAATTTTAACGACATTTCTAATATTACTTTTAACAAGCGTGTCGCTAGTTGGTGTTTTGGAAAACAATTTAAATCCATTGATT